>OHAU01000028.1_pt1 | contig 166864 bp, 181 predicted proteins | sample 1577181 | NCBI WGS metagenome assembly OHAU01 (sample SAMEA3541472, study PRJEB24748) | human gut metagenome | biome: human gut; feature: human-associated habitat; material: faeces | place: China | collected 2012
CATAGTACTTTTGAGAAATCTTTATTCCTGTTTCAACCCTATCGTCTCCGTCTACTCTGCCAGGAGGATTAGGTGTGGTTTCTCCACCACCGCCTCCACCTCCTCCACCTCCACCTGGAGGATTAGGAGGTGTAGTACCATTGTACTTTAATGTAAACTGGATATTATCACTGTTTAAGGCCCTAAAATCTGCGCCATCTCTAGACTGTTTTCCCAACCAAGTAAATTTAAAGTTTATTATCTTTCCACTTACTCTATTAGTTGCCTTTGCTGTAAAATTACCACCTACAGTTCCATTTATTGTGTACTCTGTATTTGGCCTGGAAGATCCACTAAACTTAACACCCTTTACAGTTACCTTTAGGGTATCATCCACCGCATTTACTGCATTAGCCAGTTGCTGGTATGTACTTATACCATCAGACTTCAGACTCATCTTTACAGTCAATGTTTTTCCACTTAGCATTGACCCTGTTATTTCAAACTTGTCTCTAACACCACCTAAAATTGCTGGTGGATTTGATGACGTAAATTCCATACCATCTGGTAAGGTAATACTGGCTGTAAAGCTAGTATCAATATCTGACACATCTATACCATTTGCCACTGCTCCTACATACTGGTTTTCCAAATCTCTTAATTTTTGTTTTATTGGTTTTACATTTAGAGCCCCTGTTATATCTAGGATATCTGACTTATTGGCCTCATAGACCTTGTCATGTTGTGTATCATTACCTATAAGTATATCCCCTTCTAAGTAATCCGTTCCCTCTACAATCTGTGGATCTGTATCCTTATACATCAGTGTGAATCGGATATTATCACTATTTAGTGCCCTAAAGTCTGCACCATCTCTTGACTGTTTTCCCAACCACTTGAACTTGAAGTTCACTACTTTTCCACTCACCGTATTGGTTGCCTTAGCTGAAAAATCACCAGCAACAGTTCCATTTATTGTATACTCTGTATTTGGCCTAGAAGATGTATCAAACTTGACGCTCTTTACTGTAAGCCTTAATATGTTACCAACTTCATTTATTTTATCAGCCAATTTCCTATAAGTATCTATCGTATTTGATTCTGCCAAGCTTATCTTCACAGTTAATACTTTTCCATCTATGGTTGCGTCTACTATTTTAAAATGCCTAGCTCCTGGTCCTATTAGTTCTACTTCATGAGGTTCAACAAATTCCATACCCTCTGGTAGGGTCATAGTTGCTGTAAAGCTAGTATTAAGGTCTGATAAACTTATGCCATTTGCTACAGCACCTGGATATTGATTCTCTAGTGCCTTCATCCTATCTTTTATGGGTTTTACATTTAGTGTTCCTGTTATATTAAGAGCATCAGACTTCCTAGCCTCATACACCTTATCATGCTGTGTATCATTACCTATAAGTAAATCTCCCTCCAGGTCATCTGTAGCTTCTGCAGGTTGAGAAAAACATGAACTCATACCATTTACAAATGGCTTACTTGCTATATCGGATTTAAAAGTTTCTTTATGAAAATTGTAGAAAGTTCCACTTGGATGAAAAGTAAATTCTCCATTCGCAGTTATAAATTGGTTCTCTAACCTTTGTGCCTCTTCCCTACTAGACGCCCTCACTGTATAAGGTATTTCAATATCAACCGTATGGTCATTTGGATTGGCCTTGTCAGACAAATATTTGTTATATATACCCTGCCAGTTTTCATCAACCAATGTCATCTTAAGTGAAACCTGATTATTGTTTTTTGGTGTAGCCTCAACCCTACTTATAAAGCTTGATGTTTCTGTTGCCCTTATAGATCCAAAGTCTACATTTGATGGGAACTTAACATCATATGTAACATATGCTATTGTATTAAGACCATCTTCACCATGTGGATAATGACCCGCAACTGCTTCAGACTTCATACTTGATTCGTAATTTTTCATAACTTCAGTCATAGGTACCTTCATGGTTACCTTACCACTATAAACAGCTGATTCCGGATTAGCACCACACTGGGATGCCCCTGAAACATTTACGTACTTAGCTATTTCTAGTGTGTTTTGTGTTTGCGCCTGTCCAGGTACTGTAGTGACTACCATACTTAAGAGCAGAGCTAAAGATACGAAAATAGAACTAAGTGCCCTTCTTTTATTTTTTAATCCCATTAAATTCTCCTTCAAATTTTCACATCACAATTAGATATGTGAGTTATTGTAATTTATTTTTTTATTAAATATTATATTGCAACTTATATTTTAATTACAAAACTACTAATACTTCTACTTCTACCCTTGCACCCTTTGGCAATTCAGCCACTGCTACACAAGACCTAGCTGGCTTGTGGTCACCAAAGAAATCTGCATATACTTCATTTACTGGTCCGAAGTCTTCCATATTCAGTATAAATACTGTAGTCTTTACTACATTAGTTACATCAGCCCCTATTTCATCCAAAACAGCCTTTACATTCCTTAGAGCCTGTCCTGCCTGAGCCTTTATATCTCCTTCAATTAGCAGTCCAGTTTCTGGTACTAGTGGTACCTGACCTGAACAATATACTACATTTCCTACCTTAATTGCCTGCGAATACGGCCCAACTGCTGCTGGAGCCTTGTTTGTGAATATTACTTCTCCCATTATTCTTACCTCCTACCTATTAATTATATTGCAACTTATATTGTAACGTTATATTATACCATAATTGTATAAAATTTACAAGATATACTTAGAAGTTATAGCTATTATTAGAATTTGCTTCCTATAAGAATTCAACCTTTATACCATTTTCAACAAAGGCAGACTTCATAGCATTTATCTGATCAAAGTCTACAGTCTCTATAGTTACTTCTACAGTCTGCTTCTTTATGTACTTACCTGTAGCTAGCTTGTCCTGGTTAATAGTAAGGACATTGCCACCCTTCTTAGCTATAATTGATACAAGTGTAGCTAGGGCACCTGGTACATCTGGTAGTTCAGCAACTATGCTGATTCTTCTACCCTGTCTCTTAAGGGCAACACTCATTATCCTGTAAAGGGTATTTATATCTACGTTACCACCTGATACAACACATACCACTCTTTCACCTGCAAGTGGCTTGTACTTTTCAGACAAAAGGGCTGCCGTACTAACAGCACCTGCACCTTCACTTACCAGCTTCTGGTTTTCCATCATAAATAGGATGGCTTCAGCTATTTCTTCTTCTGTTACAGTTATTACATCATCTACAAGCTTAGATATTATATCAAATGTCAAGCTTCCTGGAGTCTTAACCGCTATACCATCAGCTATAGTTATATCATTGAAGGCAGATGTTATCTTACCATTTTCATATGATTTTTTCATTGAAGGTATATTGCAAGTCTGCACACCTATCACCTTTATATTTGGGTTCAATTCCTTTAGGGCAGTTGCTATACCAGCTATAATTCCACCACCACCGATTGGAACTAAAACTGTATCAACGTTTCCGTCTAACTGTTCATATATTTCTAGTCCTATTGTTCCCTGACCTGCAATTACATACTTGTCATCAAAAGGATGTAGGAAGGTAGCACCTGTCTGGGCCTGTATTTCTACAGCCTTGGCATATGCATCATCATATACAGTACCATGTAAAACGACTTCTGCCCCATAGCTCTTAGTTGCAGCAACCTTTGATATTGGTGCATTAGCAGGCATACATATAGTTGCCTTTATACCAGCATTTTTTGCTCCTAGAGCCACCCCTTGGGCATGGTTACCCGCACTTGATGCTATTACTCCGCAAGCCTTTTCTTGGTCAGTAAGATGGGCTATCTTATTGCAAGCTCCCCTGATTTTGAATGAGCCTGTCCTCTGTAGGTTTTCACACTTATAAAATACCTGTGCTCCTGTTTTTTCTGACAATCTTACATTTTCTAGTAGGTCAGTCTTCAAAATCGCATCTTCAATTATGTTTCTTGCTTCTTTTACGTCTTCCAATGTTACTCTTTCCATTTTTGTACCCCCTTTTAAATTGGAGAGTTCTACAAACACCCTCCTTATTTTGTAGAAATAAAAAATAGTCCTACAGTTAGGATAATACTACTATAGGACGAAAATTTCAATATATTATTTAATTTTTTATAAAAAATTAACAAAGTTATATATTTAATTTATACACTTTAAAATTTTATGCGATTTATTTTTAACACTTTCAATAATTATATGACTTACTAGCCTTGCTTTTTCCTTATAGATCTTATAGTAGCCTGCTTCTTTGTTACCCTCTTGCCACTTGCTTCCCTCTTGTCCTTAGGCTTGGCCTGTTCATGACCTGGGAAAGATATTTTAGGGTTTTCGTTGTTTTTCTTATATATAGTAAACTTGCTACCTATAGCCTGGACAAACTCAGCCCTGATTTCTGCACATATAGCATTAGCAGCTTCCTTGGCATCTATACCGGCATTGTCTAGTATAGTCACCTTAACTAACTCCCTAGCCCTTAGCTGGTCTTCTAACTGGTCTAAAAAGTCCTGTGTTATACCTTCCTTGCCTATCTGGCTAGTAGGCTTAGTTGTATTGGCCAACGACCTTAGGTAGGCCCTCTTCTTGCCATTTAACATTTAGCTTCCTCCTTTTTAAATTCAACTGGGACTGATCCATTAGTTGTAGAATTCAAATTCTAATTCATAAATCTTAACAGTATCTCCATCTTCTATACCTGCTTGTCTAAGCATATCAAATACACCCTTGCTCTCCATCTGGGCCTGGAAGAATTGTAATGATTCCATATCATCAAAGTTTACCGAGTACATTATACGTCTCAATTCCTTACCAGTAACTACATAGATACCATCTTCATCTATTTCAACCTTTAGGCCACCCTCATCATCTACATCAAGTTCTGGCCTATACATTTCTTCCTGACTAACCAGTTCAACATCTTCAACCTCATTAAGAAGCTGGCTTACCTTGTCTATTACCTGGTCAACCCCATCCCTAGTTACAGCTGACATCTTGAATACTTCATAGCCCTTTTCTTCCATAGTCTTTTTGAAGTTTTCGTAAATAGTCTCATCAAAGAGTAGGTCAGACTTGTTGGCAACCACTATCTGGGGCCTAGAAGCCAACTTTTCATTGTAAAGTCTCAACTCTTCATTTATCTTTTCAAAGTCATCAATAGGGTCCCTACCCTCTATGCCTGATATATCTACTATATGAACCAATACCTTGGTTCTTTCTACATGTCTTAGGAAGTCATGGCCTAGTCCTACCCCATCTGCAGCCCCTTCTATTATACCTGGTATATCAGCTATTACAAAGGACTCCCCGTGGCGTGTCTGGACAACACCCAGGTTTGGAGTAAGGGTTGTGAAGTGGTAGTTGGCTATCTTTGGCTTGGCAGATGTAACCACCGATAGGAAGGTAGACTTACCTACATTTGGGAAGCCCAATAAACCCACATCAGCTATCATCTTTAATTCAAGTGTAATCCACCTTTCCTGGCCATCTGTACCTGACTTAGCAAAGGCAGGAGCCTGTCTAACTGCATTTGCAAAGTGCTGGTTACCCTTGCCACCATAGCCACCTCTAGCAACTACTGCCTTATCTCCAGCCTTTTTAAGGTCGGCAATGATTAGGCCCGTCTTTTCATCCCTGATGACAGTTCCCTCTGGAACGCTTAAAATCAGATCTTCGCCATTTTTACCAGCACGTTTCTTCTTAGACCCATCTTCACCATGCTGGGCAGAATACTTCTTTTTATATTTAAAATCCATCAAGGTCCTAAGACCTGTGTCAGCCACCATGATAATATTGGCACCTCTGCCACCATCACCACCATCCGGTCCACCTGCTGGCACGTACTTCTCCCTCCTAAAGGAAACTGCACCGTTACCACCATTACCTGCCTTGACAAATATTCTAGCCTTGTCTATAAACATTCTTACACCCCCTTTTTTAAAAAATGGGCTATCGAAAATTCGATAGCCCATCATCTGTATTATTCAGCGATTTCTACTGGATATATACTTACTTTCTTTCTCTTCTTGTCTAATCTTTCGAACTTAACTTTTCCATCAACAAGTGCGAATAGAGTATCATCTCCACCCTTTCCAACATTTGTTCCAGGATGAATCTTAGTTCCTCTCTGTCTAACTATGATAGAACCAGCAGTCACTGTCTGACCATCGAATCTCTTAACACCAAGTCTTTTAGAAACTGAATCTCTACCATTCTTAGAAGAACCAACTCCCTTCTTAGATGCAAGAAGCTGTAAATTCATTTTTAACATCTGGAGTCACCCCCTACTTTTCATATATTTTTATATTTTTTGGATATTCTCTACTAATTTCCTCTAATGTACGTTTTAGGTGGTTTAATAAGAGTTGGGACTTTTCTATATCATCCTCTTTTATAAAGGCTGCTATAAAACCTTCCTCTGCCTCTTGAACCTCAAAACCTACATTCTGTAGCTCTTCAAGTGAATTGATAACCCCGATTGAATTAGTCGTGGCAGACGCGCACACTATGTCGTATCCAAATTCGCCATAATTTGCGTGACCCCTCAATTCAAAGCCCTTAATTTTAAATTTGTCATTATAATAAAATGTTACTTTAATCATGATGACTATGCATTAATCTTTTCAACTACGATCTTAGTATATAGCTGACGATGACCGTTCTTTCTTCTGTAGTCTTTCTTTGGCTTGTACTTATAAACGATTATTTTTTTAGCCTTGCCCTGTTCTACGACCTTAGCCTGAACAGATGCACCTTCAACTACAGGAGTACCTAACTTAAGTTCACCGTTGTTTACTGCTAATACTTCTTCTAAAGTAACAACATCACCTTCGTTAGCCTCTAGCTTTTCCACGAATAGAACATCACCTTCAGAAACCTTATACTGCTTTCCTCCAGTCTTAACTATAGCGTACATAATACACCTCCTTGTTCTCAAACTCGCCGGGTCAGGTATCTACAAAGTAGAGTTTTTTGCCAAGCACTGCTCACGCGTGCAGCCACCTTTACCGTGCGGCAATTACTCATATAGTATACTAAATAGAGATTTTAATGTCAATAAGTTTTATCCTATTTTTTAATTTTATTTTTTTCTCTTTGGTAGGTCCACCTGGGCCAATACTATGGCAATTACCATTACTAGACATCCCAGCATTTCCTTTGGAACCAATCTTTCACCCAAGATTAAAATTCCGGCTACCAGTGAGAATATAGCTTCCGTACTCATGATAAGAGATGCTATAGTCGGCGATATGCTCTTCTGGCTGACAACCTGTAGGGTAAAGCCCACACCACTAGATATGACACCTGTATACAGGATAGCCACACCAGCTGCCTTGACTGCCTCTATAGTCACAGTTTCCTTGAATAGGACTACTATCAAAGACAAGATACCACAAGTTATAAACTGGGTCATATTCATCTTGATTGAGTCAACCTTTGGGGCAAATATATCCACTACCACTATCTGGAATCCAAATAATATGGCTGATATAAATACCAAAAAGTCACCCTTCTCTATTACAAAACCTTCCTTGATAGATATTAGGTATAGACCAACTGCAGCAATTAAAACGCATATCCAAGTTTTTACTGACGGCCTCCTACCATAGAATACACCCATTAAAGGCACTAGGACTATATACATAGTAGTTATAAAACCTGCCTTAGATGCAGTTGTACTCACCATACCAACCTGTTGGAAACTCATAGCCAGGAATAGGGATACACCAGCAAGTGTTCCTCCTACCAATAGGTTTTTTGTCACTAGCTTTGGCTTGAAGTTGGCTGCCTTGTAGTGTCCTGCATTCTTGTACCTAAAAAACAAACTAACCAATAAGAGGAAACTTGTACCCAACAAACATCTAAAGAAGTTGAAGGCAAAGGGTCCTATGTGCTCCATACCCGTCCTTTGGAATATGAAAGCCAAACCCCAAACGATAGCCGTTATGGTCAATAAAACTATCCCCTTAGTTTCTTTTCTCTTTTGTTCATTCATTTCTAACCTCTACTTTACAACTATATTCACTAGCTTTGAAGGTATAGCTATCACCTTGACTACATTTTTTCCTTCTATAAATTCTTTTATCTTTTCGTCATTTAGGGCTAGGTTTTTCATGACGTCTTGGTCTATGCCTACTGGGGCATTAATCTTATTTCTAACCTTACCATTTACCTGGACGATTATCTCGACTTCATCCAACTGGATAGCTGATTTATCGTAGTCTGGCCATCCTATATCAAATACACTGGCCTCCTTGCCAATCATCAACCACAATTCTTCACCAAGGTGTGGGGCAAATGGTGCAAGTATTACAACAACAGCCTTTATAGCCTCCTTGATAACGGCGTCATTTCTATCTTCCAATTCCTTGTACTTGTACAGGTCATTGATCAATTCCATTAGGGATGCTATTGCAGTATTGAAGCCAAACTTATCATTTAGGTCTTCTGTAACCTTCTTTAAGGTGTTGTTAGTCTTGGCCCTCATATCCTTATCAGCCTTAGTTAAATTTCCAAATTCAAGTTCTAACTTAGCTACTGGTGCTAACTCGTCAACCAACCTATATACCCTGTTCAGGAACTTGAAGCAACCTTCAACCCCCTGTTCAGACCATTCAAGGTCTCTTTCTGGTGGGGCTGCAAATAGGATAAATAATCTAGCAGTATCGGCACCGTACTTTTCAACCAATTCTACCGGTGATACCGTATTACCCTTTGATTTAGACATCTTAGACCCATCCATCAATACCATACCCTGAGTTAGAAGGTTCTTAAATGGCTCATCATGGCTTGTCCAACCTAGCTTCTTAAAGGCCTTAGTAAACCATCTAGCATATAGAAGGTGAAGGATAGCATGCTCTACGCCACCTATATACTGGTCAACAGGTAACCAATTATTTACTACATCAGTATCAAATGGCCTGTCTGAATTCATATTGTCTGCATATCTCATATAGTACCATGAAGAATCCACGAAGGTATCCATAGTATCTATTTCTCTTCTAGCCGGTTTGCCACACTTAGGGCATGAACACTCTGTAAAAGTCTTTGAACTTGCAAGAGGAGATTCTCCCTTACCTGTAAATTCTACATCTGTAGGAAGTAGGACTGGCAAGTCCTTTTCATCTACCGGAACTATTCCACAGTCCGGACAGTATATAACTGGAATAGGGCATCCCCAATACCTCTGTCTAGATATTAGCCAGTCTCTTAATCTGAAGTTGGTCTTCTTGTTACCCTTGCCCATTTCTTCAAGCTTTTCAATTATCTTGTCAAAGGCCTCATCCTTGTTCATACCATCGAACTGACCTGAGTTTATCATCTTGTCATCTTCATCTATTACTGGTATTATTTCTAGGTCATACTTTTTAGCAAAGTCATTATCCCTATCATCATGGGCAGCAACACCCATTACGGCACCCGTACCATAATCTGCCAATACATAATTAGCTATCCATATAGGCATCTTTTTACCTGTTAGTGGATTGATTACATACTTGCCTATAAACTTACCTTCCTTTTCCAGGTCGGCAGCCTCCCTTTCAATCTGAGTCATGGTATGCATCTTGGCTAAAAATTCATCCAATACCGGCTCATATTCTGTACCTGCTACCAGGTCCCTGGCCAAGTGTGATTCTGGAGCCAGAACCATAAATGTTGACCCAAAGATTGTATCAGGTCTAGTAGTGTAAACAGATATCTCCTGGTCGCTTCCATCTATCTGGAAAGTAACATTTGCACCAAAGCTCTTGCCTATCCAGTTTTTCTGCATCAACCTAACCTTTTCTGGCCATCCATCTAGGCCATCCAAGTCAGCCAATAGCTCTTCTGAAAATTCAGTAGTCTTGAAGTACCACTGTTCTAATTCCTTCTTTTCAACCAGACTGTCACACCTTTCACACTGGCCCTGAACTACCTGCTCATTGGCTAATACTGTTTCACATGATGGACACCAGTTTACAAATGAATTCTTCTTATAGGCCAAACCAGCCTTGTAGAATTCTAAGAATATCTTTTGAGTCCACTTGTAGTATTCCGGAGTTGAAGTTGCTACCTCCTTGTCCCAATCATAGCTAAGACCTAGCATACTCAACTGTTCTTTCATTTCTTCTATATTTGACATAGTCCATACATGTGGATGTATATTGTTTTTTATGGCTGCATTTTCAGCAGGTAAACCGAAAGAATCCCAGCCCATTGGGTGTAAAACATTATAGCCCTGCATTTTCTTAAATCTTGCTACTACATCACCTATTGAATAATTCCTAACATGACCCATATGGATCTTTCCTGATGGATATGGGAACATCTCCAAACAATAGTACTTTGGCTTTGAAGTATCTCTAGTATCCATCTTGTATTGGCCCTTTTCATCCCAGGCCTTTTGCCATTTCTTTTCTATACTTTTAAAATCATATACGCTCATAATATCTGCCTCCTTCAAAAATATAAATTTCTAATGGTTAACAACAAAAAAGCCCCTAAACAGTTTTGTTTAGGGACGATGATATTCTCGCGGTACCACCCTAATTTCCAAATAAATTTGGACTCTCGATGTTGTTAAACCAACTACGGTATATAAGTTTAACCGGCAAGTTCAAAGTTAACTACTACCAATTTCCACCACCCATTGGCTCTCTAAAAATAGCTGGCTCCTACTACTCCGCTTATATTCATATATGTATTTTTCTTTTGGCTAAAAAATTCAGCCTAAAACCTATGACTTATATTAACATAAACCCCTTGCCTTGTCAATATTTAAAAGATAAACAAGTAGGTCTTATATAATAAAAAATCAAAATAAAAATCGACATATTGGTTAAAATTTTTAGGCTTTTTAAAACGATTTAATCCTAACCCAACTAAAGTGATTCAGGATCTACGTATGGAGCATCCTTCCATAACTTTTCCAGGTTGTAAAAGGCCCTATTTTCTTCATCAAATACATGGACCATTACATCACCATAATCAAGCAGGATCCAATTCTGCATCTCTCTGCCTTCCTTACCCCTAGGCTCAAGCCCTAATTCCGTCATAGCATCTTCAACGCTGTCTGCAATTGCCTTTACCTGTCTTGAAGACGATGCTGATGTTATTACAAAGTAATCACATAAACTAGATACCTTGCCTATATTCAGAATAGCTGTATCTTGACCTAACTTATCGTCGATTGCATCATACATTGCTTTTACCATATCTTCTACTGTTATCATATCTTTCTCCTCAATCTCCTTAACCTATTTACTTTTGACCTGGGCCAAGTAATAGTTTCTTGCTTCTATAGTCCTCAAATGTAGAGGTGCTTTTTTTCTAATAACCGACATAATAGCATTGTCCAAGGCCATCAAGACAGCCCTATCTAAGTCCCCACTATAGGCCACCTCTCTTAAGTCATCAACTCCTGGATAATCCCTGCCAACCTCTATTACATCTGCTACATATATAATCTTCTCTAATATATTCATATCAGGCTTTGCCGTAGTATGATACCTGATTGCACTCAATATATCTTCATCTTCAATACCAAATTCGTACTTGGCTATATAATAACCCAATACACTATGGGATAGGGCTGTGCTCTTCTTTTCCATTTCATCTAATTGAATATTGTACTTTTCACAGTAGGAACCTACATCTGCCAACTTTACATACTTGGCTGTATCATGTAAAATACCAGCTATTTCAGCCTTTTGTGAATCACAGCCCACCAATTCAGATAACTTAACTGCTGCCCTGGCCACATTTAATGAGTGGGTCCATCTTTTTTCCGGTAGATAATCCTTTAATTTTTCTATCATAACCGATTTTTCCATCTACCTAACAACACCTCCATACAAATTGTGTACATTTATATATTCCTCTACCCTACTAGGTACCAGGTACTTAATACTCCTACCATTTTTTACTAGGCTCCTAATATAAGTTGACGATATTTCCAAAGAAGGAACATATATCATATCTATATCAGCCTCATACCTCTGCCTAAAAGTTTCTACATTTTCTTGGGTTTCTAAAAGATTTATGCCCGGCCTGATGGCTGCTACAAACTTGGCCAGCTTGAAATTTTCTTGAAATTCCTTCCAAGTTTCCATCTGATTTAGGGCATCTGACCCTGTTATAAAATACAACTCCTCATTGGGATAGGTCTCACTTATATGCCTTAGGGTATCTACAGTGTAGTCCCTCTCCTTGTCTGACAGGATTTCATAGTCAGAAACTAAAAAATCATCGTTCTTTAATGTTGACAGTACGACCATATCAAAACGCTTAAACTTATTCAAGACACACTTTTTATGTGGCGGGTCACCTGCAGGTATAAATATAACCTTGTCCAGGTCATACTTGTCCCTGATAAATTCGGCTGTAGCTAGGTGGGCATTGTGGATAGGATTGAATGTACCTCCCATTATACCTAGTTTTAGCTTAGATCCCTTGCTTAGCCTCAAAGATTCCAATTTTTCTATATTTCTTTTCTTAGACAGTTCAAGCCTGTCTTGTAATTCCATCATTATTCTATTCCCTTCAAAATCATGATAACTTAATTTTATCACAGGCTGAATCATAAGTCTATTTGATTTTTACCTTCTATCATCCATATACAGGCTAACGATGTTGTATATAGCAATTAATATACTGATAGCCAATATAATCATATTCTTCATCTTGACCTTCTCCAAACAATATTGCCATCATATGTCTAGGACATGACGTATGGCAGAATTTATAGTATCATATCCAAATCCCTTATAGGATAGGTGTTGGTATAGTTTTGTCCTAAGAACCTTCTTGTCATCGGACTTAATTTTCGCCAGTCTTTTTTCTGCCAGATATATGGCATTTTCCAGTTCTTCATCCTGGTCTATATCAGATAGGGTCTTGTCAATCATGGCACTATCTATCCCCTTCATATAGAGGTCCTGCTTTATCCTATTTTTACCAACCCTCTTAAACTTCATGGAATTATTTGCTATCCTGGCTGCAAACCTATCATCATCCACAAAGGAATATTTCTTCAAAAAGTCAATGACCATATCTATTATTTCCTGGTCAAATTCATCTTGCAACTTATCCCTAACCTTCTTTTCTGACCTTTCTAGCCTAGAGATGTAGTTTAAAGCCTTGTTCTTAGCCTTCTCATAGTCATCAGCCTTGATTATCTCAGTCAGGCTTTCCTGGTCTATTTCTGAATTAAGACTGATATTGTACTTGTAGACCATTTCTGCATACATTGACATCAGATAGGCCCCATCAACATATAGGTTGACCCTATCCTTATTCTTTTTTTGAAATTCAATCGATGTAACCCTGGCCAAAACACCACATCCTTTCCCTCTGATTATACCACAAAAGTAAATTTTTATTTTATATCCATATATTTTGTATTCAATTGTAACTTATTTATCCTAATTTATGCTAAAATTGATATTAGAATCCCCAAGAGAATGGTGATATTATATAAATTGTTATTGGAGTTTTTATGTTAAATACAATACTTGTAGGCCTAGGTGGGGGTCTAGGTGCTCTTGCTCGCTACTCTACCGGTGTCTACATTCAGGATAAAATTGAATCAAAAATTCCCCTACATACCCTTTTTATAAATGTCTTGGGTTCTTTTCTACTGGCTTACATTTACAGTCACTTTAAGAGTAGGGGCTTGCTGGTCTTTCTAGGTACAGGCTTCTTAGGTGGTTTTACCACTTTTTCAACCTTTATAGTAGAAAATCTAAACCTGGCCTTGGAGGAACATGTATTCATAAGTTTTTTATATATAGGACTTAGTCTAAGCCTGTCTATTGGAGCCTGCTTCTTGGGGGTGGTCCTATGATAAAAAATTCTAAGTATGACCAGTCCCTACCATATATTTTTATGGGTGGTCTGATAGGATCTCTACTAAGATTCGTAGTATTCACTAGACTGGATGGTCTTACAAACCATAAACCTGACCTTATAGTTATTAAGGCTAACCATGTGGAAGGACTATTTTTGAGCCTATTCCACTACCTACCTATGGCTACCCTAGTGGTTAACCTAATAGGTTCCTTTGCTCTAGCCCTACTTGCAAGGTGTCTACTTGTAAGACTTAGGCCACAAATATACAACCTATTTGCTACTGGCTTGATTGGTAGTTTCACTACATTTTCAACCTTTAGCAAGGACTTTTGTCAGCTTGTTCTGGATGGTCACCCCATACCAGGACTTATATATATATTAGTTTCTATCTTCGGTGGCTTACTTATGGCAGTCATTGGAAACAACTTAGGAAAGAAGGTGAATAAATGTTAAATCTTACAATGATAGGTACTGGAGGCAATGTTCCCACTCCTGAAAGATTTTGTTCCAGTGCCTTTATAAACTATAAGGGAATAAAAATTTTAATAGATTGTGGTGAGGGGACTCAAATTTCCATGAAGAAGATTGGCTGTGGTTTTAAGGGCATAGATTTAATATTGATAACCCACCTTCATGGTGACCATATAAACGGCCTCCTGGGCCTCCTATCCACTATGGGCAATGCTGAAAAGAGAAGCCCCCTATATATTGTCGGACCAAGGGGGATAAAAAGAGCCCTTAGTGCCATGATGGTACTTTGGGAGGGCCTACCCTACAGGCTGGTAGTAATAGAAAAACCTGTTGGTTCTTTTTCTATAAACTCTGATGTCCTGAGGGAAATAGAAATATCAAGTCTTGACCTAGACCATTCAACTGAATGCCTGGGTTATAGCCTTTACTTTAAGAGAAATAGAGAGTTTGACCCTGATAAGGCCCTGGAAAACCAGGTCCCTAAACATCTATGGAGACACCTGCAAGCCGGCCAGACCTTCTATATGGATGATGTGTCTTACACACCAGATATGGTCCTTGGCAAGCCTAGACCAGGTATCAAATTTTCGTATATAACTGATACCAGACCTATAGAGGACATTGTTCCCTTTATAAAATCAAGCAGGCTCTTTGTATGTGAGGCCATGTATGGTGACGACTTAGACATAGGAAAGGCTGTAAAAAATAAACACATGACCTTTAGGGAGGCAGCCAACCTTGCCTACAAGGGCCAGGTAGACCACCTGCTTTTGACCCATTTTTCACCCTCACTGGACTCTCCTGGTGACTATATAGAAAATGCCACCTCAGTATTTAAAAATACAAGCCTGGCCTATGATGGTATCAATATATCTATAGGCTATCCAGACAAGTAGGCTGGCATAAAATCAATTTAAAAATAGCTAGACATTCATAATTACCCCTGCTCAAGAGCTAAATGAATGCCTAGCTTTTCTTTATTTCCTATTACACTTTATTTCTAATTATTTTTAGACTACCTTAAATTCCAGGTCAAGTCCATACTTGTCCTCAATCTCTTTTAAGACATCTTTTTTATTAGCGATAAGCCTCTTATACTTATCGACTTCCATTTCAATGAGAAGGTTCTTTTTATCTTCACCATTCTTTATTAAACTATGATAAATCTGGCCTATAACCCTTTCTTCAACCATATCTACCAACCTATTGGCAGAATAGTAGTCCCTAGACTCCTGATTATAGTAGTAGGATTCAAATGAGTCCTGGCTCCTCCTCCGGGATATCTCCAAAAGTCCCAGCCTTGTAAAACCATGGACCTTGGTATTTTTACCATCAGCCCCCAGAGACATCTTCATTTTTGCTATCAGGTCTTCCCTATCCCTTTCTGACTTCATGTCTATAAAGTCGACTATTATAATACCCGACAAGTCCCTCATGAGTATCTGCATAGCTATTTCATCTACCAGACCCATATTAACATCCAAGACTGTATTTGCATAGTTAGCCAACCCTATATACCTGCCTGAATTTACATCTATGACAGTCATGGCTTCAGTCTTATCTATCACTATATAAGACCCATTCCTCAACCTAATCCTGTTTGACAAGTAGTGGTTTAACCTGGCATTAACCCCATAGTTGCTAAATGTAGCCGGATTTTTATCCCTAACCAGCTTTTCCAGGTAGGCCCTGTCAAGGGACTTGACAAGGTTCCTTATATCAAATTTATCCATACTATCAGACCCATCTCTACAGGATCCATTATCCATATTTTCTGGATATATTATGGATTCTAAGTCCTTGTCTAAATTATAGGCTATAAAACTTTCAATCTGGCCCCTGACCCTCTTTACCAGGCCTGGGCTCAAGCTAGACCTAAATACCTCTTCTAACCTAGCATAGGCCTCCTTGAGACTGTCAAAATCATTTTTCAAACCATCTAAATCAGCGAACTGGGCCTCTGTCCTTACAATAAGACCTGTAGAAGCCCCTATGTCTAGCTTACCTATCTTAGCTTTTAGATCAGACACCTGGTCCTTGGACAACTTGTTCGAATAACTAAGCCTATCATTGGATGGTATATAGACCATATACCTGCCCTGGATGCTGACTTCCCTGGTAAGGCTGACCCTCTTGTCACCCTTACCAGACTTTGAAACCTGGACCAGTAGGATATCTCCAACTCCAAGTTTTTCTCCCTTTTTTATTTTCATATAAGCTGGTTGTTCCTGGCCTATATCTACAAAACAAGCCTCCATCCCCTTTACTATCTTATGGATACGGCCCCTATAGATATTGCCTACCAAGCCTTCCTTAAACTTTTCTTCTATAATTAGTTTTGTCAACCTGTCCTCTTCCAAGAGGGCCAGTTTCCTTGCATTACAAAAGTCTTCTATGATTATCTTCTTCATAAAATCCTCCTTACAATCCTAAGACTAGACCCTAGAGTGGACTGACCAATTGACCATCCTGCCTAAAGTATAGGTCATTTCTCTTGATGTCAACATCTAGGGGGTCTATACTTATACCTAGAACTTCCAACAACTTTGGTATAAATATATTAGTATTTAGGTTCTGCTTTGACCCCGTTGCCAGTATTGCCGACACCACAAACTCTTCCTGACCATAGTCCAGAAGTGATAAAGTATTTATCAATGGCTTGATGTCTATATCGACCATTTTACCCTTTTTATTCTTCTTAGTCATCATGATAGACTCCATAGACATCAACTTGTCTAGTCTCTTGCAGATATCTTCTCTAGAAATCTTATCCACATTTTCAACGGTAAACTCATAGTCTCCATATTCTATAGATGAGGCAAGGTTTCTCTCTCCACCCACTAGTTCTACTAGCTTTACAAAGTCCATACCATCTGGAAGTTGGGCATTTAACCTCTCTTTTAAGACCTCAATTGCTAGGTCAGCCTCTATCTCGATATCCACATATTCACCATAGCTCTCCACACCTAGGGCAAGAGCATTTCCGTAGGTAATTTTTGGATGGGGATTAAAACCCTGAGAAAAAGACAGTTCTATATCAGCACGCCTAAATACCCTCTGTAGGAGCCTCTGCACATCCAGGTGGGATATATAAATCATGTCCTTAGTTTTTATAAATTTCATCCTAATCTTCTTAGACATTAACACAAGCCCCTTCCTATATCATTAGTATTTATACCACAGCCCCTACAGCCATGCCTACAGTCTTCTGTAACCTTATCCTGCTTGGCTAATTCATTTTCCCTCATAAGGAATTCCTTCGTTACTCCTACGTCTATGTGGTCCCAAGGAAAGACCTCGTCATAGGACCTGTCTCTGTGAGCATAGAAACTTGGATCAAGCCCATTCTTTTCCATGGCATCCAGCCACCTATCCAGGTCAAAGTACTCTGACCAACCATCAAACTTGGCCCCGGCCCTAAAGGCATCAAGCAAGACCCCACCTAGCCTTCTGTCCCCCCTGGCAAATACTGCCTCCATTAAACTGGTCTGGGAATCATGGTAGTTATATTTGATATTTCCATGTCTCAACTTGCTGACCAGGTACTTTTGCTTGTCTCTGATTTCATCACCCGTATCCTGCCTATGCCATTGAAAAGGTGTAAAAGGTTTAGGAACAAAGGTGGAAGTACTAACTGTAACGCCAAACTTACCCCTTATCTTGCCCCCATGTATATCCCTATAGATATCAACCACCTGGTAGCCCAAGTCCTTAATGCCATCAAGGTCTTCATACCTTTCAGTCGGTAGGCCTATCATAAAGTATAGCTTGACACTGTTCCAGCCCATTTCAAAGGCCTTGGAAACTGCATTTTGAAGTTCTTCTTCTGTAACACCCTTGTTTATTACGTCCCTCATTCTCTGGGTTCCTGCCTCAGGAGCAAAGGTAAGGCCTGTCTTCCTAACCTGTTGGATCTTTTCGGCTATTTCCATGGAAAAATTATCCAACCTCAAGGATGGCAGGGATACACTGATATTCTTGGGTGCATATTCATCAACCAAAAAGTCGGTAATCTCACTAATATGGCTATAGTCACTGGTACTTAGTGAAGATAGGGATATCTCGTCATAGCCAGTGTTTCTTATCATATTTTCTACAATTTCCTTTAACCTGGCCACTGACTTTTCCCTTATAGGTCTATAGATCATGCCAGCCTGGCAAAACCTACATCCCCTAGTACAACCCCTAAAGAGTTCCAAGACTATCCTATCATGGACTACCTCTATAAATGGGACTATATATTTTTCGGGATAAATAACTGCATCCATGTCCGATATAATCCTCTTTCTAGGCTTGTCAGGGGCTTCCTCAACCAGCTTTACCAATTCCTTAACGGTTCCATCTTCATTGTATCTAAAGTCATAGAAGGAAGGTATATAGACTCCATCTATGTTGATTATTTTCTTATAAAAGTCTGTCTTGTCCTGGCCGTTTTCATATGGGTTTGTCCTTATCCAGTCTTTGTAGGCCCTTATTACATCTAGGTTCATCTCTTCACCCTCACCAAGGACTACAATATCAACAAAGTCTACCAGTGGCTCTACATTGTAGGCACATGACCCTCCCACCATTATAAGGGGGTCCTCATTTTTCCTATCCTTGGCCAAGAGCGGTATACCAGCTAGGTCTAACATGTTTAAGATATTTGTATAGCACATCTCATACTGAAGTGTAAAGGCTACAAAATCAAAATATCTGATAGACTCCCTTGACTCTAGACCAAACAGGGGAATATTATGGTCCCTCATCTTGGTCTCCATGTCTACACCGGGTGCATATACCCTCTCACAATAGACATCTTCCTCTAAATTTATGCAATTATACAAGATATGGCTACCCAAATGACTCATGCCAACTTCATATAAATCAGGAAAGCAATGAGCATACCTGATCAACTCATTGCTTTCTGTATCTTTATGAATGGAGTTTAATTCGTTGCCCAAATATCTTGCAGGTTTTTCAACCTTTTTTAATATTTTTTTAATATCAACCTTTTCCAAAACTTGCCTCCATTTCGACTGGTCTATATATCACTTCCTATCAGTAATTTGGAAAAATATATATTCAAGACCCTAGCCTTTTTTCAAATCTCTCACACTTAAATTGCTTTCACCTATACTTCTTACTACTCGTCTTCCTAGTATATCCTTCTTCTCCTCAAATATACATTTAAGACTATGCCTATATTGGCCATAGATGTCAGTATGGAACTACCACCATAACTTACAAAAGGTAGGGTTACTCCTGTTACAGGCATTAGGCCCACTGTCATACCTATATTCTGTATTATCTGGTAGACAAACATACCTGTTATACCTGATACTATAAGGGTTCCATATACATTTTTAGACTTTTTAGCTATCATCAGAAGCCTTGTAATAAGGAGCATAAAGAGGATGATTACTATCAACATACCTACTAGGCCAAATTCCTCCCCCAGTACTGCGAATATAAAGTCACTATCCCTTACAGGCAGGAAATTTTCCTGGTTCTGGGACCCCATATAAAGCCCCTTGCCAAATATTCCTCCTGAACCAATGGCTATCATTGACTGGAGAACCTGGTAGTTACTGCTCAGCTCTGGATTAAAGAAGTTTACTATCCTGACCCTCTGGTGGGGTGCCATAAACATGTACATAAGTGGTGTTAAGAGTAATATACTTATAAGTGTATTCCTTATTATCTTCTTGTCCAAACCAACCACATATAACATAAAAAATATTATGCATACAAAGACTATGGCTGTACCTAGGTCTGGCTGGGCTAGTAGGAGCCCTATAATCGGCATGGCATATACTACTAACTTGAATAGGACCCTTAGGTTATTCATACTATCCTTATGTTTCTCAACTATCTTCGCATAGCTAAGTATAAAGGTCATCTTAACTATTTCTGATGTTTGTAGGTTAAATTTACCTATACGTATCCAGGATATAGCACCAAACTGCCTATCACCCAAACCTGGTATCCAGACTATTAAGAGCATGACTATACTGAATATATATAGCTCCTTATAGTATTTGCCTACACTGTCATAGTCAAATAGCATCATTAACATTATAATCCCTACACCCAACAAGAAGGCTAATAGCTGTTTATATATCTGGGTGTAATTTTTGGTGATATTAGCATGAGTTGCACTACTAAGTATCAGTATACCTATCAAAAATATTACCAGGACTATGGTTACTAGTTTCCAGTCGATGTTTTTTACTATCTTGAAATTTTTTCTATAATCAATTTTTTTCATCACTCTGACCTTCCTTCATTAGCCCAAAATACTGGGCTATAGTCTCCCTAATCGGTAAAACTGCATATGAACTAGTCTCTCCCTGTGGTATCATACAGGCCACAGCTATCTTAGGATTATCTGCTGGGGCATAGGCTACACACCAGGCAAAAGAACCATAGTCTTCCTTGTACTTATCAATATCTTCATCGGTAATATTTGAATTCAACTGCTTGATTGCCCTTCTTAGGTATTGGGCATTAACCTTGTCTGTATCATCCAATTTTACCTTGATACCGGCCTCTAATTCTTTTTGGTACTTGTCCCTCTGGTCACTACTTATACTGGTATCGCTTATCTTTGTCTTCAAGTCCTTGATTTTTTCATTGGTAAGTTCTCTTTCCTTGTCAGCCTTAAGCTTATTATACCTTTCAAGAACCTTATTCTTGTCCAATGAATAAGAAGACAAGTGTTTCATAAGATAGTCATATTCTTTTTCTGTAGGTATCTTACCACTCTTTTCTGCCGTACCTGTCTTAGTTGCAACCTTGATTGGGAAGTTTCCAAAGGCATCCTTGGCCAAGCCCTGCGTAGAAACATTGACCATACCTATCTTTATATCATTCAGGTTAGAATTATTCTTAAAACTGATCTTGTCTAGTCTTCTGTTGGCCACTTCTGCTATCTTGCCATTTGAAGTTTCCACCTTATTTACCACATTTAGGTTTACCAGATAACCACCATTGGCAAGGGCTGCTACATACCTTACAACCTGGGATGGGTTGTAGGCATTTTCACCCTGGCCTATAGCAAGGTTGAAGGTATCACCCACACCCCACTTGGCAAAGTTAAAGTAACTGTATACCATATAGTCAGCATCACTTTCTATATAGGATTCTTTAACCCCTAGTTTCTTCAACCTCTTCATAGTTTCTATCCTACCAGGTGTCTTATCTTCATCTATCCAACTGACAATTTTATCTATCTTTTCTTCAAATTCATCCCTGTTTTCTTCATAATCTATACCTTCAAAGTGAGTTCTCATAGTCCTCTCAAGGGCATATTTCAACTGAACCTTCGTATTCTCTATTTTTTGTTCCTCACTAGGAACCCTGCCATTTCTTTCCTCTAGCTGGCCTTCTAGACCAGTATCACTATCTAGACCGAACTTCTTGGCATATTCAAGTATCTTGTTGGCATTCATTCCCAGGTTTAAGGACTGGCCTGTCATCCAATTCCTATTGCTACCTAAGACATAGAAGTATATATTACAAGATTCTTGTATGGCCTTATATAGGTTCACCATACCGTGGTTTTTGCCACCATGGTGCCAAATATAGTCGGCGAAGTTCCTATTTCCAAGCCTTATAACACCAGGATCCTTTATTGTATAACTTGGATCCAGTCCTGACTCTAGGGCAGCCATAGCTGTTACCATCTTAAAAGTTGACCCCGGCTGGAAGACACCCTGGGTAGCCAAATTCAAAAGTGGATTTGGTGCCAACATATCATTTAGGTTTTTTGGCAGGTAGTTATTATAGTCCTCGCTGCTGATACCATTGGCAAACTTATTAGGGTCATAGTTAGGGTAGCTGGCCATGGCCAATACATCACCACTAGTTACATCTATAGCAACTATAGCACCTGACTTCGCCTTAGGAGCACTCTCTTTTATATTTATATCACCAAACTGGCTCTTGAAAGTTCCGCCTGATCTGGCTGATTCAATGGCATTTTTCAAAGATTCCTCAGCAGTCTTTTGGACCTTGCTATCTATAGTTAAGTAGACACTCTTACCACTAGTAGGATCAACCGACTTCATCTGTGAAATAACCCTACCGACGCTATCTACCTTAACTTCTTTGTAGCCATCCTTGCCCTTCAACTTATTTTCATAGCTGTTTTCAATACCTGATAGACCTATCATATCCTGGGGGCTATAGCCCTCTTTAATAAGGTCTTCAGCCTTGGATGATGGTATTTTGCCCACATATCCCAATACGTGAGATGCAAGACTACCAAAAGGATATACCCTCTTCTGTTCGATGGCAACTGATACTCCTGACAATTTCATGGAATTCTCTTCTATCTGTACGACTGTTTCCTTCTTTATGCCCTTGGCTATTGTCACAGGATTATACTGGGTATATATTTTTGACTTTAACAAGTCTCTTACCAACATAATTTTTCTAGCCTCTTTATCAGTCATGCTGGAATCTATCTTGTAGTAGTCGTTTCTTATATGCCTAAAGGCTACTAGGGCACTTACACCATCCTTAAGCCCATATCCTTTCAACCAGTCTTCCTTATTTTTTTGCTGGGTAAAGGTCCAAGAGTTTACCAAAACTGGTGGATAATAGCCTAGCTTATTAACCTTGGCCTGGAGTTTCACCGGGTCCATATTCCTATCAGATAGTGTCAAAAGTCCACTTTGTATCATGCTATCAACTACATAGTAGAAGGATTTTTTTGCATTATAGCTGGCCGGTATACCATTTTTGCTCTTGAACTCACTAATTTTTTGATCAAAAATAAAGCTATAGCTACCATTTACAAGGCTAATCGGGAATTCATCTGTATAGGTTTCCCCATTTTTTTCCAGTATATTAATAACTGAATAGGCCATCTTATTAGCCCCATCCTTGCTATTTTTACCTGCCTTATTGAATGTATCCGCAACTATCTGAACAGTGAATTGGGGCTCGTTACCAGCCAAGAGCACACCCTTCCTATCCCTAATCTCCCCTCTGGGAGCCTGAACCATAATTTGCTTGTAGGCCTTTTGGTCAGCCAACTCAGAATAATGAGAATATCTTATTGTTGTCATATATACTATTTTTATCAAAACCACACTAAGTATAATAAGGATAAACTTATTAATCACCTTTAGTCTTGGTTTTATCACTGAATTTTTACTCAATTTAACACACCACTATTCTTCCCTTAATTTCATTAATAGATCTCCAAATAAGGTATAGGCCAAAAAGGCTACACCCATATTTAAAAGGGGTATTAGTATTATCCCCTTAAACAGAACAAGTATAAGTGGAGCCGGCACATAAAAAATCGATGAAACCACCGCATTTATTATGGAATATACCAGACTAATAACAAATACCAAAAATAGTACAATTAACTTCTTGTCCTTAAAGATCGATTTTTCTACCGTAGATATGAAGTAGGATGCTATCATAAATAATAGGGCTGTAATCCCTATAATACCACCTACTACTAAGTCACTAATCAAACCCAATAGACCAACCTCAATAATCGCATAGTTTTTATCCATATAAAGGGATATCAAAGCTATATATACTAAAAGCAGGTCTATACTCACAAAAGAACTTATGTGATTAGTAAAAAAAGCCTCCAAAAAAATCAGAAAGAGGCCAATCAAAAATACTACTATATTTTTCATAACTGCCACCTATTGAACCTTTCTTGGAGGAATTATACTAACATTGTCAATATTTTTAAAATCTACACCAGGCCTAATCTTTATAGTTTTCATAGACTTGTTCTTGTCATATGTAACACTGGTAATAGTACCTATTGGTATATTTTCTGGATATAGACCCAAACCTGATGTGACTAGGAGGTCCCCCTTTTTTACATCTGACTTAGGGTCAAACAGATATCCCTGGAGCAACTTGTCTGTATTTGTAAAGTCTGCACTGCCAACTATAGATGATGTTGTAACAACTCCCTTGTAGTCATTCTTTCTAGCTAATTTAAAGCTAACCGAAGCCCTGGAGTCTATCAAGGATATTGCCTTAGAATAGTGGTTGCTCACACTATAAACAATACCAACTACACCCTGGCCATTGATTACTATACTATCCCTTTTAACACCATCACCTGCACCTGCATCTATTACAAATGATTTGTACCAGTCTCCGTTATTCTTTCCTATTATACTGGCTGAAACCAGACTATTACGTTGATCAGTAGACACATAGTTTAGCGACTTCTTCAATCTTTCCAGAGAATCCAACTTGTCTACATCACTTTCCATATCTATAATTTTTTGCTTTAATTTATCATTTTCACTTTTTAGGTCCTTGACAATCTTGGAATTAGACCTGAAGCTAACCAGGTCCCCAAAAAAGTTACCAACACCAACAACCACATTATTAAGGTGCTTACCCACAATGTAAAAAGCTGATATAGGACTCTTTCCTTCAACAGCACCTAACCTGCCAGCATTTGATAGAGAACTAGCTGTTATAGCCACTATTAAAACTACGACAATAGTTGCCAGTATAGTCTTTATACTCAACTTTTTTCTATTATCTTTTTCTAACTTCAAGGTAACCACCAACTATCCTTCATGATTCATCATAACGATACTGTGGAATATGTCAGTGTTTTCTATAGACTTACCTGCACCTGTAACTACGCACTGTAGTGGCTGGGCTGCTACTGATACATTTAAAGATGTCTCAGCCTGGATTAGCTTGTCCATACCCCTTAATAGAGATCCACCACCTGTCAGGAAGATTCCCTTTTCCATAATATCAGATGCCAATTCTGGAGGAGTCTCTTCCAAAGTAGTCCTTATGGCCTCAACAATTTCATTTATTGGCTCTCTTAGTGCCTCTCTAACTTCTGTAGACCCTATAGTTATAGTCCTTGGTAGGCCTGACATTATATCCCTACCACTCACTGTCATCTCTATTTCCTTGTCTCCTGGGAAGGCAGATCCTATTGCCAACTTGATATTCTCAGCAGTTCTCGCTCCTATGATTATATTATAGTCTTTTCTTACAAAGTTCTCTATTGCAACATCAAATTCATCTCCACCTATCCTAATTGAATTTGCAACTACAACTCCACCCAGTGATATAACTGCTATTTCAGATGTTCCTCCACCAATATCAACAATCATATTACCTTCAGGGTCATTTACATTCAAACCAGCACCTATAGCTGCTGCCATAGGCTCTTCAAGGATAAATACCTCTCTACCACCAGCCTGAATGGCTGCCTCTTCAATGGCTTTCTTTTCAACCTTAGTAATACCATAAGGCACACAGATAACTATTCTGGGACTAACAACGCCCTTTGACCCCTTTTGAATAAAGTAACTCATCATTGCCTGAGTAGCTTCAAAGTCCGCTATTACACCTTCTTTTACAGGCTGAATAGCAACTATATTTTCAGGAGTTCTACCTACCATATCCCTAGCCTTCTGACCCACAGCCAATATCTCATTGTTATCATCCCTGATGGCTACAACTGATGGCTCATCAACTACAATTCCCTGTCCTTTTATGTAAACCAAAGTATTCGCAGTACCCAAGTCGATACCCATATCGTTGGTAATTATATTATTTATATTAGATCCAAAAATCTTACTGAAAATTCCCATATCGTCCTCCATTTTTTTACAAGTTTTAATAGACTCGTCTATGCGCCTATATCTATTAGTATACCACGAAACTTAGTTCTTGTTGATATCTTTTCTTCAATCTTTTTAAAAAATGCAAGCAATATTTTATCAGAAAATAAGGAAGTATTTTTTATCCTACTAAAATTCATTGTTTTCTTTAAGACTATAGTAGTTGCCATCGCCAATAACTATGTGGTCTAGCACATTAATACCCAGTATCTTGCCACACTCATTTAGCCTCTTGGTAATCATTATATCTTCCTTGGATGGTTCCGAATTACCAGAGGGATGGTTGTGCATAAGTATAATAGCATTAGACCTCCTCTTTATGGCCTCAATAAATACTTCCCTGGGGTGGACTATGGATGAATTTAAACTTCCAATTGATACATCTACATCCGATATTATTTCATTCTTTGTATTGAGTAAAATAACCTTAAATACTTCCTTTTTAAGATATCTCAATTCCTCCATATAGTAGGAATACACATCCCAGGGATTATTAATCTTAAACTTCCTTGGCAGGTATTGGGATACCCTGATACCCAATTCTAAAGCTGCCTTTATAATAGTGGCCTTGGATGGTCCAATCCCATCAATACTGCAGAGTTCATCCAAACTAAGGTCGGTCAAGCCCCTGACCCCATCTTTGGATAGGGTTAAAACCTTAGAAGACAGGGTTACAGCATTATTATTTTTGTCCCCTGTCCTAATCATAATAGCCAAAAGTTCGGCATCTGATAGGGACTTTACCCCTTTTTTTATCATCTTCTCCCTGGGCTTTTCATCATCACTCATTTCTCTTATTCTTAAAACTTCACTCATAATACCACCTATATCATACCCTATAATTTATCCCTGCTTAAGTAGGTTGAAATAATAAATCCATGAAATTTATTTTTTTACATTAAGCCTTATCCATTAATTATTAATCATAAATTCTACAAGCAAACCACCGGCTTGTATATCTATTCACACTTATATAGGCATATTTTAAAAATAAAAAAAAATCACCGTATATAATCAAATATACGGTGACCCTTAATATTAGTTAAGCTTTTAAAGCTAATTAGTTATTTTCTACTGGCTTAACTTCAGCCTTAGCTTCTTCAACCTTTGGCTGAGCCTTAACTACTGGTTTTTTTCTTTCTTTTGGCTTTATAACCTTAGTCGGACACTTCATAGCACACTTATTACACTGCTTACACTTATCATAGTCAATACGTGCTAGCTTGTCTTCAAATATGATTGCATCAAACGGACATTCCTTAAAACAAATACCGCAGCCTATACAACCAACACTACAGTTATCCTTAACCTTCTTACCAAAGTCATTTGACTTACACTGAACTGTAACAGCCTTGTTAGCTGGCTTACGTTCAATAAGTCCCTTTGGACATATATCTATACACTTACCACAGTTAACACACTTTTCTTCATCAACTACGGCAACTCCATCTACAACATGTATAGCATCAAAGTTACAAACCTGTACACAAGTACCTAGACCTAAACATCCATAAGAACAAGACTTTGCACCACCAATTAATGATGCAGCTGCTCTACAATCCTGTATACCACTGTATTCATACTTTTCCTTTGTAGCTTCACATGTACCCTTACATCTAACATTAGCTACTATCTTTTCTCCTGCACCGGCTTCAACACCCATTATTGCAGCAACCTTCTCTGCAACTGCAGCTCCACCTACAGGACAACCATTTACTGGTGCTTCTCCCTTAGCTATTGCAGCAGCTAAACCACCACAACCTGGGAATCCACAACCACCACAATTGGCTCCTGGTAAAACTTCTAGTACTTCAGCTTCCTTTGGGTCTACTTCAACAGCAAACTTCTTAGAGGCAAAATCAAGGATTATACCAAAGATTAAACCAAGTATACCAAGTACTACTACCGCATAAACAATAAGCATTCTCTAGTACCTCCCTTATAATTTAATTAATCCTGTGAATCCTAGAAAAGCTATTGACATTAAGCTGGCTGAAATAAGTGTTATAGGGAATCCCTTAAACGCATCCTGAATGTCAGCTAATTCTAACCTTTCTCTGATACCTGCAAATATTACGATTGCAAGTGTAAATCCTATACCAGCACCTATACCATTTACTAGAGTTTCAATGATGTTGTAACCCTTAGTAATGTTAACTATCGCTATACCCAAAACCGCACAGTTTGTAGTTATAAGAGGTAAGAACACACCAAGTGCCTGATATAGTGATGGTGACGTCTTCTTTATAACCATTTCAACGAACTGAACGATAGATGCAATAACAAGTATAAATGCTATTGTCTGTAAGTACTCCAACTTGAAGTTTACTAATATCATCTGAATGAAATAAGTTATTATAGATGCTAAAGCTATAACGAATGTTACGGCAACACCCATACCTATTGCTGTATCTGTTTTCTTAGAAACACCCAAGAAAGGACAAATACCAAGGAACTGAGAAGTTATAACATTATTTACTAGAACTATGTATAAAAATAATAATATTAATTTCAATCTCTACACCCCTTTACGCTTTTTTCTTTGTTACCTTGTTAAATACAGCCATCAAGCATCCTAGAGTTAGGAAGGCTCCTGGAGGCAATATAAACAACAATGTGTTAAATGTTGCTGGTAAGAAAGCAAATCCAAATACGCTACCTGCACCTAAGATTTCTCTTACAGCACCTAGAATAGTAAGTGCTATTGTAAATCCAAGACCCATAGCAAAACCATCTACTAGTGATGAGAATGGCTTGTTCTTACATGCAAAAGACTCGGCTCTTGCCAGTATCAAACAGTTAACAACTATAAGAGGTATATAAAGACCAAGCGCCTTGTCAAGAGCTGGCACGTAAGCCTTCAATAACATCTGAACTATTGTAACGAATGTAGCGATTACAACTACGAAACATGGTATTCTTATCTTATCTGGAACAATCTTTCTAAGTAGTGATATTGCTAAGTTTGAACAAGCAAGAACGACTGCTGTTGAAAGTCCCATACCTATACCGTTTACTGCTGAACTTGTAACGGCAAGTGTTGGACACATACCTATTACCTGTACAAAGGTAGGGTTCTCATCGATTATACCATTTTTAAAAATCTTTCCTAAATTACTCATCTTTGACCCCCCTATTTATTTATTGCATCGAATATCGCAATAGCTTCATTTACACCACCAGTTACTGCCTTTGATGTAATTGTAGCACCAGATATTGCCTTTATCTGACTTTCACTAGGTGCACCACTCTTGATAACTTCTAGAGCTTTAGCAGCCTTGCCCTTATACTGTCCGTTAAAAGCTGGATCTGTTGCCTTGGCACCTAGACCCGGTGTTTCACTGTTGTTACCAACATTTACACCAGTAATTTTGCCATCTTTGCTGATACCAATTGTAAGTTCTACAGGACCACCGTAACCTGATGGGGCAGTCTTTATAGTATAACCAACAGTATCAGAACCATTAGCGCCTTCAAAAACCTCTATAGCAGTCTGAGCACCTGCACTTGCATATGCAGACTTATCAACTGGTTTAAAATCTTTAGCTTCTGGTAAAACAGCTATTCTGGCTTCATTACTAGCCTTGATATTTAACTGCTCTATAACTGGGGATGTCACCTGGTTAGTAGCAGCCAATAACAATGCAGCTATAGCAGTGAAACCAAAAAGAGTTCCTCCTATTTTAACCATACTATTCATTATTTACGCACCTCCCCGAATACTCTATTGTGTACGTACTTGTCGATTAGTGGAACTAAACAGTTGGCGAACAAGATTGAGTATGACACACCTTCTGGATATCCACCGAAAAGTCTTATACAAGTAGCTATTACAGCCGCAATCGCTGCATATATAACCTGACCCTTCTTAGTCATTGGTGAAGTAGTATAGTCAGTTAACATGAAGAAACCACCAAGTAGTAGTCCACCTGCTAATGCCTGATACACTGCAAATTCAGCATTAAATCCACCAAATATGAATGTTAATACGAATACCAAACATATATAAGTTACTGGCATTACGTAAGATATAATTCCCTTGTAAATTAAGTATACACCACCGATAATTAACAACAATGAACATGTTTCACCGACTGTACCACCGATGTTACCCATGAACATGCTGCTGATAGATATTCCTGCATCATGCAACTTTGATACTGCATCTGCAGAAGATCCCATACCTTCAGCTCCCATTAACTTCATGTAGCTAAGTGGTGTTGCTACTGTAGTAGCATCTGCATTAGCTCCTGGCTTTAACCAAGTTGTCATTGCAACTGGGAAAGAAGCTAGTAGGAATGCTCTACCTGCTAGTGCTGGGTTCAAGAAGTTGAAACCAATACCACCAAATACCATCTTAACGATTATGATAGAGAATATTGCACCAACAACACACATCCATATAGGTAAACCTGCTGGAACATTGAAGGCCAATAATAAACCTGTTACTACCGCAGAAAAATCATTGATTGTTGATTTTTTCTTTGTAATTTTACAATATACCCATTCTGAACATACTGCACCGATAACACAAGCTAAGATTGTAATCAAGCCCTGAACCCTGAAGTAATACAATCCAGCCAATGTTGCTGGCATAAGTGCCAAAATGACTTGCTTCATAATATATGAAGTATCTTCCTTAGTCCTAATATGTGGAGAAGAAGACACTATCCATTGCTTATCCATTTCTTTTCCCCCTAACTACTATTTCTTCTGAGCTGCTGCAGCTTTTCTTCTCTTAGCACCGATTTCTCTCTTAGCCTGTCTGATTGAAGGCAATAAAAGTCTTCTAGATGGACATATGAATGAACATGAACCACATTCTATACAGTCCATAGCCCTGTGCTGTTCTGCCGCATCAAAATCATTTTTCAAAGAATATGCGCTTATAAATAATGGTTGAAGGAATGCTGGACATACGTCAGTACACCTACCACACTTTATACAATTCATTGGTTCTGGTGCTACAGCTATATCTTCATCTAAAATCAATATACCTGAAGATCCCTTGTTAGTAGATATATCATCAGTGAACTGAGCAAATCCCATCATTGGACCACCAGCTATAAGCTTTCTAGCTACAACATCTTCCTTAAGACCACCACACTGTTCAATTATTTCACTGAACTTTGTACCAATCTTTGTAACTAAGTTCTTTGGCTCCCTTATACAAGGACCTGTAACTGTAGTTATTCTTTCTACTAGAGGCATACCAGTCTTTATAGCATTTGCTATTGCTGCTGCTGTAGCAACGTTGTCAACAACTGCTCCTACTGCTATTGGAAGTGCTCCTGATGGAACTTCTCTTCCTGTACATGCATAAATCAACTGTTTTTCTGCACCTTCTGGATACTTAACCTGTAGGCTTACTACCTCAACCTCTGGATATGGTTCTGCTGCCTTTGTTACATTAGCTATGGCTTCTGGCTTATTTACTTCTATACCTATGAAACCTTTACTCACATCTAGGGCCTTCATAAGAGCCCTGATACCATATACGACATCTTCTGGATTTTCTACCATCAATCTGTCATCGGCTGTAAGATATGGCTCACACTCAGCACCATTTAAGATAACGTATTCCGCCTTTGAGTCCGGTGGAGGAGAAATCTTTACATGGTTAGGGAATGTTGCACCACCCATACCAACTATACCTGCTTCTTTGACTATTCCAACAATTTCTTCCTTGCTCAAGTCTGCTATATCGCCATGAGGCTTTACACTTTCATGAAGTTCTTCTTTGAAGTCGTTTTCAATGACAACACACATCGCAGTACCATTAGGAACACCACATAATTCGATAGCTTTTACTACACCTGATACTGACGCATGAATGTTAGAAGATACAAATCCCTGAGCTTCACCAATCTTTTGACCCAGTTTAACCTCATCACCAACAGCAACTATACATTTTGCTGGAGCACCTATGTGCTGCTGAAGTGGGATATAAACCTTAGCAGGCGCTGCTGCTTTCTCAATTGGTTTCTTGTTAGCATACTCTTTTCCATATGGAGGATGTATTCCTCCCTTAAAAGTTAAGAGTTTCATTTTGTTACCCCCTATTCTTAACTAATATTAAAATTTTCTCATTACTAGTATACCACTATCGCTATAAATAAGGCAAATAAAATTTATATATTATTTTTTATCCATATATTTTAAGGAATTATAGGTTAATAACTTAATTTTAATAAGCCTACACCCTTTCCTTAATTTATTCTTAAGTAAATCCCCTTTTTAGGATTCATTTATAATAAATTCTCACTTTCTAAATGCAAGTTATTTTTCAAAATAGAATAAAAATATCTTGTAATTCCAATAAATTTCTCATATTTTTGCAAGACAAAATTTCTATTTGATATACTGTTTGATAAAAATTATACAATATAAGGTAAATGCTTTTATTTCTCAATTAAGAAAAGACCATAAGAATTATATAACTCTTATGGTCTTTTTTATAGTCATTTTAATTTTTTATTAAGTTATACTAGAATCTTCTAGCGCCTAGACACTTAACCCAACCTTCTGACATATTAGACACCTTAACATGTTCTGGGTTAGTAGCTGTACCACTGGCATGTATAAACTTACCATTACCCATATAGATACCAACATGGCTAGTTGAACCTGAACCAGTTGTATCAAAGTATAATAGGTCTCCTGGCTTTATATTTGATAGAGATACTGGACTACCAGCATTTGCCTGTGCCTTAGAAACTCTTGGTATATTTATACCCATCTTCTTGTATACATACTGAGTAAATCCTGAACAGTCGAATCCCTGAGTACTAGTACCACCCCATACATACTTAGTTCCAAGTAATTTCTGAGCATAGTCCACGACCTTGTTGCCTGTTACAGTAGGCTTAGCTGTATTAGCCTTATTATTTTCTGCCTCTGTTTCAGGATTTGTTGTTCCCTTTACGTTACTATTAGATGTATTGTCAACGATATTAGAACCACCTGAAATCTTAGATATATAATTAGCACCAACATATCCTGTTGTACCATTATCTAACTTTATCTTATACCATCCATTTTCTTCACCAATTATATTGATTGTTGCATTATTTGCAAGAGTACCTATAACGGAATTTCCAGTACCTGCTCCTGATCTAATATTCAAACCTACGGAGCTGTTAACCTTACCCTGAGAACTTGAACCAGATGCCTGTGAACGACTATCCTGCTTAATGTTACTAGGCCTATAATCAGTTATATTAGTTTTGTCCTGTTCTGATGTCAGGTTAATGTACTTTCCACTAGCCCAACCAGTTGTACCGTCTTTTAATACAACCTTGTACCATCCATTAGAAGACTTAGAAACAACCTTGAAAATTTCACCCTTATATACCACTCCTGATATACCATTTGATACAGATGGGCCTACCCTGATGTTCAAATAGGATGAAGATGACACCTTGGCATTTGAATTAACTGCCTTTTCAGTGTTATTTTCCCTCATATCTGTAATTTTTTCTGTATAATTATTTTCATCAGCCACAGTATTATTTGCCTTGGCTTTGTTTTCAACTTTATTAGTTATAATCTTCTTGCCCGCCTTGTTTGTATTATCTACATTATTAGTGGCATTATTAGCAGCATTGTTAGATACTATTGGGTTACCTTCTTTATCAGATACATAGTATCCACTAACCCATCCGCTCTTACCATCTTCAGTCTGAACGTTAACCCAACCATTATTTCTCTCTTTAACCGTTATTTTTGAACCTGCGTGAAGCTCTGAGACCTTATTTGAAGTCGCACCTGGTTGTTCTCTTAGGTTAATTCCTGTAGTTGTTTGAGCGTCCTGCTGTTCCACAACACTAGCATCCTGCTGTTCCATAGCGCTAGCATTAGAAACTGATATAGCAACAGCTGCAGCACCTAAACCTAAGACTGTTATTGCTTTTTTCATCTAAATTCTCACCTCTCATTATTTTCTAACTTTATAAAATACAGTCATTCTATAAAGAAATTACATCCCAAATTAAATGTAACATTTTTTTAACTTTATCATTTTCTAAAGTTTTATCTTGAACTTTTATTTTTGCACAAGACTATAATACAACATTTTGTTACTAGTTGTAAAGTGTTTTTTAAAAAAAAGGTGACTTTTTTGTGATTTTCGTCATTTTTTGTAACTTTTTTGTAATATTTATCCCTCTTTTCAGACCTGTCAGAGTTAATTTTTTGTAACTTTTTTGTAATATTTGTCTTTTAAATCCATTATTTTTAGTATTTTCTTTAGTTTTTCTTTAAAAGTCCTGAATATCTTGCAGTTTTGCCTCTTCACCTTCTCACAATATATGGAAGATAAGATCTAGTAGATATAAAAAAGGGTATAAGGCAATTTGCCTTATACCTTTAATACGCTATTTAACTTCTTTTAACTCAAAGCCAAGTTCTTCGACCGCTGCCTTTAACTGGTCATCACTTACCTTGTCATCTACATCAATATCAGCATACTTGCCTTCCAAACTTATCTCTAGTACCTTTACACCCTCTAAATCTTCTGTAAGTACATCATTTAAACCCTTTACACAGTTAACACAGTGCATACCTTCAACCATTAATCTCTTTTTCATTTATATTTCCTCCTAACCAGGTTCAATAATTACTTATACAAGGCCTTGTATTTTTTGTAATTATCCAAAACTTTTTGAGTATACTTGGATGTTTCTACAAAGGGTATATTGGCCAAATTTCTGCCATCCTTGCTGTAGTCTGCAGACCTTAACCACTTCCTCACATTACCTGACCCTCCATTGTAGGCAGCTATAATGAGTTTATTATTTCCCTTGAATTCCTTCTGTAGTTTACCCAAGTACCAAACACCTATATTAATATTAGTTTCAGGATCATATATATCTACCTTTCCCAAACCAAGTTCCTCTCGTCCCCAGTCAGCAGTCATATCTGTTATCTGCATTAGACCCTTGGCATTTTTAGAAGAAGTAGCTCTTGTATGAAACTTACTCTCAGTTTTTATTATACTATAAACCAAGTATTTATCAACACCATATTCAGTAGAATATTTTTCAACATACTTAGAATACTTAATAGGATAAAATGTTTTTTCTATTTTTTCACGGTTTATTAAGGCAAGCATAAACACTACAAATACAAGTATTAAGGCAAGTAGGCCCTTATTAACTTTTTTATTTCTTACTTTCACCTTCACACTTCCACTTTCTAATTTCTTTTATTAATTTTTCAACTTCACCTTCTAAAGCCCCTAGATCACCAGAATTATCAATAAGGTAGTCTGACATTTTTTTCTTGTCTTCTTGGCCCATCTGACTTTTTATCCTCTTAATGGCATCCTCCCTGGATAAAGAATCCCTCTTCATCAATCGGTCTAGTTGGACTTCTTCGTTACAAAATACAAGAACAACCTTGTCAACCAATGAGTCAAACCCTGCCTCCAAGAGTAGGGCTGCATCTATTACTAGCAAGTCTTCATTCCTGTTTTTTTCTAGGGCCTGGCATACCAGGTCATGTATTTTCTTATGTGAAATCCTATTTAGGTCTTTCAGCCTAGACTTATCTGAAAAAACTATTTCCGCTAAAATCTTTCTATCAACCTTGCCATTGACAAGGGCCTCAGGAAAGCTGACCTTCATTTCTTCCAAAACATCATCGTACTCATATATTTCTCTTGACAGGAGGTCTGCATCTATTATGATAGCCCCTCTTGATGCTAGTATTTTTGAAACACTACTCTTACCACAGCTAATATTTCCAGTCAAACCTATTACCAACATACCAACACCTACTTAGTTTCATACCATGACTTACCTATATTTAAGTCAACCTTCAAATCTACCCCTAGGTTTACTGCATTTTCCATCTCTTCCCTAAGCAAGACTTCAACCTGAGTCAACTCATCTGCTGTTGCTTCCACTATCAACTCATCGTGTACCTGCAAGATTAACCTGGATTTTAAACCTTTTTCCTTTAATCTATTGTAGACATTTACCATAGCTATCTTGATAATATCTGCTGCACTACCCTGGATTGGGGCATTCATAGCAGCCCTCTTACCCCTATTTTTTTCTACAAAGTTACTAGACTTGATTTCAGGTATATACCTACGTCTATTAAATATGGTTGTAGAATAACCCTTACCTTCTGCTTCTGAAACTATATGGTCCATAAAGGCCTTGATAGTTTCATACTTATTGAAGTAACTTTCTATATATTCCTTGGCCTTTTTTTGACTAATATTAAGGTCTTGGGCCAAACCAAAATCACTCTTACCGTATATTATACCGAAATTTACCGCCTTGGCAGCAGACCTCAATTCTGGTGTAACCTGATCAAAGTCTACATTAAATACCTGGGAAGCCGTCTTTCTATGGATGTCCTCCCCACTATTGAAGGCCTCAATCATATGCGGGTCCTGACTCATATGGGCTAAAACTCTTAGCTCAACCTGTGAGTAGTCGGCATCTACTAGACTCATATAATCACCAGCTATAAATACCTTCCTAATCTGTCTCCCCATATCAGTCCTTACAGGTATATTTTGCATATTAGGGTCGGTAGAAGATATCCTGCCAGTAGTAGTTATGGTCTGGTTAAAAGATGAGTGTATCCTTCCATCCTTAGCGTTCACCAGGGCCTCTATACCGTCTACATATGTAGACTTAAGCTTGACTACAGACCTATACTCTGTAATCATGTCTATAATTTCATGCTTGTCTCTCAACTTTTCCAAGACTTCTGCATTTGTAGAATAGCCAGTCTTAGTCTTCTTTATTACTGGTAGACCCAATTTTTCAAAGAGAATATAGCCTAACTGTTTTGGTGAATTCACATTGAAGTCTTGGCCTGCAAGTTCATGTATATTCTTTTCTGTCTTGTCTATTATCTCATCAAAGTCTTTAGCCAAGTTAGATAGGATATCCCTATCCACACATATACCAGCATATTCCATCTCTGCCAAAACCTCTACTAGGGGCATTTCCACATCATAGAAAAGCATTGACAACTGGTCTTCGTCAATTATCTTCTTCATCTTAGGATATGAACCTATAATAGTAGAAAGCATACCACTTACATACTGGTCCAGCTTTTCTAGGTCAACCTGCTTGTAGTCAAGTGCCTTGGCACCCTTGCCCAGCAGGTCCTCCTTAGACATTATAGTCTTGTAGATATACTTACTAGAAATACTGTCTATATCATATGATGTAGAAGTCTTAGAATCTATCACATACTCGGCTATAGCTATATCAAAGGCCATATTTCTAAGGTCTATACCATATGGTTTAAGAGCCACATAGTCAGCCTTCATTTCATAGCCTATCTTTTCTATATCTTCATCCTCTAATATAGTTCTTATCTTTAAAATATCATCACCATGGACCCTATACAACTTATCATTACCCAAGCTCAGATAGGTCATATAGACATCCTGGTCCAGTATATTAGCATCAGTCCTAAAGACCTTCATAAAAATCTGTCCCCTGTCCTTAACCTGGTCAATAAAGGCATCAAAGTCCGTCAACTTACATATTTCTATATCAGCAGCCTGGTCTTCCTGGCCTGTAAGGTCATTTAACCTGGCAATTAGGCTGGTAAATTTCAATTCCTGGAAGGCCTTTACTACTTCTTCTACAGAAAATTCTCCAAAAGCCATCTGGTCTAGCGAATAGTCTAAAGGTACTTCCCTAAATATAGTAGCAAGATCCTTACTCATTAAGGCAGACTCCATATTTTCTTCTACTTTCCTCTTTTGAGCTCCCTTCAACTTATCCACATTATCCAAGACACCTTGAACAGTCTTATATTCAAGCAATAGTTTTATACCGGTCTTTTCACCTATACCAGGTATCCCGGGTATATTATCAGACTTATCACCCATTAGGCCCTTAAGGTCTATAAACTGGTCTGGTGTCAATGAGTACCTATCCATAACTGCTTGGGCGTCGTACTCTTCGACCTCTCCTACACCCTTTTTAGTAATCAAGACCCTTGTATTATCTGAAGCTAACTGGATGGCATCCCTGTCCCCAGTAACTATATATACCTCATAACCCTCTTTTTCAGCATCCAAAGATAGGGTGCCAAGTATGTCATCCGCCTCATAACCTTCTATTTCTTCCCTATCTATATTCAACTTATCCAAAACATCCTTTAAGGGATCTAGCTGCATGGCCAGCTCACCAGGCATTTTCTTCCTACCTGCCTTGTATTCTGTATAAGACTTGTGCCTAAAAGTAGGGGCCTTCATATCAAAAGCCACAGAGATATGGCTAGGTTCATAGCTTTTTATCATTTTAAATAGCATAGTCAAAAAACCATATATAGCATTAGTATGTAGGCCTTGACCATTATCCATTGGTGGTAGGGCAAAGAAGGCCCTATTTATAATTGAATTACCATCTATTAAAAGTAATCTGTTTTTCTTCATTCTATTAATCGCTCCTCTCTTTTATTCTAGACGACTAAGTTAAATTATACCATAAATAGCAAATATATTTTTTTATTATTTACTTTTTATTCTTGTTTTTATTTCTATCATATGGTAAAATACTTTATGTACTGAAGTCAAACTGTTTGACCTCATAAGCCGCTGTGGCGGAATTGGCAGACGCACAGGACTCAAAATCCTGCGGTAGCAATATCGTGCCGGTTCGACCCCGGCCAGCGGCACTTAAAGACACAGGATTTATCTTGTGTCTTTTTTCTTTACCTATATATAATTCATACAAAAAAACCTATGGATGGGTCAAGGGCCCATCCATAGGAAACATAAGACTGGTGACGATATTGAGGATGTGAGGGAGTTCGCCACCAGCAAAAAATAATTACAGCTTGTAGCTGTAAAGACACCAAAGTAATCTTTGTACTTTTATGGTAGCAGACCTGTATGAATTAGAAATATATTTAGTTCGAATTTTTTATGAGATTTCACACTATTCTGATTTTTTCCTTGTAATATATAAATCTTCTCTAACCTAGTCACCTATTTAAATATAGCAACTTGAAATAAAACCCTTCCTATCGTATACTATTCCTATATAAGGTACCCTATTTAGGGCCTATAATTACCTTTAAAATAGACATTAGCAGATAGGAGACAAGTAAAAGATGGATATTAAACAACTGGAGGCCTTTGTTGCCGTAGCAAAAAACCAAAGTTTCTCCAAGGCTGCCAAGGAACTCTACCTTACCCAGCCTACAATCAGTTCACATATACAAAATCTAGAAAATGAAATGCAGACTTCCCTATTTAACAGGAATAGCAAGTCTATCACCTTAACTGATTCCGGTTACATCCTCTTCAATCATGCCATAGCCATACTCAACGACTGTAAGAGGGCTGTCAATGATATCAGGGACTACCAGGGTAAGATAGAGGGTAATGTAGACTTAGTGTATACCTGTGTTCCTGGGGAGGCTATCCTACCACCGATGATAAAAAAATTTTCCAGTCAATACCCTGGAGCCACTTTTACCCTTAAAAATATGACACATGACCAGGCTATTTCGGAGTTAAATAACGATAATGCCAGTCTCTGCCTGACATCTACCATCACAGAGTCAGACAGGCTAGTCTATACCTTATTTTCAAAAAACGACCTAGTACTTGTCTGCCCACCAGACTTGGATATAAAAAATAAGGACGGTTTCGTAAGCCTGGAAAGTTTTAAGAAACTCCCCCTTATCTTAAAAAGTGACGAGAGTTTGGATGGAGACTACCTATCAAGGAAGCTAAATTCGGTCGGTATAAACTCCAAGGACCTACATATCAGGGCCTATATAGACTCCGACAACCTTATCATGTCCATGGTAAGTGCTGGCATAGGGTCTACCCTGGTAACAAATGGTCTTGCCCAATATGGAAAAAGGTACAACAACTTCAATATATACAGGATAGAAAACCTAAGTATGGTTTCGGACCACTACCTGGTATATTCAGACAAGAAGTTCCTATCTCCTACTGAGAAGGCCTTCTTAAACTATGTATTTGAACTATACAACCTTGACAAGCCCTTCTAGGCAAAAAAATACCGACACGGATTTATCTTAACTTAAATCCGTGTCGGTAATTCTAAACTTAGCAAATCACAAGACTAGCCAATCTTTAGTTTAGGTCTTCCGGTGTAACAACCTTTATACCACTTAACTGCTGGCTAAAGCCGGCCCTAAAGTTTTCTAAAAACTCTTTTCTAAGTATATCTCTTTCCTTTAGTTCCTCTTCAGTCAAGTCTCTCTCCTTAGCTATCCTAGCCAGCTCATTAATCCTTGCCAGCTTAGTTTTGTCAAATTCGTTAATCAAATCCATATCCAGTACTCCTTTCTTTTACCTCTATTTTATCCTATTATTCTACAGCCCCTTAGCCTCTATACGGCTAAGCGTGTAGAACTCATCTAGACTATCGCTGATAATATCTATAGCCTCTTTTATCCTATCCACAGTCTCCATTGATATATTTATCCTAAAAAACCTGTCCTCAATATCCAAATCATAATATATATAGCCAGGTTGAAGGGCTACCTTTTTATTATACATGAAATTCACAAAATTTCTAGATGAAAATCCCCTATTTAAACCAAGAAAGAAGTTGATACCCCCCTTGTTCTTGATAATAGTCAGGCGTCCCCCAAGTTTTTTGTTTATATACTTGTAAGTCTCTAAAAATTTATCTGTATATATTTTTTCCATATCAGAAGTATGCTTATCCCAGTTAAACTTGGACATATAATAATAGAGTGATTTTTGAATTAGGGGTGAAGTAGATATATCAGAATTATGCTTTGACACCACAGTCCTCTCTACCAGTTCTGTTGGTACCACCATTAACCCCATCCTCAGACCAGGCATCAGGATTTTAGAAAAACTCTTTATATATATTACCCTATTATACTTATCATATGACTTCAGGGTCCTGTTATTTTCAGACAAAAACTTAAAATCACTGATAAAATCATCCTCTAATATATAGAAATTATATTCCTCGGCCAAGTCAATTAATTTCTTCTTCTTGTACTCTGAATAAGAAATCCCTGTAGGGTTCTGAAAATTTGGCATAACATACAAGAGTCTGGGTCTTATTTTTTCCAACTTCATTTTTAGGAGGCCTATATCTATACCATCTTCTAAAAGTGGTATGGATATGAGTCTGGTATTCCTCATCTTAAGTAGGTCTATAGCCCCAGAGTATGTTGGTTCTTCAATAAAAACCACATCCGAATAGCTCAGTAGGCTCTTTGAAATAATATCTATACCCTGCTGACCACCTGAAGTAATAATTATATTGTCAGGACTGGCCTGAATCTTTTGCTCGGCAAGGTAGTCTACCATTACCTCTTTTAATTCATAGATTCCATTGCCATCATCATAATTAAACAGGCTAGCCAGTTCATCATCCAGGGCCATATTGACTGCCTTTTTAAAGTCATTGATAGGAAATATATCTGCTAAGGGATTACCCGTATCCAACCTATAGAGGTCACTCTTGGCAGAAATAGACCTGGTCTTTTTAATCTTGGAAACATAGCAGCCACTCCCCTGTCTCTTTATTAAATAACCTTCATTTTCTAAGAGGTCATAAGCCTTGACTATAGTAACGCTATTTACTCCTAATAGGGCCGACAATTTCCTTATCGGTGGTAGCTTTTCGTCACCAACCAGTTTACCGTCCAATATCAAATTTTTTATCCTATTATATACTTGTATGTATTTTTTATTATTTTCGTCAAATTCAAACTTGTAGATGTCTAGAGTCATATTATCCTCCCAAGCAAAACAACTAAATAAAATAAAAGTGCTGCTAAAGCAACACTTTTATCTCCCAAAACACCGTAGACCAATTAAATTCACACCCGGAATCACCCAGGTGGGTGATCAGTCATATATTTTCTGAAATCCCGGAAAATCCAGGCCTATCATACTCGTATATGAACATAATCTCCCGTATAATATATGTAGGTTGAACTTACATATAGCCTTGTCGCATGTTCTAGATATACATATATTATACCACTTTAAATAGTCACTAGCAAGATTTAATAGATCATTATTCCAAAAGTATATATGTCTGAAGGCAGTAATGAGTATGGTTTTGAAGTTTATTAGCAACTAGGACTTACCTCCTAGCCACACTATCCCTATCTGAAATCGTGTAAGGTAGTTCAACCTTTTTCTCATCAATTTCTATGCCCTTTACCATCTTTATTATCATCCTGATAGCAACTGCTCCCATGTCATATAAAGGCTGCTTAACTGTAGTCAGCTTAGGCCTACACATCTTAGAAAACTCGATGTCATAGAAACCTACAACTGAAATATCCTCTGGAACCTTGTATCCCAGATCAAAACAGGCATTTATAGCACCAATGGCAACCTCATCACTAGTAGCAAAGATTGCATCTACATCTACTTTAGACTCCAACATTTCCTTCACAGCCATATAGCCGTCATCGAAAGTTGGTCCACATGATTTTATAATATCTTCATTAACCTTTAGGCCCTTGCCTACTATAGCATCCCTATAACCTGTCAATCTCTCATCAGCTAGGTTTGTCTGGAATGTAGTATTTAGTAGGGCTATCTTTTTGTGACCCCTATCCAACAAGAAGTTAGTCATATCCTTGACTGCTGAATTATTATTTATAGATACATTGTAGATATTGTAGTCTCTTGTAGTCTTGCTTATATATACAGCTGGTATACCCGAATCTTCTAGCAAGTCTACTACATCCTTGTCGATATCCCAGCTAATCATTACTATACCCTCAACTTGCTTAGCCCTAAGTAGGTTGATATTTTTAACTTCCAGGTCTTTTTCCGAATATGTATTAGCCAAAAGTATATCATAATCATACATCTTTGAAATTTCTTCAATTCCATTTAATACTTCAGCTGAAAAAGTATCGGTAACTTCAGGAACTATGACTCCTATTAACTGACTCTTCTTAGTCACCAAGCTTCTAGCCAGAGGATTTGGTACATATCCTGTCTCTTTAATTACATCAAGTACCCTTTGCTTGACTTCATTTGTCACTGGCTTGGAGTCATTAATAACCCTTGATACGGTAGATATTGATACTCCTGCCTTCTTTGCAACATCTTTTATTGTAGTCGGTCTTTTCACTACCATTGTAATTCTCCTTCCTCGAGAAATCATAAAGCTATTATGGGTATAACCTTTTCCCTACACCCAAATAATTTTATATAGGTTTCAAAATAAAATCTAAGATATTAGTCTATAAAATTTAATTCCCTATTTAACTATTATATAACAAAGAACAAAATAAATATAGTTTTTTTGTATAATTTATGGTATTTTGTTGTATTTTTCCGAATTATATATTAATATACTTTATATACGATTTTGACTGCAAGAATCGTAGTAAAATAAAGGGTCAAGATAACCTACATATTTTTTAGGAGGCTAATTATGTTTGATAAGATTAAGGAGATTATAGTTGAACAGTTAAATATCGATGATAGTGACTTCATTAATTTAGACACTAATCTTCAGGAAGACCTTAATGCAGATTCACTAGATGCTGTAGAAATTATAATGAACATCGAAGAAGAATTTGATATTAAGGTTGATGACGATGAACTAGAAAACATAAAGACTATAGGAGATATCGTCAAATACATAGAAAACAATAAATAATTCATTTTAAAAAAGAAAAAACTTTACTTATATTGCATAAACTATAAGTAAAGTTTTTCTATTTTAGTGTCAATTTTCTTTTTGCTTTGGATTTTATATTATCAGCTTCTGTCCCTATTTTTCTTCATAAAATTCAATGTTCTTGATAGTTATATCAAAACTACCATCCTCATTTTGCTTAAAGGAATACTTCATAGGATCTTCAAAGTCATCCAAGAGACCCTTTATATCAAAACCAGTATTAGTCTTGATACTCCTACGCTTTAACTTCTTTTCAACCCAGGTCTTATCGATATTGAAATTTTCTGATACACCCTTTTCAACCATCAACTCCTTGTAGGATTCCTTCCTAGCATCATCCTTGATAGACTCTTCTATAAACTTGTCCAAGTCGACGTCATTGGCCTCTTTTAGATTGTAATTTAAAATACTCCTTATACTTTCAGCCTCCTTAACATCATTGGCGAAGGCATTGGTAATCCAATTTTCAGTAGTATTTTTAAATACCTTAGTCAAGTACTTCTCATCCCTGACCTTTTCAATCTTCAAAAATTCTGTAACAAAGCTTGAATCCGCTTCCTGCTTTTCAGCCAGCTTGTCTAAGACCTGGAGCTGCCATTCATCATTTAAACCACTTGGTCCTATCAGTGCTGCATGGATAATCTTCTGAGAATCCTGGATTCCTATTTCATTGGTTACCATCTTGATAGAAACCCGGCTTTCCTCCTCATCATAGGCTATCTCATGTGTATACAATTTCTTGTAGTCCAGCTTGATAATAGCTACTCCCTTCTGGTCCTTGTGGGTATATAGGACTACAGCTAGGTCGCAAGAGTCTAGTTCGGCATTTATCTTCATGGCATCAAACATAAACCTGGCTATCCCCTGGGAACTAACTACAAAGGATGCCTCATCATATAGGATATGGTCTGCACATACCCTTATTTCATTGTCTCCATAGTCCTTGAACTTGGCCTTTCTTAAGTCTTCATCCCTCAATATACGCCTGATCACCTTTTGGTAAAAGGCATCCGTCTCCGGTGATATAGAGTTCTCTACATCATTTAAAACTGGAAAGTCTGAGTTCTTGTCCAAAACGTGTATGATAAACTTATTTATAATCATCTATTATTCCTCCTAATTTTTCTAGCAAGCCCACCATATCTTTAGGTAGACTGGATTTTAATTCTATCCTATCCCCCAACCTAGGTTGGTCAAAAATCAACTTGTAGGCATGCAGGGCCTGCCTATCAATCAAACTACTATCAGGCCTTCCATACAGGTCGTCCCCCATAATGGGATGGCCTATATGTGATAGGTGGACCCTTATCTGGTGGGTCCTGCCAGTTTCCAAACGAAGATTGACAAGACTGGCCCCTTCCAACCTCTGCAAGACCCTATAATGTGTAATAGACCTCTGTCCTCTTGGGTCTACCACCCTACTTATAGAGTCCTCTGTCTCCCTGTATATTGGAAAATCGAGCGTCCCACTATCTTGGCTTATTATACCCTCTACTATGGCCAGGTACTCCTTATGAACCCTATCCTGGCCCATATCCAGGGACAACTTGTGGTGGGCATAAGAATTTTTAGCTATGACTACCAGGCCGGATGTATTCATATCAAGCCTATTTACAAACCTGATCCTACAGTCTTCCCCTGTCCTACCTATATGGTAGGTGATTGCATTGGCCAGGGTCCCATCAAAATGACTCTTAGTAGGGTGGACCACCATAAAGGGTGGCTTGTCAGCTACTATCAGGTCCTGGTCCTCATATACTATTGCTATACCCAGGTCCTGACCCTCAAAGCCTGCCTTTTCTTCATTAATCTCTATCTCTATAATGTCACCTGGCTTGGCCATGGAAGTTGGCTTGGCAGGTTGACCATTCTTATATATATTCTTGTCCCTCTTCATCTTTGATATAGACCTGACTGAAAAATTAAGTTCATCAATCAGGAGGTCTTTTATCTTTAGGTCCCTATCAACCCTTATAACAAATCTATTCCACTTTTGCCCATCTCTTATAAACAATTCCTTCACCCTTACTCTTTTTATAAGTCCTTCACATAAGATTTAATCTTACAATATTGTACCATATATTTTATGCCTATGATATAATGAATTATAGGAGGGCATCCCACAAGGGGTGTATAGATAGCATGGCTAGAAACGTTGTAATCAAATCAAATGAACTAGAAATTTCTAGGAGCATTAAAAAAATACTTATAGATAAATTCCTCTCCATCGGTTTTACCACCAGCGAAACTATCAAGGATAATACCGAGCTGGTAATATCGGTTGGTGGAGATGGTACATTTTTAAGAAATGTCAGGGAATTAGACTTTCCTGATATACCATTTTTCTGTGTAAATACGGGTCACCTTGGTTTTTTTGCAGAAATACTACCTACAGAAAAGGAAATAGACCTTTTTATCAATGCCTACCTAAATTCAACCTATGACATCAAGGAACTCTACCTCTTAGAGGTTGATATCAAGGGCAGGGATGAGGTCAACCACACCTACGCCATAAATGAATTGGTCGTCAGGGGCAACCAGTCTAGGACTGCCCATTTAGGACTCCATGTCAATGGCAACTATATGGAAACCTTTAGTGGAGACGGTCTAATCATGTCCACGTCCACAGGCTCTACTGCCTACAACTATTCTGCTGGTGGTAGTATAGTAGATAATAGACTAAATATAATCCAGATAACCCCTATATCTCCTATCAGCACAAATGCCTTTAGGAGTTTTACATCGAGTATCATCCTACCTGGTGAGAATAGTGAAATAGCCATTAAACCAGAGTACAAGTTTGAGCATACCATTATTACCGTAGTTGATGGTCAAGAGCACAGATTTAATGATGTCTATGAAATCAATATTAGAAATGCAAACAAAAATGTGAAACTACTTAGGCTATCAGATTATGAGTTCTGGGACAGGGTTTATATGAAGTTTTTGAAAACATACGACTATAAAATTGATGAAGCAAGACTTTAAAGATAAAATGACCACCTCTTGGGTGGTCATTATTTATTTGAACTTATTTTAGCTTATTTAATATACTTTCTACAAATAAAAATAGACCCTTAGGTACGGGAAGGAAATGTACCCCAAGGCCTATCTCTATTTTGCAAGTCTATGTAATTATTTGACTGCCTTAATAATTATCCTGGCTTTAATAAAATCATTCTGCCAGCTATCTATAATATATATACTAGGCTCTAATCAACCTGCATAACTCATCTGCAAATTCATCAGTGCTAGCCTTACCACCTAAGTCACTAGTTAAAACCTGGCCCTTGTCAAAGACCTCTTTTAGGGCATTTTCTATCTTTAGAGCTGCCTCATGTTCTCCTATATATCTCAACATCATAACGGCAGACTGGATAAGGGCAGTTGGATTGGCAATTCCCTGGCCTGCTATCTGAGGCGCACTACCATGGACTGCTTCAAAGACTGCATAGTCCTCACCTATATTAGCGCTTGGTATAATACCCAGGCCACCAACCAAACCTGCACAAAGATCTGACAGGATATCCCCATATAGGTTTGGCATTACTAAAACATCAAATTTTTCTGGATTAAGAACCAGGTTCATTGCAGCTGCATCCACTATGACATCATCAGCATAGACCCTATTAGGAGCCTCGCCCTTGGCAAGCCTCTCAATTCCATTTCTCTTGCTAACCTCATCAAATACCCTCAAGAATAAACCATCTGAAATCTTCATGATATTGGCCTTGTGGACACCAGTCAACCTCTTGTATCCATTGTCCTTTAAGTACTTACAAGCAAAATCCACTATCCTATCAGATGCATCCCTGGTTATCAGCTTGATACTTTCCCCAGCATAGTCACCAATCTGGTGCTCTATACCTGCATATAGGTCCTCTGTATTTTCCCTTATGATAGTCAAGTCTATATCCTCATATCTTGACTTTATTCCCTTGAAGGTCTTTACCGGCCTTACATTGGCGAATAGGTTTAATTCCTTTCTAAGTGCTACATTGACGCTCCTAAAACCCTTGCCAACCGGTGTAGTAATAGGCCCCTTTATGGCTATCTTATTTTTCTTAATACTGTCTAGGACATAGTCTGGTAGGGGACTTCCATATTCTTCAAGGACAGCCTCACCTGCTATAACTTCTTCCCATTCTATGTCCACTCCACTTGCTTCTACTACCCTTTTCATGGCAGCTGTTACTTCCAATCCTATTCCATCACCTGGTATTAAAGTAATCTTATACATCCTAGGCCTCCTTACTATTTCTCATCTTGATACTGTTTAACTTACCACCAGCCATCAACATATCTATTTCCTTGTCGTTGAAGTTGGCCTTCACAAAGAAGGAGATATTCTTTTCCTCATCCTTCACTTCCAACCTACCATCCTTCAAGCCCTGGTATATATTGTCTATAGTAAGCACATCCATCTGGTCAATCTTGTCATAATCATCCAGGTTTTCAAATTCCATAGGTATGATACCGCTATTTATCAAGTTAGCCTTGTGTATTCTGGCAAATGACTTGGCAATTACCCCCTTGATACCCAGGTATAGTGGGGCTAGGGCAGCATGCTCTCTTGATGACCCCTGACCGTAGTTGTCTCCACCTACTATAAAGCCTCCCTTATTTTCCTTGGCCCTCTTGGCAAAGTCTTCATCTATTGTAGAAAAACAGAAGTTAGCCAGATGAGGTATGTTGCTCCTGTAAGGAAGTAATTTGGCATTTGAAGGCATAATATGGTCAGTAGTTATATTGTCTTCAGTCTTTATAATTATCCTGCCCTCCAGCCTGTCAGTCAACTTAGTATTAAGTGGGAAAGGCTTGATATTTGGTCCTCTTACAACCTCCACATTTCTTGGGTCTTGATCAGGCCTTATAATCATACTGTCATCTATCAAGAAGTGGTCTACATGTATATCTGAAAAATCTATATCAAAGTCCGCATCTCTAGGGTCCATTAGACATCCATATATGGCAGATACTGCAGCAAGTTCTGGACTGGCCAGGTAAACCTGGGCTGAATTAGTTCCAGACCTACCATAGAAGTTCCTGTTAAAAGTTCTAATACTTATAGCATCTGTTCCTGGTGACTGGCCCATACCTATACATGGTCCACATGAATTTTCTAGTATTCTGGCACCTGAACTTATAATATCAGCAAGAGCACCATTTCTGGCTATCATCTCCATAACCTGTCTAGAACCTGGAGCTATAACCAGGCTGACATGGTCGGCAACCTTCCTACCCTTTAGAATTCTAGAAACCTTCATCAAGTCCTCATATGAAGAATTCGTACAACTTCCTATAGCCACCTGGTCTACCTTAATTCTGCCAACCTCCTTGCATGACTTGATATTGTCAGGACTGTGAGGTGCAGCTACCATAGGTACCAGCTGGTCTAAGTCTATATCAATAACTTCATCGTAGCTAGCATCTGGGTCTGCAACTAGCTCTACCCAGTCTTCTAGCCTGTCCTCTGCTATAAAGTATTCTCTTGTCTTGTCATCACTAGGGAAGATAGAAGTAGTTGCTCCCAGCTCTGCTCCCATATTTGTAATAGTAGCCCTCTGTGGTACAGAAAGGTTTGCAAGTCCAGGTCCACCGTATTCATAAACCTTGCCTACTCCACCCTTAACAGTCTGTCTCTTAAGGACTTCCAGTATAATATCCTTAGATGTAACCATAGGATTTAGTTTACCCCTTAGGTTGACCTTTATTACCTTTGGCACCTTTATATAGTAAGGCTCACCTGCCATGGCAAGGGCAACATCCAATCCTCCTGCACCAATGGCCAACATACCCACACCACCTGCTGTAGGTGTATGGCTGTCTGAACCAAGTAGGGTATCTCCAGGCACAGAAAATCTCTCCAAATTAACCTGGTGACATATACCATTACCAGGTTTAGAAAAATAGATTCCAAACTTGTTGGCCACTGTCTGTATATACTTGTGGTCATCAGCATTTTCAAATCCCTGTTGTAACATATTGTGGTCGATATAGGCTACAGACCTCTTAGTCTTAACCTTATCAATACCCATGGCCTCCAACTGTAAATATGCCATAGTACCAGTAGAATCTTGCGTTAGGGTCCTATCGATCCTTATGCCCGCAGTCGTCCCTGCTACAAGCTCACCTTCTACTAAATGCTTGTCCAAAATTTTTTCAACTATGTTCCTTCCCATAAAATCACCTTCCCAATCTTCTATTAAATGCAAGAATTTTATATATCCTTTCATTTTCATATTTTTATTATAAGACTAATTCCCTATAAAATCAAGGAGTTTATAATTTTTTCTGATTTATATTTATTTATTATTTCATTTGAAAGCCTTTTATCAGCATTTTTTTGACATTTTCCACTTGATTTTGCAGCTTTTATTCTTGTTTGTTTCATTTAAGCTTTTATATAGTACCTCTTAAATATTTCAATACACTAGCCATGCCTATCCAATAAATGCTATAATAAATTAATGAATTAGGAGGAATTAGTATGACATTCACAGATATAGGAATTGATATAAATATAGTAGAAGCCCTGGCCAAGTCAGGTATAAAGTCACCGACACCAGTCCAGGCTACCAGCATTGGCAAGATACTCCATGGGCAAAACCTTATAATCGAGTCAAATACCGGTACCGGTAAGACCCTTGCCTTCTTGGTACCCTTGATTAATAGGATCTACCTGGGTCAAGTTGATAAGGTCCTGGTCCTGGCCCCAACCAGGGAGCTGGTAATCCAGATAGGAAACGCGGCCCAGTCTATTGTAGACAAGCTCGATAAGGATATTTCCATCCTGCCTATTTACGGTGGGCGTGACATCCAATCGCAAATCAAGAAATTAAAAAACAAGATAAATATAGTGATTGCCACACCAGGCCGTCTTCTTGACCATATCAACAGGAAGTCTATAGATATAAGCAATATAGGTTGTTTGGTCCTGGATGAGGCTGACCAAATGCTCTTGATGGGCTTTAGGAATGAAATAGATACCGTAATCAGAAATACTAAAAAGTATGACCAGATTCTATTCCTATCAGCCACAGTAGACCCAAAGGTTAAAAAGCTTGCCTATAGGTATGCCAAGCCCTTAGACATCCTGAGTCTAGACAGCAACAATGACATACCCGACCTAATAGACCAGGTCTTCATTCAGACCACAGATAGGAATAAGTTTGAAGACTTTTGTAGGGTTATAGATGAAGATAGACCCTTTATGGCCATTGTATTTTGTAGGACCAAGGCCAGGGTTGATAAGTTAGAATTACAGATGGGTCAGGCTGGCTATAATTGCAAAAAAATCCATAGCGATATCAGTCAGACCAAGAGGGAAAAAATCATCAAAGACTTTAGGGACCTCAAGATACAGTTCTTAATTTCCACAGACCTCTCATCCAGGGGCCTGGATATAGGTGGTATCACCCATATCTACAATTATGATTTCCCCGAAAGAGTCGAGGACTATGTCCACAGGGTAGGCAGGTCCGGTAGACTCGGAAAAGAAGGCAAGGCTACCTCTATGGTAACTGAAAAAAATATGACCGTATATGAAGAAGTAAAAAATCTGTAAAATAAAAATCCTCCGCCCCAATCAGGGTGGAGGATTTTATTTTACATAGCATAACTGATAGTATCTACGTTACACTCAATCTAAGTTAAGTCTTTACTTATTATCGTTTTTCTACTAGATATTATTACACATATCCTAGTTATTATCGCTATTTTCTAATTACTCTTAAACTTATCCTAGTTGTTATTGCACTTATTCTTCTTACAGTTACTACAGTTACCCAGGCAAACATCAATCTCTTCTAGACATTCGTTAAAGGCAACCTTACTGCTGTTCTTGTGTCTAAAAATAGGTATATTCATCTTCTTGGCCTGCATCTCAACTATCCTTGATAGCTTGTGAGAAACTGTTGATGTCATAATCACTATGGCATCTGGACTTCCTATTGAATTTTTAACCTGGCTAGACATAGTAGTATATACCTTAGTCTTATAACCTCTATTTTTAGCTAGCTTGTAATAATCTTTTTCCATTCTCTCGTGACCGCCTATTACCAATAAGCTCATACTTAGAACCCCCTTTAAAATACTCATTATGTTAATTAGTTAAAATCATCTTTATTTTGATAATTATTATCATCTCCTGTATATATGATATCCAAAAACCAAAAAGTTGTCAATAGTTATCGATAATTTTTTTCAATTAATTTTATCTTTCTATAAGAGTTTATCCTATCTATAAATAATATTTTCAAATCTCTATTAGTTTTATTTTCCCAAACAAAAATATCCAGTCGGCCATGGGGACCAGGTCCCACAAAGCAACTGGATATCAAAATATACTAGCTAAAATCTATCGGGGATAGTCTAACCCCTTCTTACTTAGGTACTATTTAAATTTTCTCTTATGTATTATAGCCTTAGTAATTTCCATACATATTATTGAACCTATTGCCAATCCAACTGATATAGCAAAGTCTTTCAAAGAATATGCTGCTGGTATTGCAAATATAGGTCTAATGAACGGTAGCATTACTACACCAAATAGGCCTAAACAAATAAGGACAGCAAGTATCACATACTTGTTGGAGAAAAAGCCTAATTTGAATGGGTTTTGGTAGTCAGACCTACAAGCAAATGTCTGGAAGGTCCTGGACAATAATAGGGTTGTAAATGCTAGAGCTACCCCAACTTCTGGAGCCTGCTTCATGCCTATATATTGGGCTATAATAGCTGCCAGGCCTACAAAGATACCCCTGGACAGGATTGCCTGCCAAGTACCTCCACCTAGTAGTCCCTCATCCTTAGACCTTGGTGCCAGGGACATAGTACCCTCCTCTGGATTTTCCATACCAAGGGCTATGGCTGGCAAGGAGTCATTTACCATATTTATAAATATTAACTGTAGGGCAGTATACGGATTAGACCAATCTGCAAAAACAGCAAATAGTATGGATATTATAGCACCTAGGTTACCAGAGAACAGGTAGGTGATAGACTTCTTAATATTGCTGAATACAGTTCTACCAACCTCTACTGCATCTATTATGCTGGCAAAGTTATCATCTACCAAGACCATGTCTGATGCATCCTTGGCAACTTCTGTACCTGACCCCATGGCTATACCAATATCAGCACTCTTAAGGGCTGGAGCATCATTTACACCATCCCCCGTCATGGCTGTAACCTTGTTCTTCTTCTGCCAAGCCCCTACTATCCTAATCTTGTTTTGAGGTGAAACCCTGGCATATACACTAATCTTTTCTAACTGCTTGTCTAGTTCCTGGTCACTTAAATTATCCAGCTCCTGACCAGTATATGATAGGTCACCATCTTCGAATAGGCCTATAGACTTACCTATGGCAACAGCTGTAGTCTTATGGTCACCTGTTATCATAATAGGTTTGATACCGGCACCCTTGGCCTTGGCAACTGCGTCTATAACCTCTGCCCTCGGTGGATCTATCATGGCTATCATACCGATGAATACAAAATTGTCTTCTCCTTCTACATCTATAACTTCACCTGACTCAAGGTCCCTATATACAAAGGCCAATACCCTTAGGGCATTCTTTGAGTAGGTCTCATTTTGTTCTTTAATCTTTTCCCTGATATCATCCGTCATATCAAGTATCCTGTCTCCGGACAACACCTTTATAGACCTCGATATCAATATGTCTGGGGCACCCTTTGTAATCATAATATCCCTACCCCCAATATTATGGGCAGTTGACATCAACTTCCTGTCTGAATCAAAAGGTATTTCCTGTAGTCTAGGATAGGTATCCCTCATCCTCTTAGTAATATATCCCTTCTTATCAGCAAATACTGTCAAGGCCACCTCTGTTGGGTCACCTATCTCCTTACCATCTTCACTAATAACCGAGTCATTACATAGGGCTGCAGCAGTATTGATCATGTCTTCAGTATTGAAGCTACCTATATCGGATAAGTCTTTTAAAGGTTCCTCAACCACCTCGAGAGACCCGGAATCTTGGCCATCAAACTTGTAGTATTCAAGGGCTGTCATCTTGTTCATAGTAAGTGTACCGGTCTTGTCAGTACATATAACAGAAGTAGAACCTAAAGTCTCAACTGCAGGCAACTTTCTAATTATAGAATTCTTCTTTGACATGGTATTTGTACCCACAGATAGGACTATGGTTACTATAGAAGACAGGGCTTCCGGTATAGCTGCAACTGCTATGGCAACTGCAAATATAAAGGAATTTAAAATTACCATCTTTATATCTCCTGAATTAGGATGGGTCATGGCCCTCATTACCTGTAACACAAATATAAATATACATATAGACAAAATAGCTATGCCCAGCTTCTTAGAGAACTTTTCAATATTTGACTGCAGGGGTGTCTGCTTGACTTCAGTATTGTCCAGCATGTCAGCTATCTTACCTATCTCAGTATCCATACCAGTACTTGTACAGACAAACCTGGCCCTACCATTGACCACCATGGATGTAGAATAAACCATGTTTACCCTATCACCAACACTACAGTCCTCTTCTATCCTGTCAACTGACTTATTGGCTGGCTCTGACTCACCTGTCAACATACCCTCTACAATCTTCAAAGACTCTGCCTCTAATAACCTACCATCTGCCGGTACATAGTCACCAGCTTCCAATAGGACTATATCCCCTGGAGCTACTTCCTTAGATGATATAGTAATCTTTTCACCATTTCTAACCACCTTGGCACTTGGTACTGACAACTGCTTTAAACTGTTTATAGAAGACTCAGCCTTTTTAGTCTGAACCGTCCCCAAAATTGCATTCAAGATTAGGACTAGGAATATAATTAGGGACTCCATCATAGAGCCTGTAACTATCTGTATCAACGCTGCTCCTATCAGTACAATTACCATAGGGTCCTTGAAACTCTCCAGGAAAATTTTCCAGGTAGGATCACTTTCCTTTTCTTTTAATTCATTTTTACCATACTTATCCAACCTAGCACCCGCCTCAACCTGTGATAAACCATTATGGCCTACTTCCAGGTCTGCTAAAACCTGGTCACTATCCATCATATAGTGCTTTATTTCATTCTTTCCTTGCATAAAAACCTCCATTCCTACAAGTATATAGTTTAATAAAAAAAACCTTAACAACATGACGCTCAAAATAAACATAAATCTTACTGCTTATTTTGAAGGTCTTGCTGTCAAGGTTACCCTTGTCTGTTAACCGAGTATATAAAATACTGGCCTGACGATTAACGGATATAGTATACTATAGTGCTACTCCCCTTCATGTAACAATTATAGTATACTAATATCCCTCTTGTCAATCACTTATAGTTTATAAAATAAAACTTCATATTAAATTCTACTTGATAACAAAATCATCCCCAATTTGGAACTTGTTTTCATTTTGATCATAATGTCCACTCTTTTCAGGCAACTCTGATGCATATAATTTAAAGGTGAAATTCTTAATAGTTTCCCCATCAACTCTAAGTTTGCTTAATTCATCCTGTATAAGGGTAGCCTCCTTCCTATCTGAGTATGATAATCCTAACTCTAACAATTCTCCCTTATCATTTTTAGCCTCTATCAAGTATGAATAGTCCTTTTTATTTGAATTATTTATCTTCAACTTAGCCTCTACCACACCTGTAGGCCTAATGATAATATCTTTTACATTGACCTCAATACCCTTAGACTTGATATTTATGCCTGGGTTTATATGAAGGGAGTCCTTGACAAAATCATTGTTAACTGTAAACTTAAAAGCCCAATCTCCACTAATGTTAGAGTTTTGCTGAGCATCCTTTTCTGAAGAGGCCATTAAAGACCTTACATATACAGCAACATTTTTCTTGTTTCCTAGATAGTCTTTTATATCCTTATCAAAGGTATATGTCATACAGTTGTATTCTATCCCATCCTTTTGGAAACTATGCCCCATAGAACCCTTTGGTCTAAGATATGTCCCACCAATATTAAAGACAAGGTCATCTGGTGAATATGTCATTTTGTCATCACCCTTAGCTAAAAATGTTAGCTGAATCCTGTCGTCATACATCAAGGCATCCTCAAGCTGAAGGCCAATGCCCTTGTCCTCTACAACCTTGTGTACTATATTAGAGTAAGGCTTGTAGGCCTCATTATCCATGGCATCTGCTATTGAATATCTCACATTATCTATAACATCCCTAGTATAGGCCTTTACACTTGGAACCTGGTATAGACCAACCAAGGTCATCATCACAAGACCGGCTGCTACTATCTTCTTGTTAAAGCCAGCAAGTCTTGCATCCTTCTTTATAGACTTGTGAATATCCCTCTTTAATTTTGCCTTTTCAAATTCATTCAAGTCTTGTCTATCATAAGATGATATATCAAAATTTCCATCATTTAAAAAATCATATCCCTTATTTTCATTCATAACTACTTCCTCCCTTTTCCATAAGCTTCAGATTGTCCCTAGACCTGGCCAACCTATTGTAGATAGCCTGCCTGCTAAGCTTGTATTTTTCACTTAGCTCATCAATACCGTAGTCTTCAACATACCTATCCCAAAAAATTTGCCTGTTTGTGGGACTTAGCCTGTCAAGCAAGGATCTTATATCCCTATCCAACTCATCCACTAGCCCTGTCCTGGCTTCCCTTTCCAGGCAGCCAACACCATCAATTTGACCATACTTGTGGTCTTCTAAGCTAACTATTCCGGTATCCATGCTAAGTTCTCTACTAGCTTTCTTCAAAAATTTCCTCTTGGCATCTATAGACCTGTACTTGGCTACCATGCCCAACCAGTTAGGAAACTTTGACTTAAGTGGATCATACCCACCTATCTTGTTCCAAACAAACAGGAGACAATCGTTAAAGGTCTCATCATATAAGTCTGGACAAGTAGCCAATTCCTTTTTCAGGACAGTCTTGATTATCCAACCATACTCATCAATCAGGTAGTCAAGGCCTGACTCATTTTTTGATTTTATTAGGTCTATAAAATTGTGCTCGCCAACTTTCACATCTACCACCCCCCTCTTTACTATATAATACGTAAAAGGGAGGTTTTTTCTTTCACTTTTACAAAAACTTATGGAATTTTTACCTAAACATAGGAAATGTAGTCTCTTATTTATATCAAGTCTTTTAAACTCATTTAAAAATTTTTATCTATAACCTTATTTAAGGCCCTGGTTTATCTAAGAAAAAAATCCAGCTATCTTCTCAATAAAGTTATAAAAAGTCGTAGTTGGAAGGTAGAATAAGTATGGGGCTGTCAATACCGCCATAAGTATAGATACCTTTTTCTTCTGGGCCTGGTCTAAATCAGTTTTCCTTAGGCAGAACTTATAATTTAGGAAGTAGATTAGGATAGCTACCAAGACAACAAAAACTGTCACAAAAATAAATGTCTCCGGTGTCTTCAACGGGCTCTCCATCACATTATCTACTATATGCCTTATAGACATACCAATATTACCCGTAAGTTTAAAGCCAAACATTGTGGACAAGAACATTAGGCCACTGCCTATCATATCAGCTATATAGCCACATATCCATACCTGCAAGATAGACCTGGAATAATTTTTCCAAAGCTGACCTTTAGACACTAGCTTAAGCCCTATTAGGAGAACTATAGAGTCAACCACGAAATTAAACGGCATGGATACTATCCAAAACATTGGAAAAAGTATTAATGCCCATAATGGGAAAAACACATTATACAACTTCATACTGTTTTTTTGATTCAAACTTTCCCTATTATTTAAATCGTTTTCTTTCTTGTATCTAATAGCCTTCATAATAACCATCCTTTCTTAAAGTTAAAATAAATAATAAAACCTTTAGCTCCAAGGCCACACACACTTTGTAACTACCAAATTATTATATATTTCTTAATTTCAAATTACATCAATTCAAGACCGTGGTCAAGTACCTTTCAGGCTTTTTTAATATTATTTATTCTTTTTTTCTTTTTTCTTTTATAATCCTTAATTATTTTCCGCCATTAAATGGTATAATGAAGTAAAGATATACTGCAATAAATAATTATGCTATGCCATAAATAAGAGATAAACCATGCCCAGATATATAAGGCTGGTCCCTTAAAGGTATTACCACCTGTATTCATATATAAGACAGGTCCCTTAGTCAGCTTAGAGATAAGGGTGGATATATAATATGTTATATTTGGCGTTACAAAAATACTTTATTTAGGAGGTAATCTACTATGATCAAAAAATTGAGAAAATCATTAATTTTATCCTGCGTATTAGCCCTGCTAGTCCCATCTATTGCTAGTGCTGATATGAATGTCACTAGAATTTCCGGAAAAGACAGGTATGAAACTGCCCTTATGGTCCAGAGAAAACACTTCACTAAGGCCAATAGGAAGTTGGCTGTAATAGCATGTGGCTCAGATTTCAAGACGGCTCTTTATGGGTCCCAGATGGCTAATGCCCTAAAAATCCCCTTCTATATTATACCTAATGCTGGTATGTCAAAAGTAATGATGGACGAACTAAGAGATAAGCAGGTTAAGAAGGCCTTTATTATGGGTGACTATTCGAAACTGAATAAAAGTATAAACAACTCATTAATAGCAATAGGAATCACCCCTATAAGGTATACTGATAAAAGGCCTAGCAATCACGTTGAAGGTTTCCCAACACAGGTTTGGTATACAGTACATCAAATACTTTTCCCTGATACTGCACTAGGTGATATTGCAAACATGATATTGATAAATGACAACAAGTTTCCTGACCTTTTATCTGCCATACCATTCACAGCTGAATTGAATCGGGAATGGAATATGATACTTGCTGGCTATCCGGATGATGAATTTACAAGAGGAAGAGAATTTGTCAGTGGGTATGGATTTATTATAGGTGGTTTTGACTCTGTACCATCTAAATTTATCACACAAGATGACTTTGAAAATCCAATAGGACTGGTAAGACACGTATGGAAAGAGGTAGACGGAACAGAACACGAGTACTATTCTGGTAGAATTGCTGGACCAGATAGGTACAAGACAGCCGTAGAAATTGCCAAGGCATACAAGATAGTTCGTAAAAAGAATATTAGAACAGCAGTTATAGTAGACGGTACTAAATATCCTGACGCTCTAGCCTCTGGTACAGCTGCAACTATGAATGATGGTACTATCTTGCTTACAAAACCAAACAAGCTAAATGAAGATACTAAGGCTTTTATAAGAAGTAATAATATAAAGAATATAATTATAGTCGGTGGTGAAAAGTCGGTATCTAAGAGTGTTGAAAATGAATTAAAAGGATTATAGGTTATAAAAGCAAAAAACTGACTAAAAGATAAGACTTTAAAAATCAGCCGAGGGACTCCCTCGGCTGAACCTATACATACATTAAATGAAATATTGTGGTTAATCTAAATTAACTACCGAAATATCTACAAAGCTTTCAATATAGCTATCAATTAATCCGGTAAGACATAAATCCTTTTATATTATAATTTCCTAATATCCAATATCATATGTTGGATACATACTATCATCTCCTATAACGGACGTGTGTTTATCCCAAACTGACAAATCACTTTTTCTCATAATTATACGAGCTCTTCTATCATTTTCATTCTTTTTAATAGAACCTGTAAACTGTACCCACTCACTCATAGAGCTAACTTTTTTATAAGCTTCCTCAGGCTTACCCCCGAAAAATAGTTCGGCAATCTCTAGTACTTGTTCTCTGTTTAGCATTTAAATCAACTCCTTAATACTGCTACACATCATTACCATCTATTCCTAGATTATCAGCACTCCTAATTTTCCTATTATCAGTTTGTACTGTTTATGATTAAGCTAAAAAACACTCCTAATATTCTCGCCCTTTTTGTGATATAATCATTCACTTAACAGGTTCCTTTTATAATTTATTCACATATTATTCCTGATATTTTGATATTTTCATTCCTACTACATATTTTAATATACAACAATTCAAGGGAATTTACAACTATTTTTTGAATATTTAAAATTATTTGAGAATTATCTTGTTAAATTCCTAATACAGTAAAAATTACTGATATTATTAATTATATCATATTTTTTAACTAAGTTGGCATAAATGAAGAAAATAAATTTTATTGTATGGGTATAAAAATATAGCCACGGAGCATATTACCCCGTGGCTATTTTAGTATTTCCAATCTATTTAGCACCTAGTGCTGCCATTGTGATATAGTTGGAATATGTATTATTTTAAATTACTCTATCTTGAGATAATTGATATAGCTTGCGTTTATTTTGTGCATTTTGTATCATTTATCTCATTTCAAGACTTTTTATTGCCAAATTATTGCCACAAGACATACACCCCACCTTATTTTATTGACTATTTAATCAAGTACCCATTCATATTAAATTCATAGGTCTTACCATTAATTTCCTGCTTACCAGTGACCATCTTGCCACTATATTCAAAGTAGTATTTATGGCCATTATAATCTAGCCAGCCTGTAATCATATACCCGCTATCGTTGAAGTAATACCATGCGTGGTTATACTCTACCCATCCGGTTGCCATTTTGCCATCATTTTTCAGGAAGAACCAACCACCGTTATATTTTAGCCAGCCAGTTCTTTTCTTCCCGTCTTCATAAAAATACCATTGATTATTTTCTCTTTTCCATTCGCCTGAACTTTCATTAGTTGTCTTTATCCCAGTCTTGATATTTGATTGCCCTATTGGTCTAGCTACACTGTCCTTAGATAAATCTAGCTCTAATACTCTTGGCTGCGATATATCATTTAGGAACTTTCTCCACTTTAATGGATTACTTACAAGAAATGCTGGGCAATTCTTCATAGATACATCATAGTGCCTGCACACCTTAGCATTAGGATATTGACGTTTCAATTCCTTGAAAAGTTCTACTGCATTGAAATAAGTAGCATCAAAATTACCATCTCTATTAACACATATTTCGACTGATATAGAATTGTAGTTCGTACATCCATTTAAGGCCCTACCATAACCTTGATTATCTCCAACACTCCAAGCCTCTATGGAATCTCCTATAACCTGGATAATTTCCTTGTCGTCTACAAAATAGTGGGCTGAACCATACCTTGTGGCACCCTGCAGATATCTATAGTGAGCATTAGCATTTGCCCCACTTCCATCATTTCCAGTGTAGTGAACTACAAGGAACTTTATATCTGACTTATTTCTTTTTCTCCCCATCTGCATTGAGTTTGTTATCTGTTTGTATTTAAATGCTAGCATTTCAAACCTCACTTTCTTAAATATAAAAGGTGGCCATGAAGACCACCCTTAAAAAATTAATCACCCAAGCCCTTGCTAGTAGGGTTTATGAATACCCCTAGCACTGCCATTGCTGTGGTTCCTAGTAAGAATGGATTTGATACAGTCTTAATAACTAATTCCCCTACACTAGCCCAAGTAGTTAGTGTGCTGGCTTCTACCTGCAGTGATGTAAGAACTATGCCACCAATACCTACCCAAAACCATGGATTCTTGTATCTCTCAACGTTGTTTGATTTCTTCTCTATGTTGTTTTCAATTCTACTCATGCCATTCTCCTTTATATCTTTTTGACTCTTCATATTTACACGACCTTTGCTCTAGGTTGTCAAGCCTTGTGTCGTGTCTAGCAACATCAATTTTCAAAATATCTATTTCTTTCGAATGCCCATTAATACGATTTTCTTGGGTCACTATATCTTTAGTTTGCCCCTCAATAGTAGCATTTAGTTTAACAATATTGCTATTAAGCTTTAATATTGGACTAATGAATGCTACTAATACAGGAACACCAATAATTATACTGTATATAAATTCTTGTTTTTCCATATATCACCTCAAAAAAAATAGGCAGTTTATAGACATGCCCAGGTCTATGCAAAATAAAACTTTAGATTCAGTTTGAACTATTCAATTACCAATTCTTCAAGTTCCATGGCTATTAGTATAGCCTTTACCTTTGGCTTAAGGAATGCTGGTACATCCTTAAAAGTTCTTACGCCATGCACAATACAAGTTACATAACACATTGCCATATCTATCTCACCACCTTTCATAGCTAATTTTATGCAATAAAAAAAGAACTTAATTTTATCGATTAAATTCTTCATACATAACACCCCTATTCAGCTTTTAGTAGTTCCTCGACTTCCTTTTTAAGATAGTCTGGAACATCTTTTATAGTTCTTTTCTTGTTTTTGATTAAATACACATATACATTAGCCAATGCACTCACTATTATTTACCTCCTGAATTCATTTCCATTATTTCAACTATTGCAGTAGACAATTCTAACTTATCCTTTTCAACCTTTTCAGTTAATTCTGCTATTGCTGTGGCATATTCTAGTCTTACCTTGTCAGATTCTTCTTTGATTTGCTCTTCCGTTGTCTTTGGAGGCTCTGCAGGTTTCCCTGTTTCATAGTCAATCCAAGCAAAGACTAACTTATGAGGATTGCCAGATACATCCACTTTGTAGCTATTTGCCTTATTCTCTGCAAGAAGTTGCCCCAGTTGGCCGTATTCAAGCTTTAGGCATCCTATTTTATCCTTATCATATTTCTTTAGGTCTATGTAGTTTTCATAGTCTTCATCAAAAGATGATTCATTGACAAAACCTTGCATATCACCTGTTTCAATTAATATATCCCCTGTATTTTTCAGGTAGTATATCTTTGTGCCTACTTGTTTCAATAAAATCACTCCTTTACTCAAAAGCCCACCAATTTGTCACTATATGACTGTTCTCATAACCACTTAAGCTAATCTTCCATGGATAGTTATCTCTTCGATCTAACTTACAATTATCCATGTCAGACACGCCATTGGCATTTATAACGAGAGGGAATCCATCTTCATAAGTTACTGCCCCACCATTAGATTTCCAACCTATAGCATAGGCTTCTACATCTTTTGTTGCTATAATTATGCCTCCACCTGATGCATCTCCTGAATATTTTCCTGTAATATAGCAACGGCTTTGCACGACAGCTATTATTATTGATGGAGTGAATGGTAGACCTAATGCTCTTACTGTTTTTGCGTTTGAATTTTTCCCACTCGCCCATTTTTTTCTAGCTTTTTTTATTTGCTTAATTACATCTGGGATGTCAGGGAGCTTGGTAATAAACAAATTATCATCTTTTCTTATTTCATTAATTGTATCAAGTATAACTTTCCCAAAATCTCCATATAGATTTTCTGTTCGTTTGAGCTGTTTTTCAATCTCATCTTTATGCTTCATCATTCGACATCCTCCCCAGTTAGTAGTGACTCTAGTCTATCATTTGCTTTTTTATGTCTTTCCACAAAAAAACCTATCTGGTCACTATATTCATCCACACTGGCTTTGTATTCTTTGACTGTGTCTAAGATTTCCTTATCTTTTTCCTTTAGTTCTTTAAGAACTTTATCAAGGGTTTTGTCTGCCCATGTCGTGACTTTTACTTTTAAGTCAGTTAATTCAATTGAGCCTAGTTTCTTCCACAAGTATTTGATGTAGTTAGTTAGTGATTTTTCACTACCAACCTCTGCATCTTCATTGTACCCTTCCATATTTACTGAGTCGACCTTACCGATAGAGTCATCAAGTAAAGTGAAGTTCTCCATGATAGGGTCTATATCGTATATATTATCGTTGGTCATCTTGTTTAACTCGTTTTTATCTGTTTTGCTATATCCTTCCATTAAGTCAAATGCACCCCATTTCTTACATCTAGCCAGGTTAAGCCCTTAGCCTTATACCACTTAGCCGGCTTGCCAAATTCTTTTGTATCACCCCAGGTGATATACTTAAATTCAAAGTCATAGTTTAAGTGTGCTGGCTTAAGCTTGTCTACTATTTTTCTTATCTCGCTTATCCTTTTAGGGACCCCTACTATACCTACAAATTTAATTGTAAAGTGGTATCTTCCGTAGTGTTCTATCACCTCACAGGTGCCATTTGAGTAGCTTTCAACTATACCCTTAATTACTTCTACTGTAGTAGTTTCCTTAGCCTTTAAGGCGGCTAATATATTACTTCTAAGGATATCTATAGGCAAGTTGCTATCATAGTCTATGCCGGCGAACTTGCACCATGTAGGAAGGGAGAATATAGCTGATTCTATGAAGAATTCTTTTACAAGGGCCTCTACACCCAATTCAATCCCTTCCAATTGATTATCTTGGGCTTTTAGGATTTCTTCCATAGTGTGATTGATATAGTGGTCAGGATATAAATCTATTAATTTTATCATCAGTCAATCACTCCCTTAGTAAGCGTTATATTACCAACTGCACCTACCTGGTCAGTAACTAGCTTTATGTTTCTTGTAGCACCATTTATTGTTAAGTTAGAGAAGTCTATGACCCCCTCAGTGCTTACCAGAAGCCCTGCTACCTTAGTGTAGGTAATCTCCTTCGCTGACTTAACCAGGTAGCCATCTAAGGCTTGTATAAAGCCTTCTTTCACCTGGTCAAGTGTGTAGTTATCGTCAACCTCTACAGTAGCTGTTATGTTGATATCCAATATAGTAGGTGTAGTTACTGTTACACTAGCCCCTATAGGTCTTTTTGCCTCAATATATCTCTTTGTAACATCCACTATTTCAGGTGATACATTCCTGTTATTCTTACCCATAACAATCACTTTTACAGTTCCATTGCCATTCCATAGAGGTATTACCTTTACATTCTTAACTCCATCTACTGATAGAGCCCAGTTGATGTAGTCATCTACATTTCCTGATGTTCCCTTGTGGGCCTGTAGATAAAAGAATCTTTCTTTTAATTCGTCATCAGTTTCAGGATCTACACCATTTTCGATAGCCCCCACTGATACGGCACTTTCCACACCCTCTATATCTTCTATAAGCTTAAATGTTGAGCCTGAAGGGATATTATATTCAGCCCCTGGTGACACAGCTTGAATAAAGATGGTTGCTGAATATTCATCATTATCTCCAGTTAGTTTTACCTGCTTTTCACCTGCCTGATAGTATTCAAATATTTTGTTATTGTGTTCAAATTTCATTCCATCAGGTAATACTGTATCTTTTTTGCCAGTTACTTTGATATGGCCCCTGGCCATTTCTCCATCTTTTCTAATAACTCCAAATTCCTGAACTCTCTTATCTAAGTTATCCCCATAACTGTCTTTTATAAAGGCAATATTAAGGATTTTATCAAGCACTGTGTATATCCCTGCATGTGCCAATGCAGTAGAACTAAATATACTATCTAAAATAGACCCTTCATTCTTAGCAATTGGAAGGTCTGCATTAATTAGCATTTCATTTTTCAAATTTAAGTGTGTTTTATCTTCGAACATCTATATCAATCCCCCCATATATGCTTATTACTTTAATCTTAATGTGTAAGTCATCACCCTTAAAAGTTACTCCATTATTTTCAACATCATTGATGTAGGGATTAATTAGTAGGGCCTCTTTTATATATCTGAAAGCCTCTGACTCTGTTAGTCCTCTGCTGAATTTCTGACCTATCAGGGTATTTAATTCTGTACCATAATCCCAAGAGTATATCTCATGATTATATCTGATTGTTTTTATAGCCATATAGATCCATACCTTAAGAGCCTCTGCACCTTCAACGACCTTAAATTCTTTCGTATCTTCATCAATGATGAAATTATCTTTGTCAAAATCATAGGCAAGCTCTCTTAAAAGTGGTAAGTCGCCATCAGGTGTATAGTTATAGTCTTTAGGTGCCCCTATAAAGGGGAATATATCCTTTTTATCTTCCACTATCTCACCACCTTGTCTAGAATTGTAACTGTAGAATCTTCACAATTAATAATTACTATATCTCCAGTTTTTATGCCATCTAATTTCACGGTATGCGTGTGCCCATTGCTTGCAGATGTATATATCCCCTTAGCAAGACCGTAGGCCCACGATGTATATCTTATCTGTTCTGTTTCAATCTCCATATCCTGGAATTTTAGCCTGGTATTAGGGTAGCTTTTAATAACTTTAGCATACTGAATAGAAGGTGTATAATTTCGCATACCTTCCGTATTCATTATGTCTAGTAATTCATGTTCATACGCCATCTATTATAACACCTTCCTTATAAATCTCTAAATCTATATGCGTGGGTAAACTTTCTTGAAGGACAAGTCTGAGACCTAGGTGGTGTAGACTCTACAGCCCTACCATTTCCTAGATATAGGCCCAGGTGCCCGCTCATCCACAATATATCACCCCTTCTAGCTTGGCTCAGTGGTATCTTGATAAGGCCATAAGCCCCTGGATTAGACTTAATAGAGCTAGTTGTCCATGCATTTACCGGTCTTTTATTTAGCTTACCTGCATCTGCATAGGCATAATATACCATAGCACTGCAGTCAAATGCGGCCGGTCTAATTGGGTTACGCTTATATGAGTTTCTGTCACCTTGAGAATAACGAGTCCCAAGTCTATCCATGCAGTACTTAATGGCATGCTCTATGATGTTTCCACCACCTGAGGTACTACCTGATATAAGCCTGCTATCAGCTTCTTCATCTGAGGTTACACCAGTACCAAGGTTGGAATCAGTCCAGTCTTTGCCGGTGTGTTGTTTATACCAAGATTTTACCTGCCTAATATATCCAGCAGTATCGTTGCCATCACCCTTAGGTGCCCATGTAGAAATTATCTGGTCAAACTTCCTACCCTTCTTATTGACATGCGATATGCCTATGAAGTGAAATCCCCTTCTAATTCCTTCTTCTACTGATGAGTAGCTACCAAATGACTTATATTTCTTTATTTTAGGGTCAGGATCCTTGATTCCAAAGAAGTTAAAGTGATTAACCGCTAGATTAGAATCAAACTTAGCCCCACATTCCATTCTGGCTACCAAGGCAACCATCATAGGGTTTACCTTATACATATTTCCATACTTAATAAAAAGGTCCCCCTTGCCTGCAAGTGGACCTTTTAGTAATTTATTTATCATATCAGCAGTGATTCCGTGTCCCCAGTCAAGGGCTTTTCCTTCACCACTGGATGCCTTTGATTCATCCTTTCCTGCTGATTTTTCATCCATAATATTGTCAAAATTAAGTTCTAAATCTATGGAGTATTTTCCACCTACCCATGTGTGGGTATCCTTGTCAATGTAGAAGTCACCTACTAGGCCAGTATGTGAGTCTTTTACCTGGACTTTGTATCCACTCTTACAAGTGATATCACCATATCCATGTAGTTCACAAGTTCTATCCAGACCATGAAAGGCTGCATTTATATCTTCAGTCTTTCCATCTTTTTTCTGTTCAATCACTTTTGATACAGTGTGATATAACTTCCTAAATTCCTTATTGGTCTTCACCTGAAGCTTGTTGCCCTGTTCATCCACTACCAAGACCCTGTTGACTACATTTGCTACAGACTCTTTGTAAGAACTATACTCCATATTTTTATCCTGTTCAAATGCAATTCTAAGCTTAACTTCGCCCTTTTCAATAACATTAAACTTATCTATATCAACATCTATCATGTATTTCTTCTTACTAGTCTTGGAGTGCTCTGTGTAGGCTGTCATTATGGCATCATATCTTGATACACCAATAAACATCTTGGTTATTTTGCTATCACCCTTAGCAATCTTACCTACTGGTAGTTTCATCTGGCCATCCTTACCAGCAAACACAGTCTTAGCAATTTCATAAGCCGATTTATTTACAAAATTATAACTCACTTCATCCTTGTGTAGCACATAGCCTATATCATAGGCAGTAACTCTTATGCCATTATTACTACTGGCTTTTTCAACCTCAATGATATTACCCCTGAATATTTCCTTACCGCCTACATAAAAGCAGCAAGTGGAATTAGCACTAAGGCCTATACTCTTAACCTTTTCATCATTAACCGCTTGGATAAATTCAAAGTTTAGCTCTCTGTAAGGGCTTTTAATACTACCGCTCCATGATATACTAGTTACTATATCAGTAAGCCTGTAGAAGCTTCCACCACCCCTTATGTGAACTATTAAGTCTATATCTTCCATCTTATATGTAGCCATTATGGAATCACCAACTTCCAGTTACTATAGATCAAGTTTGATTTCTTCAGACTAGGATATCTTTTAAGATTTTCTGCATTAGAAGTAATCCTCTTGTATTTACGACCATCTCCATAGTATTTCTGTGCAATTAAATACAAATACTCTCCATGCTTAACTGTGTGGGTCCTTCCTGAAGTCTGCTTGCTTAAGTCTATGGTAGGTTTATTCCTTGAATAGACCTTATTAGGGATAGGGTTTTTAGGATTTCCACTAACCGGGCCAGGTTGCCATGTAGGTATGTTTACATCCTCGTCTTCCTTAAGGTCTAGAGTATAGTACACATCACCACTTGAGTCTCTCTCACTATATTCAAAGTGAGATATCCTGACTGGAACATTAATTGAAGTCCCAGTCACTATATATCTAAGCCTTGCACCCTCTCTACACCACTTTTCAAGCTTATTAACATAGCTATACGGGTCCCCACTACCTGTGGCAAAGTGATAGTTTGCCCCTTCATGAGGAAAAAAGCATGATATAGACATGGCGGAAGGCTCATATCCATTATAGATATTTACCTTCCCCTTTTTAACTATGCTTTCGGCACTTATATCAGCATTAACAATCTTGTTAAATTCTGATGGCACAACTGGTAGCCTTAGATTATCCCCATCTCCGTTTAAGTATATTTCTACCAATTACACCACCCCCTGTGCTAATTTAAGCTTCTTAACGAGCTTACCTATCATTAAATCAATGTCGGCTTCTTCTCTTACGGTAATACCATTTAGGTTAATTACTATACCATTGTTACTACCTCTGTTCTCATAGTCATTAGCCTCTCTCTTAGTCAAGACTTTTTCGCCCTGATGTAGATTAGCTGGGTAATTGTCATATGGCACACGAGGTAGACCAAACGCATGACTATATTGGGTCGGTCTAGTATTCACTGGACCGCTTCCGCCTGATGAACCACCACTGCCACCAACACCAAAATCAACTGTTGGTATCTTAGGTATTTTTCGCTCAAACCAGTTACACATATCAGTCCAAGCGTTTTGAACAGCTCTTATAGAGTCTGTGATAAATTTTATGGTTTTATTCAATTCTGTAAGAATTGGCAGTACTATATTATTGGCCGCCTCTAATTTAAGCTGCATAAGGGCCCATTTCTTTTCCCAGTCAGACGCCAACAGCTTAATCACATCTCTTACAAAATTAGGGTTTTCTTTCAGGAATTTAAATACATCTTTCGCAACACCTTTGAAGAATTGGAATACATCCCCCATGCCCTCAAATGCACCATTTACTACTTGCCCGAGTACATTTATCGCCTCTTGGGCTTCTGGTGAGTTAGTGATTATGTGATCATATACCTCATCTAGCATATCCGTTATTGGCTTGGCTGCAGTTTGTAATTTGCTAAAATCAATGCCACCAAAATTGGTTACATCCATTAATCTCCATAGCCCACTTATAGCCTCTTCTGCCTTAGTATAAAGCCCATTGAAGAAATTTTGCACACCCTTATCATCAAATATTTTTTGCATCCTCTCATACATTGGTGTATATACTTTGGCTTCAAGTAGATTATTAGCCATCACCCATGCATCCTTGAAATTCATAGGGATATTTTGGAACTCTTTATTGACTTCATCTGAATGTTTAAGAATTGCACGCTTAACTAGATCAGCAGTAAGAAGCCCCTTCTTACCAGCTTCTTTTATTCCTGTACCAACTTCTTTTTCAATCATCTTGGCCATTAGTGGTGCATTTTCTCTTACAGAACGAAGTTCATCACCCTGTAGCGTTCCACTTGCAAGCCCCTGATTAAGCTGATACATTGCTGCACTGGCTTCCTCGTTTGAAGACCCGCCTTTTCTAAATGATTGCATGGCAGTCTGGTAGAATTTAGCCGCTTCACCCGGCTTACCACCAAATACATCTGGTGACATCTGCATTAGCTTAGTCATTCCATTTCTTACATCTGATAAGTTAGATCTAGAGTTTCTTGCAACCCCTTGGGCTAATTTATCATAATCGCCTATACTCAATCCGCCCCTATCAAGAGAGTTAACTCTAGCCTTATAATCAGAATAGTTGTTATATCCCTCTACGGTGACTTTAATAACTTTATCCTTAAGGCTTGCTAGGCCTTGTTGAATCTTCTGTATGCCCCAGGCAGTCATGTCATGAAGGAATACCTTGACATCATCTTTTGCCTTCTTAGCAAGTACACCAACAGCCATTGTTACTGCGGCCAATGCTGCAAGTGCTGGATGTTTGCCAAGTAGTTTTAGCGGAACTTTAGCCATAGGACCTAATTTGCCTAACTGACCACTTATGCTACTTAACCCCTTAGATGCTAAGTCTTTTATCTCAACTGGTATCTTGTTAGATTTTTTCAATCCCTCAACAAATGATTTCATCTTTTTGGATACACCCTCAACCTGCTTATTGGCATCTTTTGCATCCAGTTTTAGCTTCTTATTACCTTTTAGGCTCTTGTCAAAATCCTTCTGTGCCTTGGCTACTTCCTTAGTTTCTTTCTGAAACTTCTTAAGTTCAGCCTGCATTCTTTTAAGTTCTTTTGTCATCAAGTCTTCGGCCTTAAATCTAGCTTTCAGTTCAGTTGTGTTAGTTGCCATTTTTTACCCCCTTTCTCCCATCATAAAAGGGCAAATTTGATTTTGCTTATCTTCAAGCCTGTCTTCTATTTCCTTGAATAGAAATGCCTTCATCATTCGATATTCTCCAATATCTGTTTTTTTCTTTTGGTAAACTTCGGATGGAGTCAGGTGTGCGTACTTCCAGAAATAGTAGAAAGTACGCAATTCATCATCCACCTCTATTAGTTTTTTATTTCATCTTCTTTCGGAACATTGTTAATTAGGTTGTCATAGGCCATGAATAGTGTGTCAATCTCATCTGGTGTAAGAAGCACTAATACTAGGTCAGTAGGAGTACCCACTTTAAACTTGCTTATCAGCTCTGTATTCTTAAATAGGGCTTCACCCTTATAGAATATTGAGTACACAAGAGTAAGTAACTTCCTCTTCCTGTTGTTTTCTGCCATCTGAAGCTTACCCTTATCAGCCATCTTAAGCTTATAGCCATAGTCTTCTAGTTCTGCTTCCTGTTCCAAACTCATTCTACGCATTTCCACTATGAAAGGCTGACCAAACATAGTAGATAGGCTGCTTATCTCTATTTCTTCCTTCTTAACAAGGAAATCATCCCTATCTTTGCTTAGCAGTAGATCAATTAAATTAATGTTCTTTTCGTTCTTTTCACTCATACCTATCTCCTTATATTAAATCTATTGGATCAAAATCATCAAATGTAAATGGTGTTTCAACCTTGCCCACCTCTCCATTTTTGAAGTCGGCAAGTGTTAAGTCGTCAAACTGTACACCCTTATATCTAATTCTTTCAGCTCCTACATTATCTGGGTCATCTAACTTAGATATAGCTTCAAATGATATAGTCTTCTGTTCTTTCATCCTAAGGCCTATTAACTTAGTCATTCTTGATGATACCTTAGTCATAGTGCAAGACCCTTTACCCTCTGCGCCAGTTGTCTTGTGCGCATCCATCATTTTCCTTGGCCTAGGCACTGATGCCTTTTTGAAATCTATCTTCGCCTGAAACCCTTCAAGCTCTGCGACATACTCACCATCAAGCCACAACTCTCCAAATGTACCACTAATGCCATCAGAGCCTAATATTTCTTTTATCTGTTCTTTATTTGACATGGTTTACCCCCCCCTATTACACATTAATATTGATGTAGAAATCTTCCATGGCATCTACACCCTTTAACTTGATATATAAGAATACCTTGGCCTTAGTATTCGCTTCCTTAATCTCCTGGTCCGTCATATTGCCTATATTTGCATTGATTTCTTTCAGATACTTCTTCTGTGCATCTAAATCAATACCAACACTATGGCCCCTTTCGATTATTCCATCTCTTGCCAGGTCTTCTAAGAAGTTACTAATCTCAGCTATAAGTAGGCACTTATTATCGTAGTTATTGGCTACCTTACCCACATAGTAATTTGATATTGACTTCTTGATAGAGTTATTGATTAGCTTATAAGTCCTTACAAGCTTTATCTTCTTGAATGAATCGCCTTCATTACCCTTAGGTGTTGTAAGTGATGTAACACCTCTGGCAATCTTGATATTGCCGCCTTCTTTTGTCAAAATCAGCTTACCACCGTCAATTAGCTGGTTCTTTTCGTCCTTGGACTTTTTAGGAATAGTGCTAATAAATGGCACATTAGCGTGTGTGACTGACTGTGTAAGTGGAGTCCCTGCACACAATCCACAAATAAATGGCAATAGCTTAGCAGCCGTATAGGTAACATCACCTTCCTTGATGTCTTCAGTCGCAAACTCTATGACATCGCTGGAGTTTGAAGGCTTAGTAGTTGTGATTACCAAATTTGCATCATATCCAACATCAGGCAATCTCTTAGTCACAAACTCTATTAGCTTAGGGTTATCTGTCTGGTCTGTAGCTTCAGGCATACACAAGTAGTTAAACTCATAGTTTTCAAGCACATCCAGTGCATTATCTAGTGTATCTGCCCCATTTAACGCATATACCAGTAGCTTAGTAGGTGTGAAGCTTCTTTCTTCAAGAACCCCACCCACTCTTACATCCTGCACATTGCCTATTAAGGCCTGCTTCATGTAGGTAAGATTTTCTGCCTTAAATTTAGCACCTTCTAGGTCCTCTAGTGAAGTGTATTCAGATAGGCCCTTGGCTGTGCCATCCTTCAGAATAAGGCACACTATCCCAGTACTCGCCCCTTCTACGGCTTTTCTTTTTATCTCTTTAAATACAATTTTAAGCTCTGTTAAGCCCATTGTTATACCTTCCTTCCTGTCTTAAAACGTTCACCATATCTGATATTGGCTTCTTTCAGCAAATCGAATTCATCTGCCGGCTTGATAGTGATGCTATTATTAATATCTTGCATGACATACTTATCAGCCTTATCAAAATAAACTTGCTCATGATAGCTTACCGATATGCTAAAATGTAGGGTGTGGCCCACTTCATCTTTTAATATCAGGCCATCTATACCAGATATGTGAATGTATCTTCGTCCAACTTTTATGCTCCTTGTAAATGTGCTTTCCAGTAGGTCTTTTAAGTCATATAAGCTAGCCTTAGCAGTCTTATTGCCATTACCTGGAAAGTACCTTATGTCAATTACAAGGCTCTTTTTATTGAAGTGTAAATTAACTGACTCTGAATCTGATGTGTTTACATCAATAAAAAAGCAGCTACCCCTATCTAGGTATAACTGCAGTTGTTCGTCATCATCTGTAATTTTACACTTATATTCAGTATCCTTGATGGCATCATAGATCATATTCGATACTGACTTTATTAGATCGTTTACTTTAATCATTATCTACCACCCATCAAATCATCTAATATCTTCTTTCCCTCTTTGTCTAGTGTGGCTTTTCCTTTCTTCATTGCGTTTCTAAGCATGAATTTACCAGGCACAAATAGTATTTTACCCCCATCACTTCGTACAGCCTTACGTCGCTTTCTAGAGACTGATAGACCCATGCCGGCCCTTGTCCTATGCCCATATTCAACATCCCAGGCATAAAACTCACCTTTTGATTGGGCGTCATTGTAGATTTCAACCTCTTTACCTAGATCTCTGACCTTCCAACTTCTTCTAAGAGTTCCTGCTGTCATTGCCCTAGGGTCCTTATTGACCGGTGTATTCTCTATAACATCCCTTAATACTTCACTTGCTACTTTCGCCTTTAGCTTATTAAACTCTTCAGGTACTTTCTTCTCAATAGTATCTATCCTATTTATAAGGTCATCTAGGCCCTCAAATTCAAAGCTCATTACAATCTCTCCTTCAGGCTTACTGGTATTTCAAGATGTGATGGCCACTTAAATGGTATACCTGCTATACACTCATAATTCCTACCCAGGTGAGTTACTGAAAGCATATCGCCTTCCACCACATCCACTTCAGGCCTCGTATATACGATATAATCAACTACAAGCGTTTCATCATGGTATCCTGTACTGGACTTATCAAGCTCACAAGCCACATTAGATTTTATTATTTTCTTCTGCATGGTAGTAAGATGTGAATCACTATCTTCTACCTCTACATGTCTGATTATGTCCATTCTGTCGTGGTAGGTACTAGCTAATATATCTGATTCTCTCACCTAGTTACCCCCCCCATTCATTTTAATAGTTCCCAGCTTCTTGAATCTAATAAGGTGTTTTTTGTACTTAGTGATTAAATCGTCAATAGATGTTATCTTGGTATTAGCACCCACATTATATTCAATCTTGGTATTTCCTCTGGTAATAGCCTTCACTTCGCCAGTATTTTGGTTATCTTGGCCGCCGCTTGACAATGCCTTGTTGTATTCGCTTAACATTTCAACTATTACAAGTTCTAAGTCAGCCGGAATATCATCCCTGTTACAGAAGTTCTTAATCTTTTGAATAAGGATATCAAGAACGAGAGATATTGTACTCTCATTCTCTAATGTATCCTTACCTAGTAAGATTTTGAGTTTTGATATAATTCTCTCGTTCATTCTATCACCTTCCTATACTACGCACCCTTTACTTTGCAAGTGAAGTTTACAAGTGCCTTAGGCTCAATTACCTTAGTACCGTACACAAATAGACCCTTAACAGCATCAGCGAAAGTCTTTTCTGGTCTGTAAGATTCTATTTCTGTAATCTGGCCTGCGTAAGTTATGGCCTGTTCTGTACCTGCCATGATAGAGTACTTGTTGGCAGCCACTGGTACATTATTTGACATTCTTAGTGTGAAGCCTGCTACATCTGCACCATCAATTACACCATTAGCTAACACCTTAAAATCCTTAGTAAATCTTGGATCCTTAGATAGCATACCTAAATACCAAGCTGGTATAATAGCAAATCTGCCTGCTCTTGTCACATTGTTTTCATCCAGTTTAACTGCTAAGTCTACTAGCTGGTCATACGCATTAGCTACTTCTACATCTATTGGTGTAGCTGTAGACCCTACCTTGATGCCTGCATCTTTTACAAAGCTAGCAATATGCTGGTCTATAACATCACCTATAGCGTATGATGCTCTATCCATTGCCTTGTCTACCAGCTTAACATTAGCCTGGGCTGCATCTATATCATCTACCTTAAAGTTGAAGTACTTAGCCTTGTCTATAACAAGTTCCTGTTGAGTTGATGTTACTTCTTCTGGGTCGGCTAGTTTCTTAGGTGCTCCATCACCAGTTAGGTAGTCCTTGATAGTAATTGGGCCTATCTGATTAATCTTAACCTTATCTCCCAGCTTCTTGATTTCACCTTCATAGTCATGATTAACTACATCTGCGTATACTAGCTTCTTATCTAAGTTTGCCTGTAGTCTAGCTGACCACAGCGTTGGTATAAAATTCTTAATTGACATATTCTATTCTCCTTCTTTTATAATTTCATGTCTTTTATGGCATCCCAATTTGCGTTGATTTCTGCCACAGACATGCCCCTTAGACTATCTGAAGATATCGTAGTATTCTTGTCAGTAGTCTTGGGTGTTTTCCCTTTTAGCCTTTCATTGACTGCATTTTCAACTGCTATATCAAACTTTTCTTTAAATAGCTTGATATTTTCATTTGTAGACTCTGCATTTTCGCCCATTAAAAAAGAGCTAAACTCAACATCAAGCCCTTGTTTACCAAGTTCTTTTACTGTTTCTAGCTCTAGCCTATCTCTATTGAATTGGGCCCTGTCCTGTTCAAATTTAGTCTTTTCTTTTTCAAACTCTGCCTTGGCTCTTTCATCTGCTGACATCTTGGCCAGTTTCTCTGCTTCTGACTTTTCATCTTCAAGCTTTTTCTCATATTCTCTTTGCCACTTTTGTTCAGCTGTTTTCATAGCCTGGGTAACTCTTTTATCAGATTCAGACTGGATTAACTTCTGCAATTCCTCTTCTGTGTATGTCTTACCCTCTGGCTTATTCTCCTCAGGTGGGTTATTTTCTCCACCATTACCAGCTCCTGTATCCTCTGCCAGTAGCTGTAAATTCATCTTAAGTCCCTTATAGTTATTCTTCATCCCTCTAAGTTACCATCCTTTCTTTACAATAAAATAAGACCTTTTAATGACTTGTCCAGGTCGATTATTTGAAACGAAAAAAGCTAGTATTTTCAATACTTATGCGATTTGCGTCTCTTTCGTCTCGGTAGAAAATGGAACGCAAATAACGAAATTAACCGCAACAACCAGTTGAAACAATGCAGTTTCTAGGTGTTATTTCCTTTTCTTTTGCCCTTGCTGTTATTCTGTTTCCTTCTAGGTCTAGTGGGATATTTTCAACTTTCTTATATACATCCATATATATTTCTCCCTTATCACCATTCATGGTAAACTCATAGTAATAAGCACCCTTATTCTTAGCACTGACTAAACATTTGCTATTCTGTAGTGTCTTACAAGACCATACGACAAACACATCATCAATATTTAAGAACTCGTCCTGGTCTTCCCTTGCATTTTCATATAGCATTACCTTCTGGACGCACAAACTTATAAATCTCTCGTTACTTATCATATTAATTATCCTTTCTCAACTTTTATGCGACGAATTTTAGCCTTTTTCCGTCATATAAATATTTATACGTCGAATTTTAGCTAAAATCCGTTATATAGATTTACTGCACTAAAAAAGCACCCTAACTACTGTTAAAGTGCTTATATAAATGGTGCAATATCCTTTACATCCTTTAGCCCATTTTTAATTTTCTGCATTGTTGAGTTCTCCTGTAAAAACTCCATACCCTTAATTGTCAGTCTAGGCTCTATAGCTTTAAACCCATAGCCACCCACATAATTGACTCTTGTAAAACCATCAATTAATCCTTCATCAATCATTGATTGTAGTATTCTATTTCTTCTCTCTTCTGATATTTTTAAAGCCTCTAGAAATGTACCATCAAATCGGCTACTATCCATAGATGCCTCAATTCCAACTAGTATCTTATATACTATCTTTAGATTATCCACTATATCACCTCTGCAATATCATCTAGTTTTACATCTATATCTTCCCAAGTATATTCATCATCACCAACAGTAACTAAAAAAACTTCATGGTCTCCATATATCTCCATTACGTCACCTTCTCTACCATCTTTCAATCTAACTCTATCATACTGTTTTATTTTCATATTACTTCACCTCTTCAATTATCACGGTAGTTAAGTGTGTTTTGTCATTATCTACACCCCACCCTACTTTTACATTAGTTGGTATCCCATCTCTATTATACATGATAATTTTTTGTTCATATCTAGTTACATGACCGTTGCTGCCTTTATTTACAGCTGGATTCTCTTTAGCCTTTTTAAGTATCTCTTTTTCGAACTCTTTATAATTATCTATGTTGTATCCTAGCCTTTTTTCGATTAACTTTCCTTTATTCAAGCCACTTACATTGTTGCCACCAAATAAATATTTTTCAAATTTATTTTTATCAATAGTAGCTGTATCAACGTTAGGCAACTTTAATTCGGGATTATTTTTAAGCTTCATTCTCCTAGCGTAATCAATGCTTCTTAACCTTTTATCTCTTTCACTTCCATTATACTTTAAATCTTGATATTTATCAAATTTTTCAGGTACTTCAACTCCTGCACTTTTATACCGCTCATGTTGTTTCTTATCACTATGTCTATTGTTCCATTTCTTTTCCTCTATCAGATACTTAGGGTCAGATTCAACATACTTTTTGTGCCACTCTTTATAGTTTAATGACTTATCTACCTTAACTTCGTTATTAAACATGTCTCTGGCTGTCCTAGTCCCTTCCATAGCTCCAGTATATGGTGCAGTGGTACTTCTACATCTAGGGTGCATTGGTGGATAATTTACCCCTGCTTGTGCATCCTTGATGCTAAATACTTCATGGTCTAAATCTCTGCATATATCAGATGTTCTAAAGTCAAGGGTAGCAACATAGATATACTTATCAACACCCATTTCATTATAGGCTTTCAGTGTACCAAGGCTACTAAAATAGGCTTGTTCAGTATGTACTAGTGTAGCGGCTGCCCTTTTTGATACATCCATCTTCTTCGCTACACTCTCTATGGCTTGTGTGCAATCAGCCCCTGATATAGCCATCTTTACTATTTCTTCTTCCAAGGCATCTTTTAACTTGGCCCTATTCTTCCATATCCTTTCACTGAAGTTTTTGCCTGACCAAGGCCTTTCAAATTCTTTTATTATTTCCCCTATAGTCAGTTTATGAAAATCTTTTATCACTGACTCACCAGTAGCCATGCCTATATCAAATATTACTCTGTGATAGTTAGTCTGTAGTGACTCTTTCATAAGTGATTCTACCGCTTCATGTTGGTAGATGTATGCCTTGTCTATTTGCTTTTGGATATTAAAAAATGTTTCTTCAAGGTGACTTATCCTTGACCTAGTGGATAAAGTGTTAAGTTCCAGTTGTATCTCTGGGCTGTCTATTAAGTCCATGTACTCTTCTAATCCCATTCTAAAACTTTTATACTCATCACCCGTTAGAAGCTTAGTAGCAAGGTCATAATCAAGCTCATTATCCTCTGCGTACCTGTAGTATAGTACGGATATTTCTTTTTCAATTTCTTTCAAGCAATTATAGAATGCATCATTAATTGTCTTAACTACTTCATCCGCTGACCTAATATCTGCCCGTGACCTCTCAAGGGCCCTTTGAATCCAGTAGTTACTCTTCTTCGGCATCAGTATCACCACCTGCATTATCTATATTGGTGAAATCATAACTGCTTGTTATCTCCTCTTCCTCTGCCTTTTTCTTTTCTAACTCTTCTTTTGCATTTTCAACAAATGGAAGTTGGTTAAGTAATGTTTCACTACTTAGGTAAGGTGATAAATTCTTAATAGTCTGTGATAGCTCATATATGTTCTGCGGTAGTGTGTTAGCAAATTTGATATTAATATTGGTGAAGAGGTCTATATCTTTTTCTAGGCTTAGAGAATTACATATAAGTTCTATCCTTCGCTGTAATCCTTTCTTGAATTTCCTTTCCTTGTTGCTTCTTATCTGCTCCATAGCTAATATCTTATATCTAATTGACACGCCACTTAGGTTATTACCAAAGCTTTCGTCCTGCATATCAGGTGTGTAAGAAAACTTATGGATATCTCTTCTAACTCTATCCTTGTAATGCTCTACCCACGCATCGTTTATTTCCTTGATTAGCCACTTGGCGTCACCGTCATCATCAAGTAGCATTACCCTGTTTCTCTTAAGCTCATCTATTCGCTCTGAGTCTGTACCGGCCATATTTACAAGTATCAAGTATGCATCAGTGAATTGGTCCATGTCATTTAATGTATTTGACTGTGCCTTATTGTAAGCATCTATCAGCGTAATTACCTGCTCAAAGTCCCCTTGCTCTTCCTTGTTGTTTACATATTCAATCACGGGTACATCCTTAAATGTGTGTGGTGTTATTTGCTCTAAGCTTAAGTCAGAATCCTTGCCCTTATATAGCGTACATACTTCTTTGTCGTATACTTCTGCATATGTTATCTTATCATTGCCCTCACCCACATCATAGTACCTGATGGCAAATTTAATACTTGGCGATATTGTCATATCGTAAATGACAAACATCTGGTCTGGGCCAAACTCATTAAATCTTATTCGTGCGTCTTCATCACGATATAAAAGTTCATAGGCCTTACCTTTTATGCTGCATATCTTGGCAAGTTCTAGATTTTCTTCCTGCTCATCTGAATAATCGAATATAGCCTGTAGGTCATCTAGTAATCCACCTTCTTCCTTACTAGTATAGCTTATAGGCTGTCCAACAAAGTAACCTACAAGCATATCAGTGATATACTTCGGATACGGATTTACTATTTTGTTATTAGGCTGTCCATCCCTAGATGTATGGTCCAGTATATCGTGCTTACCTTCATAATATTTCTGAAGCTTAATATATCTAATGGACTCTGCCTTATGCTTCTTGATAAACTTCTGTATATCTTCAATACTCAATTCTTCTTTATTGGTCCTATACATATCATCCCCCCCTATAGTCCTAACTTAGCCTTGTTCATGGTCTTAAGCCCCTTTGATTTTCTCCAAGGCTCAATGCCATACCTTAAGGCTGCTATTGCGTCGTCAAAAAATGGAACTGGCTCATCCAGATAAGTGCTTAGCTTATCATCATACTTCCACTTCCATTGTCCTAACTCTTTCATTAAATTCACGCATGACGGATGAACATATACCCTTCTTTGCTTTATCCAGTCTATCTGCGTGTTGATATACTTCTTATCTGTTGTCTTTTCTTTCTTGACCCCTTTAACTTTATATCCTGCCTTTTGCCAAGTCTTTTTTCTGTCAGGCTCTGCTGAATCACAATACATTAATATTTTCTTATCGAATTTACCTTCAACATCTTCAATAATTTCTGATGTGTCCTTCTCATAGCAATAATGTTCATTCAGGATATATAAGTCACCGTCCATATACGCTATTGTAAGGATAGCATTAGCGTGGTTATATCCAAAGTCCTGACCTATGCTTAGGTACTCATAATCATCTGTATCCTGGCTGATGTTCTTTGCTTCCCAATTATTAAATATAAGTCCACCAACTTCTCCCCACTCACCGAGTCCATATATCCTATATCCATCTGGATCTCGTTCCTTTCTCATCATCATTCTTTTATGATAGGCTTCGTCTATGAAGCGGTTTTGCAGATAAGTTGACTGGTGTGTAAATACATCCTCGTGTATAATGTCAAAATACTTAGCCTTTATCCAGTGCCTAGAGCTTACAGGATTGAATGTAAAGGTCATCTGATAGAATAGGTTAGGATTGTCTAGCTGTCCCCTTAATCGGTCATCTAGGATGTCTATATCGGCTTCTGTTAGCTCTGTAGCTTCTTCCACCCATATCCACACTAACTTACCAGTTTTGAAGGTAATAGATTTCACTTTCTCCCTTTGTTTATCATCATTCACACCTCTAAATATTATAGAATTTCCAGTAAGCAAGCATTCAAGCTTTAGTGGTGACTGGGTAACCTTCCATACTCTTTCTGCCTGGTCTCCAAACATTTTATATATGGCACTTTGAAGCTCTGCGAATGTTGAATCTCTATTTGACTCATCAACTTTTCTGACTACTAGCAAGTTAGCCCCTTTATATCTGGTATCTGACAACTTCTTAATATAATCTTGTGCTATGTTGGTAGACTTCCCGCTACCTGCTGAACCTTTAAGAACTCGATATCTCTTGCGACACTCATTAACGGGCTTAAATACACTGTTCCACTTGAGGCTTACAGTTCTAACTGTCTTCTTCCCCATAGTCATCCTCAAATATCAATTCTATATTGCCAGATACATCTACCTTATCGGTCCACATTGAATATCTTTTACCCAATAATTCAGCTGCCTTTATCCTATCTTTAGCACCAACATCTATATTTGTCTTCTCCTGACCCCATTCTGCACCTCTTGAAATAAGTGTCTGCTCCGTGTGTTCACCTCTCATCACTGAAGTAAGGTACTCCAGTACCTCTTTTTGGTCGGCTATCTTCTCTGAGTCAAGTTTTTTCAGACGTTCATCTATATATGTTTTAATTCCAACATTTTCCAACAATCTATGGCTTTGTGCTTTCGCATATTTTTCACTGTATCCGGCTAAAATAGCTGCTTCACATTTATTACCGCTGATGATATACTCATCAGCAAATCTTTTTTGTTTTAACGTCAACCCATGGTATATCACCACCTTTTTAATTTATTTTATCACAACAAAAAAGACACCCAACCGGATGTCCTTTTCAAAATATATAAGTTAAGGAGGTCTATGGTAACTTCCTGTGTTAGTGGTGGAAGTAAAAGGTTCTTGCCCTAGAGATTATATGAAGCTACTTACTGGCTTTCCTTTATACTTCCACATTAACATAATAACATATGTTCAAGTGCGATTAAATGCGGACTTTTTAAGAATTACACTTTCTAAATGATTCTAGTGCATTTCCATGTAATTCAAATAATCTTCTTTTGCTGTAGCCCATTTCTTCTGCCATCTTGTCCCACTCCATACATAAGATATACCTATTAAATAACAGTGATTGATATATTTCTGAATATTTACTATTGGCTATCTTATATATCTTATCTGATATCTCCACCTTTAACCTTAGTTTATTGATAAGCATATCGTACAATTTCGACTTGTTATCTACTATCATGCACATTATACTCTCTGTGGATGCTCTTCCACTGGTCTGCACTCGTTCTTCATAATTAATGGCTCCACCTTCAGCAAGTGCGTTTAATTCCTCTATCTCCATTTCTAATGCCTTTATGCTTAGGTCTATCTTGTATACTTGCTTTAAATACTCTTTTGCATCTAACTCCATTGCATCACCTTACACCCTATCTTTTGTATCAAAATTCAAATGCTTACATATCATTTGGTTAGTATTCTTTTCTTTGATTATTACTAGATTTCTATTTCTTGGCAGTGTCTCAATAAATCCATACTTTGTTCTAAAATATAGACTGTGTTCATTCATATATAGATACTTGCCTTCTATCCACTTTGCTCCTGCTTCTGTGCTTCTTACTAGATATTCTATTCCTGGTACTAAGAAACTAAAATCTTTTAATGCAGAGTTCCTCTTGTGTATTTTAGCTAACTGTATCATTCTTTCCCTTGATACTGCTTCCTTTGCTTTAATACTTTTCGTTGAACTTGAACAATTCTCTATATAACCTTTCTTTATCCAAATTTTTCTCATTTCTATAGCCTTTTTACTTCTGCCCGATTTAAATTTCTTTTCGAATTTCTCATATAAAACATCATTCTTATCAGTTATGTGCTCACTAATAAATAGATTCTCTTCCTCGGTCCATTCATTCTTTTTTGCTGATTTTCTTTTCCTGCAATCTTGAATGTTATACTTTCTTAAAATGTGCATTCTCTTTTCCCTGAACGCTACATATGTTCTTTCGTTGCCAAATTTAACTGTAAATTTATTATATTGAGTTTCTAAATCATCCTGAATATTAGCTATAATAAAATTTACCTCTTCGTCGTTCCATCTTTTTCCACTCAATATTACCCCTACTTTCTTCTATACATCTCGCCTATATCAATTTGCTGGTAAACATCTTTAGATACATTATATCTAAGCATTTCCCCATGGTTGTCTTCAACCACTACGTAATATGCTTCGTCATATCTCTCGGTATTTTCTATCTTTTCAGGCACGTATTCTTTCTCAATGACTTTACCAACATATAGCCTGTCTTGTTCTTTTTGGACTATCTTTCCAGTGTGAACTCCAACTAAGAATATACTGCATAAAACAACTATGACTATTGCAACATAATATATCTTCTTAGGTAATTTTCTATAATCTAAATAACTCATATTATCTACCTCTCACTTTCTAAAGTCTCTATAGCAAAATCCAAGTTCTTTCTGGCTTTCTTTAGGTCCTCAAGGCCATTCTTCTTCTCCCATCTAAAGATGTATTTCATAGCATTACCACAAGCCCAATGAACATAACCTTTAGCACCTAAGACTGATTTTAGAACATCCTTAGACTCTATATCTAAACCATCTAGCCTGTAGTGGGCCGGGCTATTGACCATATCAGGTTTTTTACCTGCTATACACGGTGTCATCATTTCTTCTTTCATTTGTTCTTCTAATTCTTCTCTCATCATATTTAACCCCCCTATCTGTGATATCCTTTTGTGTTATATAAACATTTTTTCTAATGCTGTTTTTTTGATATTTTTCCAGGCACTTATCATTTGTTTTTCGCTTTCTGCCCAGGCATCCAATAAATTAAGCCTGTTTACTATCTCATTTTGTTTGTTAATATCTGTGACAATATCAATTTCCATTTCTTTTAAATCTGAAATCGGAACATTAATATTTTGGATATATTTGGTTAGCCACATTTCATGAACAGATGATATTGCATAATATAAATATTTACTGTTATATCTTCCATCAAATTCCACTGCAGCATATTTATCTTCAATTTCTCCATCTTCTTCTAAATAATGCACATCCCCACCTCTAGTTGCGCTCACTCCTATATATACAGTTCCAGACCTATATATTTGTCCTTTTTTTACTCTATTAACATTTGCTAAATTCTTTAACAACACTTTCAAGCATATTCACCTCCACTTTTTGAGAATCATTTAAAAACTCAACGGCCTTATTTAACTCATGCTGCACTTCATTGCTATTACCACACAGCTCTTTCATCATAGATATAAATTTCCCTTGAGTTTTAACTATGTCTGTCTGTATTGCCAATAAATCAGCCATAGCAACGTCCAAGGGCTCACATTCTTCCTTCTCAGATGTATCTACATACCTTGGAATGTTTAGGTTAAAGTTATTTTTCTTAATTTCTTCATAACTGGCAATATGCGAATATTTTTCAACTTCAAATTTATTTTTGTAAACCGAATCAATTTTATCAATGTGTTTTTCTTCTAGCTTGTTGAATTTATTAATCTTAACAAATTCCCTGCTTGCATCGATAAATAATACATTTTTGTCCTTGCGATTTTTCCTAAAAATGACTAAGCAAACCGGTATTCCTGTATTTTGGAACATTGAATCAGGTAGCCCTATCACAGCTTCAATATATCCTTTTTCCAATAACCACTTCCTTATTTCGCCTTCTGCATTCCCTCTAAACAGAACCCCATGCGGTAGAACCATTACCATAACACCATCATCGTTAAGATTTTCTAACCCCCTAATTATAAACGCATAATCGGCCTTTGATTTTGGTGGTGTCTTCAATCCATCTATTAGCGAAACTGGACTCCAATTTTGTGAATAGGGTGGATTTGAAATAATAACGTCAAACTTGCGTTTAATGTTTGGTGGTGACCCCACTTCTAGCACCTGGAAGCATTCTCCTGTTAATACATCCATTTGCCTTACCGTTGCATTTGCTTTTCTTATTATCAAGTTTAATAACAAAAATGCAGTGGCCCTCTTGGAGTATTCCCTAAACTCCATTATCCTTTCTTTGCTGTTGGCATCTATCAACCAAGGAATGGACAGGCTTCCAGTTCCCGCACAAAGATCTAGTACAAGTCCATCTCTTTTGACCAACTTGTATATAAGCTTACTTATTTCGCCTGGTGTATAGTCCTGCTTTAAGGTCTTTCTGTCACTGTGTTCAGTTTGAAAATATTCTAAAAATAAATCGCTATCCTTGTCGTTAAGGTCTAACCTTTCAGATAATTCATTGGCTATATTCTCTAATTTTTGTCTATTATTTATATATAAATCGATAATTTTATCAGGAAGTTCAAACCCTTCTTTACATTCAAATAATCGATATAATATTTCTGCGTTAATCATTGCTTCACACCTTAGAATGGTACATCGTCATCATCTACAGCACTAAACCCGGCCGGTGCCTCCTGCGGTGCTTGTTCGCCTTGTTCAACCTTTGACTTGCTTTCTAATGCATGTATATTTCTACCTGCTACCTTTGTGAATGTCCTTTTTTCTCCATCCGGGGTATCGTACCTATCAACCCTGATAGACCCCTGAACACCTACTAGCCTGCCTTTGGTAATGTAGTTAGCTACAAACTCCGCAGGTTTACCCATAATTTCTACTGGTATGAAGTCTACAGGTGTAGAGCCATCCTTATTTTTATAATCTCTATTAATAGCCAATGTAAATGTGGCTACTGCTGTTCCTGATGTTAAATATTTAAGTTCAGGATCCTTGGTTAATCTTCCAACTATAACAACATTATTCATTTTTACCTCTCTTCTTCAAACGTTTTTATTACATTAATGATTTTTTCAACGATATTGTGAAATAGTTTATTACTGAAATCTTCTATATCGCAAATATCGCATTCATTTAAATTATCGTAAACCGAACAACAATAACTATCTCCACCTAGTTCTTCGATAATATCATTAACTACATTTTCTATTGTTTCATTTGTACCGCTTTCAGGTGCTTCTATAAAGTCTTTTAATTTTTTAGACATTGGTTTGTATTCTTCATATTTATCGTTTCTCATATTTTTCAACCTCTGGAACTTGGTCTAAAATAGTCCTATTGGTGCATGTGTCATCTCCTATACATTTACCATTGGAATTATAATATTCATCATACATACTAGCTCTATCCTCATCATCTACTATTATGTTCCCATCTGCTACTAATCTAGCAAACAACAAATTCAAACACTGGTTATTATTGCAATAGTAATCACCTTTATAGCCATAAATTAAATTTTCTTCACTTTTGCAACGTTTACATTTTTTCATTCTCCATCTCCTTATATCCAATCTCTTAAAATCTCCGGCAATTCCCTATTATGATTCTTGTATTCTTGTTTGATCCTGCTTTCAATACTACCAAATTGACTATTTAAAGCTGTTGATATTAAATGCCTGTCAGTATTTGTCAAAGATTCTTCTCTTAACAATACATTTCTTCTACGATTTATTTCCATTTCTAAATCTTGCTTTTTCTTTAGTTTTTCATTTAGAGTTATTAATCTTATTTTAAATTTTTGTTTTTGATTTTCATCCATAATTTATACTCCTTTTACAGTGGCCTGTGCAATTTTTGCATATCCCACTATCACACTATTCAGTGACTCCAAACCAGTATTTTTTAAGTCTATCTTCTCCTATTTCGTCTATTACCTTTTCAGCTATTTCTCTTGTTTCAAAATAAGGTATTCCAAAGCTTGCAGCACTATAACGGAAAATACTTAGTGTGTTATTATTATGGGAATATTCTATACAGTAATCATATTCACCATATTTAAAAGGTCTGCCGTGCTTCATCATAATAGCCTCTATCTTACGTCTTTCTCTTTCAAATTCAGCTTCTTCTTTTGTTAAAAAAGCATTACCTATAGCTCTCATCTCTTTATCATAATTGCTATTAAAGATGCCTTTTCCTGCTACCCCATTTAAAGACAGATAATAAAATCTCTCCCCATCCTCTGTTTCTAAATCCCATATAGTCTTAGGCTTCTGCTCTGCCTCTGCCTTTTTAACAATAAGCTCTTTTATATCTTCCCAGTTGTCTTCAACTATTTTTCTAATGTCATTGTTCATTATTCTGCCTCCTATTTTTCCTGACTATCAATTCACTCTTTTAATTCCTTTTAATTTTAAACATTTATTTTTCCCACTTTAAAGTTTCATCTAATTTATCCCACTTTCTTAAATCCTTTAAGTCTTGCTCATAACCCCTGACCGTTTGAAGCAGTGCTTTGTTATAACCATCCAAATTAGCACTAGCATTTGGTTTAACATAGAATTTTATATGTTTAATCTCGTCTTCTAAATAAAGAATTGCATATTGAACAGCTTTCTTTTGCAATATGTATATCAATTCATGTCCTGTCTCCATAAATATTGTCCTCCATATTATTTCTTTGGTTATCAACTAATAGTTGACTGCCACTTTATTTAATTTTGTAAAAACTTGTTTATAAAATACACTTGCCCCTTACCAGTTACCTTGGTAGTTTTAGTCAGCCTTACTGATCCATCAGGGTTTAAATGTGTTCTTTCCTTAACCTCAAATAGTTCTAAGTCCATGGCCCTCTGCGTTGGCATATTATAACTTTCACCACTTCTACTTATCAGGTATCCATTGGCTCTTAACCACTCAAATAATCTATTCTGTCCTATGTCATAGCCATTCTGTTTGATTAGCTTGGCTAAGTCCCCTATTAGTATCGTCTGCTTGCTACTGGCCACACTATCGGCAAATAGTACCTTAGGTTGATTAGCTTGGTTGATATGTTCCAACTCTTGCCTTGCCTGTCTTTCTTCTTTTAGCTGTGTAGCCATCTTGATTAGTAAATCAGGATTATTTAAAAGTTCATCCGTCGCATACATTCCAGTCCTGCGTATGTCGGGTAGCACCTTACTAGTCACCCAGTGCTTAAAGCTTTTAGCCCTTTCAAGCTTGCTACCAAATATTAAACTATACATGCCTGACTCACTTACAATAGTCATAATCTGATTTCCCCCAAGGGTATCGCATTTCGCGACCCCCTTATCTTCATCAAATACATGCTTATTAAGTGCATCTGATATATTCTTATATCCTAATGCTCGTGCTACATCCTTTCCGACAAACCAAGGTTGACCCTCTATAACCATTGTTCTAATTTGACCAAATTCAAGGCTGCTAAATCTTCTAACCTCATTCATGTTACCAATCCTCTCTTCCCAATAACTCATATCCTAGTATTCTGCCAGTTACTGGCAAATCACCATTATAGGTTAAATCATCTCCAACGCTTTGATTAAATATCTGCTTACAACCGCTTAGCATATCAATGGTAAATTTAATCTCTTTAACATATAATTCTCCATCACAGAATAATGCCCATTGAACCTTAAAGCCTATATTCTCATCTATGCAGTCGTCTATAAAATTTAATAGTTTTTCCTTTTCTGTCATCTTCATCACCAGTCATATTTTACTTTTTTCTTTAGTCCCTTTTTGTTCTTCCAATTTCTCATGGATCCATCACAGGCATAGGCCCTTGACTCAACATTCACATGTCTTTTGTTCCTGATAACTTCCCTTTCATCATTAAATGTCTTGTACTTATCGCATTTATCATGGCATCCTGGTTGTCTATCTGTGCAGCCTTTACATGGTACTTTCATATTCCCACACCTCTTCAATGTATATCTCAACTCGTGGATTATCCTTGTCGTAAAGAACCCTAGACCCATCATGAGAAGCTACAATGTTCTTGTTGTCGTCTTCAATAACTCCCGCATCTACCAATATATCGCATGTTGCTTCAAGTAGATTAACAAGGTCTACCCTGTGACGTGTTGGCATGAAATATAAGCACCTAAGATTAATCGCCCTGTTTATCTTTTGCCTATAGTTTCCTGATATCTGTTTTAGGCAGTCTTTCATGTAATCAACATAGGCCTTAGATGGTAAAATTCTAGGTCTATTCCCCATCATTACCAGTCTTTGACTGTTCTTTTTGGTGATAGGCCTGCCATATATGAATATGGTCATTATTTTGTCGTACTTATTCATTTTGCCACCTTTCCAGTCTTTTATTTGTTCCCTTGGAAATTAGCATATACTCTTCTGCCATCTCCATGAGCCTACTTGCAATTCCTTCGTCTATCTCAATAAGCTTACTTGGTCCTAACTCTGATGTGACTATTACTGGCATGTCGGCTAGATATCTTGAATTTATAATCTCAAACATGATATTTATATCTGACTCTGTTACCTTGCCCTTGTATAGATCGTCGATATATAGGACCTCTGCCCTTTTAACTGATTCTATCAACCCCTGGTATTCTTCCCTATCGGTTATAGACTGCTTAATTTGAGTCATAAAGCCCCTGTAGTCTATGTATTTGACCTCAACACCCTTGGCCAGTAGGTTGTTAGCTATTGCCATTGCTAAGTGAGTCTTGCCACTTCCCACTTGCCCTAATATCATCAGGCTTTTAGCTTCTGCATGGCCCTTAGATTTAACATAGTCAATGCAAGCATTCTTGATATCCTTGTTGGCTTGTGTTTCCACAAAATTACCAAAGCTTTTAGACTTGAACTTATCAAGAATCCCTGATCTAGCTAAGGCCCTTTCGTGGTCTCTTTCAGCCTTGCATATGCATTCAACCATCACTTCTATACCATCAATGATTTTTGGAATATATTCCAGGTCTTCACACTCAGGGCATTTATAAGTCTTTGTCTCCAAAGTCGTAGTTACTCCACTTGTCTGCCTTGCCTGTAGTTCCCTCATTCGCTTGGCCCAGTCTATTCGATTCAATAGTCTCACCACCTTCCAGGTCTAGATAGTCATATATACCAGTCCTAAAGAAGGTATCACCTTGCTTATACCTCAATTCCTTAAATCCTGATGCCTTCTGCTTCTCAACATCTGCCTTGTAGGTCGCTATTGCATTGAGTACCTGTTGCTCTGTATAGCCTTTTAGCAGTTTTTCAATGCTCTTCATAGCGTGGATCTTACCTTTCTTCACCGGATAGGCTGCCCATATTCTCCCCTGTATTTCAGATTTGAGTTCTGCATGTGCATCAGCAGATGCAGTATATATATTATCCTTTACTTTACTTTTCTTTACTTTACTTTGTGTACTTTCCGTAGCATTAACCCCAGTTTCCTCCGAATTAACCTTAGTTTCCGTAACATTAACCCCAGTTTCTTCAGAATTAACCTTAGTGTTGCTATTATTTTGAGTATGCTCATTTGTGCTTATTTGCTCATTTTTAATGATATAATCATCATTGATATTGGCGTTTTTTCGTTTTTCTGTGGCTGATATATATCTATTTTGTATTCCTTTTGATGTTAAGATGTTGTATTTTTTGTATTTGTCTTTATTAAAAAAATCAACTTCCAAAGCTTTTGATACTACATCTTTAATTAGTTCTTCATCAATTCCAGTTAGGTCTGACATTAAAAAACATATATCGTCATTCCAGGAAATGTAATAACCATTATCTTTATATATCTCAGCCAGTAAGTACACCAGGACTCCTATTGCTTCTGGTCCTAATGGCTTAATGATTTTTCTAACCTTGATATCATATAAGAAGTTAACATCTAGTGGAAAATATTCAAGCCCTGTTTTAGTTGGTCTTGCCAACATCACCACCTCCTGAATAAGAGTTAGTGAGGCGGTGTATTTGCTCTGTAGTATATCGTATATCAAATTCGCTATAGTCATTCCTATAGCCATTGGCAACCTGCCATTCTAATTTATTAATAGCTAACTTTTCCGCCTCTTTTATTGTCATTATTTCGCCCCCTTAACTGGTGCATTCTCTATCCCTGTTATAAGCTCATCATACTCTGCCATAGTCAATTCTTTGGCACTATTCTTGCCCTTCTTGTGAATTGACTTGTCTATATCTTCCTTGCTATAACCCTTAGTGTTTGCTATTGCATACATTCTTGATAGTTGGTTTTCAGTAACTAGCTTATCTGCCTTACCTGACCCTGTACTAGTTCTTGATGTTTGCTTTGTAGTGTTCCCTTTTGCTTGTCTATAATATTCGTCTGTGTCAGGATCCTTTGTACCATCTATCAGAAATAAACCATTTAAAGCATATTTTCTAGCATATGATGAACTCGTCCCAGTTACCTGCGCTCCGTCCATTCCCTTTTTTGATTCTTCTTCTCTGGCAAAGGCACAGTTTGTTATGTGAGTTTCTCCATCCGATATGGTGCATGTTGCCCTGATGTAATATCTATCCCCTATCTGTTCTAATGTGTCACTTATCATAAGGAATAATCCATGCTTGGCTAGTATGGGCTTTAAAGCTTCAAGGATATCTTCGCAACTCCTGTAGTTGTACTTGCCAAAGCTATTATATTGCCCTTTTGGTGCATTTAATTCCTCTTGCACCTTAGTTAATTTTTCATATATAGTCATTGCCCTACTCCTTCTTAGTCTTAGGCATTACTAGGCTATCTTCAAATAGTAGGTGTACCCCTGGTATTTCTTGCCCATCTTTTATAGCCTTCTTAATCGCTGTTTTATCTTCCTTGACTTCAACTTTTGTGACCCTGTATTCTTCAGGTATTTTAGTTGGATCATCAACAACTACCTTGCCAGTGCCTTTTCTAACTGTCATGTTTCCTAAGTGCGTTTCAATCTTCTTCACTTCCATTGCCTGCATGCACTCAAGAGCATATTTCTTGATGCTATCTATCCTGGCCTGTTTCCTTATTTTCAGGTCAGCTAGCCTTTTTCTTTCAGCTTCAATATTTTCTATCATCATTTCATTAGCCCTTACAACTGCTATCAGGCCTTCTGATTTCGCTTGTATTAGCTTTTGAACTGTAGTCTTTATCTCTTTTACCTCTCCTGTTGCTTCGCAGTCTCCTGCCTCTTCTAGCCTGTCTAGTAAACTTTCTAATTCCTTTATATCCTGCCCTAACTCATATAATGTACTCATATTTACCTCCCCGTTTCTTAAAATGGACCATGATCCATTGTTAATATCTCTTGTTCTAAATCATATTTATCTTTTTTCAACTGCTTGTTTTCATCTTCAAGTGCCTTGCATTTTTCTTCAAACACATCTACTTTAAACTCAAGCAGACTTATATGCCTGTTCTTTTCTTTTACAAGTTCTTCAAGCAGTTCTTCAGTGCTTTTCATTTTGTTTCTCCTGTGTTATAATTAAATTGGTTATTTTGATTAGTCGGCTATTTTAGTCGGCTTTTCTTTGATTTTAAGTAATGAATATCAAGGTCCCCTTTTTTTATTCCATATCTGTCAAATCCCCCAATGTCCCTGATGGTTAGCTTTTCATTTTTGTTAAGATACTCTGAAAGAACACTATTATCATCAGCCTGAATACTTATTTCTGATTTGGAGTCTACCCATAAGGTTACGCAAAAAGCCCCTATTGACTTGAAATACTTAGTTACACTTGTAAGTAACTCAATGTTTCTATTAAATTCTTCAACATCTATGGTGCTTCTATCCTTAACCCCTTTAAAATCAAGGGTTAATTCGTTAATCTTGTTCATTTTTTGCCCCTTACTTTCTTCATATTTATTGGAATACCAGTTTGCGTGATACTCTCAAGTGATCCAGCAACACCAGCTAGAATGCACAATATATCACCTTCATCAATTAATTTCTTATTTAATTCTTCATTAATTTTATTAATGTCATTTGCTGTTTTCATTTTTTGCCACCCTTAAATCTTATATATTCTGCCACTTACACCATGCCATCTTGATATACTCAAGCCCTATAAGGCCTGCATACCAAATAGCACCTAGAAAATCATCTATAGCCCTCAAATTAATCACCTCTCACTTATCCCATATCTTTCATAAAAATACTCTCTGGGTACTCTGGCCTGTACAGTCCTATACCCTTTGGCCTGCAACTCTGCATTTAACTCTCGTATTATCTTGTAGCCGGTACATATCTTCCGGTCTAATATGGAGCTAATTTCATCAGCTTTAATATAATAATCTTTCATTGTCTCACCCCCTTAACATACTTATATCTTTTTATCTCCTTGTGCTATAATCTAAGTATCAGCACTGCTGAAATTTATAGAAAGGAATTGTATCCTATGATTGCAAGAATCAATTTTAAAGAAGGACAATCTTTTGTAAAATTTTTAGAAGTTAAAAACTTAGAAAAGATTACCTATCTATCTGATGTTGATGGGTCTACAATTGAAATCTCAGATTTTCAAACACCATTCTTACTAAAATCTAGAGAATTTACATTTGTAGGAGATTCCATCATTACTGTATCTGAAGAACACATAAACTGTGTAGAATTTAGGAAACAGTAATTTTTAAGTGAGTGTCAGCTTGCACCTGGCACTCATCTTTTATTTTCTGCCATTCCTTCAAAATGTATCCTATTGAAGAAATATTACTAACTGAAATATTAATTGTAATGCTATCCATCTCTCATCACCTCACTTTCTAACTATGTTCTTTTTCACCTAATCTCTGATATAATGTTTTTTAGAGAGGAGGTGAATTTTATGATAAGATATAACAGTCCGTATAATGGTAAAAGATATTTGCTGAACAAAAACACTGGCGAAATACACGATTTGAAATTTGAAACAAACCAGTGTCACATTGACAGCATTAATCTTGATCACATTTATACATCTGACACGTACGAAGATTGTCAGGTCGAACAAGTATTTTCAGATTCACATGCCGACCCAAATGGTTGTTTGTACTGTCTACCAATCAAGCATATTGATTAATCTTATCTATTTTGAGGGTGTATTATTCGATATTTGTAATGCACCCTCATATTTTTCTGGGAATTCATCTTTCAAATTTTCTATGAAAGATTCCAGTGTTTCATTTTTGCACATATTAAACACCGTTTCCGCAAACTTCTCTAAAGGTCTCGTTTTTAATGCTTCAAATTTATTAATAACTGCTCACCCCCTTATGGTTAATCTATACAGACCACACAATCTTTACTAAGAATATTTCTATTTTTTAGAAATGTGAAGCATATAAATATCATTCATTTCTATATCTAGGGCATGAGTTATTGATTCGATATTTTGCCATGAAGCTTTTCTTAAATTAGATATATCACTTTCATAGTTTTCAATCGTTTTCGCTGAAACCCCAGACTTTACAGCCAACTCCTCTCGGCTCATTTCTCTTAAATTTCTCCACTGCTTCAGAGTTAATTTTGACATATTATCACCCCGCTTTCTTAACTATATTATACATTTCTATTTTTTAGAAGTCAATAGCATTTTTCTATTTTTTAGAAATATTTTTCTGAAGGTATTTCTATTTTACATTTTATATGGTATTATAATCTTGAAAAGAGGTGATATTATGGTAAAGAATTATATATCAAATAATATTAGGTATTTAAGGTTAAAAAGTGGCATTGAGCAATCACAAATATCTGAATTGCTGGGTAAAAAGAGTACATCAGCAGTAAGTGAGTGGGAAAAAGGCATAAGAGTGCCTAATGTTGGGGATTTACATGATTTAGCAAATTATTTCAGAGTAAGTTTAGATGATTTAGTAAAGAAAGATTTAGAAATGGAGTCATTAAGCTACAACTCCTCGAAATTTTATAATGAATATAAAATGTTTCCAGTAAGTATATCCGCTGGATGCCTTGAGAATATAGATGGTATTGATACGTATGATCTGGTTACTATTGCAGATGAAATAATGGGCAAATATGCAGGTAGGAAAGGTATTATAATCCTTAAGGTAAACGGGGAAAGTATGAATAAAATAATACCAGATGGGGCGTATATAGTTGTTGATACAAATAAAACACACGTAACTGACATTAAAGATAGAGATATCGTAGTATTTGCTAATAGTGAAGGGTATTCCGTTAAGAGATATGTTAATGATGTTAAAAATGAACGCTTTCTTTTTAAACCCGAAAGTTTAGATGATACATATTCAGATATAACTGTAGAATACAGCGAATCATCAGAATTAAAGCTTATTGGCAAGGTTGTGAAATACATAGTTAGTCTAGATTAGTGTTTTAATACTATATGTAAAAAAAAGGGGGGCTTGTTTTGTTTAGGAAGCTATGTGTTGTTATTATTGGTGTATTGGTTGTTTTTCCATTGGTTGCTTGTATGGCATCAACTGATGAAGAGTTTAAAAATGTATTCACCTCTGCGGTTAATACAAGATTGAAGGAAAAAGAAGCTATAGGGGTTGTGGATAGCAGAGATAAAAGCTTTAAATATAAACGAATCCTATCGGATGAAAACAAAGCTATAGAAAGCTATAAAGATAAAAAATTCAAAAATGAAGCTTTAAAAAAGACTTATCTAGAGTATTTAGATTTACTTTCTGAAGAAATAAGATTGACTGAAAAAGAATGTGTAGATTACCTAAATAGTGATGATGAGGTCCTTTATGATAGTTTATACAACAGAAGAATAGATATTTATAAGGAATTATATAGTAAATACTCTTTTAAGTTTGATGAAGCCCTATATAAAAGCCTTTTAGCTAAGCATGACAAATATTTAAAAAGGAAAAAGAACCTATCTACCCCTTTAACCGAAGGTGAAAAAAGTAAATACTCTCAAAATATAGATTACGATAGTATAATGCTTAATGAAAGCAGCCATAAGGATGAAAAATATGTAATAAAAGGTATTGTTGGGGGTGTTGGTGTGTATGGAGTCTATGGGTACTTCAATCTATTTGATGACAACAATAACGCATACATAATGACCTATGACCCTTCCATACTATCAAAAACATTAAAAGAGGGTCAATATATAAGATGTTGGTTTGATTATAAAGGTAATGCAAATACTGTAACAGTCGACAACACTAGCGTAATTAGACCAAGTGGTGATGTCAGGGCCGTAGATTTCCAGTGATCACTGTTATAGTTTTACGGAAGGAAAATAAAAATAAGAAGTAGTCAGAATCTTGGCGGACTCACTACTTCTTACAGAGTATCACAGGCCTATAATAGGTCCTTTTGTGATACCTACATTATATCATGAAGGTAGGTGAATGTGAATGCCTCAATATAAGGAAAAATCAGGCACATGGAGAACTTTGGTATATTACCATGATTACATGGGCAACCTTAAGCAAAAACAAAAAAGAGGATTTAAAACTAAGAAAGAAGCAAAAGAATATGAATTGGAATTCCTATCTAGCTATAAGAATAATATCACCCTAAAACAGGGAATGGAAGAATATTTTACTTATATATCCAGTAGGCTTAGAGAATCAACTGTTAGAAACAAAAAATGGTACTCAAAAAACCTGGAATATATGAACAGCCTAGTGCTTCTAGAAATAACCCCGAAAAATATAATGGACTGGCAATCTCATATGATAAGCCTGGGTAAAACTAATAAAACTATTAACCAAAGCACAGAAATATTGTACTCAATATACTCATACAATGGTAAGATGTATAACCATACATACAACCCCGTAAAATCTCTGGATAAGCTCCCAGTAGAGAATAAAAAGATGGACTTTTGGACCGTTGATGAATTCAATACTTTTTTAGGGTATTTAGATGATTTTGAAAAAATAATTGCTTTTAAGATACTCTTTTACACAGGAATTAGATATGGTGAACTATTAGGGCTAACAATTGGTGATATCCATGATAATTATATTGATATAAACAAATCATACGACTACAGAAGTAAAAAATTTTGTGCCACCAAAAATAAACACTCTGTACGGAAAGTATACATACATAAGCGACTTAAAACAGATATAGATGAGTATATAAAGACCATATATAAGCCAAGAAAAAATGATAGGTTGTTTAATAAAACTACTAATTCGTGGCTACAATCTCAGCTAAAAAGGACATGTAAAAGATACGGATTCCATCATATAAGAATACACGATCTAAGACACTCTCACGCCAGCATGCTTATAAATAATGGTGTTGATGTATTAATTATTAGTGAACGATTAGGCCACATTAACCCCACAACAACATTAAACACCTATTCCCATCTATATAAAAATAGGTCCTCTGAAGCAGTTGACTTCTTGGATCAATTAGAAGAATAAAATACAAAATATTGCCAAAACATTGCCACGGAGCATATTACCCCGTGGCTGTTTTAGTATTTACAATCTATTTAGCACCTAGTGCTGCCATTGTGATATAGTTATATGGCTGGTTGAAGTGAGGTAGGAAGAATATATCTAATAGAGCAAGTCTATCGATAGTTACCTTCTCCTGGATAGCCAATGAGAACATGTGGATACCCATTGACATATCGTATTCTGATGCCATCTGAGCACCTAGAACTACTCTAGTCTTCTTGTCATATACTATTCTTATCTTAACATCTGGATTAGTTGTTTCTATGAATGCTGGCTTCTGAGTATCTTCAAAATCAGTGTATTCAACTTCAAGACCTAGCTTTTCAGCCTTAGCAACAGTTATACCAGTAGAAACCATCTTTAGGTCGTAGATACATATACCATTTGATCCCTGAACACCTATAGATTCTATTGAAGTACCAGCTGCATTATGAGCTCCAACAATACCACTTCTTACTGCATTTGTAGCAAGTGCTATGTAGTTAGTATTGTCTATTGTATTATCGAATACAGTAGCACAGTCACCTATAGCATAAACATCCTTCATGCTAGTTTCCTGCTTTTTATTTACTAGGTATGATCCGTTTCTGAATAATTCTAACTTATCCTTACCTAATGCATTGTTTGGTCTGAATCCTATTGAAAGGATAACCATATCAGCCTTTATTTCCTTCTTGTCAGTTACTATTGAAGAAACCTTACCGTCAGTTCCCTTAATTTCCTGAACTGCCTGACCAAATTCAAGGTTTATATTATGGCTAGCAAGATTTTCCTTCATCAAGCTAGTGAATGGTTCATCATAGTAAGCTGGAAGACAAGTATCAGCTATATCAACCATAGTTACAGTCTTTCCAAGTCTTTCAAATGCTTCTGCTAATTCTACACCTATGTAACCTGCACCAACAACTACTATATCCTTAATTTCAGGATTTTCTAGCTTTTCTATAACTTCTGCAGCGTTCTGGAATAACTTAACCTGCTGTACATTTTCTAAATCCTTACCAGGTATATTTGGTACTATTGGAAGAGAACCTGTAGCTAGTATGATCTTGTCATATGAATCTTCAACTTCAGTTCCATCCTTTAACTTAACATATACCTTCTTTGCATCAAAGTCTATATCATGTACATCAGCTTCCATGTGTACCTTAGCACCCATAGCCTCTAACTGAGCCTTATCAGCATAGAACAAACCATCTGGCTTTGAAATCTGCTTACCTATCCAAAGAGCCATACCACAACCTAAGAATGATATGTTATTATTCTTGTCATATACTACCAACTCATGTTCTGGATAGTTACTTAAAATTGTTCTAATTGCCGCTGTACCAGCGTGATTTGCACCTACTACTATAATCTTACTCATAATTACCTCCATAATGTCTTTTACCAGCATCCTTACTTTACGAATTGCAGGATTACCATAATTTGATTTGTTTTGTTTTTTTTATATAAATTGACGTCAAAATTTACTCTGTTATGGATTTACCCTTGTAATTGTTTTCATAAACATTTTTTTCATAAAAAAGAAACATTTTCTCAAAATATTTTTCTTTTAAGACTTAGAGACCTTGTCTTGCAATGCTTACATTCTATAATATTTTTTGAAATTTTTTTAGATTTGTGATTTTTTTGTTATAATTCAGGAAAAATTAGCACAAAAGACCCTTCAAAGAAGAGAAAATAAAAACTCCCTCAGAAATATCCAAGGGAGTTTACTCACTCTATTAAATTCTATATTGTATTATAACTATATCCTACTCTGGTATTATAACTAGGGTACACTTAGCATGCTTCAATACATATGCTGTACAAGAACCTATAATCCTAGTCAAGCCCTTCTTAGTTGACTTAGTCATTACGATTATGTCGATTCCAAGTTCCTCAGCATGTCTTACAATCTCATCACCTGCATAGCCAAAAGTAAAAGATGCCTCTGTCTTAAATTCACTAACTACATCTCTAGCCTTGTCTAGTAGTTCCCTACCATTCTTTTCAGAAGTCTTAATCTCATCACTCATAGAAATTCCATCTATGAAAACTAGTTCCTTTACATTTATAATATGCAGTTCCACTTTCTCAGGTGAATAGTTCTCTTTAATAAAATTCAAAGAGTGCATACTTCTCTCTGTTCCATCTATAGGAACCAATATTTTCTTAGTTGTCATAAAAAAACACCCCTTTCAGCTAATTGCAATATAATAAGTTTCGCTTATTTATTACTTACTTTAATTATACAACCATTTACTAAAAAGGTCAAATAAAAAGGTAGCCGAGTTCAATTGGCTACCTTTTTACTTTTATTAGTTTATCTTGAGTTATTTTATGTGCATTATTAGTTTACCCAAACAGATTTTGTTTAAGCAAATTTTATCAGCTTTTTTTAAATTTCTTAGGCGAGCTTCTTCCTTCCAACTAAAGAACCCATTAGACCTGCTATTATAGCTGGTATTACCCAGTTGAATCCTAAATTAGCCAATGGAAGCTTATTTATGAAGTCAAGAGCAGGAACCTTAGTAGAAACTAGTGTTAATATACTAATGATTAATGTCAAATATGCTGCAAACCTATATACATTAGGGTTCTTAACCTTACTTCTGGCAATAGTTAATACTATTAGAACTATTGTAGGAGGGTATACTATAGCAAGTATCGGGTTGGCAATCATTACCAAACCAGCAACGCCTATTGTAGCTGCTCCTGCTGAGAATACACATATTATTGCAACGAATACTGGATAACTAACCTTGTTCTTTGTAAGACTTGAAAGGTATTCTGCACTTGCAGATGTCAAACCTATAGATGTAGTTAGACACGCCAATGATACGGCTACTGACAATACAGTCTTACCTGAGTTACCAAGTAACATCTGAGTTATATTTACTATAACCTGAGACTTCTGGGCATCAACACCATACATAGTTGATACTGTTGAGCCTAGGTAAGTTAATCCTCCGTAGATTACGCCCAGACCTATACAAGCAACTATACCAGCCTTTATAAGTAGACTTACCTGGTCCTTAGGTTCAGTATATCCCTTTTCTCTAAGAGTCAGGATTAATACTGCACCAACAGCTAGTGGGACGAAACAGTCCATAGTCTGGTAACCATCAGTTATACCCCTCTGGAATATATTAGCTATCATAGGCTCTGCAACTGGTTGACCCAATGGTGATATTACACCCTTTACTATGATTACTAGTAGGGCGATTATCAAGAATGGTGTCAAAACCTGACCTACTATATCTATAACCTTAGATGGTCTAACTGTCAATACAAATGTCAATGCAAAGAAGACAGCAACAACTAGAAGAATTGGTGTATTCTGTCCAAGAATTGGCGTTATACCCATTTCGTATGTAGTTGCACCTGTTCTAGGTATTACTAGTAGGGGACCAACACACATGATATCCGCAAAACTTAATAAAATTGCAGGACCCTTACCTATCTTTTCAAATAACTTCATAATATCACCCTCACATAGGGCTATTGCTATAATTGCTAATAAAGCCAAACCTGCATCTGCAATCGTGAAACCAGCAAATGCTACAAACCAACTTGGTCCCGATATAATTCCCAAATATGGTGGGAATATCAAGTTACCTGCTCCAAAGAACATGGCAAATAGGGCAAAGCCAAATGTTATGATGTCTTTAAAATTACCTTTTTTTGTCATAAAAGCTCCCTTCCGTACTTTCTCAGTATTTTTCTACTTTTGTAAATTAATACTAAAAAAGAATATTCTTTATTTTTTATTTATTAATAATATTATAATTTTATTTTTATTAAGTTGTCAAGGGTTTTTTTATAAATATATAAAGACTTTTACTTTTATTTTTTCACCGCTTTCAAAAAAATATTTTTTTAATTTTAGATAAACCAATATAATTTAAGATAATTTAGGATTTTCACTTTTTAAAAGATGTTTTTATAAAAAAGAAAGATACCCATAAGTATATAAGGTATCTTCCCCGTTTTCATATAACCAATAATTGTTTTTATATTTTATATTTTCTTAACTAGTCTATATCCTGGATAATACTTGCATCTCCATCAGAACCTGATGATGAATTGTTATCCGTATTAGAAGACCCAGTTGTGCCTGATGATGAATTGTCTGAATTTGACCTATCATTTGACTTAGATGATGTAGTAGATCCCTTGGAGCTTACACCCCAGATCTTCCTAATCTCATTTTTCAATTCATCAAATGACCATGTCTTGTTAGTATTAACTATACTGTTAGGGTCATTTATCAAGAAGTCACCGTTTTTATTATAACCCTTGATGACTATGATATGGCCTCTCTCAGTAAATATACCCGGCTTAACGCTAACGATTAGGATCTTTTTATCATCCAAGGCCTTCTTCATCTTTGCTTCTACAGGGATTACATCCTGAGATTCCAGGCCAAACTTAGACAAGCCTGCTTCAAACAACTTCCAACTAGTAGAGTTGTCAGATGATACATAACCATTTTCCTGGCTATACTTTGCTATATCATAAGGGTTGACAGTCGAACTAGAATCAAAGTGTCTGATTACCATAGTTAATGATGTTGGTCCACAACCTGTAAGACCTATAATGTCCTTACCATATGGCCTATAGCCCCATCTTCTATCCCACTGCAAGAATAGTGGAACATTGCCATCTACATAATAACTTGAGTTTATATCTGAAGACAACTTCCTCTTATTGTACTTTTCCCTATCCTTGTAGCTATATACAAAGTCAACAGTTTCATAGTTTCTAGCAACTAGGTCTATCAAACTATCCGGATATGAATCTATATTCTTGATTATATAGTCTAATCTTTCAGTTTCCTGACTGTTTAACTTACCCTTGATAGCCTCCAACTTCTTAATCTTTTCTTCCTTAGTTAAAGTCTTAGCAGGAGTTGTTGTCTTTGTAGTCTTTTTCTTATCAGTAGACTTATTCTTGTCATTTACCTTAGTAGTCGTCTTTGTAGGTGTATTAGTGCCTAGCTTATGCTTTAACATATCTATACCAGTAGCCACCAATACTGCTATCAAAACTATACCTATAATTAGGACACCAAGTCTCTTAAAGTTTATTCTCTCAGCATTTTTCTTGGCATTATTCTTATAAACATCCAGTCTAGACCTATATGCACTATTTGGATTGCTAGTCGTAGTGTCCCTCTTGTTTTCCTTGGCCCTTTTTCTAGCCTGCTTTCTTTCAGCCCTGGTCATCTTGGATTTTTCTTCCTTATCCTGCTGTTTACGCCTTCTAAGGAGTTCTTCTATTTCATTCTCCTTTATCCTGACTTCATCCTCTAGTGTGGCAAGTCTAGGTTTTCTCCTAGTCTGCCTTACCTTTGGAAGACGCTCAGTCGGCCTCTCATCTTCATGCTTGCTAAGAGCCTCAATTAGGTCTTCTATCTTCTTGGTCCTGAAGTCATCACTTTCTGTATCTTCATTCAAGCCCTTTTCTATATCTGCAACGCTGAGTTCACCCCTATCGGAATCGTCCTTACTGTCTATAGATTCACTTGACCTGTCAAAGTCAGAATATTCCTTGTAGATTTCCACATCTGACTTGTCCATATTGGCCCTTTCCCTGGCCTTTTGCTTGATGTATTCAGGATCATCAATATCCTGACCCAACCTGGAAGCTTCCTTCTCTCTCTTTAACCTCTCCAAACTCTCTATCCTGCCATAGGACTGGGCCATAGTGTGGTTAACTACTGGACTAGACTTCTGAATAGCTATCTGCTTTTCATTTAGCATAGTCTGCTTTCTTATTTTTGCATTTTTTTCAGCCTCTTCCGGGCTAAGTTCTCTAACTACAGGCTGACCTATTTTATTATTATATTCATTATTTTCATCTTTATGGAATTTTTTTAGACTGTTTTCTTCGTACAGCTTATCTTTATTGCTCAAATCTTCATATATGTTCGCATACTTATTGTCAACTTTTTTATTGTTGCCTTTAAAAGTATACTTCGTGTCTTTTTTTGAAGCCATGATTTATCTCCCTTCGTAGAGTATATAATCTATTATATCATACTTATGCAAATACCACTATTCTATAACCTTAATTCTTTTATTTGTCCTAATCTTTCTTCTACATCACAAAGTTTGATAGTTTCAAGCATCTTTACACATTCTTCATTCATTTTGAAGAATAACTCATCCACATATTGGGCCATACCACTGCATATTGCACAATCAGAGTCCAAATCACCAGAATGCCACTTCGACTCTATAATAGGTACAGATACAGCATCATATATATGTTTTAAATTGATACTTTCCCCCTTGTCAGCCACCATGTAACCACCATTGACACCTGCCTTGGTAGTTACAATGCCGTACTTTTTGCACTTGGCCATTACCTTCCTAATCCTTACAGGGTTGGTACACAAATTTGTAGACAACTCTTCGCTTGACTTTGATTCTCCTGCATGCATTAAAAATACAAGAGCGTGCAAAGCAATAATAAATTCACTCATATTTAAATCCCTTCTAACTAGAAACTTATAAGTTGGCTACTGACCAGCCTTAGTATATAAGTTATAATAATAAGCTTTATTTTCCATTAATTCCTGGTGGTTACCCTTTTCTATAATACCATCAGCTGTCATTACGACAATCAGGTCTGCATTCTGTATAGTAGTCAGCCTATGGGCAATTGTAATAGTAGTCCTTCCCTTTGATAGAACTTCTAGTGACTCCTGAATCACTGCCTCACTGTTGTTGTCAAGGGCTGAAGTAGCCTCGTCCAAAATCAGGATTGGTGGGTTTTTCAAGAATACCCTGGCTATAGATATCCTCTGCTTCTGACCACCTGATAACTTGACTCCCCTTTCACCAACATATGTGTCAAATCCATGTTCTAATTCCATGATAAAATCATAGGCAGATGCTAACTTGGCTGCCTCGACTATCTCTTCTTTTGTAGCATCTGGCTTACCATACCTTATATTCTCCATAATAGTACCAGAGAATAGGTAGACATCCTGCTGGACTATACCTATATTATTTCTCAGAGAATGTAGGCTAAGGTCCTTGATATTCTTTCCATCAACGTAAATACCACCCTTAGTCACATCATAAAATCTAGGAATCAAGGCACATACAGTAGTCTTACCACCACCTGATGGACCCACTAGGGCTATATTTTTGCCTGCATGGATATCCAGGTTAAAATTATCCAAGACATAATCCAGTTTCTCATTATATTTAAACGACACATTCTTGAATTCTATGTCACCCCTAACATCAGTCAGGTCAATAGCATTAGGTGAGTCAACTATCTCAGGTTCAAGAGACATAATTTCATTAAACCTTTCTATACCAGTCATACCCTTTTGGAACTGTTCTGTAAATTCTACTATCCTCTTAACAGTTAATAGTAGGGTAGATACATACATTATATAGGCCAGCATATCACCAGGTACCAACCTACCCTTCATCATCTGGTAGCCACCAAAGACTATAACTATAAAGTACATCAAGCCATCAATACTCCTATTGACAGTATTAAAACCTGCCATAGACTTGTAGAATAACTTCTTTATAGATAGAAACTTGCTATTATCTTTTTCAAACTTTTTTAGTTCTATATCCTCATTGGCAAAACTCTTGACAACCTTGATACCGAGGATGCTATCCTCAATACTAGAGTTAAGGTCACCCACATGGACCCTCTGCTTCTTCTGTTCCCTTCTCATGCTATTCTTAAACCTGCTAGAACTAATAAACATCACAGGTATCATAAGGTATACAGCCAGGGTCAAAGGCATATTTATATTAAACAGGATAACAAAAGATATACATATCTTGATAAAACCTATAAAATACTCCTCCGGACAATGGTGGGCAAACTCAGTTATATCAAATAGGTCATTAGTCATCCTCGACATAATTTGACCTACCTTAGTTTCATTATAGAAATTATCGGACATGGTCTGTAGGTGCTTGTACATATCAAACCTCATATCCGTCTCAATCTTGGCCCCCATTATATGACCAATAGATGCCATATAATATACAGCCACTAGTTCTACGCACTTGATAAGAATAAAAAGGACAGCAATCCTGGTTATCAACTGAAGAGTCAAAGAGCCAGCATCGGCGATACCTATATTGGTCATATACCTCAGTATTAGTGGTAGAACCATCTCTGATGCAGTTGTCAAACCTGCACACAAGAGGTCTATAAACAAAATATTTTTATACTTTTTAAAGTAGGGTATCACACTCTTTATTAAACCTATATTACTCATAAAAATCCTTTCTCAATAATCTCTCGGAATTTGCAAGCAAATAATCCGACATGACATCAAAAGATACATGCTTGATATCTGCCAGCTCATTTATGACAGCTTCCAAGATATTCCTCAAATTACCTGGGTCAAACTTCTTCTTGAAAAGCCACTCTATGGCCTCTACCCCATCAGTCTCGACCAATATTCTGTCAAGAGGCAAGAGCTTGACCATATTCCTTACATTTTCATCTACAAAAATCGCTGGACCTACTGTAAAATGACAGCCCAAATCAATAAACTCCCTAACATACTTGTCGCAACTATACCAGTGGATAACCATATCCAGGTCATAGTCCTTCAAGATTTCATAAATCCTGGCCTCCATCATTTTGGTATGAAGAATAATGGGTTTATTGTACTTCTTTGCCAGGTCCAAACTCATCACAAAGGCCCTCTCCTGGTCCTCAAATGGAGTATCACACCAACAGGCATCCATACCTATCTCACCTATTAAGTTGGCATCCTTAATCAGATCTTCATAAGAAGACCCAAATTGTTGGTCAACTATATCAGCATCAAAAGGATGTATACCCATACTATAGTATAGGTCGTCCATAAAGTGAATCCTATCCTTTGAAAATACTTCCCTCTTATCTATCAGACCTTTAAACTCGTCACGGCTCTGACAGTTAATCACAGGAATTACATCCTGGTCATAATAGGCCTCAAGGACCTCTAAACTTGAAATATGTGTATGAAAATCATATATTTTTTTCTTGTTCATAGGACACCTCCTATTTATCTTCTACTAAAAAGCCCTCCTTGGCCAAGACCTCTCCTATATAGTCCAGGTCATCTTCACTATCTGCCTCGACAGTATGGTAGTGAAGATAGTCATTAGTCAAAAGGCTAAGGGGCCTATTTCCATCTAGGTCCATCTTGTCCATAAAGATAGATACCTGCCTCCTATTAGAAATATCTAGGTCAGCCTTTAAATCACCATAAACGGGATGGTTTACAATTACATCTAAAAGCCTGCCTCCAGCATCAACGATAGAATTTAACTCGTCCAAGGTCCTAGTCATATCATGACTTACCTTAAAGACCCTCCTAGGTTTACTTGGAAGGTTGGCTTTCAAAATATACCCCCTATTAGTTGATACTATATCTATGTCTGAAGCCCTCAAAAGGGCAATATCAGCTACTATAACCTGCCTAGTTACACCAAATTTTTGGGCCATATCGGCAGCAGAAACCGGTCTTTCACTTGACTTCAAAAGTTCAAAAACATCTTGTCTTCTATCATTTACCTTCAATGCTAACACCTCCCAATAAAGCATGAATATCCCTTATTATAGCATGTATTTAGGCCAGCCGGCAATAGTACCAAAAATGATTACAATTAAAAAATCTATTTTTGGACCCTAAAAAGATAGGCTGGTTCATTCCAAGCCAGGTCGAACCTGGATTAAAATAACCAGCCTATCTAGAACAAATTGAGGCATTTTCTTATCCTGAAAAGCCCCCCTATACCAGGTATTCACCTAGTATATATCACGCCTTAGTATATATCATTCTTTAGTATGTAATACTCCTTCTAAAGGAGTATTACTTCTTAGCTAATAAATCTCTAATTTCTTTTAACAACTCTAACTGTGGATCTACTGCTGGACTAGCTTCCTCTTCCGCCTTCTTGAACTTGCTTGTAGCAGTATTTATAGCCTTAACAAACAAGAATATTGAGAATGCAATTATCAAGAAGTTGATGATTGCCTGTAAGAAGGCACCATATCCTAGTGTAGCATTACCTACCTTAATCGATAAGTCTGCTATATTTACACCACCAACCAGGATACCAACAAGTGGCATAATTATCTTTTCAACCAGAGAAGTAACAATAGCTCCAAATGCAGAACCCATAACAACACCAACTGCCAAGTCTAACACATTACCCTTCATGGCGAAATCCTTAAATTCATTTAAAAAACTCTTCATAATTATTTCTCCTAATTTAAAAATACAGGCTTCTTACCCTACATATTCAGACACCTTCTTACTAGTAGTATAAACCTAGTCTAGTATATCGTCTATATAAAAACCTATAATCTTTGAAAACCTATCATAATTCTTCACATAGGCAAAGTCCCTACCAAAGATTTTCTTTTCAACCTCAAGGTCTTCCTCCTGGCCAGTAAAAATCCCCAGGACATACTTACCCCTCAACTTCATATTAAAGACCTCCTGGGCTGTATCCTTGATGGCAAGGTCATCTACATAGTCCTGACCGTCAACCTCAAAAAATCCCTTGGTACCCAGATTTATCTTGTCATTGGGCTTGCCATCACTTAGGACTATCATTATCTTCTTGTCATAGTCCCCTGCATCCATCAGCTTGGCAACCAGACTCAAGGCCAGACCATCCCTATTACTACCGGATGCCTTATAGTCAAATATCTTAGAATTCTTAGACCTCGGGTCCTTGTAGTCCCTAAATTCATTGACCACTAAAAAATTAAACAGGTTGCTAAAAGCCAGGACCCTGGTAGGTATATTTAGAGAAGTCAAGGCCTCGGCAATAATATATGCCTGGGCAGCCACTTGACCCTCACGCTCCATCTGAGATGAAGATGCATCTAGTAGAATATCCACTGATATAGAAGTCATCTCCCTCTTATCAATCCTGGCAAAAATCTTATCCTCATTGAAGACCTTATTCTTCCATATCCTCGAAACCACCAGGTTGCCTGAATTAGAAAACTCTATATCCTCCTCATCATCAAATACTAATTTTTTCTTTAGGATTTCCCTCAACTCGTTGATAGACCTCCTAAAAACCAATTCATTGTCACGATAGTATTCCAGGTTTAAATCAGCCTGGTCCTTGATAGACTTGGCATAGTATATATTATCCCTGTCTATATCAAAGTCCCCCTTGGTAAAGTGGAGTTTAATCCCCTTGTGGATACCCCTACAAAGGTCAGCCTCCAAACTGTTTAGGCTATGGCCTGGTAAAATTGACTTACCAAACCTATCACTAACTATCTTTCTTATAGTATCATTAGACCTGGTCATGCTAGGACTAAGGGGACTTTCATTCCTATCAAGGACTAATTCATCTACATCTATCCCCTTGGTAAATTCTGCCGATTCTATGGTCATATCCGAACCTATGTCCTGACCAGCCTTTAGAAATTTCTTCCTCATGGCCAGCTTCAACCTCGACTGCTTGGCTGTCTTCACTTCCTTTTTATCATCACTAGACTTATCCTCCTGGTCACCAGAATCATAATCAAACTTATGGGCCTGTGATAGATCCAGCCTGGTATTTACAAAGAAGTACTTTAAAAAGGCTGCATTGAGGTTTTTTATTATCTCCTGACTGGTCCTGGCACTATTCCTGGCCTGCATATAGTCAACCAGGTCCACAATGGCAGGTGAAATACCCAACTTGTCAGGGTCTACAAATAGGCCTGCCAACCTGGCATAGTAAACATAGCCCAAGGCCTGGGCATTGTCATAGGACCTAGTAGTCTGACCATCTTGGTCTTCTTTTACCAGGCCCTTGGCAAGAATCTTATCCAAAAAATCCTTCCTATAACCACCAGCCCCTGGCCTGGCCTTGATAAGGTCACTTGCCAGGCAGTCATCAAAATATACCTCACACAACTTTAAAAACTCATCCTTTAACTGAGTTTTTCCATAGTGGACATACAAAAACTCCATAAAGGTCTCCATATCCATAACCTTATAGACATAGCCAAGGACCAACATCTTGTAGTAATCCATATCCCTATCACCATAAGAATCAAATAGGTCCAGCAAGGGCTTGAAAGAATAGTCCTCTGAAACAGTCCAGACAGTATTTTCTTTTCTTAATCTATCTTCTTTCATATCTATCTTCCCTCGTTCTTACTTCATATCTATCTTACTTCATTTATATTTCTATATAAACTTTCTTATACTTAAATATTTATAGTATTTACACTGTATTCATCAGTTTTTGTATTCAGCTAGTTTTTACCTAAGATTAGGATAGTTTTACACCATGCATCTCGGCATAACCTAGCCAAGGAAAATATCCTTGCTATCTAAGTTCCTTGGGAATAGAGATGCAACTACATCTCCTACTATTTCCCTCTCATAAACATCAAAGGTCTTGTTTACTAGTCCCATATCAAGGGCAGACTTGACATCCAAACCCTGGGCCATAGTTTCAATGGCAGCAAACAGACCTCTTAAGTCTATAGGCTTAGAAGAAATCTCTGCATTTAGAGACTTTAACTGTAGGTCCATAAAGAGCTTAACAAAGAGGTCCCTGTAGTCCTCTCTCAACTTAAATTCCTCAGACAGGATCATCTTTAGGTTGTCTTCACTGATAGTAGGCATATCTACCACCAAGAACCTAGATACCAAGGCCTCATTCAATTCCTTAGTACCAATATAGCCGTAGTTCATGGTACCTATAAACCTACTGGCCTCATGTAGTCTTATCTTGTCATAGCCGGGCACATCTATAATACGCCTGTGGTCCAAGGCAGAATAAATAACAGCCAAAGACTCATTTTTTGCCATATTAATCTCATCAAATACTGCAAAACCACCAGCTTCAGCAGCCATATATACAGGTCCCTTCCTAAGGACTACCTCGTTATTGACAAAGGTATCAGCCCCCAAAAGGCTTGCAGCATCCGAATTAATATTCATGGACATATTCCACATAGGCCTATAAAATAGCCTGGCCAGGTTATCTGCCAAAACATTCTTACCAGTGGCCTTAGGCCCTGATAGCAAGATATTATATCCAGCCAGGATACCTGCAATCAGCTTTGCCCAGACCTGTCCACCATAATAGCTATACCTGGGCTGGGGTACCCTGGATACATACTCATCATCCAATTTATAATAGGCCCTAAAAGCATCTACCTCGTCCAAAAGTTTATCAGGAAGGCCCTGTTTTAATAAAAATTCTCTCATTTATATCCTCCTAGCATTACTCACTCTTTTAATAATCAATTTCATAAATATTATACCCAATAAAAAAGGATCTACCTATATATATTTTGAATAATATCGGTAAATCCTAATATTTTCCTGAATTTATAAAATACCTATAACAAGTATAGATCACAAAGATAATAAAAAAGTCGACTATAGGGGAAATAAGCTACTTCTTTTTACCGTAATTATTTAACCCCTTCTTCTTGATAATTGTCGGATAATCTACATAGGCCACATTAGCATCACTTCCACCCTCACTGGTAGACCCTATCCCCTTGAAATGGGCCTTATTTGTATACTGCCACATGCCTACCAAACCAGGACCATTGTAGCCATGACTCCTGCTGGACCACCTGGCCACCCATATGTCAAAGCCCTTTAACTTGTCCATATCAAAAGAATTGTCTAACCAGGACTTCATCGTGTATAGGCCTACATAATAGCCACTAGATTCCACCCGTTTCATAAAGGCATAGGCAATCTTGGTCCTCAAGCTATTTCCCAACCTGGACTGGCACTTGTCCTCCATGTCCAAGTATACCGGATAGTCAAATTGCATACCCTCCAATGAATGGGTAAACATATCAGCCTCCCTTATAGCCTCATCAACATTGGTAGCATAACAATACCAGTAGGCCCCAACCCCCAGGCCAGCCTTCTTACAGGCATTGTAGTTCCTAACCCAGTTTGGGTCCTCACCACTATAACCACTACCAGCCTTTAAAATTGCAAAGTCTATACCTGCCCCCCTGGCTGCCACCATATCACACTTACCATTGTATTTACTAATATCTACTCCAAGCCTTGTATTCATATCTTCAATCTCCTTCTTTCTCTTAAAATCATAAATCATATCATCAACCTCTTCTTCATCCAAAGTTTCTGGCTTCAAAAAAGAGTTCTTCGTATCAATAGAAATATAGTCCTTAGAATTTTTAGCTGCCCTAAGGAAGATTTTGCCCTCCTGGTCATCAAGTAGCCTGTTCCTCATGGCCATAATCCTGGCATAAAGGTACTTGTATAATCTCACATATAGGCCATCCTTAGAATCATCCCAGCCTGCATTCAGCTTATATACCTTTGCCTCTGTAATCCCCATATGCTTGGCTATCTCCTTGCTTGACATAGCATAACAGGTCCTTAGAAGCCTGCAAATAGCCATATCCTTGTCCCTGGCATGGGCCTTGGAAGTCTTTATATAGGTCCTATCCCCCCTACTTGCATCAAAGATAGACTCCATAAGGTCAATATTGTCGTCAATCCTATCCCCAGTCATTCTTAGGGAAAACAAGAGTGACAAGGTACTTGGATCAAAATACTCCTTGGCTAAGGACTTCGCATGGTCTGAACAATCAAAATCACCCGACAGTAGGGCCTCAGCATTTAAAATATCCCTGACAGAAACCCTGGCATCCTTGTTTGAAAAATGCTTGTAACCAGTATCCGTACCTGCAAAGACTGAATATAGGAAGTCCTTCATCACAAAAAACGTCAACTCCCTACACACACCGGCAAATACATCCATTAGGTTGTCTGTCTCCTCAAAAGAGTCAATTAGGTCGGTATATAAACTATCTGCTATAGAATTAAATAAAGCATAGTTTGATACCTTTTTACTAGTTTTTTCCCTCATTAGCATAAAATCTCCTCCTAAATTATATTATACTGTATTTGATTTTAATTATTAATCCGATTTCATGATATCACTAAACACCTAAATTGTAAAGCTATTTTATAAAAATATTTTGAAAATTTTGTTTTTTATCAATAAATAATTTATCCATCATTAAAGTATAAAAATCCCCCTACCAGTTACTAATAAAACCAGTAGGGGGGCTTTAGCCTAGGTATTATTTTTCATCAAGTATCCTGGCCAACTCAGAAATGCTGTTTGACAATAGGTCTATCTTCTTTTCCATCCTCACCAACAAGTAGAGGCTTATTGCTATTGGAAAGCCAACATTCTGTATTATGCCCACTATAGCCTGATTATCCATGACTGCCTCTTATAGAACAAGGTCGTATGTCTCTGTGTTAGTTTCAACTATCTTGGCATCAAGAGCCTTGATCAAGCCGTGACCCTTAATTCTGAAGACATTCTTTTCTATAACCATGTCCATTACCTTCTTGATGGCCTCTTCATTTACACCAGGGCCAGGATTTCTCACTGACAGGTTAAATGTCTTACCATCATCCTTTTTAAACCTCATTGCTATCGTCTTTCTTACTTCCATTACTTATCTCCTTTCAAATTATCCTTGTGATTTCAATCTTACTGGCCTTCTTCTAGTTCTTTATTTTCCAACTTGAAGATTGCAGCAACTTCCTTTTCCTGTAGGCCCAGTATAGCCTTAACTACATCATGCACGTCCTGGTCTGGGGCATCAGTTCTGATGTTTGCAAAGTTTACATATGCAAACTTGTCCTTGCCATCCTTGCCCTGACCATCCTTTAATCTTGCCCTATAACTCACCTTTGTTTCTTTTACCTTTACCATAATTTCCTCCTTAAAAATATTTTTTATCAACGTTGAACTTTTGACTTGTAATGAGTAGCTATCTCTTACACTTATAATTATAGGGCCTGGTCTACAAATCTTTTACCAAAAAAGGGCTAATATAAGACTAAATTCTGATAATTGACTCCAAAAAATGGAAGGTATTTTGGGCATAAAAATTGCCCCCTGGCATAGGACCAGGGAGCATGATATCTCTTGCTTTATTTACTTTTATACTTATTTGACATAGGCCAATGTTCTACTATCACCTATTTCTTTCTCCTAGTTACAGCAAAACCACCTGCTAAGATTGCAAGTCCGCCACCGACTACCGGTGCCAGTCCACCTACCATACCAGTCTTGGCCAGGCTAGATGACTTAGAGTTAGAATTAGATCCTGTATTTCTATTAGATGGGTTATTTGTCTTATTGTTTGTTCCAAGATTTATAGTCTTTACTATAGGAGTCACCTTGTCCTGCTCGACAATAAAGTGGTTTTCCTTTGTTCCACCAGTTAGCTTGTAGTAGTAGTTACCTGGCTGTAGTGATACCACACCATCCTTCAATAGGGTTGCCCCTTCTGTTGCCTTTGTTGAAGATAGGTAGCCATCATCACCAGTCTTACCCTTGAATACCAGTCTTGGATTGCTCTTCTTATCCTTGTCTACTGCAAATATAGACACTTCCTGGTCAGAAACAGCCGAGTTGCTAGTGTTGATTATTCTTATCTTTACCCCTGTCTGCTTTTCAGTTGGATTATTATCACCAGACTTCTTTTCCTGAGTTACTTCCAGAGTAGATGTTGAGCCTGCGCCAACTTTTACCTTGTATACAGTTGTATTTAAGGCATATCCATCACTTGCCTTATTTTCAATTAGGGAGTATTCTCCAGGCTTCATTGATATACTTCCATCTATTATTTCTATTCCTAGGCTACTACCTTCAGTAGTGATTGATGAAGCATCCATCACATTACCCTTATTATCAAAATTAATAGTTGCTACAAGCTTGTCGTTATTCTTTATATCTACAGTAGCCCCTCCTAGAAGAGCCCTAGTAGACTTGTCTATTGACCTAACGATTAACTGGCCCATACCCTCTTTAAACTTTGTATTTCTAAGTTCTATATTAGAAGTAAGTCCTTCTGTCACACTCAAAGTCTCTATCTTGGCATTAAGCATATATCCCTTTGGAGCCTTAGTCTCCATATATGAATATTCCCCATTTTTCAGGTTCAGGTTTCCGTTAGTATCCACGATATTTGTCACATCATATGAGTTTGCAGGAGTGACTGATTTTGAATCAGCCTTACCCTCAGCATTTGTCTTAAAGGAAAATGCCTTCTTGCCAGCTGTAAAGAATGTAATCTCTGCATCTGCAACCTTGTCTCCTACAGAAGATGTCTTGGTAAAATCAACCGTACCATTTGCAAGTACCGAACCCAATGACATTGGTATAGCTATAGCAAAGGCCGACACTATTCCTAATAATTTCTTATTATACTTCATATTATTCCCTCCAATAACGTATTCTTTCTTATAATAAATTTTTTTTATTCATTTTAAGTCTATCCTATTTATTTAATATTGATTTAGTCTTGGACTAGCTAATATTTATAGCTATATTTAGACCCAAGCATGAATATTAAAATATGATAGCATATATTAATATCATACCATAAAATAGTAAAAATATAAATAAAAAAACAAAAAAGAGACTAAGATGAAAGTCATTCACCCCAGTCTCAATATTATTGATAACAATTAGAATAGGCCTGATATTGTACCCTTTTCGTCGACATCTATCCTAAGAGCTGCTGGCTGCTTTGGTAGGCCCGGCATCTTCATGATAGCCCCAGTCAAGACAACTATAAAGCCTGCACCTGCTGACACATTAGCCTCCCTTACATTTATCCTAAAGCCTGATGGTCTACCTAGCTTAGTCTGGTCATCAGATAGGGAATACTGGGTCTTGGCCACACAAACTGGCAAGTTGCCAAAGCCCAGGTCCTCAAGTTCCTTGATCTGCTTGCTGGCCTCTGCTGTATAGTCTACACCATCAGCCCCATATATCCTAGTAGCTATGGCATTTAGCTTGTCCTTGATAGACATTTCTTCATCATAACAATACTGGAACTGGTTGTCTGACTCCTCTATCAGCTTAAGGACTTCCTTGGCAACCTCCAGGCCACCTTCTCCACCCTTGGCCCAAACTTCAGATAGGGCTACATTTACGCCTAGCTGGTTGCACTTGTCTTCAACTAGCCTTAACTCTGCCTCTGTATCAAGAGGGAACCTGTTTATTGCAACTACTGCAGGTAGCTTATATACCTGGGTAATATTTTCTATATGCTTTAGTAGGTTTGGTAGGCCTGCCTCTAGGGCCTCCAGATTTTCTTCGTTTAACTGGTCCTTTGGAACCCCACCATTGTATTTTAGGGCTCTTACAGTAGCTACTATAACCACTGCGTCAGGCCTAATGCCAGCCTTCCTACACTTGATATCCAAGAATTTCTCGGCACCCAGGTCAGCCCCAAAACCAGCCTCAGTCACCACATAGTCACTCATATGCAGGGCCATCTTAGTCGCAATTATAGAGTTGCAACCATGGGCTATATTGGCGAATGGTCCACCGTGGATGATGGCCGGTGTCCCCTCCAGGGTCTGGACAAGGTTAGGCTTTAGGGCGTCCTTTAGGACTGCTGCCATAGCCCCATTAGCCCCCAAATCCCTGGCTGTAACCGGCTTACCATCATATGTATAGGCAACTACTATGTCACCCAATTTTTCCTTTAATTCTCCAATATTATTTGATAGGCAGAAAGTAGCCATGATCTCAGATGCAACTGTGATATCAAATCCATCCTCCCTAGTCACACCGTCTACCTTCTTACCAAGACCATCAACGATATTCCTCAACTGCCTGTCGTTCATATCTACACACCTTCTCCAGGTAATCCTCTTAGGGTTTATGTTTAGGTCATTGCCCTGGTAAACATGGTTGTCCAGCATGGCTGCCAAAAGGTTGTTGGCCGCCCCTATAGCATGCATATCACCTGTAAAATGCAGGTTGATGTCCTCCATAGGTATTACCTGGGCATAACCACCACCGGCTGCCCCACCCTTGATACCAAATACTGGTCCCATTGATGGCTCCCTAAGAGCTGTGATTACATTCTTGCCCAACTTGGACAAGGCATCTGCTATACCTATAGATGTTGTTGTCTTTCCCTCACCAGCTGGGGTAGGATTGATGGCAGTTGTCAGGATTAACTTACCCTTCCTGTCCTCTGTCCTATCCAATACATTATAGTCAATCTTGGCCTTATACTTACCATAAAGCTCAATATCATCCTCACTTAAACCAATCTTTTTAGCGATATCCCTGATATCCTCTGCTACTGCTTCCTGTGCAATTTCAATATCTGATTTAAAACTCATTACTATACACCTCCGTGAAAATTCAATACTAGTAACTTGATAAAGAGTATTATCCATACTTTATATCATTTTTAAAACCTAATAGTTCGTTCATTTTCGAACATTTTTATATTTTTTATACCTATAGTATAGGTTATTTAGGGTAACAAGTCAATATAATTTTCATAAATTTATGGCTCAAAAAATATGGTATCCGGCTATTCTCTTTAGCAATCAAGAGGCTTCTTTTCAGCCGGGAAACTTGTCATATTTTTTGAGCCTTAATTAGGTTTACTTTTATTGGGCATCCAGGGTCCTTATACAGGCCTGGGTAACCTCATCTGTCGGGTCTATCTCATAGGCCCTGCCTATATAATACCTGGCCTCATCCTCTTCCCCATTATGGAGATAGGCCATACCCAGGTTACATAGGATCTCTGGGTCATCTTTTTTCAACTTGGCTGCCCTAGTTAGGTAGTCAATAGCCCCCGTCATATTGGCCTCCTGGGCCAGGCATAGGGCCATCTCTACCAGGGTATCAACCTGAGTCGGTCTAGTAATCAGAATTTTTTCCAGGTAGGACTTGGCCTGGCCAAGGTCTCCCAGTGACTTGTAGGCCAGACTGATAATAAATAAGAGGTTCCACCAGTCTGGATACTGGCTTTCAAGGTCTAATAGGTCTTGTAGCCCCTCTTCAGCCTTACCCTGGAATACAAGGTTGTATGCATGCTCATACCTAACCTTGTGGTCGATCTTGGCTAAATTTTCCATTATATCTGTCCTGGTTTCATCATCTAGACCCAGGTCCAAGGCCCTATCCCAAGTCAACTTAGCCTTAACAAACTGGTTCTGGTTGGAATAGTGGAAGCCCAGCTGGTAGTAAGCCAGGGCAAAAGAATCATCAAGACCTATAATTTTCTCTAGGCTGGCCAAGGCCTCTAGCAGAAAGTCGTTCATAGCCTTGACATCTTCGTCCTTCTGGTATCTCAGACTCAATTCCTGGCATATAATGGCATACTGGTATAGGCCCATGATATCATCCGGTTCCATCCTAAGATAGGCCCTAATATATACCAGGGCATCCCTTATTTCCCCCTTGCTATAGGCCTGATTAGACATATAGCCCATATAGTCCATATAGTCAAAATTGCTCTTTCTGGCAAAGGTCTCAATTAAATCATCATATTCCACATTGTAGATAAAATCAGGGTCTATCCCCTCCAGGTAAATCATGGCATCAATCATAGACATCATATTAATCTCTTCCTGGGCCTTATTGTCCTTGATAGATTTGACCAGGACATTTGACTTGATAGGTATCTTTATCCCCTCCTTGGGTACCTCATAGCCTATCAGGCCCAGGTCTTCTGACTTGTCTATAGTTATAAAGACCAATTCCTCAGCCTTGTCTAATACATACTTATCCAATCTATTTTTCATAGTCGCTCCCTTCCAACTTACTCTATTCTTTATATATTTACTATCTTTTCGACCCTAATCTCCACAAGTCTTTATATTATATATCATATCATATAAGCCCGACTTTGTAGCCAGCCTTACCCTGTAGGAATTTCCTTCCCTGGCCTTTTCAAGTATCCTGTACCTATTAAGTATAGGGTCTTGGCCTTGATAACCCACATCCTCACTTAAAAAATGCTTGGGTGAAGACCTGGCCCCGTACTTCCTGGTAATTTTATCCCTATTTCGTAGGTCTAACAAATAGTCTGCCATGGATGATACAAAGGCCTTATATCCTATTTCTTCACCAGACATTGAACGTTCATAGCCCTTGTCATCTTCTTCTAAGTTAGATCTTAAATATCCAAAAGCCTCATTATCCACTTTAACACTAACATTTTCATATCCTAGTATATAGGCAAGGACCCTTGTCAGACTATCTCCACCCTCTTGACCACCTGCCAGGCAGGCTATCCTATCGAATATATCCAGGTCATCCATATTAGTATTATGGCTAGACATATCAATATTGTAGGTGGATACCCCCTCAAGAGAGTCTATAAGCCTATGGATTTTTTCTATATATTTAACCTTTTTAAGCTGAAAATCTATGGTTTCCCTTTTAGTCTCTTTTGTAAGGTTGTAGGCCACTAGACCAGCCTTTATATCTCTTAGTATAGGTATTAGCCTATCTCCCTCCAAACTTTGGCCTCCTGACCTGATATAAGCCCTTATAAGCCTATCATAGGAGTTGACTTGTATAATATAGTCATCTAGCCTGTCTAAACGGCCATAATAGCTTAATATCTTACCAGCCAGGTCTAGCAGGCTAGATTCATAGGTCTCATAAGACCTGTTTACCAGTATCATTGGCAGGAAGAAATTAAGGGGACAGGTTTCCCCCTTTTGACTGTAGTGGTTGAAATATACTAACTCGTCATAGAGCCTAGCCACATCATAAGTAAGGGGTCCCTTAGAAGAATTGTCCATGATTTTGACCCCTATAGTTAAGAGCCTGTTGTTTGATAGAGATAGATCCACTTGACCATACTTGCCTGGCTCATAGGACTTAATATATAGTTTTTTTATTATTTTATCTGCATTTTGCATGGACCAGCCCCCTCTTAATTTACCAGCTTAGTTTACTCAGCTCATTTTTAGATATATTTTAACATATTTTTTTATATTCTCCTAGGAGAATATAAAAAAATATGGATAGAGGAAAACCTCTATCCATATCTATATTACTAATAAATTAGTATTGTTCTTTAATTATCTCTAGTTATTAAAGACCTAGCTTTTCAACTACAGCCTTCATGAAGTCAGCAGCAACAACTCCACCAACCTGAACAACTGCCTTCTTACCATCTAGAACAGCATTCTTCTTGAATAGAGAAGCCTGATCAGCAGTCATCTTAGAACCAGCTAATACTATTGGAGCCTTCTTGAATGCTGCATAAGCACCAGAAGTCTGAGCATCTACTAGGTACTGGTTAGCACCAGAAGCAAATATTGCACCTTCTGCAGCAGGCTTACCATTTCCATCATGTAGATAGAATTCATTTACTACTTCTACATTTGTAGCATATCTATCATCACCAGATAATCTGCTTAAAGTAGCAATGCCTGGTACACTCTTAACAGCCTTGTAACCTGCACTAGATACAGAATCTGAGCCACCTACTATGTATGCAGTATTAACATTTAAACCATTTATTAATTCTCTAGTAGATCTATCAAATCCATCCTTCTTCATTACTAGTATTGGAGATACCTTATTACCAGCATCTTTCTTTGCAGCTACTGCAGAAACTGACATAGCATCGGCGGCACCATTAGCACCTACGAAGAATGCTGTAGTTCCATTGTGACCATTGTACTTTAATCTCTTAGCAACTTCTAGAGATGTAGCAGTTCTATCAAGACCAGCTAGTCTGACTACAACTACATCAAACTTATCCTTTAACTGCTTTTCAACGCTTGCTGGTACAGAGTTTTCTCCACCTACTATGTAAACAGTCTTCTTAGATAGGTTCTTAGTTACTCTACCTATTTCATCTAGAGTATCCTGGCTTAAACCAGTCTTTGGACTAGCCAATAGCATAGGGGCATTCTGTGAAGCTGCAAGAGGAGCTGCAGATAAACCGTCAAACTTAGCCATTCCACCTACGATAACAACTGTATCAGCTGTACCCTTTTCAAACTGGTCCTTAGAAACTTCTATCGCAGTTGCATACCTATTTACTCCAGATAACTTAGTGAAGTGACCTGCAACAACATCTATAGACTTACCTAGGTCTACTAAAACAGTATTTAGGTCGGCCTGAGTTTTACCCTTGATTACAAACTGGATATTCTTAGTCTGGCCCTTATCGTTAACATCTTCTACATTTATAACACCTAGTGTTAATTCAAAACCATCTGCAGTCTTTGCTATCTTACCAGCCTTAACAGCATCTTGTACTTTCTTCTTAGTAGTCTCATAGTTGTAACCGCCAAAGTTGAATCTAGCCTTGTCATTATCATTTGCTAACTTATTAAAGTTGATTAGGTTATTTACAAAGTCAGCACCCTTTTCAGTGTATCCGCCTTCCTTAGTGAATACATTTTCTAACTTAATAGTAGCCTTTTCAGCATCGCTTACTAGGTAAACATCAACATCACCACTTGGGATATCAACATTAACAGACTTATTGTCTTCGTTAGCTACTTCGTCAAACTTAGCAACTGTATCAAGAACGTTCTGAGCATTATTGTTACCAGTTATAAGCTGACCGTCCTTAGTCATAGGTTTTTCTAGGTCTACAACAGTTGAGCTAACCTTGAAAGTTAAATTTTCACCACTTGCTAACTTTAATTCAACTGTATCATAATCAGCAGGAGCAACTGCAGTAGTTTTCACCTTGTCTTCTACTAGAACCTTGTCCCCTACCTTTACACGCTGCACGAAAGTAGGCTTTGTGTCAGCTGAATTAGCCTTTGCTAAATTAACTAGATCAGTTATAAGCTTTTCAAGAGAAGCCTGAGTCTTTTCATCCTTGCCTGCTTCCTTTGCTACATAGTGTTTCTTAGTAGTTGTCTTAAACGCAGCACCCTTATCACTACCCTTATCGTAGATTGCAACCTTAGCAGTAGGGTCTGCTTCTAAAAGCTTAGCCAACTTAACTGCACTGTCAACAACATACCAGTTGTTTGTAGTTTCGCTGATTGTAGCACCATCATACATAAAAGAGAACTTTCTTCCCTGGTAAATACTTGCATTTACAGCCTTAAAGCCCTGACCAGCCTTGTTAACAAGAACGATGTATCTAGAGTTTAGAACTTCGTCTACATCATTTGCATATGAATTTCCAAGACCATCAACCTTCTTGTCAGTATACCTTTCTGCTAGAGCCTTCTTTGCCTTATCTACAACTGTAGATATAGCAGCATCCTTGTGCTCATTTACATCAGCACTTGCTATTACTGGAGCTACAGTTGTCACTGCAGTCGCAGCAGCCATTAAAACAGCTATTTGTTTCTTCATGTTATCATTCCTCCCAAACATATTATTGATTACATTTCTTTTTTAATAATTCTATATGATTCCGAACATAATTACATAGAATCATACATTTCTCACACTTTAATATTATTACAAAATTGTAATAATTTCAAGATGTTTTTGCAAAAAAATTCAAAAATATTCATAAAATATGCTATTTATTCCATATTTTTCATTATTTTATATGCAAATTCATCATTACCCCTACCACTATACAACAGATTTTATATATTGGCAAGAAGTTTTAATACCATTTATATATTTTAATCCTCTTTTTGTATACTTTTTATATATTTTTTAATATACTACTAAAGATTCTTAAATTTTAATATTGTAATTTCTTTGCTATTATTGACTAATTCCATCCAGCATCCTTTCCTGTGAATAGGGATAGAGTTTACTAAAGCTACCGATTACAAAGTACCTGTAGCCATCCTCATCATAGTAGCATGTCATGAGAGATATTATGGCCCTACCTTCATACTGGCCCAGGAGACCGTCACCTATAAGGTCTGTCCTGTCTTCTTTTACCTTCATAGTCTTGACTACCCTGTATTCATAGATGTTTTTCTTGTTGGTCAACTTGATTGTGTCGCCCTCTTTTATTTTCATCAGGCCACCAAATAGGACCTTATCGTTTTTGCAATAGTGGCCTGCTACAGCATAGTTGCCTTGGCCCATTCGTTGACCTGGTTTCATAGTACAGGCCCCATACATTAGGTTGTTGTTTTCCAGGCCTTCAAATATAGCTATATTCTTATTGATTGAAGGTATCACCAGTTGGCCTACCAACTTGGATAGGTCTGCCTTGTCCCTGTTCAGGATTACCCCATTAATATCTATCGGGTCGACCTTGGATGCGTCATAGTTACTGGTCTTTTCCTTAGTATTTTTTTCCAGGTCCTCACCAGACACCTGGGTGATATTTACATCCTGGCTTCTTTTCATCAATATATATTCCGATATCTTTGGCACTGATACAAACATAATTCCTACTAGTATCAGCAGTAGTCCTAACTTTTTCATTGGGCCCTCCTTTAACGCTTTTATTGCATACAATATTGCTATATTTACTTATTGCTTTACCGCTTTATTGATTTATCATTTTATCACTTTATCGATATACCACTCTATTACTTTATAATCTTCCTTATATTACTTACACATATGCTTACGGCAACCAGCTCGGCTATTATTACACTCCACCATACCCTGTCTAGGTTACCAGTCAAGGAGAATAGGTAGGCCAGGGGTATTAATACTACCAACTGCCTGATTATGGATATTACCATACTAAGAGTTCCCCTACCTATGGCCTGGAATACTCCTATAGATATTATGGATATGGCAGCAAATACAAAGCTGGCACTGATTATTCTAAAGGCAACCCTAGCAATTCCCAACATCTGATCGGATGCATTGAACATGGCCAGGAGTTGGTCTGGGAATACCATCATTATCATAGTACCAATCAACATTATTATTACGGCATACCTCATACCCAGGAATATTGCCTCTTTCATCCTCTCCTTGTCATTAGCACCATAGTTGTAACCTACTATAGGTATTATACCATTATTTAGTCCAAAGACCGGCATAAATATAAAGCTCTGGAGCTTGAAGTAGATACCCAAAAGGGCAACCGCTGTTATTGAGAACTTGGCCAATATCTGGTTAAAGGAGAATATTGTCACAGATGATATGGATATCATTATTATAGATGGTATACCCACTGCATAAATATTCCTTATTATCTTTGATTCCGGCTTCATATACTTGAAACCTATCTTTATATCCTCTTCCTTACTTACACACAGGTAGGCAGCCACAAGGACTCCTATGTGCTGGGATATTACAGTTGCCAGTGCTGCACCTGCCAGACCCATGGCCGGTAGTCCCAACCAACCAAAGATTATGATTGGGTCTAGGATTATATTCATCAGGGCACCAGCTATCTGGGCTATCATGGTATACATGGTCTTGCCTGTTGCCTGGAGCAACCTCTCAAACATAAGGTGGGTAAATATACCAAAAGACCCCATAAGACATATCCTTAGGTAGACCGGCCCATGGGCAAGTATATCTGGATTATCAGTCTGGATACCTATTAGCTTGTCTGATAGGAATAGGCCAACTAAAAAGAAGGTTATAAAGCTAAAAAATGCTAGCAATAAACCATTGTTGGCTATCTTGTTTACCTGTGAAAACTTCTTTGCTCCTAGATTCCTTGCCAGCAGGGAGTTGACCCCAATGGCTGTACCTATCCCTACCGACATCATTAGCTGTTGGAAGGGGAAGGCCATGGATACTGCTGTGATGGCCTCTTCACTAATCTGGGCTACGAAGATACTATCTACTACATTATATAGGGATTGGACCATCATAGAAACTACTATCGGCGCTGACATGGTCAGTATTAGCCTCTTGATGCTCATAGTCCCCATCTTGTTTTCTTTTATATGTTCCTTATTTGATTTATTCGTCAAATTTGTTTACCTTACTTTCCTATTATCTCTTATTTTCTTTCTACTTATAACTTACATTTTTCTGCAGTCTTAAATTTTCTTTCTTTTATTTCATATTTTCTTCTTGTTTTTTCTTGTTGACCCCATTGATTAGACCCTTGTAGCGAAGGTAGACACCTGAATATATGATGTTGTCTATTATTGACTTGTTGACCTCGATATCCAAGTCAAGGATGCCTTCTTCTAGTCTGGACAAGGTCATGCCAATTAGCTTGTCTACCCTGTCCTTTAGGGCCTCCCTATCATCCTCGTAACTGGTAAAGGGGTTATACCGCCCCTTTTCCAGGTCTTCATCCAGGTCTTCATAGGCATCCATAATATATATGTACTTACCTATATTAAAGCCAACCTTCCTCAACCTGTCCCTGTAGTCATCATCCTTGTAGTCGAATATTTCTTCAAGGAGTCTGGCAAAACAGTTGGAAGTCTGGTCTATTGAACTTGACTGGTCTTCTTCTAAAGACCTCAGTTCTCCAAGACACTTCTTTATAAAGTCTGCCTTCTTAGGGTACTTATCATAGGCCGTCTTAAAAGACTTCTTGTAGACCTGTCTTGCCAACCTTGACTTGATTCCACCCTCGTCATTTACATCATCTTCCAGCTTGTAGTAGGCCAGGAGTATATTCATACTGGCTGCATACTCTGTGATGTCGTTGATGATGTGTTTTTTATTTTTAACTGGATCTACTATACACTTTTCGTGAAATACCTGGGCACTTGGCTGGTATATTGAACTAAGCAGGACTATCAGAAAGGTGATGTCATAGTTGATAGTCAACCTGGATAGTTCCGTATGGTTCCTCTTTAGGTACTTACAGAGACCACAGTAGTAGGCCTTGTAGTGTTCATATTCACGAAAGGTCAGGTCCATCTTATTTATTCTTACATAACCAAACATTTCTTTTTCCTTGTCTATATTAAACCTATATTTTTTGCTTAAAGATAAATGAGGCTAGTCTTGCCTGCTCCTCTAACATGGTCATTCCGTTTATTGAAGATATACCCATGGCCTTAGCCTGGCTAATTAACCTGGTTTCCTCTGGATTGTAGATAAGGTCTAGGACTGCCTCTAAGCTTTTAAAACCTGCCAGATCCAAGGGAGCCTCATCTAGATGAGGATACATGCCTAGAGGTGTTGCATTTACTATTATATGAGCCTTTTCATAGTGGCTGTCCAGGTTGTCATAGTTGTCCTGGCACCTCCTGGATATTGTTACTATAGTCCCTGCCCCCATGTCTTCCATGTAGGCCTTGACAGTCAGGGATGCCCCACCACTACCCAGGATTAGTATATATTTACCCTTGACTTCTAGGCCTAGGCCTTCTACCATCTTGGAAAAACCATAGTAGTCCGTATTGTCCCCATATAGGCTGCCGTCTCCCAGCCTGACTATGGTATTGACAGCCCCTATAGACTGGGCCCTCTGAGATAGGTCATCACAGTATTTTACAAGGGTCTGCTTGTAGGGTATTGTGACATTCGAACAGTCCAATGGGTAGTTTTCCATATAGGAGTCTATCTTATCCCTGGCTATCTCATATAGTTGGTAGTCGTAGTCTCCCAGCCTTGCATGGAGTTCTGGCGACTTGCTATGGGATAGTTTTTCCCCCAGGAGGCCTGACCTTATGTCTCTAGTATTCACCAGCCTTGTATCGAAACTGGCAAGGTCATCAATGTCCGTCTCTACTATCTGGCAGTCTCCAAGAGATCTAGGAATAACCAGGTTGATCTTGTCGCCCAACCTCTTCTTGTCTGCCCTTATAAGGTCTATCATCTGGTCCATCTCGTATGGACAGTTGATATCTAGGCCGGCCTTGTCCAGGGCCATACTTATAGTGATAAGGTCTGAAAACTTCATCATACCCCTGGCTACTGCATACCTCGATATGAGGTTTAGACCTATGGCTACAGCCTGGCCATGCCTTAGTTTGTAGTCGCTCAATTTTTCTATGGCGTGACCCAGGGTGTGACCCAGGTTTAGGGCCTGCCTCTGCCCCTTGTCAAATTCATCTGCCAGGACATACTTGGCCTTGATGGATATGGCCTTGCATATATTTTCTATTAAAGCCCCTAGGTCTGACCTAGAGGCTATCTTCTCTATATCTAATGACTTGTCTAATACTGCATACTTTAGCATTTCTCCCATGCCTGATGACCAGTCCAGGTCTCCTAGGCTTTCTAGGGTCTTGATATCGCAAACTACCAGGTCTGGCTGGTAAAAGGCACCTATCTGGTTCTTTCCATGACTGGTGTTTATAGCAGTCTTGCCACCAACACTGGAGTCTATCATGGATAATAGGCTGGTTGGGACCTGGACTAGGCCTATCCCCCTCTGGTAGGTTGCTGCACAGAAACCTGCCAGGTCTCCTACTAGGCCTCCACCTAGGGCTATGACCATATCTTGCCTTGTCATTTCAGCCTCTGACATATGGTCTATGATAGCCTGGTAGTTGGCCAGGTCCTTGCTGGCCTCACCTGGTTCTATTACATACTTTGATGGCCTGTAACCAGCTTGAGCCAGGGACGCCATGACCTGGTCTGAGTATAGGGAATCTACATTCCTGTCCGTTACTATACAAACCCTGGCCCCCTTGCTATCAGGTATATTATCCAATATTGTCTGTCCTATACTTGCCAGCAAGTCTCTACCCATCAGCAGATTGTAGGACTTGCTTTTAGTATCTATTTTTACGCTTTTCAGACTTTCTGTACTTTTTATGTTTTTTTTGCCTTTTATATTTTTCGTGTTTTCTAAGCTTTTTTCATTTTTAATACTTTCTGTACTTATTATATTATTCATATTATCTAGTCTCCTAGAGCCCCTTTAATTTTCATCACCTTGTCAACTATCTGGGCAAATTGGCCAGGTAGAATTGACTGGTCACCATCTGACAAGGCATTTGGTGGGTCATTGTGGACCTCTATCATAAGGCCGTCTGCCCCTGCTGCTATTGCCGCCAAGGACATGGATCCTACCAGGCTAGACAGACCTGTTCCATGACTTGGATCTACTATAATAGGTAGGTGGCTGACTTCCTTTAAGATAGGAACCACTGATAGGTCCAGGGTATTCCTTGTGATATCAGAAAAGGTCCTTATCCCCCTTTCACACAGGATGACTTGGTCATTGCCATTGTCCATTAGGTATTCGGCACTCATTAGCCATTCCTTTACGGTAGAAGAAAATCCTCTCTTAAGTAGGACTGGCTTGCCTATCTTACCCAATTCCTTCAATAACTCAAAGTTTTGCATATTTCTTGCACCGACCTGGAGTATATCTACATCTGCAAACTGGTCCAGGTGGCTGATACCTACAATTTCCGATACTATAGGTAGGCCCGTTTCACTTTTTGCTATCCTCAATAGGTCTAGCCCATCTGCCCTCATACCCTGAAAGTCATAGGGAGAAGTTCTTGGCTTGTAGGCCCCACCCCTCAGGAGGTTGGCACCGACTTTCTTGACAGACCTTGCAATCGACACTATCTGGTCCTCAGACTCAACTGAGCATGGTCCTGCTATTATTATAGGTGATTTGCCACCTATTTCTATGATACCTGAATCTGTATTTATAGTAATGGGTCTGGTTTCTTTGCCAGCATCCCTTTTTGTCATTTTTAAACCTTCTATCATATAGGCCTCCCTTCCCAGTATTTTGAAAATACGCTAAATTACATTATACCATATTTTGATTGGTCATAGGATATTTTAGTCTTTCTAATAAGTGATATTTTAATGGATATATTTTATAGACGATATTTTATTGACTATATTATGTAAACTATCTTTGTATAAATAGCTAGACCTTATTAGACCTATCGACTTCTATCCTATGGCCAGTTTTTTTGTTATTAGGCCTATTGACTTTTATCCTATGGCTAGGTTTTTATTGAATTAGAGATGTAGTAAACTTTTTTATTTTTATGGTTTACAATAACTTTTTAATATGGTAAACTATCTTACATAAGGTTAGTAAACCTTTTATAATATTTGGTTTACTATATTTTTAGGAGGATTTATATGAATAAGAAATTTTTAAACACAAAGACTATGATTCTTTGTTCCCTTTTTACAGCCCTAATAGCTATAGGTGCCTTTATAAGGATACCTTTCCCGGTTACTGTTTTTAGTTTCCAGTTTACCTTTGTACTATTGGCTGGTGTCCTACTAGGATCTAAGAGGGGTGGACTGTCTACCCTTTTATATGTATTGATTGGTTTGGTTGGTTTCCCTATATTTACAGAAGGTGGTGGACCCCAGTATATACTAAAACCTACATTCGGATACCTGGTAGCTTTTATAATTACAGCCTATTTGGTGGGCCACTTTAGGGAGAAGTTCGGAACTGGATCATTTGTAAAGTTGTTCCTTGCCTGTCTACTAGGTATGGTCTTTACATACGGTTTTGGTAGTCTTTATACCTACTTTATACTTAACTATGCCTTGGGAACTAAGATTTCCTACCTTGCATGTTTAGTCAGCCTATTCCCATTTGCCTTTGTAAAGGACCTTGCAAGTTGTGTTCTTGCCGTTTTTATTGGGCAGAGACTGGCCAAGTATATTGAGTTTTAATTGCCTGAAATTTTTATTATAAAAATAGACCTTGACCAAATTTTCTTGGTTAAGGTCTATTTTACATGGAACAGTTATTTTATATAGATTGACTTTTTATATAAATCAGCTTTTTATATAGAACAGCTTTTTTATTTTAATGTCACTACTTTCAACCACTTATTTAAGCAGCGATGTAACCAGGTCTGGTATTCTAGCAAAGTCTTCATCTCCTGGGTTCCACAAGGAGCGTATACTTTCATCTATGACCTCAAAGCCAGCTCCCTCTAACTGGGCCTGTAGGACTTTTACTGATTCCCCACTCCAACCGTAGCAACCAAATGCTGCAGCCTTCTTCTTTTTGAACTTAAGTTGCTTTAAGAATTCTAGCCAGCCGGCAACACTTGAAAGAATACTGTTACTTACAGTTGGTGATCCTACAATAATTGCCTTAGACTTAAATACCTCTGTCATCACATCGTTCTTGTCGGCCTTTGAAATATTAAATACCTTGACTATAGTGTCAGGACTCTGTCTGTGAATTTCTTCCGCTATCTTGTGGGCTATCTTGGTTGTACCCTCCCACATAGTATCATAGGCTATAGTTACCTGGTCTTCCTGGTAGGCCTCCGCCCAAGCGGCATACTTTTCTATTATCTGTAGAGGATTTTCACGCCAGATAGCTCCGTGTGATGGGGCAATAATATCAAAAGTCAGGTCAAAACCTATAATTTCTGTCAGTTTCTTCTTAAGAATTGGTGCAAATGGATTTAATATGTTGGCAAAATACTTCATGGCCTCCTTGTTCAATAAACACTGGTCTGCCTTGTCATTGAAAAGTTCTTCTACAGCATAGTGCTGGCCGAATGCATCATTTGAGAAAAGTATATTGTCCCCAGTCATATAGGTAGCCATAGAGTCTGGCCAATGAAGCATCTTCATCTCTACAAAAACTAGCTTCTTGCCATTACCAATATCTACACTGTCTCCAGTCTTTACAACCTTGAAATTCCAACCACGCTTACCATACTGGCCTTCAATACTCTTTACAGCATTGGCAGTACAATATATAGGTGTATCAGGTATTTCATCCATGATTGTAGTCAATGAGCCTGAGTGGTCACATTCACCGTGGTTTGCTACGATAAAATCGATTTTCTTTAAGTCGATTTCTTTTTTTAGATTTTCCACAAAGTCAAACCTATGTGGTGTCCATACTGTATCTATCAGTACAGTCTTTTCTTCTTCAATTAGGTAGGCGTTCTGGCTAGACCCATTCATGATTGAGTAATCATCCCCATGAAAGTGCTCTAACTCCCAGTCTATATAGCCAACCCAACTTACATTTCCTTTTACAAGCTTTCTCATTCTTTTCCCTCCATATACTCTTTAAATTGTTCTGACAGCAGGCTAAGAAACTCCTTTCAAATTCGATAGGCTTATTCTAATGTTAAAAGAAGTCCCATCTTAAACTTCTTGTCTGCCCTTACTGAATGTAGGCCTCCCTTGGCAAAGTGGAAGTTTTCCCCTGCCTTAATAGGATGGTCCACACCTTCATAGCCGATTACAGCTTCTCCATCAAGTGCAAATATTAAGGCCTCTCCTGGTGCTGCATGTTCAGATAAGCCCGTTCCTGCATCAAATGCCATAACTACAAACTTCATCTTGTCATTGTGGACTATATCCATATTAACTATCTTTCCATCCTGGTATGGTATAAGTTCTGCAAACTTAAATACTTGTCCTGCCTTTATTGCTTTATTCATAATATCTTTCCTCCTAATTGCTATTTCTGTATACACAACACCTATGTCAGTCTTAAAACCAACCGGTGTATCAACCTCTGTTACTATTCCATCCCCAACTTCTAGTATTTTTTCACTACCATCTGACTTGTAAACGGTCACTCTTCCCTCAGATACGACCACCAGCTTGTGGTAGGGGAATATCTCAGCACTGATATCTGTGTCTTCTGCCATGGAAAATATGGATATATAGTTATCTCCACCGCTTATTTCTTTTGACACTGTGCATCCTGGTATAGGGACGTTGTCCTTAGCTATTGAAAATACCCTTCCTGCTACTTCCTTCATAGGTAGCTCCTTTCCCTAATCCTGATAACTATTGATTATATTAAACTCTGACATCAGGGTTCTTTTCACCAAATTTTTCCTTTAGCATCTGGCAAATTTCACTACGAGCCTTGCCCTGCTTTTCCATATTCTTAACTGTCTTGTATGCTGCAAATAGTGTTGATGGTCCAATTTCTGAACTGAAGTTACCTATACCCTGGTTCCATACCAAAAGTTCAAATACATCATCAAGGGCTCTACTATCTAAGCCATGGATATATGCCTTAACCAGTTCTCTAGTTGCCTGACGCATCCTTCCTGCACCTACAGCATTTGTTAATGAAAGAAGTAGCCTAGTTTCATAAGGTAGGTACCTCTTTTCATCATTCCAAGTTAGGTCCCAAAACTCAACTGCAATCTTGCCTAATGTTTCATCAATTAGTGGCATATTTGTAAGTGCCGCTGGACGCATTGGTATATTCTTTTCATCCTCTTTTGCCTCTGCCCTATAAAAATACACATGATATTCAGCATCTGCCTTCTGCTCTGTGTGATATTCATATCCTAACCCTTCCATTACCTCATATAGTGGAATTGGATCAAAACTCTGGATTACCTCTATCCCTTGGCCAGCTGGAACTGCCTTGGCCTGTTCTTTTAGCCCCATGAAGAAGTTCCCCTGTATTCCACGAACATCTACCTTCTTAAATTCCTCTATTTTCCAATCCTTAAATGCCATAATATTACCTCTCTTTCTTTACTTATAAATTTTTATCTACTGAAATTATCATTATCAATCAGGAAATATTTTTCTTTCTCCTTTTTGAGTCCAAGACCTATTCTAGATGAGTAATGTTGGTTTTATAAGGTCTCAGTCTTTTTTATACGAGTTGTTTTTAATCTATTTCCTTCTTGTTAAGTCTATTATAAATAATTTTCTTTACTATTTCTGTATCTACAGATACACATTTGATATTTTTTTGGGTATAATAATGATATGAAATTACGAAAGGAGGAACTTATGAATTATTCTCTTCTAGCAAAAAGCAATTTATTTCAGGGCATACCTGAAAAAGATATAAGGAAAGTGTTGGAATTTATTCCATATACTCTAAAGTCATATGCAAAAAACGAAGTGGTTTTTCACCTTATGGAAGCATCAGACCGTTTGGGAATCATCCTTAAAGGACGGGCCGAATCACAAAAACCATTTCCTGATGGAAGCCAGTTAAATGTGTCCATACGAAAAACTGGAGATATTATTGGTGCGGCAGCAGTTTTTTCAAACAACCATAAGTATCCCTGTGATGTAGTAGCAATGGAGGCCTTGGAAGTCATTATTTTTAAAAAAGAAGATTTCCTGCTCTTGATTCAAAAGGACATACGCCTGCTTGAAAACTTCACTAGGGAGATTTCATCAGCAACCTATATGCTCCAACAAAAACTAGCCCTTCTTTCCTATAGCGGTATTGTAAAGAAGGTTGCTTTTTATTTGATAATGCAGAAAAGCAAGATAAATTCTGATAGGATTCCTATACCAGAATCTATCACAAAATGGTCTATGTTGATGAATGTGTCAAGACCATCTCTTCATAGGGAGCTCAAGCGTTTAGAAGACCAGGGAATTATAGTCTATAAAAAACATGCTATAGAAATACTGGACTTTGAATCACTTCAAGAGATTTTAGAGCAGTAGCTAAAATGTTTTGACTATATTTTTGACTAAATGTTTTGTTAATATATTCTACCTCTTTATATACAAAATCTCGGCTAGGAAAATCCTAGTCGAGATTATATATAATACTTGTCTAATCATGTTCTGTTTCAATATCTTCGTGTGAGAAAGTTCCTGTATTGGCATCTAGTCTTACTTCGATTTCCTTATTAGCTTCATTCAGATTAGCCTCATATACAAGGACCTTATCCTCAACATCTAATTTCAATTTTTTAACCCTTGCCTTAGGGTACTTTTGTTTAACTAGGTTCTCTGCCTTGGCCAAATCAATTTTAGGCTTTGTGTTTAACATTAACCTATATTCTGGATCCATGCTCAAGTCTTTTATTTCAGTCTTCAGGATTTTTCCTATCTGGGCATCAATATTATATTCCTTCTCCAACTTTCCATCAAGGATGAAAATTTCATGGACTAGTTTTCCATATTCGTAGTCTAGTTCATAACCTATAACTTGCCCAGTCTTAGCCTCTTTTAGGGCTATTTCTTTAGCTTGGTCTCTTGTTTGGCCTTTAGCTTCTACACTAGTCGTTTCTTTTACCTGACTGGCTTCTTTTACCTGGTCTTTGTCTTGTTCTTTTGACTCTTTGACCCTTGAGGTGTCTTTTGTATTTGATGGCAAATTCTCATTAGGGACCTTGTAATTGAATGTTGTTAGTAAAATAATAATAAAAATCGTGATAGCTATAAGTATTGTTAGTAATTTTCTCATAATTTTACCTACTTTCTTTAAAATATTTTCTTCAAGTCCTTCTTGATGATTTCATGGATTTTAGTATATCTCTTTAAACCCAAGCCGAATAAAATGGTATTACCATATGTAGTAAAACTATTAATGGACCAGTAAGGCCACCCATTAAAGATCCAAATGCACAAAGCAGAATTACAGGCAAATTCAAAATTATAGCCACAGCCTTGTAAATCTTTGATTTACAGAAAATACAAACTATAATACAACCATAAAGGCTACACCATAACCAGTTGTATATGAATATTTCATAAAGACCAGCAAAAGACAGCAAGGCTAATGCTGGCAAAATTAAACTTAGAACTATCCCTATAATATTGGCAAACTTCTTCATATCCTTACTCCCTAATTAATTATAATATACTCTTATTTCATTAAATCTTATCCAAACTTATCTAATCAGGTTTGGTCTATATAGATTTCAATCCTATCATATTTTGACTGTTCCTAACTACATTTCTTCCAAAAGGGCAATTCTCTGCAAAATACCCCTAGCCAATTCCTTTGCCTTGGCAAAGTCTTCCCTGGTCAAAATAAGCACGACATAGGAGTCACTTCCCACATCCATTCCTGCCAATATATAGTCCGTCCACATTGAATTGATTTGGGCACCCCATTGTGGTATAGCCTCATCCTGGTCCAGGATATTTCTATTCAATTCATCTAACTTACATAGGTCTATATCGAGGTTCATATTGACAATTAATTCCTTTAAAACTGGTATAAAGACATCTTTTCTGGTCTTCCAATCAAAATCAAAGGCTCTCTTTGTCTGTAAGACTTCTTCATAGAGTTCTTCCCATGCATTATCAATATCCTTAAGACCTTCAATCTTTAGACCGCCTATAAATTTTTGGCTATCTGAAGAATCACCCAAAAGTAGCTTTGCCAGGTCATAAAATGACTCTCTTATAGCTTCATTATCCTCTGGAGGAGCCTCAAAATATTGGTCTTGACTTGGAAGGATTGACTTTTTTACAAAATTCCTCATGATTTTAATTGCTTCATCATAAGTCAAGTCGGGCATCCAGTATTTCTTGTCATCAATATCCATGTATATATCAACATGGTCCTGACTTTTGCCAACGACAGCCTTCATTAGGCTACAACCCCTTATATCATGCGGTGGATAAATTTCCGTATACATTATATATCCATCCCTCATGGCCTTGAGTGAATTGTCTATCCCTATTATATTGAAGCCATTGCTATCACAAAGTGGTGATTTCATGTGCCATTCTTCATATGTATTAAATATCTTTTCCTGGATTAGGTTGTACAAACTCATAATATACCCCTCATAAACACTAAAATTTCCTGTATTGGTATTACTTTAGAAACCAACTTTACTATTTGTATTTTTTACTCTTGATACATTTTTCTAACTACTATACCTTCGTGTAGTCATAATAATGTAGCTTTACCCTATTCTTCTTAAGTTGCCTTTTCATTGCATCTATTTCAGCTACGGCCTTCCTGGATTTTCCTATCATGAAGGCCTTATGCCTCCCATCCTTCATAGTTAACTCTATATGGTATCTCTTGCCAGACATGTGCCTGCCACGTAATAGATGGATTGTAACTTCATCTATATCCTTTAGCAAAATTTTTCTATTTCCTGGAACTATACCACTGTGGATATAGAAAAAACCACCTGCAATTTTATAGGATGACCAAAAACCACCACCACTTTTCATGGTTATAGATAGTCTCCTATAAGCTATAAGAAGTATGAAAAATGCAATAAGAATCAATGCATTTCTAGCTATATCGTATGAAAGCATCTCTTTCATACCTATCAAAAAATACTCAAATACTTTCATTTTACCACCTTGTGACTATTTATAATTCTAAAATCAAGGAATCTCTACCCATAAATGAATTTTGATCCCTTGATTTATATTCACCTTTTATATCCTAAGTTTAATATATTTCCCCTAGTCTGCAATATAAGATAATACATAGTGCATATTGTCTGGAATTGAAAAGCCTATATCTTCTACTTGAAGGTTTCCATTTAGGCCCTTGCTCATAGCAGTCTGGTGAAAATGTGATAAAGCTATACCAATATCTATATGCTTTATCTTCTTCACATCATCATTTAAAGTATTTTTGTAGTTACAGAAGAAATGGAACTTATTTCCCTCCTTGACTACTGCCCAAGGCTGGGAATTGGTAGCACTAGGTGCCAGTCTAAGCATTTCAAGTGCATCCTCATATATTCCAGCATCTGCCTTAGTCAAAACCTTAGTGAAATCATCTAAGAAAAATAGTTTATCCCAGTCTTTTCTCTTTTTAGATCCCAGACTAGCCTTTGTTATTTTTTCTAAAAACGATTGTTTTTGGGCAGGGTAACCAAGTGGGCAAATACATGGAAATAAGTCATCCTCACCAATTTCAATAGCATTTATAAAATCTTTTCTTTTAAAGGTTCCCGCAAGCCAAACTGTACCTATACCCATATCAGTAGCGTATAGTACCAGGTTTTCAAACTGGTAACCTATAGCCTCCATTGCATATGGTTGGTCTTTTACTGTTATTGCCAAGAAATCTTTTGCTCCCTTTATAGTCCCATATGTTCCGAGCTGGACATCATCTGCACCTTTTTCCTTGCTTATATACTGGACCTTAACATCTATCCCAAATGGGTTGGTTAGGGTCCCATTAAATTCCAGCAACTTCTTTTTATCTTCTTCAGTCAATGACCTTTCTTCATAAGTTCTCTTACTAATACGCCTCTTTATTACCTCTTTTACATTAATTGGCAATCTATCAACTTTCTTGAATTCCATATTTGACACTCCTTTCTTTACTTGTGTATAAAACTCTTATATTTTAATCTATTACTAAATATATATCCTGCTTTACCTTACCAGGACGAGTCTCCCCCAGTTCTTTATATTTGTATTATAACATGTACTTATGTCTAAATCAGTATATATTCTTTTTTTAATATATTTCAGGCTATGTCAAGTAGTTTGAATTTAAAGCTTATTATAGATTTTTCATTTTTCAATTTATTTGTCCCTATACATTGTAATTTTCAGACAAAAATAATATAATCTAAGTATAAATACAAATAATTTTCTATTAGTTAAACTATCTGTTACAATCTAAAAAACAATCGTCTACAATTAAAATTTTATATAGTCAGGAGGTATTTTGTTATGATTAAACTATTAAAAAAATCATTATTCTTACTGTGTTCCTTAGCCCTACTATGGCCATCTGTTGCGAGTGCAGATATGGAAGTAGTTAGAATTGCCGGCCAGGATAGGTATGTAACTTCATCCCTGGTAGCCACTAATTTTTTTAACTCCCAGTACCTTATAATTGCCAGTGGTGAAAAATATCCCGATGCAATAATGGGTGGCTGTTTGTCAACCCAGATTAAAAGTCCTATTCTCTTAGTACAAAAAAATGATATACCCGACTCAATTAAGATGGAGCTCCGTAGATTTACACCAAAGAAGATCTTTGTTTTAGGTGGTCAATCTAGTATTTCTGATTCTAATATAAGGAAAATTAAATCTATATGTAATGCCCCTATACTTAGGGTAGCGGGTAAGGACAGGTACCAAACTGCTCATAAAATAGATAGGTTAAGAATAGATTTACAAAACTTGACAGAGGAACAATGGGACGGAATCACTAGACACTATATAGGTGCTGTGAGTGGTGAAAATTTCTATGACGCCCTATATGCTGCCCCTTATATAGGTCTAAGAAAATTTGAGACAGGCTGGATAATGTCACTTATATTCTGCCATAGTGTTGAAGATTTTATGAAGGAAAGTGAAGATAGTGTTGAATCACTTGGCTTTTTGATAGGTGATATAAAAGTGTTGAATAGCGAAAGCTTTTACTATCCTACTATCATAAAGGGTCGTAATAGGTATGAAACTTCGGCTATGATAGCTTCTAATTATTATAATAAATACATCCTTAATCTTCCTTGTGATACTGTTGTGATAGTCAGTGGTGAAAACTTCCCAGATGGGCTTTCAGCTGCTGGTTTTACTGCATTACATAATGCCCCTATTTTACTTACACCAAAGAAACATTTAGATCCTGCTGTCAGGTCATTCCTGAAAAACAATCCTGTTCGTAAGGTGATTATTGTTGGTGGTGAAAATTCGGTGTCTAAGAGTGTTGAAAATGAATTAGGACATTTATAGATATTAAAAAAGTCCACGACCAAATCGACCGTGGACTTTTTCATGTAAACTGCTTTTTATAGGATGTCTAATTACAGTTTTTCAAAAACTTATAATGAGATTCTCCCACTTTATTTTTTAGACTTTTTGTAGGCTGATAGCGCCCCTATTGCAATATTCAAGGTTCTTTTACCCCTTTTCTTTTCTTTGTTTTCCCTTACAGAACTAACTAGGGTTATTTTCCGGTCAGGCAGCTTTAGTATATAAGTTTCATACCAAAAGGGCTGTGGTTTAGGTATCTTGATGACCAGGTCCCCCTTATTAATCTGAACCTCTTGTTCCCTCCAGTTTAATAGGGCATAGTTTTCATAAATGTCAATATGTCCTTCTAGATCTTCATGACTCCAAATCTTCTTAGCAAACCAGGTTGGAACCAACATAAATACAGGGATTAAGGCGAATATCAAGTAAACTGTATGCATGGGATGTTGCCTAAAGTAGACTGGTCCATATTCTGGTCCCTTATCTATACCAGTTATCTTCAAAAAACCAAAAAATGCCATTAGTCCAAGTCCTACTCCCAATATTACTAGTACATATAAGACACCTGGCCTGTATTTATTATATCTAAATTTTATTCTCTTCATATTTCCTTCCCTTTTCGCCTCATTCTATTACTGCTTACCTGCTTCATCCATTTCCCTATTAATAATATTTACTAGTAGTTTTTGTTATTTCGTTTTAATTATTCACTTTTACTTTTAACATTTTTATTTTATCCTTTATCTTATATTATACCATTAAATGGTTTTTATGAGTAAAATAGTCCTTATTTAGGTGTATACAAACATAAAACTTATATAATATTTATAGCTCAATTATATTTACCTTCGGAATAATTTTTTCACTCTAAAGACCTCTATAATGATATAATTTACTTATACTTGATTGTATAATTTTAAATTAGAAAAGAGGACTGGACATGGGCTTTTTTACAACAGTTGTGGGTTTTTACTTTGTTTTCCTTCTGTCATTTTTATTTACTATTTATATCTATTTCAGGCTTGCAATGGCTGTAAAGGCAGGCGAAGATGTTCCTAAATGGATTTATCTTATAGGTCAGGGTTTTAGGCATAGACATTACAATACCCTTAATGATGTCACTGATTCTACAGCTCTAAGGGAGGCAAGCTTTTTTATGTTGCGTCTTGTAATCGTCAATATTATTGCATTTATTGCACTCTATTACAAAACATATAATTTACAAAAAGCACTATATACTTGTTTGAGAGCCCAGATGGTTATTGTTCTTGTAACTATCTTCATTCAGGGTATTATAAAAATCATTTCGATAAGTCGTAACAAGACCAATAAACCTATGTATATGTACTCTTCATCAAATGCAGTAATAGGAGGCTTTTTTTTCACTTCTTTCATCCTTACTTTGTGTATATCCATATCAGGTTTTCCTGCTGAGCCTGTCACAGTACAAGTAGACAAGACTAGCCTGGTTGTGGGAGAAACAAGGGCTTCTGATCTCTTGTCTTCAGGCTTTACCTTTTACAAGAAAAGTCCTGATAGCAAGGTTGTAAACAAGCGTAATGACCACTTTTATTATGGTGAACTTGTAGAACTGGTGAAAGATGGCAAGCCATATGGCTATGTGTCCCTTACACCAGAGTTATCAGATTCGGACAAGGTCAAAAACTGCATAGTGACTTTTTATGGAATAAAGGCCGATAATGAACAATTATCAAAGGTTAGGTTTAATAATATAGACTTGTCAAAACTAACAATTAAAGATTTTAAGACCAGGAAGCTGACAGATATTTTTTCCCTGGATCCTGTAGATTATGAGGAGGTAAAGAACGATATATTTTTCTGTCTTAAATTACAGACATCTGGATATGACTTATGGAAGGCATACCGTATTGAAGCTAATTTTAATTCGGACTATACACCAGATCGCTATGGTGTTAGGGCCCAACATACAATATGGGAGTAGGCATTATATACCTACTCCCATTTATAATACATTCCAATTTTTTATATTTTTCTAATTAGACATATATATTATTCTGCTTACTTTACTCATCTAAAATAGATAAATATAAATCTAGTCTCTGATTCAAATATTTTGCAAACATATCTGCCATTGCTGATATATTGTGCTTTACATGATATTCATCAAATGCTTCATAATATTTCAACCTATCAGTAAATTTAATATCGATTGGTGGATATCCTGCCTTCATAAGTTCTAAATTTACCAATAATCTTCCAGTCCTTCCGTTTCCATCAATAAAAGGATGGATACCTTCAAATTCTATATGAAAACGGGCTAACTTGGTCACGATATCTTCCTTGCTATTTTTATATTCTTCTAACAATTCTTCCATTTTAGGAATAATCATATATGGTTGAACTGGTTCATGGGCTGCTCCCATAATTCTGACAGGAATTTTTCTATATCTTCCCCTATCATCTTTCTTATCAGACAAAACTAAATAATGAATATCCTTAATTACACTTTCAGAGATTTCAATATTTTCACTTACAAGCTGTCTTACATAATCAAAAGCTTCCTTATGCCCAATTACCTCCAAATGCTCCTTTAATGATTTTTGGTCAATTGTAAGTCCTCTTAGAACCATGTCAGTCTCACGCATGGTTAAAGTATTGCCTTCGATTGCATTTGAATTATATGTGTACTCTACTAGAAATTCCTCATTTAATCGTTCCAATTCACCTTCTGTTAAAGGTCTCATTTCTTTAAGAACTTCTAATTTTTTTTCTATAATTGGAATGAGAGACTCTGTATTTTTATATCTTCCATCTGTTGGCTTTACAGCATCAGATGGTATTTTCCAGCTTCTTCCTTCTTGATATGCCCCAAGAATTTTCCCCTCTGAACATAAAATTCTTACCCTTCTATCAGAAACACCCCACTTTTCAGCAGCTTGTTTTACCGTAATGTACATAAACTATCCCTCCAATCTATTTATATTGTACTATTTTATCGGAATAATATCAACCATATCGGAACGATATTTTATGTTTTGCGGAATAATATAGGTCTCAGAACACTGCTTTACTTTAGACTTTTGTCTCCTTTTGTATATAATTCCGGTCTAGTGATTAATAGGCCATACTTTAACTTTGGCAACTTAATCAATTCGTCATATAATTTTTTAGTTTCCCTGCAAGGTCTCAAGCTTAAATATTCTAAGTTTTCAAGGCTTAAGATAGGAGTATAGTCCTTGTTCAACTTATTATTACAATTTATGACTTTTCCCAATCATTAACTGATTCGATAACTGGTATCCAGGCGTCTATTTCAAAAGACTCTCGAATATAAGGGACAGAATATCCATCAACTATCAGTATCCCATTACATCTAACATGAGCCCTACTATCCTTTATTTCAAGTAATTCTAACTCATATGAAACCATTGGTTCAGACTCATAAAGATAAAAGGTGTCCTCTCTATCATCACATTCTTCTACTGTAGCTACCCTAAATATTTCTCCGACTAAATCTTCTATTGAATTTTTATCTGTATTTATTGGATTAATGCAAATTGCAGGTGCTAATATTTCATCACCAAAATTCCCATTTTTAAATCCAATATCCACTGACCATGATACAGAATTATATTCCTTAAAAAACATAAGGCAGGTCTGTCTATTTAATAAATTTTCCTCAAATAAAAACTTGTCTCCTATTTTAAGCATTTTTTATCTCCTTATGGTCTTTTCAACTTATCAATTAAGCTTTTACTCTAGCCTTAACCCTTGTCAACAAGGCCACACTTTCACAATGTGGTCCCGATGGGAACATATCCATAAGCTTTAGTTTTTCTAACTTATAGCCCCTAGATTCAAATTCAACCACATTTTCAACCAAGGACTTAGGGTTACAGCTGACATAGACTATCTCACCTGCACCAAATTCTGCTATGTCCTTGACACCATTGCCCAGTATTCCGGCCCTCGGTGGGTCCACTATTATCAGGTCTGGTTTCTCAGGAAGAGACGTCACTAGCTTGGCCACGTCACCAGCTATAAATTCACAGTTATCTAAGTTATTTAGACCTGCATTCTGGTTGGCTGCCACTACTGCCTCTTCTACCAACTCTATCCCATAAACCTTCTTGGCAGTCTTAGCCATAAGTTGGCCTATAGTACCGGTTCCACTGTATAGGTCAAAGACTACCTTACCATCCCCCTTATCACCAGCAAATTCCCTGGCTATGGTATATAGGTCCTCTGCCCCCTTGGTATTTGTCTGGAAGAATGAAAAAGGTGATACCTTAAATTTAAGACCCAGTACCTCTTCATAGAAGTAGTCCCTACCATGTAAGATTCTTAGCTCATCACATTTAACAGCATCTGCAAGTCCATCATTGATTGTATGTAGGACTCCTACTAGCTCATCTTCAAGGTTTAGACCCAATAGGAAGTCCTTGTAGTCCTCCATCCTGTAATCGACCTGGGATGATGTAACTATATTTACCATTATTTCTCCAGTATTTTCACCCCTCCTGACTACCAGGTGTCTTAGGTAGCCTTGGTGGTTAAAGGTCCTGTAGTATGGCAGGCCTTTTTCTTCAAAGTAGTCCCTGGTTCCGACCATTATCTTCCTAAAGTCCTCATCTATTATCCTACAATCATCAACTGTTACTATGTCTATAAACCTACCAACCTTATGCATACCAAGTGATAGGGGACCATCCTTATACTCGTCTCCAAAGGTAAATTCCATCTTGTTCCTATAGGCGTACTGGCTAGGGCTACCCTGGATCCCCAGGAAGTCATAGCCTTTAATACCAGCCTTGTCGAAAAGTTCAAGTATCTGATTTCTCTTGATTTCTAATTGTTTTTCGTAGGGAATGGATAGGATTGAGCATCCTCCACACTGTCTAAAATGCTTACAGACTGGGGCAGTTTCTATATCAGATGGTTCAAGTAGCTCTAATAGCTTTACCTCACCACTGTCTGGCCTGGATTTTTTTACCACTGCCCTTACCTTCTGGCCTGTGATACCACCCTTCATCTTTATTCTCTTATCTTCATAAATAGAGCGGGATACACCACCGAACTCCATCTTTCCTACTTCAAATTCTATTATATCTTTCCTCTTCATCAACACTTACCTTTCTAACTGGCCTATAAATTGTCTCTTTTTATCTTTCTAGATTTATTTCTATCAGTATTTAACTGTCATTTCTTCCCTTATTTTTCTTGTGCTTTTTATTGTATTTCTACATTAAATTTACAAGTTACACTTATACAACTATAATTACTTGTTCTCCTATATCAGATATCTTTTTTCTCTAATAGGTCGATTTCTTCTTCCGTCAACTCTCTGTACTCTCCTAACCCTAGGGATTCATCCAGCTTTAAGCCACCCATCTGGACCCTCTTTAAGTATAGGACACTTTTTCCTACTGCTTCAAACATCCTCTTGACCTGGTGGAACTTACCCTCACTGATAGTCACATAGATTTCAGAATGTATGGTTCCATCCTCAGCCTCAAAGGTCCTGATTACTTCTAGCCTTGCAGGCTTTGTCGTATAGCCATCTCCAATATATACCCCCTTGCTAAAGGCTTCAATATCCCTTGCCAGGACTTCATGGTCTATCTCGGCATAGTAGATTTTTGGCACATGTTTTTTAGGTGATAGGACCCTATGACTCAGCTGGCCATCATTTGTAATCACCAAGAGACCCTCTGTATCCTTGTCTAGTCGGCCTACTGGGAAGGGTTCAAAGGCCAGGTATTCAGGGTCTATGAGGTCGATAACAGTTTGGTCATACTTGTCATATGTTGCAGACACACAACCTGCTGGCTTGTTCATCATCAGGTATATATATTCCCTATACCTGACCGCTTGGCCATTTAGACATACCTGGTCCTGGTTGGGGTCTAGGTGGTGGTCTGGTTTTTTGACTTCCTGGCCATTTACTGTAACCATACCTTGCCTGCACATTTTTTTAATTTCTGACCTGGTTCCATAACCCATGTTGCTAAGCATCTTGTCCAACCTCATACTAATCCTCCTGCCCTCTTATTACTACATATTGTCGTATATTTCCTTTAATTCATCCTCGCTAAAGCTATACTTAGATTCACAGAACTGGCAACCTACCTCTGCCCCCCTGTCTTCATCTATTATAGCCTTTAATTCCTTCTTGCCAATGGCCGCAAATACCTCTGCCACCCTGTCTTTAGAACAGTCACATTCAAAGCCTACTTCTATCTTGTCCAGAATACTTGGCTCTAAGTCCTTTAGCACTATATTCATCATATCTTCAGGTGTCAAACCCTGACTCAACATCTGAGTTATAGACTGGATTCCTGTCAGGTTTCTCTCTATTGTTGAAATGGTCTCTTCACTTGCATCCGGCATCATCTGGACTATAAAGCCCCCTGCCTCTTCTACCTCATCAGCCCTAGTCAAAACTCCTAGAGACACTGCTGATGGTGTCTGCTCCGATACAGTAAAATAATAAGTCAGGTCCTCGGCAATTTCACCGCTAACCATTTCGTACTCTCCATTATATGGCTCTCTTAGGCCAAGGTCCTTAATAACCCTTATAGTACCCTGGTTTCCGACTGCACCAGCTACATTTAACTTACCACTTGCATAGTTTTTAACTTCCACATCAGGGTTGGTTACATAGCCCTTTACTATACCATTGGCATTTGAGCTAGTCAGGATAGTACCTATAGGTCCACCCCCCTTGATAATAACTGTAATCTTGTCACCCTTGTTTTTCATCATGAGACCCATCATTGATGTAGCTGTTAGGGTCCTACCTAGGGCTGCAGTTGCAACCTTTGTCGTATTGTGAAAACCCCTGGCAGTTTCCACCATATTTTTAGTTGAGGCAAAAAATGCCCTCACCTCTTTATTTCCAGTTGTTACCCTTATACAATAATCTTTCATATTTAAACCTCTTTCTCTTAACTATTATTCTATTTTTTACCTATTCTATCTATTATTTCTACCTTCTTACTCTTGCTACTCCTCTTTTTTTATTAACTCTATAGTCTCTCTTTATTAACCCTTATCATTATCTTGTCTTTGACTAAAATAGATCCTTTCTTCCCTAATATTTATTTTACTGCTGTAAAAAATATCCTCTCCGACTGGTCACTTGGCCTGTCCAGACCAAAATCACCATAAGAATCTACTCTAGCAAAGCCAAGCTTCTTCAGGATATCTACAATTTCCTCTTCCCTGTGGGCCCTCTGCAAGTGGATTTCCTTATACCTCTCATACAGGTTGTCATCCTCCTGTGGACCTTCCTCTGAATAATCTTCTTGGTCATCCTCTGGTTCAAGTTTCAAGAAAAAGTCCAGGTTCATCTCCAAAAGCTGGTTGGCTTCATCATAATAATTAGTCCACATATATGAAATATCTTCCCTAGACTCCCCCATAAAGTTATTGCCCAAGACCTGACTCAACTTGTAGTATGAGCTGATGTCAAATACAAAAATTCCACCTGGCTTTAGCAGGTCATAAATCTTGGCAAAAACCTTGTCTAGGTCATCTAGACTGGTAACATAATTAAAGCCATCACAGGCACACAAGACACAATCCAGGTCATAAAGGTCAAAGTCCAATTCAACCATGTCCTGCTCTAATAAAACCAGGGGTACACCCATGGCTTCTGACTTTTCCAGGGCAAGGCCCAGCATGTCCTCTGATATATCTATGCCCGCAATATCGTAGCCCTTTTTGGCCAAGGGTATTGTAATATTACCTGTGCCACAGGCCAATTCCAAGATATTCTTTACATTGGCGCCACTTTTTTCTATCAAACTTTCTATATGTTTAACCCATGCCTCGTAGTCGACGTCATCCATCAACTGGTCGTATACATAGGCAAAATTACCATACTGGCTCATTTAACTACCACCTTACTTAAATATATCTTTAAATCACAATGTATAGCCCAAATTCTATACTCTATCAATTGTCTATCTCAAAAACTTCGTATTCTGTCATATTTCATATACTAGAATACTTATACCAAAAGATTGTATTTGCCTTGGCAAACACGTACTTGCACTCTATCCATTATATAACAAAATCAGTCTACAAGCACCTTTTTATTACACATTTCAAGAAGAAGATTATCTAAATCTGCAATATTTTAAAAAACAGTAAATCTATTTGACTCCTAGCCTCAACTTCTTGTCCAGTAAAAGTGGTAGGTATCATTTGATCTACTGTTTTTGTATATATTTCTATTAAATTAATTATCTTGATTTCATATGTATACTGGCCATGCACATTATGTGGTCTTTTTATTGATTTCTATAAATATATAATATAGTCAGCTATCGAATTTAAAAATTCTTGATCGTGTGAAACAATGAATATTATCTTATTGTTAGTTTTGCATTCATTGATTAGGTTGGATATTTTCATCATATTATAAAAATCCATACCACTTGTTGGTTCATCAAAAAATAAAAGTTTGGAATCTTTACACAATATAGACGCTATTACTACCCTTTGCTTTTGTCCACCCGACAAACTCATTGGATGGCAATCTTTCAATTCATACAAATCGAGTTTTTTTAGGATATCTTCAACATAAGCAATTTCAGCATTTTTTATACCAAGACTTACTTCACCCATAACAGAATCTGTAAAAAGCTGATGATTAACGTCTTGCATTACAAGCGATGATATTTTAATCCTATCTGCCTTTGAAAGTCTTTTGCCATCCAAATAGATTTCATCCTTGGATTTTCTTTCACAACCTACAAGACATCGTAGCAATGTTGATTTTCCTTTACCATTTTTTCCCACTATACCATATATTTTACCCATTTCAAAGGAGATATTTTTAAAGAAAAACCTCTTATCTATTCCATTAAATTTAAATTCAATATTTTTCACATTTAAATTTCCACCACTTTGAATCTCAGGTACTGTAAGTTTTGTTTTAGTTTTATCCCTTAAGCCTAACTCATTTAGCTTCTTGACGGATAATTTAATAAAATCTGCTTGCTTATACTCATTTTTTATTTTTCCATCTTCAATCAAAAATATTCTGTCTATAATATCCATAAGATAAAATATTCTATGTTCTGAAATTATAAGAGTTTTCCCTTTACTTTTAAGTTTTACAAGCATCTCTTTTATAATTTTAATATTTTCTTCATCAAGATTTGACGAAGGTTCATCTAAGACTATTATTTCTGTTCCCGATATATAGCTAGCAGCAATACATAAAATTTGTTTTTCCCCACCTGACAGCTTAAAAATGTCTCTATTTAAAAGATGTTCTATAGGAAACAAATTCAGCATTTCAGTTAATCTTCTATCCATTTTCTCTCTTGAAAGTCCTATATTTTCTAGATAAAAAAGCAATTCTAGACTAGTGTTAACATTAAAAAAATGGGTCTTTGGATTTTGAAATACACTTGAGACAAGCATAGATATTTCATAGAGTTTAAGATTTTTTATATTCTTATTATCTATCCTAATACTTCCATCCATGGAAGCTCCATCATATCTTACAGCCAATCCATTGATAGAATTTATAATTGATGATTTTCCACTGCCACTTTTTCCAGTAAACAATACACATTCACCCTTTTTTATATTTAAAGAAATATTTTTTAACACTTTTTTGTTCTGTCCATAAGATAGGGATAAATTTTCAATTTCTACCATAAAATTCCTCCTATAATCATAAACAGTATACTAAGTACATAGGCAAAATCAATGATTTTTATCTTTACTGATATATATCTTGTTTTTTTTACAGGATTTTCAATACATTTCGTCTCTGCTGCCTTTGCAATATCATCAGAAATATTAGATGATATGACAAGTAAGGGTACCATTACATGCTCAATATATGAAACAGGATTTCTAAAAGTAATTCCTCTTACCCTCATAGCAAGTTTTATATTGTGACTTTCTTCTATAAATGATGGAAAGAATCTAAAAATTACAGCGACTGGTATTGAAACAGTCTGAGGTAACTTAATTTTATCCATTGAAGATATTATGCTTCCTACATCTGATGTTTTTATAAAAAAACTACCAGCACTAAATGGAAGATAGAACATCCTACATACGGCAAATAACATAAAAAATATCATAAAAATAACATTCATATTTCTGATTACATCTAAACTGGGTATTACTAAAGAAAAAATACTGAAAAACAATATATTTTTCAATGCAGCCTTTTTTATTCCATTCTTATAGAAAAGAAATGAAATAAAAAGTATAATCCCCCATTCAAAATATAGGTTTACCTTATGAAATACAGCAAAACCAAGTAAAAAAATCACCAAGAGCTTGCTAAGTGGATTTGGATTATAGGGATTATCCAAATAAACTGGCATTATATGATACCAGCCTTTTCAAAATGCTTTTTCAAAAAAGCTTTACCAATATAGGCACCTATTATCCCACCTACAATTGCGCCAATATATACCAGTATCATGCTAGAGAAATTTAAAAGTGCTATAAGTTTCATTATATAAGCATAGCCCATTCCCCTTGTTTCAGCTATTTCAATAACCTTATCTTTCGCTAACAATACTTGCATTAAAAAACCACAAATCCAAGTGTTAAATATAGCAAAAGAAAGCATGTTATATTTGAAAGATTTATACCCACCAGTTTTTCTTATAATTTCAGCAATCACCATACTGATTAGGGCATGCACCAATATTACATATGTGTTCCCCATTGCAATAACAATAAGGCTACAAATCAAACCAAGTATAAATAATCCGCCTGGTTTTTGAACTTTTGCCATAAAAAGCATAATAACTATGCCTGTTATAATCCCCGCCACTGTAGGATAGGCCAAGTATAAAATCGGTACAATTCCAATCATTCCCGAAAGAAACATAAGCACAAAATATATTACTGTAAATACACCTATTGTAACTAAATCCTTAATTTTTAATTTTTCCATTTCCATAATCTCCTTCCAAATATATTTTTACTGGATTTTTGATCTTTCAAGCATTGCCTTATAAAATTCTGAACTCTTGCAAAGTTCGGCATCTGTACCTACCGCCTCTATTTTTCCTGCATTTAGTAAAACAATTTTATTTGCATTTCTTATCGTCCTCAACCTATGGGCAATAACTATAACTGTTTTATCTTTTATAAGTTCAGATAGGGCCTCTTGAATGAGACTTTCATTTTCAACATCAAGAGATGCTGTTGCTTCATCAAGCAGTATAATCGGTGCATTTTTCAGAATAGCCCTTGCTATTGATATTCTTTGCCTTTCTCCACCAGAAAGTCTTTGACCATTTTCCCCTATTATCGTATCCATTCCTTCCGGCATTTTATCTATAAAGTCATAACATCTTGCTATTCTAGCTGCCATTGCTATTTCCTCGTCTGTAGCATCCTTTTTACCAATTTTGATATTGTCTTTTATGCTTGAATTAAAGAGGATAACGTCTTGAAATACTATAGAGAAATTTTTAAGTAAAATTTCCGGATCAACCTTACTTATATCCTTTCCTCCTATCAAAATCTTTCCTCTATCTATATCCCAAAATCTTGCAGCAAGTTTTGTTAGAGTTGTTTTCCCGCTTCCACTCGAACCTATTAGGGCTGTTATTTCGCCTTGCTTTGCAATAAAACTTACACCATTTATTACAGAATAATTATCATATCCAAAATATACATCTTTAAATTCTATGTCATAATTTGCTATTTCCATATGCCTTTCACCCTCTTGAATAGGCATGGTTTTTATTTCCTTTATTCTTCCAACTACAGCATCAAGCATAACAATCATGGACATAAAGGTAATTATCCCCTCTATAGGAAGATAAATACTCGTTGTAAGCATTAAAAACACTATATATGCAAGTAGGCTTACCTCACCTGCCACTAGCATATTTACACCGATAATGGCAACACTTATAATGCCAAGCTTTAATATTGCAGTAGCTACTCCTGTAAGTGTTCCTGCAATAATTTCACCCTTAGTTTTTTGTTTTGTGGATGTATTTAATTTTCTAAAAAAATCATTTAGCATTCGCTCTTCTAAATTATATGATTTTATTTGTTCTATCTGCTCAATCTTTTCCTGCAAGTCATCAAAAACTTTGCGATTGTCATCTATCCAATCTTGCACCACTTTTTTCTGGCTTTTCCTTGATAAAAATATTATCAGGATTGAAATTGGAATTACCCATAATGCTGCAAGAGCTAATTTCCAATTATATATAAGGAGCATTAAAGCAATCACAGCTGTGGAAACAATGGTTGAGTATATTTGTGGGACAGCATGCGAAAATATGTTTTCATATAAATTTATGTCATTCATCATAGTTTCTGCAAGATCTGCCAAATCTCTTTTTCCAAAATAAGAAAGGGGAAGTTTTTTTAATCTTTCTGCTATATCAATCCTTGAATTTGCACTCTCATTATACACATTGGTATAGAGTCTTACATAGTCCCACCTGGCAACTAAAAACATCACTATCATCATCACTGCGATTAATATAAGATAATGAAGCACAGTGAAATTATAAGCTTTAATACCCTTTAAAATACCTATATACTGGAACAAAAACACAAAGGCAACCATTGGAGCAAATAATTTTGTTAAATTAACAAATGTATGTGAAATGATTGCCTTTTTTAAGTTAATTGCCCCTTTTTCGGACATGGCATATCGTTTCATAAAATATGAAATCATATCCTAACCTCCTATCTTCCAATTTACAGATTTTTGGTACTCATCCCAAAGTTTCTTATAAATACCATTCATCTCTATCAAATCATGGTGTTTACCTTCTTCTACAATCCTGCCCTTATCTATAACAAGTATCTTGTCTGTATCTACTACAGTAGATAGCCTGTGGGCAATCATCAGCGTAGTCTTGTTCTTTGACAGCTTCTTAAAAGATTCCTGAATCAAGTGTTCGTTTTCAGGATCCGCAAAGGCTGTAGCCTCATCTAAAATAATAATATCTGCATCCTTGAGAAATGCCCTTGCTATAGAGAGCCTTTGACCTTCTCCGCCTGAAAAATATGTACCTTTCGTCCCGTAAATAGTATCTAGTCCATTTTTTAATCCTTTAATTATCTCCTCACAACCTGAGTTAATCAATGCGTCATCTATTTCTGCATCAGTTGCATCATTCTTTCCAATTAGTAGATTATCCCTTATACTCATTTTAAATAGTTTAGAATTTTGAAAAACAAAAGCGATTTTTTTCATTAAAGATTCTTTTTCATAATCTTTTATATTAATTCCACCAATTAAAATTTCTCCTGATTTGATATCATAAAATCTTGCAGCTAGCCTTGCTATGGTAGTTTTACCGCTGCCAGACATTCCGACCAAAGCAACCCTTTCTCCCTTGTTTACCTTGAAGGAAATATTATCTAAGACATTTTCGTCCCCATAAGAAAAGCTTACATCTTTAAACTCTATTCCGACATCAGAGCTTGTCTTATCTCCATAAACAAAATCATCAAATTCAAGTATATTTTCAATTTTGTCCAAAGCAAGCTCTGCAAAATAGCTAAATTGTGTAATAGTCGCTGTTCTCATAATAAAAATGGCAAATGTTGGTCCTATCAGAAAATAAATAACAGAATTTGCAACCACATTAGCTAAATTACCATTAAATTTTATTAATAATAAGGCCACAGGTACTAAGAAAAATGCTGTAGATGTAGAAACAGTCTCAAACCATGACATCTTATTCGTATAACTCATGGTAAGCTTGAGAACAAGATCCTTTATTTTTATAATTAATGAATATAACTTGTCAAAACTTTCAATACTTTGGGCAAATGTTTTCACCACTGGAATTCCTCTTACATACTCCACAGTCTGAGAAGACAAATCTGAAAGACCTGCATAATATTCATCTTTCATTTTTTTGCTTTCAGATGTCATCATTGCCGACATTAATATCATACCTATAATCATCGGCACCATACTTGCAAGTCCCAATTTCCAATTAAACATAAAGAAAAATACAAACAGAACTATGGGTGATATAACTGTCATCGCCATATCAGGAAGTTGGTGGGCTAAAAATGAATGGGTTTCAGAAGCTCCGGATACAATTACATTTCTTATTCTTCCACTTTCTTTATCATCAAAATATCCTAATGGTTTATTTATCAGTGTTCTTACCGAAGTTTTTATAATATTATCTTCCACTTCAAATGCAAAAATATGAGAAAGAACAAGACCTATAAGATATATAAATATGCCTAAACCTGCAAATATTGCTGCATAAGTAGCATTTACCCTTACATAGGAAAAATCCACTATCTCATTTAAAATCAAATTGTTTACAATCCTATGAATAAAAACCATCGGCATCAAGACCATTATGCCCGAAATAGCAGACATAATCATAGCTATATAAAGCAAAATCCTCTTTTTACCACCATAGGGCATCAGTCTTTTTAGTATTGATTTTTTCTTATTCTTCAATGAATAACCCCTCCTTTTTCTTATATTTAACCAGGTGTGTAAATATCCTATTTAGACTAATGATAAGAGATATCTTTTAAATCCTTATCAATAAAGGCTCATTTTTTCGCTTGTTTTCACCTTTTATTTATTATATAATATACTAGGAGTTCAATCAATTAGATAGATCCAACTATGTCTATTGGGAATATTGTCTATTTGGGATAAAATTATAAGTGGAGGTATATATGAGCGATTTTTACAACTTTGTTAAAAACTATTTTTCTACAAATGAATGTACTGATAATACAAAATACTCTTCTGCAGGACATACATTCTGTTTTAATACAGATGATGCAGAAGGTATATATTGGTTTTATGAAGGTGAAAATTTTACAATTGATATTCATGATGTATTCATAAAAAAAGAAATTATCCACACAAGTTTTTCCGGTTTGGATAATTTCTATTCCTTTTATTCATCTTATTTAGTTACAGCAAATGGAGAAAGTTTTAACCCTTACCAAAATCTTTCTTCAAATTCACTCTATGTTATAAATACTAAAAACGCTAAAAACTGTAGGTTTATACTACACAAAAACTCTCCCTATCTAGGGATAGGTATAAATTTCAAACAATCTATGATAGACGAATGTCTATCCTCTTATAAAAATAAGGTTTCTGACTATGAAAATTTATTTTTCAATACTAGTACGATTATAAACAAACCCTTGGAAAGAATTGCAAAAGATATACTAAACTGTAAAATGACGTCCCCTGCTGCTGAAATTTTTTTTGAGTCAAAGGCAAAAGAATGGCTGAGTATAACTATAGACTCATTTTTAAATAAGTATAGCAATCCTATATCCATTGCTGATGATGAAGCTCTAGAAATAGTTGCTAATTATATAGATGATCATTATGCAACCTTGATTTCACAAAAAACTTTGGAAAAAATATCCACCATGAGTGGTACTAAACTTAAAAAATTGTTTAAACAAAAATATCAATGCACAATTACTGAATACACTCAAAGACGTCGAATGAATATGGCAGAAATACTTTTATTGAATTCCTCACTTAAAATCCAAGATATAGCTGAGGCTGTGGGCTATTCTTCTCATAGCAAATTCAGCACTTGTTTTAAAAAATACAAGGGCATGTATCCCAAGGATATTAGGAAATATAATTCTAAAAAAACTTCTATTTCTGATTGTACCTGTGTAAAAAAAGATACAATTTAATAAGAAAATCATATTTTTATCATTTTTTTTAGACTATTTAGAACGGATTATGTTCTATCCCAAAGCATCAATTTGATATTTGAGATAGAACATAATCTAAATTCAGAGAAATTACCTCTTATTTCAATTCTAAACTTTCTGCATTATAGTACTTAAAATCATTTTGCTTACAGTATTCGTCAATCATCTCTTGGATAGATGGACCTGCCCCATATTCCAAAAGATACACTTCCAAGCCTGCCTTCTTTACCTTGGATAAATACTCCTTATATCGTTTGGTTTCATCCCTTGCCTGAATACCGTAGCTCTTATTATCAAAGTCTATACTGGTAAATACACACTCTTGGTTTATTCCATCGAAAAGATCCTTGGCTATATTTTCATCTATACACCTTGAAACAAATGGGTCACCACCATTTATAATAATTTTAAGCTTATAGTCCCTAAGACCCTTTATAATTGATGTCAGGCCTTGAAAAATTTCTTCTCTTGGATATTGGTAGTAGACATCTGTATTGTCTATGAAGAAACCATCTATATCCTTATCAGCATACTTCTTTCCAAGGGTATGAACTATAAATTTTTGCCAGTCACTTGCTGTCACATCTATCCAGCGCTCATCTGGCCAATTTTCATAGGTGGCTAGGGTTAGTTTTTCATAATTTTTATAGTAGGGCCTAAACTTTTCAATAGAGCCTATGTTTAGGTATCCATATACAAGTTTATTCTCCTTATGGAGCTGGTCTATATCACTCTTAGTGAAGTTGGAAGGGTCTATTACCACAGTCTTATAATCATCTAATTTATGGATTTCAGTTTTCTCAATTCCAAGGAAGACCCCATAATCGTTCTTTTTATCCCTATCCTTAAAGATTCCTAACAGACTTAATAGGGCCAAAATAAATACGCTGGTTATAAGAATCCCAGCTGTAATTTTTACACTTTTTTGCCTTCCAACCAGTCGCATCTATCAAGTCCCTCCTTTTTATCTTTCTGACATATATTTCTTTATTTCATCAGGGCTTAATCTCCTTACCTCTGTACTAGGATATTCCCTATACTCTTCAACTATAAAAACCGGTTCCATTTTTTCACATGTTTTCCTCTTGTTCTTTTTGAGATACTTTAAGAGTTCTTGCCCATCTCGAAAAATCTTATACGATAACCTACCTTTTTCATTTTTGATTTCATAAATCCCACATGGCTTTTTAGTCGTATAGTCAGCCGTCCTTAAATATAGTTTGGCTATTTCCAAAGATTTAAAAGGAAAATTCCATCTTTGTAACCCCCTCTTTGGATCAGCTTCAATACAAATACATCTTCCACAGGTTCCACAAATATATTGCCTATGATTCTCTAGACATTCTAGTGGATTTAAAAGGGGAGTAATCCTATTTTCTCTACTATAACATTCTTGACACATTTTCTCCTACCATTCCTAAAATACACTTATATAATCCACCACAAAATTATATTAAGAAATAAATTCATAAATGAATGCACAAGTATACATGCTTCAACCTTTTCAGTCTTATAATATATAATTGAAAGTATGGCTGCTGCACCCAATTGATTTACCCAGTCACCAACCGATACCGGCATATGAATTGCCGTAAATATAAGACCGGTAATAAGCAGACTTACTTTTAGGTTCCCAGGGAAAATTACCTTTGTCAATATCCTTCTAAATACAAGTTCTTCAGTAACAGGACTTAAAATACAAGTCCTCATAAACTCTATTACTAGGTACTGACCCTCTGTGCTTACATTTGGGTCTAAATACGGTACCCCTTCTATTTTTCCTACATATGTTGCTAAAAAGTGAAGTACAAGAGTAGCGAGCAAGCCGAACAGTATCCATTTTATGGTTACATTTTCTGAAAAAAACTCTTTCCAGTTTATGTAGCTTTGTTTTTTGGCATATAAATTAATTAAAATTACCAGGACTGAAAATGCTGCTATTACAAATACATTTTGAGGTAAAGTCAATGGTGCTTTTTTATTTATAGTAGACGCTATTGGTATAAGTGTTAGTTGCCACAGGGCTGCTGAAATTGCTAACATAACCAAGCACTCTATTATTCTTCTTATTAGTGTTCTTTTCATTGCATATTCTCCTTATGAAGTTTTCTGTATCTCTAACTACAAACTTATATTAGCTGAAATTTATTTTTCTTGAATCTCCTTGCCACTGATATGTTCAATATCTATCTGGAACATCTGGACTGCCTTACCTGCCTTGGCAATCTCTTCATCTATGATATCTTCACTTGGATAATACTTTCTTGCTAGGTTCCTCAGTGTTTCCATCGCCCTTTCCTGGTCATCTACCAGGTGACACCTTCCATATACAATGGTACTTTGGACATAAGGTGCCCAGGCTTCTTCCTTTATAGTCTCATTTCCATAAACAGTAAAGCACACCTTGTCACAGGCCTTGATAGAGTCTAGCTTGTGGCCTGCCCTCGCCCCATGAAATATAATGATATTACTGGCCTCATCATATGTATAGTTAATTGGTAGGGCATAAGGATACCCATTGTCACCATTAACCGCTAACACTCCACGACGTGATGTTCTTAGCAGGTCCTTTGCAACTTCTATACTGATTTCTCTGTTTTTTCTTCTAACTGGTCTAAACATTTTCTTCCTCTCTTAATATAAAACAAAACCATAGTCATGTTAAAACTTGACTATGGTCTTAAATTCAATTAGCACTCGAACCACTTAGCAAGTCCGCCCTTAGCTGTTTCTCTATACTTGTCCATCAAGTCAATTCCTGTTTCCTTCATAGTGATAGTTACCTGGTCAAATGATATCGTATGGGCACCATCAGTATTTAGGGCATACTTAGCTGCAGCTATTGCTCTTTCAGCAGCCATTGCATTTCTTTCTATACATGGTATCTGAACATATCCATATACCGGGTCACATGTCATACCCAGGTGGTGTTCCAAGCCTATTTCAGCAGCGTATTCTATCTGCTCTAGAGTACCACCAAATAGGTAGGCAGCACCTGCTGATGCCATCGAACAGGCAGCACCTACTTCACCCTGACATCCTACTTCTGCACCAGATATAGATGCATTAGTCTTGATCAGGTTACCTATTAGACCTGCTACTATTATACCTTCTATGATGTGTTGTCTAGTGTAGCCATTGTGTACCATCAATGAGAAGAATACACCTGGTATTACTCCTGCAGCACCACAAGTTGGGGCAGTAACGATAGTACCACCTGACGCATTTTCCTCAGATGCAGCCAGGGCGAAGGCGTAGTCCAAAGTAGTATAGTCCTTTGTAGCCAGGTACTTCTTGTAGAACCTTGATGCCCTTCTCTTCAACTTTAGTTCACCGGGAATTATTTCTCTACTTTCTATTCCCTTGTCTATAGCCGCCTTCATAGTATCGACTATATTACCCATATATTCCAGGAAGTCATCATCTTCCCTGTCTAGTACATATTCAACAAACGACTTGTCATTTTCCTTACAGTACTTTATTATATCGTCTAATTTAGAGTGTTCGTAATACACCTTACCATCTACCTGGTTTCTCTTACCCTCTTCTGCCAGGGTACCACCACCTACTGAGAATACAGTCCATTCATCAAAGGCCTTGCCTGATTCATCCAAGGCCTCTAGCATCATACCATTTGGGTGGAATTCCGGATTGATGTCATCTCTCCATATAAATTCAACCTTCTTTGGTGCTATTGTCTTTTCTATTATATAGTCTGTAAGGTGGCCCTTACCTGTAGCTGCCAATGATCCATAAAGTGTACACCTGTAACTGGCAGCATCAGGATTCTTTTCCTTAAATCTCTTGGCTGCCCTCTGTGGTCCCATTGTATGTGAACTTGATGGTCCACTACCTATTTTATATAACTCTTTTAATGTATCCATAATTTACCTCCATAATTCAACTTTAAAACATCACTTATTATATCATACTCTAGATATTAGGTCTATACATCTTGTCTTAAAAAATTAAGCATATTTATAGCCTTAGTGGGTATAATTTTAATAACTATTGTATAGAATAGGTTTTTAATTTATATTAGAGATATAAGTCCCATCTAGGAAGACTTAATATATGTCAGTGGGATAAAATTTAGGTAATTTAAAATAAGACTAAGATATAATATAGGAATTTTAAAAGGAAAAGAGGAGATAATATGATTTTTAAGGGTTGTGGAGTAAATATAGTTACACCATTTACAGATACTAATGAAGTTGATTTTGATAGTCTAGGTAACCTAGTGGATACCTACCTAAAAGTAGGGTCCCAGGCCATTATCTTGGGGAGAACGACTGGAGAGTTCTATGCTATGAACGATAACGAAATTTTGGAAGTGATAGCCTTTGTGGTAAAGAAGGTCAACAAGAAGGTCCCTGTCCTTGCCCAGACTGGCCTAAATGATACTTCTAGGTCTGTAATCCTATCTATAAGGGCCAAGTCCTTGGGACTAGATGGTCTAATCCTATCTGCCCCATACTATAGCCAGGGAAATGAGTTGGGCTTAATCAGCCACTTCAAGTCGATAGCCATAGCTGGTGGCCTGCCTACATATATAGACAATGACCCTGCCAGGACTGGCTTAAACCTTGCTCCTGGCCTTGTTGCCAAGCTAGCAGAGATACCAAATATAGTAGGTATTATAGAGTCATCTAGTGACCTTAACCACTTGGCTGATCTATCACCACTAATCAATGACAACTTTGCCCTTATAAGTGGCAATGACAAGACTATACTGGCCAGCCTGGCTATGGGTGCAAGTGGCCATGTATCTGTCTTGGCGAATATATGCCCAAGGCTGATCTTCAATATATATGACAAGTTCATTGAGGGTGATTTTGCCGGGGCTAGACAGGTCTTCAATGACTCCCTAAAGGCTATTGATCTTATGAATCTAGACGTCAATCCTATACCGGTTAAGACTGCCATGAATATGCTAGGCTATGAAGTTGGTAACTTTAGACTACCTCTCCATCCGATGGATCCGGACAAGGCTGCCCAGGTAGCTACTTTTATCATGGATACTGGCCTAGAAAGGCTATAGAATACATTTGTTTAAAAGAATTGTAATATAGGTTCCCCCCCCATTACAATTTGATTACTTATATAAAATCACCTCCTTAATTTGGACCAAAAGTCCATCTTTAGGAGGTGTTTTTTATGCACTATCTTTATTTACAAAAAAAGTACCGAATGTGACTGGTCACACTCGGTACATCTAAGGACTTTATTATAGTCCCTCTTATCAATCTTATAATGAAGACTTAGAGTAGAATTCGACTACTAGTGCATCGTTGATTTCGATTGGCACTTCTTCTCTTTCAGGTAATCTTGTTAATACAGCTGAGAAGTTAGCCTGGTCCTTAGTTAAGTAAGGATATTCGCTTAGTGCAGCTGCTTCAAAGTTAGCCTTGAATAATTCGTTAGTTCTGTACTTTTCTCTTAGAGAGATTTCGTCTCCAACACTAACGATGAATGATGGTATATCTACCTTTCTTCCATTTACGTGGATGTTACCGTGAGATACCATCTGTCTAGCCTGTCTGATTGAGTTAGCTAGACCCATTCTGTATACTAGGTTGTCTAGTCTACATTCTAGAGTTGTTATAACTGCAGTACCAGTAGTCATTTTAGCCTTCTGAGCCTTCTTCATATAGATTCTCATCTGCTTTTCTGATACTCCGTAATAAGCTCTTAGTCTCTGCTTTTCAAGTAACTGCTGACCATATGGTGTAAGCTTCTTATCACTTCTTGCAGTTCCCTTACCAGCTCTGTTCATTGCCTTTGGATGACCACAAACGTTAAGTCCTAGTCTTCTAGATAACTTAAACTTAGGTCCTCTTGTAATTGATGACATATTTTTTCTCCTTTTTAAATATAAACTATGGATGCACCCCTTGTGCATTGTCCACTTGAAAAAATGGATGTGTGAAACTCCTAAACCAAACACACCTTAGTAGGAATTTTCGCTACATTGTCCATTTAAAGGCTATGCCTTTACTGTGTAAATATTACACGACTCATATATTATACTACAGACTTGCCTGTATGTAAAGTTTTTTCTTTGATTGGACCAAAGCTATTTATATGCTTTTTATAATTTATCCTGATTAATATGATTTATATGTATTCCTATATATTTATATGTGCTAAATATAGCTATAAACAAAAAGGTACAACCAACTCCCCTCTTAAATTGGAAAAATGGCTGTACCCCTATTAATTTCAAACTATTAAATACTTTTAACCTATACCAGGATCTTGTCGAAGAAGTCTTTTGCCCTATCGCTCTTAGGATTATTAAATACTTCTTCTGGACTTCCATCCTCTACGATCTTGCCTTCATCCACAAATATGACCCTATCTGCAACTTCCTTGGCAAAGCCCATCTCATGTGTAACTATTGCCATAGTCATACCTTCATCTGCCAGCTCCTTGATTACGTCTAGAACTTCCTTTACCATTTCCGGGTCTAGGGCTGATGTCGGCTCGTCAAATAACATCATGTCCGGCTCCATGGCAAGGGCTCTTGCTATGGCTATACGCTGTTGCTGGCCACCTGATAGCTGGACTGGATAGGCATCAATCTTGTCCAATAGGCCTACCCTCTCAAGCAGTTCCCTGGCCTTCTTTTCAGCCTCCTCCTTAGTCTTACCCTTTACTGTCATTGGGGCTAGAGTTATGTTGTCTAGAATGGTTTTGTTTGGAAAAAGATTGAAGTTTTGGAATACCATACCTATCTTCTCCCTAGTCTTGTCTATGGTTTTTAAGTTTTTAAGTATATCCTGACCTTCAAAAATAATCTGGCCTGATGTAGGTTCTTCCAGTAGGTTCATACACCTTAGTACGGTACTCTTACCTGAACCTGATGGCCCTATAATTACCAGTATATCGCCCTTGTCTATTTCGAGGTCTATACCCTTTATTACCTCTAAACTTCCAAAAGACTTGTGCAGATCTTTTAGTTCTAATAAAACTTCTTTATTACTCATTACAATCTCCTATCTTTCTACAGTCATTTTCTTCTCTAATAAGCCTACTAATTTTGACAATGTAAAGGTAATTACAAAGTAAATCAATGCTGCAAACAAGTATGGTCCAAATCCATTATAAGTTGAGTTCTTAACTGAGTTTGCTACGAACATAATATCCGTTACACCTACAAATGCTACTATGGCAGATTCCTTTACAAGTGATATAAATTCGTTAGCCAGGGCTGGTAAAATATTCTTTACAGCCTGTGGAACAATTATATACCTCATTGACTGTAGATATGTCAAGCCTAGAGACCTACTGGCCTCCATCTGTCCCTTGTCAACTGAAGATATACCTGACCTTAGTATCTCAGCTATATAAGCCCCTGAATTTAGTATCATGGCCATTACTGCAGCTGTGAATGTATCGTCATAACCAAACATAGTTGGGTATTTGATACCTAAGATCATTGGAAAACCATATGCTATAATCATAACCTGAACAAGTAGTGGTGTATCCCTGATAACCTCTATATATACATTTGCTATCCACTTTAATACTGATTTATTTGATATCTTACATACACATGCTACCAAACCGACTATAAAGCCAAATAGCAAGGCCATAAAAGATATTAAAATTGTGACTCCTGCACCCTGTATGTATGACAGGTAGTAATCATTTATAAAACTAAAATCCATCCTAAACTCCTCTATTACAAATACCTTCTACAATTACTTTGTTTCTTTTGAAATTAGGTCTACTGCATTGGCTAATATCTTATCGTATTCGCCACTGTTCTGTAGTTCCTTAATAACTTCATTTGTCAACTTGATTAGGTCTGCATTATCGCCTTTCTTAATAGCAACTGCCATGGCCTCTTCATCTCCACCGCTAGTTAGCTTCAAGTTTTCAACAACCTTTATACCATCATACTTAGTAACATTTATACCGGCAACCTTGCTGTTCAATACTACTGCATCTATATTGCCATTCTTCATATCTGCAATCAAGTCTGGAACTGCTACTAGGGCCTTATAGTTTGTAACCTTTAGGTTGTCCTTAACATATGTTTCCTGAGTAGAACCCTTCTGTACGCCTAATTTAGCCTTCTTAAGCTGGTCTTCTGAAGTAAACTTGCCTGCATCCTTAGCATTTACTATTACTGCATTTTCACCCTTGAAGTAGATATCTGAGAAATCTACAGCCTTCTTACGTTTTTCATTTGGTGTCATGCCTGTGATTACCATATCTACCTTACCTGCCTGTAGGGCTGGTAGTAGGGCGTCAAAGTCCATAGCCTTTAGCTCTAGCTCAACACCCAGCTTGTCTGCTATCTTCTGGGCCAAGTCTATGTCAGCACCCACTATCTTACTCTTACCACCTTCTGATACCATGAACTCAAATGGTGGGTAGTCAGGAGATGTTGCTACAACCAACTTTTTATTTTTCTTAATCTGTTCTAAGGCTGTCTGGTTTCCACCTGAATTGTCAGATGACTTGTTGCCACAACCAACTAGACCTGCTGCTAAAACTGCTACCAATCCTAATGCTAATAATTTTTTCAATCCTGCTTTCATTTTTCTTCTCCTTTAAAAATAATATAATAATTCAAAATAAAAAAGTCCCTTAGCCAATACTGGCTAAGAGACGAATATACCGCGTTACCACTCTTATTGACAAGTCAATTATCTTGAGTGATATAACCATTTTATCCAATCTACCAGGACTGGCCAGTTAACCCCAGTAAATAAAATAAAAAAGTCTCTTAGCTAATTCTAGCTAAGAGACGAATATACCGCGTTACCACTCTTATTGACAATTAATTCTTGTCCTCTCAAACCCTTAAGGCGGGAAACCTATTAGAATACTAAATTCCTCTAATAACCTCCAAAGCTCTCTTCACTTTAAACTCCAATATCAGGCTCACACCAAACCCCGACTCGCTGTAAATTCATTTAAGCTACTCTCTTTATCATCGGCTCTTATCTATTTGTTGTATCTAATTATACGATTAGAATTTATAAAAGTCAATAGGAAATTTTATTTTTTGTAACAATCTATTATTATATCATTTCTCCAATCGTAGTCTGACTGTCTTCAATCAACTCCTCAAATACAGCCTTGGCATCTATATAATGTTGGCTGGCCTGGTGCTTTTCTAAACTTGAATGACTCTCCCATCTCTCTACAAAACAATATTCATGGTCTGAACCATCAATCTTACAAAAATCATATGTGATATTTTCTAGTTCTTTCCTGGAAGACTTTACCAAGGCCTTCGCAGCTGCCACATAATCATCCTCAAAATTTGGCTTAACCTTAACTCTTACAAATACAGTTAACATATTACTTCCTCCATACTACCCTAATAAATTTTTTCTACTTCACTACAGTATATAACACTTTTGACAAATATGCTAGTGCATTAAGAAACTCTTCTCAAACTTTTCTGATAGGGGTTCTAAAAGGTCGTTTATATCTTCCTTGAACATTATTCCGAATATCAGTGGTATAATGGCAAATAATAGCAAGGCCCCTATATCTCCAAGCAGGTTTTGCATATATACTCCGCCTATCGCTTCCCTGCAGGCATTTATACCATATGTAAATGGTATGACTGAGTTTATAGTCCTAAAGAAGGTAGGTGTCATCTGGACTGGGAAGGTTCCCCCAGAACCACCTATCTGGATAACCAACAAGAACATGGCTATCCCCTTACCCAGAGTCTTGAAGCATGATACCAGGGTGAATATTAGGATACAGAAGGCTATACTGCACAGCATCAAGATCAATATAAACAAGACTGGTTCTTTCGCTGTCACCCCTAATAATAAGAGGTCTCCCGTCGATATTATTATCGACTGGATAAGAGACAGGATTAGGAAAAATGATAGACGACCCAAGTACCTATCAATACTCCTATACTGCTTACTCGGCTCTGTAGATAATATAGTCGATAGGATAATAACCCCTACCCAGGCTGCCAAGACACTGTAAAATGGTGCCATAGAAGAACCGTAATTGGCCATCTTATACAACTTTTCTTCCTTGATTTCAACTGGATTCTTGATAAAATCTGCCCTTTCAAGGATATTTGACTTGATTACATTATTAAAGGCCTTTAAATCCTTGTTGTTCTGTATTTCATCAATCATCTTTATAGAGTCGGAAACCTGGCCCCTCAATATATCTATCGAGCTTTCTAGAATTGTTATACTAGAACCGACCCTACCATTTAAAGTTGATGCCGTATTTATAAAATTATTTACACTTGGGTACAACTGGCCTGTAGAGTCTACCATGCTTCTGATATCCCCGGTAATTGTAGATACATTTCCATTCACCCTGCTAAGTGGCCTTGTGACCAAGTCATCGAAATCCGAAATAATATCATTTATACCCTTGTTAGAGTCTGCAACAATGTTTACAATGTCTTGAACTTGAGAATAAGTCAAGCTACTAGCAGAGTTTACCTGGTCTATAATACCTGCTAGCCTAGAACTAGCATCTGTTAGTGACCTGTACTCATTATTCAACCTGGTAACTGCATTATTTAATACATTTGAATTTACTACATTTATATCATTTAGGACCTGGCTAATATTGTTGACCCTTATAGCTGCCTGGTCTATTTTATCTTTAATATTACCAATACTTATGACTGCCTGCTGGGCCCCCTTGTCACCAATAGAGTTTAGGGACTGGGCCAAGTTGACTGATGATTCCAAGATTCTTGACACATCTCTTAAAGCAGACTTTAGACTGGCTGATGAGTTCTGTATACCTGAAGTCGCATCCGTAGCCATACTTCCTATATCATCATTGATCTTCTTCGCACTATTCATAGTCCTTTTAATAGCATCAAGACTCGCCTTGGAACTCGCCAGGGATTTGTCTAGGTCACCTATCATATTTTTATTATTGTCTGCTAATTTCTTGCTATTTACCAACTGGGCATCTAGCCTCTGTAAAGATTTCTTCATTTCTGTCAACTTTGGTGTTATATCATCAGTCATATTTGAAATTCCACCCATGGCACCTAATGAGGTCTTACTTATAACCTGAATAAGATGGTTACTAATCTTTGCCTGAAGCTTATTAGCTCCCTGGTCAGTTATTTTTTCTGCTATTGCATTGGTTTTTTCATTTGTTGTATATATTATCCTAGCCTTCCTCACATCTACCTGGGTAACAGACATCAGGGATTTCGTAAAGTCCTTAGGTATTGTTAAAATAGCATAATACCTACCGGTATTAAGGCCCTCCATGGCTGTTTTAGAGTTTACAAAATTCCAATCAAGACTCCTATTTTCCTTGAGGTTTTTAACTATATCATTACCAAAATTCAATTTCTGGTTCTTAAACTCGTAGTCCTTGTCCTGATTTACAATTGCCACACTCAAGTTCTTTGTATTACCATATGGATCCCAAAAGGCCTCAATATTAAACCAGGCATATAAGGATGGAAATATCATTAGGGCCACTACTATAATGGTTATCAAACGATTTTTCAGAACCTCTTGACAGTCCTTATACAAAATCTCATGGACCTTGGATGGGTCTGGCATATATTTTTCTTTAAATTCTTTATTAAAAATCTTCTTCAAAATCTAACACCTTACTTTCAATACTATTGCTGATATTTATATACAATCCAACTGCTCTTAATTTTACTATTATACTTCCTATAGTACATACAAAACTCTCAATTATACAATAAGGATTATACCACATATAAAAAACTTTTACTTGAAAATTTACATATAAATAAATGCATAAAAAAATCCCCTGAGGATAAGCAAACCTCAGGGGATTTAATTTAAATGATACTAAAATTTACAACTTAACTTAATTCATTTTTATATATATCCAATATTTTCATATATATTCAATTTTCTTCAAATTTTTTCAAAAAAATTATATTTTTTTCTCAAGACAAGCCTACATAAGAAAAACCGACTCCAGCCAGCGGGTTTACCCCACTATTGAAGTCGGCATATATTCTCTTTTATAAGCCCTGCAAGTCCTTGGTTTTGACCCAGGTCTATTAAAGGCTCTTTTATTATTTTCCATCAACTATGACACTAGGATTACCCCATATCACTTGTTTTTGGCTTACTCTAATTATGACTTTAGAGAAAGTAATATACCTAGACAGATTGACAATAGGGCTGCAAATATAACTCTGAACTCACCTGGTAGCAAGAATGTAACAGTATGTGCTGGCAACCAGAATGTTGGTATTGTTCCCCATAGGACATTTTTTCCATAGGCAAAATAGTCAATCCTTGAGCAGATATCCTTGATAGATACCTTAGCACCCTTAGTTTCATACCTTAGGTCTAAGAAGGTATCTGTGTGCTTATGCAATACCATGAAGACTGGACCAAATGATGTATTCATTACCAGTGAAGTTAAGAATGCAAAAGCAAGCTTTGTATGCAGGATTGTTGAGCTAGACTTGGCCAACTTGGCACCCATAGCCTCAGCAAATATACCCATCATGAAGGCTATCCATATACCTAGAAGACCCCAGATAAGCATCCTGTATCCGATTGAATGAGGTATAGTCAGCTTCTTGTTTCTGATGCTGTTAGCTATTACCTCACCTAGAGTTGCCAATATCGCAAATTTGATAAATGACAAGACATAGTGATTTGTTAAAAACGACATAATTCCCTCCAAAAATTCTAATTTAACCTCATTATATCTTATTCCTAAGGATATTTAAAGACAAATTTTTCATTTTTCAGATTTTTTTATATAATTATATTTTATCCTATTTTTATGTCCCTTTCATACATATTTATAAATTCCCAAATTACTACATTTTCATTTATAAACCTTTTTTCTTCCTCCTTTAAAACTCCAAGCTGTTTTAAGGCAGAATCCACCACAAATCATTTTTAATCCGATAAAATCCAGCAACCCCCCCAGAATTGATTTTTTTAACAAAATATGATAATATGAAATTTATAGGAAATGTTTATTATATGTATTATCATATTTAGGGGGTATGCCTATGGGAAAGTATTTATAAAATAATTTTTCTTGTGATGGTAATTTTTATAGAAAAGTATACAAAAGGGGTGATAATATGGCTAATAAAAAAGTGATAATTTCTATTTTAGCTGCTACAGTTTCAGCTTCTTCCCTAGTCGCAGTAAACGCGGCTGATAAGATCGATCTTGATATCAATAAAGAAGTTGACGAGTCCAACAGCCTTATCTTCGGTGATTTTTTTGGACCTAAGTACACTTTAAATGATAAGAAGGCACAAAAGAAGCTTGCTGAAATACTGGATTCAATAAAGGGAGACTACTCTAATAGCGAGTCCAGGATTAAGACCTATGATTTTATAATTGAAATAGACAATTATGAAATCGGACTTACTAAAGATGCCAATGATAATGGCTACTATATCCTTAGTTTTATCAGAAAAGACAGTCCACATAATTTCAATACCTACAAAACAAAAATTAACATATATTCAGAGCTTATGAAGGTCCTAAACTCCAGTGATGGCGTAAGTATCAACCTTAAAAATTTGAATAATCCGAGAAATATAGAATCATGTGGTCCTGTTGAGATGTCAACTCATATATCAGAGGCTACATTTGGAAGGAATGACAATGTCGTTCTAGTCGGCAAGGATAGTATCCCAGATGCCCTGTGCTCTGCTTCAATAGCTGGTTATCTGGATGCACCTATACTTTTGTCTGACAAGGACGAGTTAGACGAAAAACTTTTAAGTGAACTAGGCAGACTTCATGCAAAGAACATCTATGTCCTATCAGGAGACAAGCTTATATCCAGAAAAGTCAAGGACCAACTTAAGTCAAAAGGATATAACTTGTATGACTATTCGGGTCAGGATAGGTATGAAACATCGAGTAAGATTGCCAGGTTTATGAATGCAGACAAGCAGTTTATCCTGGTTAGTGGACAAGACTTTTACGATACACCATCAATCTCTCCATACTCCTATGAAAAGAAGATTCCTATACTCCTAACTAAGAAAAATAGTATGCCTGGTCATACTTATGATTTAGTGAAAAAGGATTCAAGTATATTAGCCATAGGTGGAGACCAGACTATAGCCAGTGATGTATATAGTCAATTGAGTAAAAAGAAGGTAAAGGTAGACAAGATAGCAGGCAAAGACAGGTTTGATACTTCTGTAAAGATAGTTAAAGGCTTGTATCCTGAATCTGCTTCCTACATCTGTATAAGCGACAAGTATATAGTCAAGGATATAGTTACTTCTGTTATGAGCGTTAAGTATCAAAAACCTATAGTCCTTGAAAAGAATCCATATAGCTTTATAGAAAATAGAGACAAGAACATGTATATAGTATTTAAATAACTATTCTTCCAAGCAAAGAGTCTTAGTCGAATAAAATTGAAAATTAGGAAAATATAATGGCTCTATGTCAAATAACGTTGGTGATAATTTAAATCAACAAAATCTATT
>OHAU01000030.1_pt1 | contig 166462 bp, 148 predicted proteins | sample 1577181 | NCBI WGS metagenome assembly OHAU01 (sample SAMEA3541472, study PRJEB24748) | human gut metagenome | biome: human gut; feature: human-associated habitat; material: faeces | place: China | collected 2012
CTAAGGATCTTGTGAGCATTGCGCTCGTGTGGGTTCAAGTCCCATCTTCCGCATGCAGAGCCCTTGATGATTCAAGGGCTTTTCTTTTTGCCCGTACAGGGCTTTTTGTTTTATGTGCACATCTCGAATTGTGTTTGCGAATGTCGAAAAAATTTATCTGCATGTTTTTTTTGAAAAAAAGAGGAATTTGCTGCTTGACACAGAATATAATTAATAAGAGGTATTTTGTCATTCTGTGGAGGGCGTGCCTATGAATATCAGAGAAAGTATGGAACAGAGAGAACTGGAACTTTTAAGTCCTTATGCGGCACACAGTGGTCATTCCAGAGGCAGAGAACGGCAGGAGGAAGAATGTGATGTCCGCACAGTCTATCAGAGAGACCGGGACAGAATTTTGCACTGTAAGGCATTTCGGAGAATGAAGGACAAGACACAGGTTTTTCTTGCACCACAGGGAGACCATTACAGAAACCGTCTTACACATACGCTTGAGGTATCTCAGATTGCAAGGACGATTGCGAAGGCATTGCGCCTGAATGAAGATCTGGTGGAAGCAATCGCACTGGGGCATGACCTGGGGCATACTCCGTTCGGACATGCCGGGGAGAAGGCACTGGATGAGATCCATCCGGGAGGTTTTGCACATTATCGACAAAGCATCCGTGTAGTGCAGGTGCTGGAGAAGAATGGTGAAGGACTGAATCTTACATGGGAAGTAAGGGATGGGATCCTGAATCACCGGATCAGTGGAAATCCGTCTACGATGGAAGGACAGGTGGTCCGCCTGGCGGATAAGCTTGCTTATATCCATCATGATATGGATGATGCGCAAAGAGCCGGCATTATTACAGAAGACGATATACCGGTGACACTTCGAATGCTGCTGGGGTATACAACGAGAGAACGTTTGAATACATTTGTACATGATATCATAGAGAGCAGCATGGAGAAGAATCATATTGAAATGTCTTCGGAGATTTATGAGGCAATGATGGATCTCAGGAAGATCATGTTTCAAAATGTCTATGATCATCCGGAGGCAAAAAAAGAAGAAAAAAAAGCAATCAAAATGCTGAAAAAGCTTTATACATATTATATAGAAAATCCAGATGAGATGTCAGCAGAATACCGGCAGCTGATGAAAAAAGGAGAATCGAAGACACAAGTGGTCTGCGATTATCTGGCCGGTATGACAGACCAGTATTCCATGGCAAAGTTTCGAAAGATCTATATACCAAAAGCATGGGAAGTTTACTGATAAAATGATAGAGGATTACTGTGAACGGAGTGAACAGTAATGACAGAGGAGGATGGGTATGCGTTATTCGGACGATATCATTGAGGAAGTCCGACAGAAAAATGATATTGTAGATGTAGTATCGCAATACGTGAAACTGACAAGAAAGGGAAGTTCCTATTTTGGACTGTGCCCTTTTCATAATGAGAAAACTCCTTCTTTTTCTGTAACACCCGGCAAGCAGATGTATTATTGCTTTGGCTGTGGTGCAGGAGGAAATGTATTTAATTTTATTATGGAATATGAAAATTATTCGTTCGGAGAAGCGTTGAAGCATCTTGCGGACAGAGCGGGAGTAGAACTTCCAAAGATTGAATATTCCAGAGAAGTGAGAGAAAAAGCAGAGCAGAAGGCAGAACTTCTGGAAATCAATAAGCAGGCGGCGCAGTATTATTATTATCAGCTCCGTACAGAAGGCGGCAGGCAGGGACATGAATACCTCGCAGGGCGTCAACTGAGTGAAGAGACGATGCGGAAATTTGGGCTTGGTTATTCGGACAAGTTTGGCAGCGGCCTGTATAAATACCTCAAATCCAAAGGATACAGTGATGAGAGGCTCCGTGAATCGGGACTGTTCAACGTGGATGAACGGCATGGAATGTATGATAAGTTCTGGAACAGGGTTATTTTTCCGATCATGGATGTCAATAATCGTGTGATCGGTTTTGGCGGCCGTGTTATGGGAGACGGCAAGCCCAAATATCTGAACTCACCGGAGACGAAGATTTTTGATAAAAGCCGGAATTTATATGGATTGAATATTGCCAGAACGACAAGAAAGAAATATCTGATCCTGTGTGAGGGATACATGGATGTGATCTCCATGCATCAGGCGGGATTTACCAATGCGGTGGCGTCGCTTGGAACTGCACTGACATCAGGCCATGCCAGTCTTTTGAAACGATATACCCAGGAAGTATTGCTTCTGTATGACAGTGATGAGGCTGGCATTCGGGCGGCACTTCGTGGAATTCCGATTCTTCGGGAAGCGGGAGTGAATTCAAGAGTTGTTGATCTGAAACCCTACAAAGACCCGGATGAGTTTATCAAAAACATGGGTGCAGAGGCATTTGAAGAACGGCTGAACCAGGCATCCGACAGCTTTATGTTTCGTGTGAGTATTGCAGAAAGCGAGTTTCCGATGGAGGAACCACAGGGGCAGAATCGTTTCTTCGAGCGATGTGCAGAAATGCTTCTGGAACTGAAAGATGAACTGGAAAGAAATCTTTATATAGAAGCGATTGTCAAGAAGTATCGGGGACAATACGGTGTCAGCACAGAAGATCTGCGTAAGCGGGTGAATACGCTGGCGCTTAAAGGAACACCGGCCGAAAATCGGATACAGCCAAAGAGTGGCAGTCAGAATAAAAAGAAAAAAGAGACCGCTTCAGAGCAGGCACAGAAACTGATGCTGACCTGGCTGGTAACGTATCCGAATGTTTTTGATAAAGTTGCACAGTATCTGACACCGGAGGACTTTGTGGTCCCATTATACAGAGAAGTGGCGCAGATGCTGTTTCAGCAGAGGGAAGAGGGACAGGTTAATCCTGCGAAACTTCTGAATAGTTTTACAGACAGTGAAGAACAGCGGGAAGTGGCATCACTTTTTAATGCGACGATCCATCTGGAAAATCAACAGGAACAGGATCAGGCGTTTGCAGATACACTTCTCAGGATAAAATCCGAAAGCCTTGCGGAACGGAACCGTAACTGGGATCCTACGGATATGGCAGGATTGCAGCAGATAGTCAAAGCAAAAAAAGAATTGGAAGAACTTGGGCGAAAACGCCGGGAACTGCATATTTCTTTTGAATAAGGTTAAAATATAAACACTATATGGAGGGAATGAGCACCTATGGAAATGAATATGGGCAAATTCAGCGAGAAACTGGTAGAGCTTCTGGAGCTTGCAAAAAAGAAGAAAAATGTACTGGAATATCAGGAAATCAGCGATTTCTTTAAAGACCAGTCTCTGGAAGTTGAACAGATGGAAAAGGTTCTGGATTTTCTGGAAGCCAGTGGAGTTGATGTGCTTCGTATTTCAGGAAATGATGAAGAGCTGATTCTGGATGACGATGCAGACATCGAAAAAATGGATGATGAGGAAGAAATTGAACTGGATAAGATCGATCTGTCTGTGCCGGAAGGTGTCAGCATTGAAGATCCGGTTCGTATGTACCTGAAAGAGATCGGTAAAGTAAGTCTTCTGACAGCAGATGAAGAAATTGAACTGGCAAAACGTATGGAACAGGGTGATGAAGAGGCAAAGAAACGTCTTGCAGAGGCGAATCTTCGTCTGGTTGTAAGCATTGCCAAGAGATATGTCGGAAGGGGAATGCTGTTCCTTGACCTCATTCAGGAAGGAAATCTTGGCCTGATCAAAGCAGTGGAGAAATTTGATTATCGTAAAGGATACAAATTCAGTACGTATGCTACCTGGTGGATTCGTCAGGCAATTACACGTGCGATTGCCGATCAGGCACGTACCATTCGTATTCCGGTGCATATGGTAGAAACGATCAACAAACTGATTCGAGTTTCCCGTCAGCTGCTTCAGGAGTTAGGACGCGAACCTACTCCGGAAGAAATTGCAGAAGAAATGAAAATGCCGGTAGATCGTGTTCGTGAAATCCTTAAGATCTCACAGGAACCGGTATCACTGGAAACTCCGATCGGTGAAGAGGAAGACAGCCATCTTGGTGACTTTATTCAGGATGATAATGTTCCGGTTCCGGCAGATGCAGCTGCATTTACGCTTTTGAAAGAACAGCTGATCGAAGTGCTGGGAACACTGACAGAAAGAGAACAGAAGGTACTTCGTCTTCGTTTTGGCCTGGATGACGGACGTGCACGTACACTGGAAGAAGTTGGTAAAGAATTCAACGTTACGAGAGAGCGTATTCGTCAGATCGAAGCAAAGGCACTTCGTAAACTCCGCCATCCGAGCCGCAGCCGCAAGCTGAAGGATTATCTGGATTAATGGCAGGGAATCATGTACAGCTGTCCAGACGCCTCAAAGCTATTGCAGATATGGTGACGGAGGGAAACCGGCTGGTAGATGTGGGATGTGATCATGGATATCTGCCGGTATACCTTATGCTGAATCATAAGATTCCGGGTGCGATCGCGACCGATGTAGGAAAAGGACCGCTGGCCAGGGCACAGGAACATATTGCAGAGTATGGGATGAGCAAATACATAGAGGCGAGACTCTGTGACGGACTGCAGGGCGTCCGCGCCGGAGAAGGTGATACATTGGTTATTGCCGGGATGGGCGGCCCTTTGATGGAGAAAATCCTTACAGAAGGTAAGGCTGCATTGCCGGGCTTTCGGGAACTGATTCTTCAACCGCAGTCGGATATTCCTCATTTTCGTCATTTCCTTATGGAACATGGATTCTGTATTATTCAGGAAGAAATGATTCTGGAAGATGGGAAATATTATCCGATGATGAAAGCAGTTTCGGGCAGAACACCAGGAGAAATCTGGACGAGAGAAGAGGAAATGTTTGGAAAACTGCTGTTGGAACGTCTGCATCCGGTTCTTTATAAGTATCTGCAACGCGAACTGCAAATCAGAGAAGAAATTTCCGGACAATTGAAAAATGCAGCAGGAGAGGGCGCAAAGAAACGCCTGGATGAAGTAGAGGAGGAAAAGCGGTTGATTTTGGCTGCTTTACAGAGATATGAAGGTAAAGGAACTGACAGACTGGCTTGATGGTCGTTATCCGGCTGATATGGCAGAACACTGGGACAATGTAGGCCTCCTGGTCGGTGATGATGAAGCGGAGGTGCATCATGTGCTTTTGGCACTGGATCTTACGGAGAAAACGCTGGATGAAGCAATTTCTGCAGGAGCAGACATGATCATTACGCATCATCCGATGATCTTTGAAGGACAGAAAAAAATAAATAATCATTCTTTTACAGGGCGCAGAATTCTGAAACTGATCAGAAACAGGATTCAGTATTATGCGATGCATACCAATTACGACGTGCTTGGTATGGCAGAACTCAGTGCAGACTATCTGAAACTTACAGATAGAGAAGTTCTCTCGGTAACTGCTCATACAGAGCAGGGTGAAGAGGGATTTGGACGGGTTGGCTGCCTCCCGTATAAGATGACTCTGAAAGAATGCGGAGAATTTGTAAAAGAGGCGCTGGCGCTGAATGATGTCAGAATTTACGGAGATCCGGATACAATGGTAGAAAAAGCTGCCATCTGCACCGGAAGCGGCAAAAGCATGATTTCGGATGTCCTTGCCAAAGGAGCGGATGTCTATGTGACGGGTGATATTGATCATCATACGGGAATTGATGCTGTTGCCAGTGGACTTCCGATCATAGATGCCGGACATTATGGTACGGAATATATCTTTATGAAGGCAATGCGTAAAATTCTGGAAGAAAAATATCCATCACTTCAGATAACATGTGCGAAAGTGAAAAGTCCATATATGATACTGTAGCAGGATAGTAACAGGAGGGCTGTTTTATGAATCAGGAAATGGTTAAAGTTACGATTGACGGGAAAGAGCATGAATATGCAATTGGTACGACATACAGAGAAATTGTGGATGAGTATCAGGAAGAAGTGGCAGAAGCGCCTGTCATTCTGGTAATGGCAGATGGAAAATTACGTGAACTCCAGAAGAAACTGAAAGGTGACTGTACACTGGAATTTGTAACGACAAAAGATCATATAGGATTCGAAACCTATAAAAGAACGGTTTGTCTGGTACTGCTGAGAGCAATCTATGATGTGGCAGGAAAAGAAAATATAGAAAAAGTCATGATCCACTATTCCGTCGGAAATGGCTATTATTTTACCATGGCCGGCAAAGCAGTTCTTGATCAGCATTTCCTTGACAATGTAAAAACACGGATGCAGGAACTGGCAGATATGTGTACACCGATTGGAAAACGTTCTGTAAATACAGATGATGCAGTTTCACTTTTTCATCATCATAGAATGTATGACAAAGAAAAACTGTTTCGTTTCCGTCGGGTATCCAAGGTGAATATTTATAATATTGGTTACTATGAAGATTATTTTTATGGTTATATGGCAGATCATGCAGGGTATGTAAAATACTTTGATCTGAAACTTTATGATGAAGGTTTTGTTCTGGAACTTCCAACAAGAAAAAATCCGTCTGTGATTTCAGCGTTTCGCCCGGAAGGAAAAATCTTTCAGGTGCAGAAAGAATCTCAGGAGTGGGCAGAGAAGATGGATATCTCTTATGTCGGAGATCTGAATGATCACATTACAAAAGAAGGTATCAGCAATATTCTTCTGGTTCAGGAGGCACTTCAGGAAGCCAAGATTTCTGATATTGCACAGAGAATTGTCTTGGAAGGCAATAAGAAGTTTATTATGATCGCGGGACCGTCTTCATCGGGAAAGACTTCTTTTTCGCATCGTTTGTCTATTCAGCTTCTGGCGCACGGAATGAAGCCGCATCCGATCGGAGTTGATAATTATTTCAAGAACAGAGAAGAGACTCCGCTGGATGAATATGGAGAAAAAAATTATGAATGTCTTGAAGCAATTGATGTAGAGCAGTTCAACAAAGATATGCTTGCTCTTTTGCGTGGAGAACGTATTGAATTGCCAGTGTTTAATTTTAAGACAGGACACAGAGAGTATAAAGGCGATTTTCTCCAGCTTGGTCCGGAGGATGTGTTGGTTATAGAGGGAATTCATGGTCTGAATGATAAACTGAGCTATGCACTTCCGGCAGAAAGTAAATTCAAGATCTATATCAGCGCACTGACTCAGCTGAATATTGATGAACATAACCGCATTCCGACTACGGACGGCAGGCTGCTCCGACGGATTGTACGTGATGCAAGAACCAGAGGAACTTCGGCAAAAGATACGATTGCCAGATGGCCGTCTGTACGTCGTGGAGAAGAAGCGAACATCTTTCCATATCAGGAGCAGGCAGATGTCATGTTTAATTCAGCACTTGTGTATGAGCTGGCATGCCTTAAAGTATATGCAGAGCCACTGTTATTTGGCATTGATAAGAGCGAACCGGAGTATCTGGAGGCAAAACGCCTTTTGAAATTTCTGGATTATTTCATTTCTGTTCCAAGTGAGGATATTCCACATAATTCACTGTTAAGGGAATTCGTCGGCGGAAGTTGTTTTGATGTATAGAAATCTTGATGATTTTTTTCTTTACTTAAAAATATATTCGTGTTAGAATAACACTCGTGCAAGCAGGTCAGGTGATCGCGGCTGTACAGACGAAAGGGTGCAGACGAGGAAAGTCCGGGCTTCAAAGGGCAGGATGCCGGATAACGTCCGGTGGAGGTGACTCCCAGACCAGTGCAACAGAAATAAACCGCCTTCTTTATGGAAGGTAAGGGTGGAAAGGCAGTGTAAGAGACTACCGCCGTTGTGGTAACAGAACGGGCACATGTAAACTCCATTCGAAGCAAGACCGAAACGAAAGCAATACGGCTGCCCGTCGTGCTTTCAGGTGGGTCGCTTGAGCCAGCTGGCAACGGCTGGCCTAGACAGATGATCACTCAACGACATAACCCGGCTTATCGGTCTGCTTGCATAAAAAAAGAAACGTCTTTGCGGACGTTTCTTTTTTTATGTAATTTATTTATTACGTTTTCCTCTGTATTTCTCTTCACAGTATTTACATCTGTAAACTTCTTTTTCCGGGTCAGCAAGGATAAATACCTGATCGAGCCCCTGCTCAATGGAAGTAATGCAACGAGGGTTTTTGCATTTGATAACGTTTGTGATCTGTTTTGGAAGTTTCAGAATCCTTTTTTCAACAATTTTTTCATCTTTGATAATGTTGACTGTGATGTTGTGATCGATAAAACCAAGGATATCCAGATCGAGGTTTTCAATAGGGCATTCTACTTTGATGATATCTTTAACGCCCATTTTATTACTTTTGGCATTTTTGATAATCGCAACGGTGCAGTCCAGCTTATCAAGCTTCAGGTCATGATAGATGGTCATGGCTTTGCCTGCTTTGATGTGGTCGAGTACGAAACCTTCGTGAAGTGCTCCAACATTTAACATTATACTTCTACCTCCAGTAGTCTGAGAATCAGTGCCATACGGACATATACACCGTACTGAGCCTGTTTAAAATATGCTGCACGAGGATCATCGTCAACTTCAACAGCAATTTCGTTTACACGAGGAAGCGGATGAAGAATATACATGTCCTTTGGAGCAAGTTCCATTTTCTGTTTGTCAAGTATGTAGAAATCTTTCATACGGACATAGTCTTCTTCGTTGAAGAAACGTTCTTTCTGTACACGAGTCATGTAGAGGATGTCAAGTTTTGGAAGAGCATCCTCCAGACGTTCTACTTCTTCAAATTCTACATTGTTTTTCTCAAGGATATCTTCGCGGATGTAGCTTGGTACACGAAGCTCTTCCGGTGAGATCAGAACAAATTTTACATTGGAATAACGGAGTACCAGAGCTTCAATCAGAGAATGAACGGTACGTCCGAATTTCAGATCGCCGCACAGACCGATCGTAAGATTGTCAAGTCTTCCTTTAAGGGAACGAATAGTAAGAAGATCAGTGAGGGTCTGAGTAGGATGCTGATGACCACCGTCACCGGCGTTGATAACAGGAATAGAAGAAGCCATAGAAGCTACGAGCGGAGCACCTTCTTTTGGATGACGCATAGCACAGATATCAGCATAACAGGAAACAACACGAATTGTATCGGCAACACTTTCGCCTTTGGCAGCGGAACTGGAACCGGCTGAAGAGAAACCTAAAACCTTGCCGCCAAGATTCATCATGGCTGCTTCAAAACTTAAACGTGTACGTGTACTTGGTTCGTAAAAACAGGTGGCAAGTCGCTTATCATCGCAGACATGCGCGTATTTTTTTGGATTTTTTTCAATGTCGCTGGCCAGAGTAAGAAGATCATCAAGCTCTTCTTTAGAAAGATCCAGCGGGCTCATTAAATGTCTCATGTGAAACCTCCCTTATTGACTTGTGGTACGGAAAATTCGTAGTACTGTGAATAGTTACGAAAATTCTCTCTTGCACAATCATATACTAGTAGAATTGATTTTTCAAGATGATTTTGCCATATTCATAATAAAATATCAGCGATGGACGGTCAGAATTTTTTCGAAAATCAGTCCGGCAGTAAACCACAGTGGCGCATAGTCCAGACGGATGACACCATGACATTGCAATGGTACACCGCTGTAATCCCAGGGACACATTCCGAACTGCTTCAGGAAGCTTCCACTGATGAATTCCACAAGATAGAATCCGGCAGTATACAGGATTCCACGGTAAAAGAATGGGAAGGAAGATAATTTTACGGACAGTGGAGCAATAACAGCGGCACAGCCGTAGATGGGAAACATCAAAAGAGAAGTCTTTCCTGTAAGAGTCTTCTGACCGGTAAAAAGTGAATGAAGACCGGTCCAGAAAATCTCCATGCACCATCCGGCAGAACCGCACAGTAAAAAATTTGAGATATTCTGATTCATGGCAGCTACTCCTGATTCCTGATAAAAACGTGTTAAGAATACGTAAATAAGTATCTCCCAGTCTTGAAAAAAACATACGTAAATGCTATATTTGTATAAATACACAATTATTTATGAAACACAGGAGACATAGCAAATGGACTATCAACAAAGCAGAGCATATGTAAAAGACGCGGACCGTTATGCGGGCGGTGCTCTGGATCTTACAAATATAAAAGAGCTGATGAAACGACTGGGAAATCCCCAGGATCAGTTAAAATATGTTCACGTAGCAGGAACCAATGGCAAGGGATCCGTAATTGCTTATCTGTATACTACACTTTCGGAAGCTGGATATCGTGTCGGAAGATATATTTCCCCATCCGTATATTCTTATCGTGAGAAGATGGAAGTGGCCGGCAGTGCGGTGAGCAGAGAACAATTTGCGGGATATGTGACCAGGGTTGCTGCAGCAATTAAAGAAATGACTACAGAAGGTCTTGCACATCCCACCCCATTTGAAATAGAAACGGCGGTGGCTTTTTTATTTTTTGCCGAAGAAAAATGTGATCTGGTAATTCTGGAAGTTGGAATGGGTGGAAATCTGGATGCAACAAACATCATTCGAAATACAGTTCTTGCAGTGCTCGTTCCGATCAGTATGGATCATCAGGCATTTCTTGGAAACACGCTTTCTGAAATTGCAGAAAAGAAGGCAGGAATCATCAAACCTGGATGCAGTGTTGTAACGGTCGGCCAACAGCCGGAGACTATGGCTGTAATAGAGCGAGTGTGCCGTGAAAACGGTGCAGATCTGACAGAGGCAGACCTGCATGAAGCAAAAGCAGTGAAAGAAGATTTTGCGGGACAGACGCTGGAGTACCGGGGAGAAAACTATGAGTTGGCACTGGCAGGATCTTATCAGACGGAGAATGCAGCACTTGCACTGGAGGCACTTGAGGTGTTGGGACGAGTCGGATATCCGACAACAGTTGAACAGCGAAAAAAAGGTCTGAAGGATACGAAATGGAATGGACGTCTGACAATCATTCACAGAGAGCCTTTGTTTATTGTGGACGGAGCACATAATCCGGCTGCGGCAGATATGTTGGAGGATTCTGTGCGGAAGTATTTTAAAGGACGCAAACTGTTCTTTATCATGGGAGTTTTTCGTGATAAGGATTATCCTTATATTATTCGGAAACTCTGCCCCTATGCAGAGCAGATTATTACGATTGAGACACCGGATAATCCACGTGCCCTGCCGGCGCAGGAACTTGCGGAAGAAGTAAAAAAATGTAATCCGCACGTGCAGGCCGCGGACAGCATTCCGGATGCGGTAGATAAAATATTTGCAATGGCAGGACGGGAGGATGTCATCCTTTCTTTTGGGTCCCTGTCTTTTATCGGGGAAATTACAACAATTGTCAAAACTCAGGAGGAAAAGAATTCATGACAGATTTACTGGAATGTCGTAAGGAAATTGATGTGATAGACAAAGAAATCTTGCGACTTTTTGAAAAAAGAATGAAAGTCTGCGAAGATGTTGCAGAATACAAGATACATACAGGAAAAAAGGTTCTGGATCCAAAACGCGAGCAGGACAAAATAGAAGTCCTGAAAGAATCTGCTCATGGGGAATTCAATGAACTTGGGGCACAGGAGCTTTTTCAGCAGATCATGGCGATCAGCAGAAAGAGACAGTATCAGTTACTGACCAAAAATGGAGTTGAAAACGATACAAAAGATTATAAGATGGTAGATGCACTTCCTATGACAGGGGTGAATGTTGTTTTTCAGGGAGTAGAAGGTGCTTACAGTTATGCTGCCATGCGTGCGTATTTTTCTGATGCGGTCAATAGTTACCATGTAAAAACATTCCGAGATGCTATGGAAGAAGTTGCATCGGGAAAAGCAGATTATGCAGTACTGCCGATCGAAAACTCTACAGAGGGTATTGTGACGGATATTTACGATCTTCTGACGGAATATCAGTTGTATATCGTCGGGGAACAGGGCGTGAAAGTGGAGCATGTTCTGCTTGGAATTCCGGAGACTTCTCTGGATGAGATTAAAACAGTCTATTCTCACCCACAGGCGTTGGCACAGTGTAAAAAATATCTGGAAAGCCATCCGGACTGGAAAATCGTAAAGACGGAGAACACCGCGGGAGCTGCCAAAAAAGTTCATGAAGAGATGAATCGGTCACAGGCAGCAATTGCGAGCCGGGCGGCAGGAGAGCTTTACGGACTTTCTGTAATGGCAGAGAATATCTGCTACAATGACCAGAACGTGACCAGATTTATCATTGTCAGTGCGCATCCGGTCTATGAGAAAAGTGCGGCTAAGGTAAGTGTTTGTTTCGAACTTCCACACGAAAGCGGAACTTTGTATAATATGCTTTCTCATTTTATTTACAATGGACTGAGTATGACAAAAATTGAATCTCGCCCAATCACAGGTAAAAAGTGGGAATACAGATTTTTTGTGGATTTTGAAGGAAATCTGGAAGAACCGGCAGTTAAAAATGCCCTGCGAGGATTAGAAGCGGAAGCCAATCGGATGAGAGTGCTTGGCAATTATGGACAGCAGGAGGAACAGTAAGATGACGAGAGTAAAAGAATGTGTGCTTTACAGAGGTTTTGAGCACGGAGATATTTTAGATAAAATGACTGCACTGATGGATGCAAGTGAGAGATCAGCAGTCAATGCAAGCGAAATGGAAGAAGAGTTTTATGAATGTGTAAATGGATTGATCGAAATTGCAGGATCTTATGGATTTACAGGAAACCTGTGGCATGACTATCTGACACTGCTTCTTGTAAATCATGAGAATGCATTCAGTATGGCAAGCGAGATCCGCGGTGCGATCGAGGGAAGCATCAATCAGCTGGCACTTCATGATTTCGCAATTTTTAAAGAACTGTATGATTTTGACCTGACAGTACTGGATAAATTATTCCATACTTCCTGCTGCAGCATTCTCTGTAATTATGAGGCACCGCAGGATACGGGAAAAATGTTCAACAAACGTATCCGTGACAGAATCTGTGATATGAGCAAGACGCTGGCAGTAGCCAAAGACACCAATGAATTTATGGCGGACATGGTACAGTTTTACAAGGATTTTGGTGTAGGTAAGCTCGGACTTCACAAGGCTTTCCGTATTGATCATGACCAGAACGGCAGAGCAGTGATCGTACCGGTAACAAGAATTGCACATGTACAGCTGGAGGATCTGGTTGGATATGAGATTCCAAAACAGAAACTGGTTGAGAATACAGAAGCCTTTGTCAGAGGCAGAAAGGCGAACAACTGTCTGCTCTTTGGAGATGCGGGAACCGGTAAATCTTCCAGTATTAAGGGAATTTTGAATAAATATTATGATGAAGGCCTGCGAATCATAGAAGTGTATAAACATCAGTTTGTAGATCTGAACCAGATCATCGCACAGATCAAAGACCGTAATTATAAATTTATCATTTATATGGACGATCTTTCTTTTGAAGAGTTCGAAATAGAATATAAATATCTGAAGGCTGTTATCGAAGGCGGACTGGAACGTAAACCGGAAAATATCCTGATCTATGCAACAAGCAACCGTCGCCATCTGGTAAGAGAAAGAGCCGGAGATAAACTGGAAGTCGGAGCAGATGATGATATTCATTCCTCTGATACCGTACAGGAGAAACTTTCTCTTGTATATCGTTTCGGAGTACGTATCTATTTCGGCGCACCAGACAGAAAAGAATTCCATACTATCGTTAAGACGCTGGCACAGCGTAACGGAATTACAATGCCGGAGGATGAGCTTCTTCTGGAGGCTGGCAAATGGGAAATTTCTCATGGTGGGCTTACAGGACGTACTGCACAGCAGTTTATTGATCATCTTCTTGGAAAGGAAGAAACACAGGAAGCGTAGTAACAACGCATAATACAAACGGGAAGGAGCTGGGGGTATGGCAGTAACAACTTTTGCTGCGATTGATATTGGCTCATATGAGATCAGCATGAAAATCTTTGAATTTTCAAAGAAAATCGGATTTCGAGAGCTGAATGATGTAAGATATCGCTTGGAAATTGGAAAAGGTGCATATTCAAGAGGACGGCTGGAGCCTGAGATGGTAGATGACATATGTGTCATTCTGAAAGATTTCAGCAACATGATGCAGGAATTTGGAGTATCCGAGTATCGTGCGTGTGCCACAAGTGCTTTTCGTGAAATCGTAAATCCGGTGATCGTTCAGGAGCAGATCTATCAGCGGACCGGTATCCGGATTGAGATTCTGAGTAATGCGGAACAGCATTTTCTGGGATATAAATCCATAGCTGCTATTGAATCCGGCTTCAAGAAGATCATTCAGAAAGGAACAGCAATTCTGGATGTTGGCGGTGGTAATCTGCAGGTTTCGCTGTTTGATAAAGATGCGCTGGTAACAACGCAGAGCTTTAAGATGGGAAGCATGCGTATTCGTGAAAGACTGAAGGAACTGGAAAAAACAACAACGCATTATGGCCAGTTGATCAAGGAATTTATCCGAAATGATCTGACTGCATTTCAGAGACTGTATCTGAAAGACCGTGATATCAAAAATGTGATCCTGATGGGGGATTTCCTGACAGATACTATTTTTCGTGAAGAGCTGGGAGATCATATCATAACCAGCGATGAATTTACCAAGCGCTACGAAAAGACAATCTACAAGACAGAACAGGCACTTGCCCAGGAGATGGATATTGATCCGGAATATGCATCATTGGTAATTCCGACGATGGTCATCTGCAAGAATTTTCTGGAAATCTTTCAGGCAGAGTCTGTGTGGGTTCCAGGTGTATCTCTTCTGGATGGAATTGCATATGATTACGGTGAAAAGAAGAAATTTATCAAGAGTGTGCATAATTTTGAAAATGACATTCTGGTAGCATCCAAAAATATTGCAAAAAGATATTCTACTGGTAAAGACCATATTAAAGGAACGACAGATATTGCGCTTACAATTTTTGACAGTATGAAAAAAGTTCATGGTATGGGCGCAAGAGAACGGCTGCTTCTGCAGATTGCGGTACAGCTTCATGACTGTGGAAAATACATCAGTATGGCAGATGTTGCTGAATGTTCGTATCGGATCATTATGGCAACCGAGATCATTGGACTTTCAACGGAAGAACGCAAAGTCATTGCCAGTGCGGTAAGATACAACACGACAGAGTTTGTCTATTATGGAAATTATGATGAAGGGCCGGAAATTGACCGGGAAAGATACCTTTTGGTTGCGAAACTGACTGCGATCCTTCGTCTTGCAAATGCCATGGACCGCAGCCATTATCAGAAGGTGGAATCGTTGAGAGTGGTACTGAAGGACAGAGAACTGCAGATGATCATAGATTCCAGCCGTGATATTTCACTGGAGCTTGGTTTGCTTCGTGATAAAGTGAAGTTCTTTGAAGAAGTCTTTGGAATTCGCCTTGTTTTAAAACGGAAACGCAGAGCGTAAGCGGAGGAGGATAAATATGGATCTTAGCAGATATGAAAAACCGGAATACTATGTGAACCGTGAACTGAGCTGGCTGAAATTTGATGAGCGTGTTCTGAGTGAAGCACGTGATAAAAGTCTGCCATTATTTGAACGGCTGAAATTTTTAAGCATTACATCTTCCAATCTGGATGAATTCTTTATGGTGCGTGTGGCATCACTGAAAGATCAGGTACATGCAGGCTATAAGAAAAAAGACATTGCGGGCATGTCTTCGGAGGAACAGCTGAAGGAAATCAGCAGCCAGACACATGAGCTTGTACGTGTGCAATACAGCACGTTTAACCGTTCTGTACTTCCGGCACTGGAAAAAGTGGGCCTTCATCTTGTAGCAGAACATGAAGACCTGACAGTGAAACAGGCAGAATTCGTGGATCGCTATTTTGAAGATAACGTATATCCTGTGCTGACACCGATGGCAATGGATTCTTCCAGACCATTCCCACTGATCCGCAACAAGACATTGAATATCGGTGCGCTGATCGCCAAGAAAAGTAACAAAAAGCATGCCAAAGAACTGGAATTTGCAACAGTCCAGGTACCGTCTGTGCTGCCGAGAATCGTAGAGATCCCTTCTGAAAAGAACGGTGAGAGAACCGTGATCCTTCTGGAAGAGATCATTGAGCGCAATATTGGTAAGCTGTTTCTGAGTAATGATGTAGTCTGTGCGCATCCATACAGAATTATGAGAAATGCAGATCTGACGATTGACGAGGATGAAGCAGAAGATCTGCTGGTTGAGATCCAGAAACAGCTGAAAAAGCGTCAGTGGGGTGAAGTGATTCGCCTGGAAGCGGAAGAAAAGATGGATAAACGTCTTCTGGGTATTCTTAAAGAAGAGTTTGAGATTAAGGATACAGACATTTATAATATTCCGGGTCCGCTGGATTTGACTATGCTGATGAAGGTTTACGGAATGGAGGGCTTTGATGAATACAAGAGTCCGAAATATACACCGGCTCCGGTTCCGGAATTTCAGAATGATAAAGATATTTTCCAGGTGATCCGAGAAGGAGATGTATTTCTGCATCATCCATATATGAGCTTTGATCCGGTTGTGGATTTTGTACGGCAGGCAGCAAAAGATCCGGGTGTACTTGCAATCAAACAGACTCTGTATCGAGTTAGTGGACATTCTCCGATCATTGCAGCGTTGGCGCAGGCGGCGGAAAATGGCAAACAGGTTTCTGTTCTGGTGGAACTGAAAGCAAGATTTGACGAAGAGAATAATATTGTCTGGGCCAAAATGCTGGAAAAGGCAGGATGCCATGTTATTTATGGACTGGTTGGCTTAAAGACGCACAGTAAGATCACACTGGTGGTACGCAGAGAAGAGACAGGAATCCGAAGATATGTACATCTGGCAACCGGTAACTATAATGATTCTACAGCAAAACTATATACAGACTGTGGTATTTTTACCTGTGATGAACGTTTTGGAGAAGATGCAACGGCTGTATTTAATATGCTTTCCGGATATTCGGAGCCGAAGAAATGGAATCGTCTGATCGTTGCACCAATCTGGATGAAAAACCGTTTCCTGCAGCTGATCGATCGGGAAGCAGAACATGCAAAACAGGGTAAACCAGCGGAGATCACGGCGAAGATGAATTCTCTGTGTGATCCTGCAATCATTGCGGCACTCTATTATGCATCTTCCTGTGGAGTACAGATCAATCTGCTTGTTCGGGGTATTTGCTGCCTGAGAACCGGTATACCAGGTATCAGTGAAAATATCCACGTACGTTCAATCGTTGGAGAATTTCTGGAACACAGCCGTATTTTCTATTTCAAAAATAATGGAATTGATGAAATCTATATGGGAAGCGCTGACTGGATGCCACGAAATCTTGACCGCCGTGTGGAAATTGTATTTCCGGTAGAAGATGAACGTATTAAGAAAGAAATCCTGTATGTACTGGATCTGGAATTCCGTGATAATGTAAAGGCGCATATTCTGCAGCCGGACGGCACTTATGAAAAACAGGACAAGAGAGGAAAGGTTATTGTGAATTCCCAGATGGAATTCTGTAAGGAAGCACAGGCAAAAGCCAAAAAACAGAAGCATGAAGAGAAAAAACATGCTCGTGTATTTATCCCGGCAGAACCTGTGGCTGATCCGGAAGAATGATTTTCGAATCAGAAATGAATGAGAGGAAAGAGAAAAAATGAATAACGAAAAAGAAAGCTTTCTGAAAAGAAAGAACGTGATCATATCCTTCAAAAGGTATGGCATTGATGCAATGGGCTCTATGGCATTGGGCCTTTTTGCGTCACTTCTGATCGGTACGATCATAAATACGATCGGACAGAATGTGTGTCCGGGAAGTTTTGTGTCAGAAAAGCTGCTGGAGATTGGCGGTTATGCGACCAGTGTGACCGGTGCGGCAATGGCACTTGCAATTGGACATGCACTTCAGGCACCACCATTGGTTATGTATTCGCTGTGTGCGGTCGGAGCTGCCTGTAATGCAATTGGTGGTTCCGGTGGTCCGTTGGCGGTGTTTTTTGTCGCAGTGATCACATGTGAGATCGGTAAACTGGTATCTAAGGAAACAAAAATAGATATCATAGTGACGCCGGCAGTGACTGTGATCGTTGGAGTGGTTCTTGCGATGCTTCTTGCACCGGTCTGCAAAAATATCTGTGATGCACTTGGAGCATTTATCGGATGGGCAACAGATCTTCGTCCGTTCTGGATGGGAATGATCATCTCTGTGGTTGTTGGAATCGTGCTGACACTTCCAATCAGCTCAGCGGCAATCTGCGCTGCGGTAGGAATCAGTGGAGGAGCAGTGCTTGCAGGACTTGCTGACGGCAGTGTGACAATGGAAGTCTGGAATGGTCTGGCACTTGCAGGTGGAGCTGCGACAGCAGGATGTTGTGCACATATGCTTGGCTTTGCAATCCTAAGCTTTCCGGATAATGGAGTTGGCGGATTTGTGGCACAGGGACTTGGAACTTCCATGCTCCAGGTTCCGAACCTTATGAAGAAACCTGTCCTGTGGCTGCCACCGGTGATCACTTCTGCGATTACAGGGCCGATTGCCACCTGCGTGTTCCATATGAGAAACAACGGACCGGCAATTTCTTCCGGAATGGGTACTTCCGGACTGGTAGGACCAATCGGGGTTGTTACCGGATGGACACAGATGCCGGAAGGATACCAGACAGGAGCGTTTGAGTGGATTGGCATGATTTTGATCTGCTTTGTACTTCCGCTTCTGATCACATGGGTGATCGGCAAGATTTTTCGTGCCAGAGGAATTATCAAGCCGGGTGATCTCAAGATAGACCTGGGCTAAAATAAGCGAAAAAACTGCTTTTTTGAAATTTTTAAAAAAAATTAAAAAAAGGCTTGCATTTTCCGAGAAGCTGATATATACTAAGCAAGTCGGTTGACGCAAGGCCAGTTGGTCAAGGGGTTAAGACGTCGCCCTCTCACGGCGAAAACACGGGTTCGATTCCCGTACTGGCTGCTCTAAATATACAATAAGATGACTCGAACGGTTGGTTCGGGTTATTTTTTTGCCCGAAAATCATAAAAGAATAGTATTTGACTTTTTGCGGACAAATCATGTATGATATAGAACAAATGTTTGAAGATGGAAATATGAAAGAAAGGAAAAGAGCCATGGCAAAAAAGGAAACTTATGATGCGGGGAGCATATCTGTTCTGGAAGGACTGGAAGCAGTCCGCAAACGTCCTGGTATGTATATCGGAAGTGTCTCTCGAAAAGGACTGAATCATCTGATTTATGAGATTGTTGATAACGCAGTGGATGAGCATCTGGCAGGATACTGCAGTCAGATCCATGTGGTGCTGGAAAAAGATGGTTCCTGTACCGTAACAGATAATGGCCGGGGAATTCCGGTGGATATGCATGAGAAAGGGATGTCTGCGGAACGTCTGGTATTTACGACACTTCATGCAGGTGGTAAATTTGACAATTCTGCTTATAAAACAAGCGGTGGGCTCCATGGAGTCGGATCTTCCGTTGTGAATGCACTTTCTACTTATCTGGATATCAAGGTAAGCCGTGATGGATATGTACATCATGACCACTATGAACGTGGAATTCCTACGATCGAACTGGAGAACGGACTTCTTCCGAAACTTGGCAGGACAAAAGATACCGGAACCTGCATCAATTTCCTGCCGGATCCGGAAATCTTTGAGAAAACACGTTTTTCTGCTACAGATGTTAAGAGCCGTCTTCATGAGACTGCTTATCTGAATCCGGAGCTGACGATCATTTTTGAAGATCTGCGTGGAACAGAGCCGGTCAAAGAAGAGTACCATGAGCCGGAGGGTATTGTGGGCTATATCCGTGACATGAATCACAGTACAGAGGCGCTTCATGAACCTGTTTATCTCAAAGGAGAAGCAGATGGGATTCAGGTGGAAGTTGCTTTTCAGTATACAAATGAATTCCGTGAGAATGTTCTTGGATTCTGTAATAATATCTACAATGCAGAAGGTGGTACACATCTGACCGGATTTAAGACAACATTTACAACAGTTATGAACACGTATGCCAGAGAAATCGGTATTCTCAAAGATAAAGATCCGAATTTTACCGGTGCGGATATCCGTAATGGAATGACGGCAGTCGTATCAATCAAGCATCCGGCACCTCGCTTTGAGGGTCAGACAAAGACAAAGCTGGATAACCAGGATGCAGCCAAGGCAACAGGAAAAGTACTGGGAGAGCAGCTGGTCCTGTATTTTGACCGTAATCTTGAAACATTGAAAACGATTCTTTCCTGTGCGGAAAAGGCAGCGAAGATCCGTAAGACAGAGGAACGTGCCAAAACGAATCTTCTTACAAAACAGAAATATTCATTTGATTCCAATGGAAAACTTGCCAACTGCGAGAAAAAGGATCCGTCACAGTGTGAGATCTTTATCGTAGAGGGAGATTCCGCAGGCGGTTCTGCAAAAACAGCCCGTAACCGTAATTATCAGGCAATCCTTCCAATCAGGGGCAAGATTCTGAATGTTGAAAAAGCAACCATTGACAAAGTGCTTGCCAATGCGGAGATCAAGACTATGATCAATGCATTTGGATGCGGATTTTCTGAAGGATATGGAAATGATTTCGATATAAGCAAACTTCGCTATGACAAGATCGTGATCATGGCGGATGCCGATGTTGACGGTGCGCATATTTCCACACTGCTTCTGACATTGTTCTATCGTTTTATGCCGGAACTGATCTATGAAGGCCATGTATATATTGCGATGCCGCCACTCTATAAGGCAATGCCGAAAAAGGGACCGGAAGAATATCTGTATGATGATAAAGCACTTGAAAAATATCGTAAGACACATAAACCGGGAAGCTTTACTTTGCAGAGATACAAAGGTCTTGGAGAGATGGATGCAGAACAGCTGTGGGAGACCACGCTGAATCCTGAGACTCGAAGAATGAAACGCGTGGAGATAGAAGATGCACGTCTTGCATCCAGTGTGACAGAAGTTCTGATGGGCAGTGAAGTTCCGCCGCGTAAGGCATTTATTTACGAGCATGCAGCCGATGCAGAACTTGATGTATAAGGTGGGATAAGATATGGAAACAAAACAGGAAAATGTAATTCGTACCGATTATTCGGAAATTATGCAGAAATCATACATCGATTATGCAATGAGTGTTATCATTTCCCGTGCTCTTCCGGATGTGCGTGACGGTCTGAAACCAGTACAGAGAAGAACGTTGTATGATATGTATGAACTGGGAATCCGCTATGATCGTCCGTATCGTAAATGTGCACGTATTGTCGGTGATACCATGGGTAAATATCATCCACATGGTGACAGTTCCATTTATGACGCACTTGTTGTTATGGCACAGGATTTCAAAAAAGGCAGAACACTTGTAGACGGACATGGTAACTTTGGTTCAATCGAGGGTGACGGCGCAGCTGCCATGCGTTATACAGAGGCACGACTGGAAAAACTGACACAGGATGTATTTTTGAGTGATCTTGATAAGAATGTAGTGGACTTTGTTCCGAACTTCGATGAGACGGAAAAAGAACCATCGGTACTTCCGGTGCGCATCCCGAACATTCTGGTAAATGGTGCAGATGGTATTGCGGTCGGCATGGCAACCAGTATTCCACCACACAATCTAGGGGAAGTCATCGATGCTGTCAAAGCATATATGAAAGATAACACGATCAGTGTCAAAGGACTGATGCGATATATCAAAGGGCCGGATTTTCCGACCGGAGGTATTGTGGTCAATAAAGATGATCTCCATAAGATCTATGAGACAGGGAGCGGCAAAATCCGCCTGCGTGGAAAAGTAGAAGTAGAGAAACTCAAAGGCGGAAGAAAACAGCTTGTCATTACGGAGATTCCATATACCATGCTGGGAGCAAACATTGGCAAGTTCCTGAATGACGTGGCATCTCTTATAGAAACAAAGAAGACAACAGATATCGTAGATATCTCCAATCAGTCTTCCAAGGAAGGCATCCGTATCGTACTGGAACTTAAGAAAGATACCGATGTGGAAAATCTGACCAATATGCTGTATAAGAAAACGCGTCTGGAAGATACGTTTGGCGTAAATATGCTGGCAGTTGCTGACGGCAGACCGGAAACATTAAGCCTGAAGCAGATTATTGAATATCACGTTGATTTTGTGTTTGAGATCACAACACGTAAATATCACACACTGCTGGACAAAGAACTGGAAAAACAGGAAGTTCAGGAAGGTCTGATCAAAGCGTGTGATGTGATCGACCTGATCATTGAGATCCTCCGTGGCAGTAAGAATCGTGAACAGGTCAAGAAATGTCTGGTAGAAGGAATTACAGAGGGAATTAAATTCAAGTCAAAAGCCAGTGAGAAGGCTGCTGCAAAACTTCTTTTTACAGAACGTCAGGCAAATGCCATTCTGGATATGCGTCTGTATAAACTGATCGGTCTGGAAATTGAAGCACTGCAGGCTGAGCATGAAGAGACAATGAAAAACATTGCTCTTTATAAAGATATCCTGGACAATTATGATTCCATGGCGGCCGTGATCATCAAAGACATGGACGCCATCAAGAAAGAATACGGAAGAAAACGCCGTACAGCGATTGAAAATGCAGAAGAAGCTGTCTATGAAGAGAAGAAGATGGAAGAGATGGAAGTCTGCTTCCTGATGGATCGCTTTGGTTATATGAAGCTTATAGATAAAAATGCTTATGAGCGAAACAAAGAAGCTGTTCATAATGAAAATAAATATGTATTCAACTGTATGAATACAGACAAGATCTGTATATTTACAGATACAGGCAAGATGCATACGATCAAAGCCGTTGATATACCGCTTGGCCGTTTCCGCGACAAGGGAACACCGGTGGACAATCTCAGTAATTATGACAGTTCCCAGGAACGCATGCTTTATGTGGCACCGGTAGGACAACTGCGTTCAGACAGGTTGCTGTTTGTGACAAAGACTTCTATGTGCAAACTGGTAGAAGGTGCGGAATTTGATGTGGCTAAACGAACGATCGCGTCAACAAAGCTGGCGGATGAAGATGAACTGATCTTTATTGGCAGTGCTTCCGAGATGGAGCAGATTGTGCTCCAGAGCCATGGAGGCTGCTTCCTGCGATTCCTGACACAAGAAGTTTCGACAATGAAGAAAACTGCACTTGGTGTGCGGGGCATGAAACTGGCAGACGATGATTATCTGGAGCATGCATACCTTCTGGCAGGTCATCAGGAATATACGATTTCCTATCATGATAAAGAATATGCACTGAATAAAGTGCGGCTTGCAAAGCGGGATACGAAGGGCATAAAGCCGAGGATATAAAAAAAACCTTGCTTTTCCGGAAGTAAGGTGCTAGAATGAACTTAACATGATAACGGACAACAAGAGAGTGGACTTCGGTCCACTCTTTTTGCGAGATGCTCCGGATGTGCGAAAGGCAGGTGGAAATATGAGCAGACGGGATGAATATGAACAGAAAGCAGAAGCATTGCTGGCACCGATCGTTGAGGGCCAGGGATTCGAACTGGTAGATGTAGAATATGTGAAGGAAGCAGGAAACTGGTATCTTCGTGGATATATCGACAAGCCGGGTGGAATTACTGTTAACGATTGTGAGGCAGTCAGCAGAGCGTTCAGTGATAAACTGGATGAGAACGATTTTATTGAAGACAGCTATATCATGGAAATCAGTTCGCCGGGTCTTGACAGACCACTGAAAAAGGAGAAGGATTTTGCCAGAAGCATGGGTAAACTGGTAGAGATCCGGACCTATCGTCCAATCGAAAAGCAGAAAGAATTCTGTGGGATTTTAAATGCATATGATGAAAGCAGTGTGACGATCGATGAGGACGGGCAGTTACGCACATTTGACAAAAAGGATATTGCCCTGATCCGTCTGGCAATTGAGTTTTAAATACGATTCAGATATGCTTTGATAAAATAGGAGGAAATAACAAAAATGAACAAAGAGTTAATGGAAGCCCTGGATATCCTGGAAAAAGAAAAAAACATCAGCAAGGATACATTACTGGGTGCGATTGAGCAGTCCCTGATCCAGGCTTGCAAAAACCATTTTGGTAAAGCAGATAATGTGCATGTGACGATCAATCCGGAAACATGTGATTTCAGCGTTTACGCAGAACGTGAAGTAAAGGAATTCGTAGATGATCCGGCACTGGAAATTTCCCTGGTGGATGCACAGAAAATCAATACAAATGCAGAACTGGGAGATATGATCAAAGTTGAGATCCATTCTAAAGAATTCGGCCGTATTGCAACGCAGAATGCAAAGAACGTAATTCTTCAGAAAATCCGTGAGGAAGAACGTAAAGTCCTTTATGATCAGTATTATGGAATGGAAAAAGAAGTTGTCACAGGTATCGTACAGCGTGTAATGGGCAAAAATGTCAGTGTAAATCTTGGCAAGGCAGACGGTATCTTGAGTGAGAATGAGCAGGTGAAAGGTGAGGAATTTGAGCCTACAGAAAGAATCAAGGTTTATATCCTTGAAGTCAAAGATACACCGAAAGGACCTCGTATCCTTCTGTCCAGAACACATCCGGGACTTGTAAAACGTCTGTTTGAATCTGAAGTTGCCGAAGTGAAAGACGGAACTGTTGAGATCAAGAGTATTGCCAGAGAAGCAGGTTCCCGTACCAAGATTGCTGTATGGAGCAATGATCCGGATGTAGATCCGGTAGGTGCATGCGTTGGTATGAACGGTGCAAGAGTCAATTCCATCGTAGAGGAACTGCGTGGTGAGAAGATCGACATCATCAACTGGGATGAAAACCCGGCAATCCTGATTGAAAATGCACTGAGTCCGGCAAAGGTTATCGCTGTTATGGCGGATCCGGATGAAAAGACTGCACTGGTAGTCGTTCCGGATTATCAGTTGTCTCTTGCAATTGGTAAAGAAGGACAGAATGCACGTCTTGCGGCTCGTCTGACCGGATTTAAGATCGATATCAAGAGTGAGACTCAGGCAAGAGAGTCTGGAGAACTGTATGATTATGATGACGAGGACGAGTACTACGACGAAGAGGAGTACAGTGAAGAAGGTGCTGTAGAGTCAGAAGAAACAGAGACTGAAGAAACAGAGGAAGTTTCAGAAGAAACTACTGTTGAAGAATAATCTATGAAGACAAAGAATAAAACACCTCTGCGCCAGTGTACCGGCTGCAGAGAAATGAAAAGTAAGAAAGAAATGATCCGTGTACTGAGAACTCCGGAGAATGAGATCGTGCTTGATGCAACAGGCAGAAAAAACGGAAGAGGTGCGTATGTATGTCTTTCCCAGGAATGTCTGGAAAAAGCCGTAAAAACCCGGGGACTGGAACGGTCACTGAAGACCGCAATACCGGATGAGGTCTATGAAGACCTGAAAAAGGAGTTAAACGATATTGAAAAACAACAATAAAGTTTTATCACTGCTGGGGCTTGCCACAAAAGCAGGTAAGATAGCCAGCGGAGAATTCTCCACAGAGAAATCTGTGAAGAGCGGAAAAGGTTTTCTGGTACTGGTTGCGGCAGACGCATCCGAAAATACAAAGAAAAAATTCCGTAATATGTGTGAGTTTTACGAAGTACCGGTATATTTCCTCGCGGATAAAGAGGAACTGGGAAAATTCTGCGGCAAGGAATTTCGTGCCAGTCTGGCGGTACAGGATGAGAACTTTGCGAAAGCAATGCTGAAAGAACTTGAGAAGATGGAACAGTAAATGTAAACAGTGTGATCCAGAATCAGTAAGATCCGAAGTCATTGACGTGAAGGAGGAATCAATGTGCCGAAGAGCAGAGAGCATGAACCTGCCAGAATAAAAGAACATTTATCACAAAGGGGAAAGGAGCAGATTACCAACGTGGATAATTCCAGAACAGATGAAAAAATGGTAACAACTAAACCGGAAGCAGAGAAGACAGAGGCTCCCAAAAAGAAAAAAAATATTATTCGTGTATATCACGCACAGAATGCAAGTGACGGTGGCAAAAACAGACCGAAACGTCCGGCATCAGATAAAAAACCGGCTGCAAGACCGCAGCAGAAACCACAGGCTGTAAAACCGGCTGAACCGGTACAGCAGAAACCGGCTGCAGAAGCAGCACCAAAGAAACCGCAGGCAGCGGCACCGTCTGAGACTCCGGAGACAAAGAAACCGACAGAGATCAGACAGGCAGCACCGGTACAGAACAATTCTGCAAGACCGCAAAGACAGGAACAGTCCGGTTACAATAATAACAGAGGACAGAACCGCCAGAATAATCGTGACGGAAGAGATTCAGGCCGTGACAATCGTGGTGGAGATAACAGAGGAAACCGTGATTTCCGTGGCGGAGAAAAAAGATTTTCTGATCGCAATGGAAATAATGGACAGGGTCGTCCGAATCGTGACGGAAATCGTCCGGCCAGACCACAGGGTGAAGGTCGTCCGGCACGTCAGGGTGATGGAAATGGCCGTCCGATGAGAGGTCAGGGTGGACGCCCGCAGCAGGGTGGCCAGGGAAGACCAGGACAGGGCGGAAACGGAAGACCGGATAACAGAGGTGAAGGACGCTTTGGCGGAAACAACCGTGGCGGACAGAGAAATGGCGGCGGAAGAAGAGAGAATGACGCTGTATTTACACCAGAACTGACAAAAACATCCAAAGACAGCAAGAGAGAGCGTGACAGAGAGAATAAGAACAAAAAGAAAGACTTTGAGAAATCCGGTGCAGGTCATAACAGACCGAACCAGGGTGGAAGAAGAAATCTTTCCAGAATTCCGAAAGCTCTTCAGAAACCGACTCCTCAGCCAAAACAGGAAGAGAAGAAACCAGAAGTAAAAGAAATCACACTTCCGGAGAAAATGACAATCCGTGAGCTCGCAGAAGCTATGAAGATGCAGCCGTCTGTAATCGTTAAAAAACTGTTCCTGGAAGGAACTATGGTAACGGTAAACCATGAGATCGACTTTGAAAAAGCACAGGAGATCGCACTGGATTATGACATTATCGCAGAGCCGGAAGAGAAAGTAGACGTTATCGAAGAACTTCTGAAAGAAGACGAAGAAGATGAAGCGGATATGGTTTCGAGACCGCCGGTAGTCTGTGTCATGGGTCACGTTGACCATGGTAAAACATCTCTTCTGGATGCAATCCGTGATACACATGTAACCAGAGGGGAAGCAGGTGGAATCACACAGCACATTGGTGCATCTGTAGTTGAGATCAATGGACAGAAGATCACATTCCTGGATACACCGGGACATGAAGCATTTACTGCAATGCGTATGCGTGGTGCAAACTCCACAGATATCGCAGTACTTGTTGTTGCAGCAGATGATGGTGTTATGCCACAGACTGTTGAGGCAATCAGCCATGCGAAAGCAGCGGGTGTTGAGATCATTGTTGCAATCAACAAGATCGATAAACCAAGTGCAAATGTGGAAAGAGTAAAACAGGAACTTTCCGAATATGAACTGATTCCGGAAGACTGGGGTGGAAGTACTATTTTTGTACCGGTATCTGCCCATACAGGAGAGGGAATCGATACACTGCTTGAAATGATCCTTCTTTCTGCAGAGGTACTGGAACTCAAGGCAAATCCGAATCGTGCGGCAAGAGGTCTTGTTATTGAGGCTCAGCTTGATAAAGGTAAGGGACCGGTTGCCACAATTCTTGTACAGAAAGGTACACTTCATGTAGGCGACTTTATTGCAGCAGGCGCATGCAGTGGTAAAGTGCGTGCAATGATGGATGACAGAGGCAGACGTGTCAAAGAAGCAGGTCCTTCTACACCGGTTGAGATCCTTGGCCTCAGTGATGTTCCGAATGCAGGTGAGATCCTGATGGCATTCCCGAGCGATAAGGAAGCCAAGAGCTTTGCAGCTACATTCGTTACTGAAAACAAGAAACATCTGCTTGAAGAAACAAAAGGCAAACTTTCTCTGGATAACCTGTTTGATCAGATCCAGGCAAGTGACCTCAAAGAGCTCCCGATCATCGTCAAAGCAGACGTACAGGGTTCTGTCGAGGCTGTTAAACAGAGTCTGACCAAGCTGTCCAATGAAGAAGTTGTTGTTCGTGTGATCCACGGCGGTGTTGGAGCTGTCAATGAGTCTGATGTATCTCTGGCAGCTACATCCAATGCGATCATTATCGGATTCAATGTTCGTCCGGATGCTATGGCAAAACAGCTGGCTGATCAGGAGGGCGTAGATCTTCGTCTTTACAAAGTTATTTATCAGGCAATCGAAGATGTGGAAGCTGCTATGAAAGGTATGCTTGATCCGGTATACGAGGAAAAAGTTATCGGCCATGCAGAGGTTCGTCAGCTGTTCAAAGCTTCAGGTGTCGGTACAATTGCAGGAAGTTATGTTCTGGATGGTATTTTCCAGAGAAACTGCAAGGTACGTATTACACGTGAAGGCGAGCAGGTATTCGAAGGTGAACTTGCTTCTCTGAAGCGCTTCAAGGATGATGTTAAAGAAGTAAAAGCAGGATACGAATGTGGTCTTGTGTTTGACGGATTCAACGATGTGAAAGAAGAAGATAAAGTAGAAGCTTATATCATGGTAGAAGTGCCAAGGTAATTGGAAATACCGAGATAGGAGTGAATCATAAATGAGAAAAAACAGTATTAAGAATACAAGGATCAATGGTGAGGTTCAGAAAGAACTCAGTACGATCATCAGAAATGAAGTCAAAGATCCTCGCATTCATCCAATGACTTCAGTCATGGCTGTGGAAGTTGCGCCTGATCTTAAGACCTGCAAGGCATTTATCAGTGTCCTGGGCAACAAAGAAGCAAAGGACGCAACGATCCAGGGCCTGAATAAGGCAGAGGGATATATCAGAAGACAACTTGCAAAAAATCTCAATCTGAGAAATACACCGGAGATACGTTTCATTCTTGATGAATCGATTGAGTATGGTGTGAATATGTCAAAACTGATTGATGATGTTGCCAGAAGAGATGCTTCTTTAGGGAAGACTGAGGAAGAGTAAGAGGTGTGTTCATGAAAAATATAGCAGAAGTACTGGAAGGTGTGAAAACTGTCGGAATCGGTGGACATATCCGTCCGGATGGCGACTGTGTCGGCTCCTGTATGGCTCTGTATCTGTATATCAGAAAATATTTTCCGGATATTGATGTGAATGTTTATCTGGACCATCCGAAGCCGATCTTCGGACATATTGAATCTATCGATGAAATAAAAACAGAAGTGGAAGAAGAAAGAATCTTCGATCTTTTTATTACCTGTGATGTAAGTGCCAGAGACCGTCTGGCGCTTGCTGACAATCTGTTTGAGCATGCAAAGAAAACAGTATGCATCGATCATCATGTGAGCAATTCGGGATTTGCAGATGTGAATCATATCCGTGGAGAGGTTAGCTCCTGCTGTGAAGTACTGTATGGAATTCTGGATCCGGATAAAGTGGATCTTGCGGTTGCAACGGCTGTTTATACAGGAATGATCCATGATACAGGCGTTTTTCAGTATTCTTCTACATCACCGGAAACCATGAGGATTGCAGGAGAACTGATGAAGACGGGAATCCCGTTCAGCAGGATCATAGATGAATCTTTTTATCAGAAAACATATATCCAGAATCAGGTTATGGGAAGAGTTCTTGCAGAAAGTATTCTTCTTCAGAACGGTACATGCATCATCGGATATCTTCGAAAGAAAGATATGGATTTTTATGGCGTGACAGGAAGTGATCTGGATGGCATTGTCAGTCAGCTCCGACTTACCCGAGGCGTGGAAGTAGCAATCTTTATTTATGAGCTGGAGACACAGTCATTCAAAGTATCCCTTCGCTCCAATGGCAGGGTAGATGTGAGCAAGGTGGCAGTCTTCTTTGGAGGCGGTGGACACACCAGAGCAGCGGGCTGTGACCTGCAGGGCTCTATGTATGATGTGATCAATAATATTACAGCAGAAATTGAAAAACAGCTGACAGAAGAGGAGAACGCATAATGGATGGCGTATTGAATATCCGTAAGGAAAAAGGATATACTTCTTTTGATGTTGTTGCAAAACTCCGTGGAATCCTTCATATGAAGAAAATCGGACATACCGGGACACTGGATCCGGAAGCAGAAGGTGTGCTTCCGGTCGTTCTCGGAAAGGCAACGAAGCTGGTTGATCTTCTGACGGAAAAACAGAAAACATACGAGGCACTTATTCATCTGGGGCTGGAAACAGATACCCAGGATATGACAGGAACGGTTCTTGAAGAAAAGCCTGTCGAAGTAACAGAAGAAGAGGTACGTACGGTGATCAGGAGTTTCCTGGGGGAACAGCAGCAGATTCCACCGATGTATTCTGCTCTGAAAGTAGACGGGAAGAAACTCTATGAACTGGCCCGTGAAGGTAAGACAGTAGAGCGAAAGCCGCGTGCTGTACAGTTTTATGAGATTGAGATTAAAAAGATAGAGCTTCCATATGTGCGATTTTCTGTGACCTGTAGTAAGGGAACATATATCCGTACATTATGTCATGACATCGGACAGAAACTCGGATGTGGCGGCTGTATGGAAGAATTGCTCCGCACCAGATCCGGGAATTTTGTCTGGGAAGACAGTATGACACTTGCGCAGGTTGAGGAAGCGGTAAGAAATGGTACAATTGGAGACCGGGTGATCAGTATCGGGCAGGTCCTGAAGGATTATCCGGAAATTTTTTGTACACGGGAAGGCGACCGCCTTCTGGAAAATGGAAATGCGCTTGCTGAGAGATTTGTCAGAGGAGAGCACAAAGAAGGCTGGGTGCGTATGTGTGACAGCCAGGGTGGATTCAAGGGAATTTACCAGTGGGATGAGGTGAAAAAACGCTATCAGCCACAGAAAATGTTTTTATAGGCTCCGGGTGAGCTATAAAAGTCAGGAGTAACAGCACAATATGGAATACGTAAAGATTGAAGGACAGTTTCCAAAGTTCAGCCACTGTGCGGTAACACTTGGAAAATTCGATGGAATCCATCGTGGTCACAGGAAACTGATTCAGACGATCCTGAACAGAAAAAAAGAATATGGAGAACTGGCAGTGGTCATGGCGTTTGTTTCCGACAGACAGACGATCCTTACTTCAGAAGAACGTCGTATACTTCTGGAAAAAATGGGCGTGGACATACTGTTGGAATGTCCTCTGAATGATCAGATAAAGCATATGAAAGCAGATGTTTTTATCCGACAGATACTCAAAGGGGATCTTCAGGCTTCCTGTGTGGTTGTGGGAGAAGATTTCCGTTTTGGTCATGAACGCAAGGGATCTCCGGAACTTCTGGAAAAATATGGAGAAAAATACGACTATGAAACAATTGTGATCGCAAAAGAAATGGATGGCAACCGTAAGATCAGCAGTACTTATATCCGTGAAGAACTGAAAAAAGGAAATATGGAAAAGATTGCAGATCTTCTGGGAAGTCCGTTTTTTACGGCAGGTGTCATTGAACATGGAAGAGGAATGGGGCATCGGGATTTTTTTCCAACAGCGAATATCATTCCACCGAAGTCGAAGCTGATGCCTCCGAATGGGGTATATGTGACAGTATCGCATCTTGAGGATGGAGATTATCCGGGAATCACGAATGTGGGATATAAACCAACAGTCGGAGAGAATTTCCTTGGAGTAGAAACAAATCTGTTTGACTGTGATCTGGATCTTTATGGGCAGAAATGTAGAGTTGATTTTTATAAATATATTCGTCCGGAACAGAAGTTCACTTCTTTTGAGGCTCTGAAGGCACAGATCCGCAGAGATATTGAGTCCGGAAAGAACTGGTTTCAGGAAGAAAAAGAGCTGGTAAAAACTTTATCATTCGGTAAAAAATAGTTGTTTACAATGCTGCATGTTTTATGCTATACTAGTCGAGGTGTAATTCAGCCCATATTCAGAGATTGGAATCTCCAACCGTTTCTTAATATGTGGCGGTTCATTAATTATTATATTTAAGGAGGAAATCACAATGATTTCAAAAGAAAAAAAACAGGCGATCATGAAAGAATATGCAAGATGCGAGGGTGACACAGGATCACCGGAAGTACAGGTTGCAGTTCTTACAGCAAGAATTCAGGAACTGACAGAGCATTTACAGACACATCACAAAGATCATCATTCCAGACGTGGTCTGCTGAAAATGGTTGGTCAGAGACGTGGACTTCTGGCATACCTGAAGAAAACAGACATCGAAAGATACCGTGCACTGATTGAAAAATTAGGTTTAAGAAAATAATTAGTATGCGGACGGGGCGGATAACCATCCGCCCCATTTTTACATGTTGCAGTTTTATAGGTTTATAGCGACAGGAAAAAAGAAGTTATTTCCGAGACTACTGAAAAGTCCATTGATTGCAATGGCTTTTTCAGTTGTTTCGGGCTTCTGAATGACCTGGTTGCTGTGAACAGTAATAATCAACACAGAATTTAAAGGAGAAAAAATATGTACAAAAGTTATTCTATGGAATTAGCCGGCAGAACACTGACTGTAGATATTGGTCGTGTTGCAAAGCAGGCAAATGGTGCAGCCCTGATGCATTATGGTGACACAACTGTACTTTCCACAGCAACAGCATCCAAAGAGCCAAGAGAAGGAATCGATTTCTTCCCCCTGAGCGTTGAATACGAAGAAAAAATGTATGCCGTAGGCAAAATCCCGGGAGGATTCAACAAGAGAGAAGGAAAGGCAAGTGAGCATGCAATCCTGACTTCCCGTGTTATTGACCGTCCGATGCGTCCTCTGTTCCCGAAGGATTACAGAAATGATGTAACTCTGGTCAACATGGTTATGTCTGTAGATCCGGAATGCAATCCGGAGATTCCGGCTATGCTTGGTTCCTCTATTGCAACCTGCATTTCTGATATTCCGTTTGACGGACCGTGTGCAACTACACAGGTAGGTCTGATCGACGGTGAATTCGTTATCAACCCGTCTCTGGCTCAGAAAGAACTTTCTGATCTTCAGCTGACAGTTGCTTCCACAAGAGAAAAAGTCATCATGATCGAAGCCGGTGCAAATGAAGTTCCGGAAGATACTATGATTGAAGCAATCTATAAGGCACATGATGTAAACCAGGAGATCATCCGTTTTATCGACAAGATCGTAGCTGAATGTGGTAAAGAAAAACATCTGTATGCTTCCTGTGCAGTTCCGGAAGAACTGTTTGAAGCAATTAAGAAGATCGTGCCTCCGGAAGAAATGGAAGAAGCTGTTTTTACAGATGACAAGCAGACAAGAGAAGAAAATATCCGTGAGATCACAGCAAGACTTCAGGATGCATTTGCAGATAATGAAGAATGGCTGGCTGTTCTTGGCGAAGCCGTATATCAGTATCAGAAGAAGACTGTTCGTAAGATGATCCTCAAAGATCACAAACGTCCGGATGGACGTCAGATCACGCAGATTCGTCCTCTGGCTGCAGAAGTTGATATCATCCCGAGAGTACATGGATCTGCCATGTTTACACGTGGACAGACTCAGATCTGCACAATGACAACTCTGGCTCCTCTTTCTGAGGCTCAGAGAATTGACGGACTTGATGAGTTTGAAACATCCAAGAGATATATGCATCATTACAACTTCCCGTCTTATTCTGTAGGTGAGACAAAACCATCCAGAGGACCGGGACGTCGTGAGATCGGTCATGGTGCACTTGCAGAGAGAGCTCTTGTTCCAGTACTTCCGTCAGCAGAAGAGTTCCCATATGCGATCCGTACAGTATCTGAGACTTTTGAATCCAATGGTTCCACTTCTCAGGCAAGTATCTGTGCATCTACGATGTCTCTGATGGCAGCAGGTGTGCCGATCCGTAAACCGGTAGCAGGTATTTCCTGTGGTCTGGTAACAGGCGCTACAGATGATGACTACATCGTTCTGACAGATATTCAGGGCCTGGAAGATTTCTTTGGAGATATGGACTTTAAGGTTGCAGGTACACATGATGGTATCACTGCAATTCAGATGGATATCAAGATTCATGGTCTGACAAGACAGATCGTAGAAGAAGCTATCCGCAGAACAAAAGAAGCAAGAGAATATATTCTTACAGAAGTTATGGAGAAATGCATTGCAGCTCCTCGTGATCATGTCAACAAATATGCGCCGAAGATCGTACAGATTCAGATCGACCCTCAGAAAATCGGTGATGTAGTCGGACAGAGAGGAAAAACGATCAATGCAATCATCGAACGTACAGGTGTTCAGATCGACATCACAGATGAAGGTGCAGTATCTATCTGTGGCGTTGACCAGCATGGTATGGATGAAGCAAAGAAAATGATCAAAACAATTGCAACTGATTTTGAAGCAGGACAGATCTTTGAAGGTACAGTTGTCAGCATTAAAGAATTTGGTGCATTTGTTGAGTTTGCTCCTGGCAAAGAAGGAATGGTTCATATTTCCAAGATCAGTGATCACAGAATCAATCGTGTAGAAGATGTTCTGACACTTGGCGATAAGGTAAAAGTTATCTGCATGGGTAAAGACAAGATGGGAAGAATGAGCTTCAGTATTAAGGATGTACCGGAAGAAGCATAACTATGAGATATCATAATATAACCAAGGATGATATGCTGAACGGAGACGGACTTCGGGTGGTACTCTGGGTTGCCGGCTGCAATCACTGCTGTCGGGAATGCCAGAATCCGATCACCTGGGATCCAAACGGAGGCCTTCCGTTTACGGAAGCAGAAGAAGCAGAGATCTTTACAGAACTGGATAAGGATTATATCGGCGGCATCACTTTTTCGGGAGGTGATCCGCTGCATCCATCCAATATTTCTACGGTTACTGCTTTCGCAAAAAAAATTCGTGAGAAATATCCAAATAAGACGATCTGGCTGTATACAGGTTCCTTATGGGAAGAAATCTGTAATGAAGAGATTGTACAGTATTTGGATGTCTGTGTGGACGGTGAATTTCAGATTGATAAAAGAGATACTTCTCTTCGCTGGAAGGGCTCATCCAATCAGCGTGTGATAGATGTTCCTTCTACACTTCGTGAAGGCAAAGTCGTTCTGCATTGTGATAATTAAAGAGCAGGAACAGGCGAATAAACAGGAGGCAGCATGAAACGAATTGCAAAATTTCATAAAGTAAGTCCGGAGCAGTTTGCAAAGGACTGGAAAGATACATTCCCGGCAGCGGATGATAAAGAAATACAGGACACTTATGAGAAAATTTCTCTTCCTGTAAGGGCAACAGCCGGAAGTGCAGGATATGATTTCTTTGCACCTGCGGATATTGTACTGAATCCGGGTGAAACAGCCAAGATTCCAACGGGAGTCCGTGTGGAAATGGAGCAGGACTGGGTATTGAAATGCTACCCGAGAAGTGGACTGGGATTTAAATTCCGTCTGCAGCTGAATAACACAGTAGGTATCATTGACAGTGATTATTTTTATTCTGATAATGAAGGTCATATCTTTGCGAAGATTACCAATGACAGTAATGAAGGTAAAACTGTGAATATTCAGGCCGGAACAGGTTTTATGCAGGGGATTTTTGTTGAGTATGGTATTACTGTAGATGATGAAGCTACCGGAATCCGTAATGGCGGATTTGGAAGTACTACCGAGAAAAAATAAGAATTAGTAATTGTTATAGAGATAAAATAAGCAAAATGAAATGGAGATTCAGGCCGATATGGCTTAAATCTCCATTTTGTTTTGCTTATTTTGCAGAAAGATTTTGTTGTTTATGGAAATCTTTATTCCAGAGGTTCTCCGGCGGCTTCTGCCTTACGTGCATTGTCAAGAACAACGTCAAAAGCCTCTGCAGCTTTTGCATATTCATCATCACTTTCGATGTTGGCAAGAATTGGATCTCCTGTTTCTGTACGGGAGAATTTATAAAGATATACCTCTCCACTCTGATTCTGGCCATTTTCGTCCAGCGGCAACAGCGCAATGTATTCCTGCTTTTCTACTGGAAATACGGTCAGAATTGCACATTCGATCTCAGTGTCATCGTCCAGCGTCAGTGTAATGGTGTTGTGACTTTCCAGAGAAGTGTTTCCGCAGTCCAGTCCGCAGGAAGCACAGTCGCTGGGTGCACAGGTTCCGTTTTTGAATTCATCACTCATTTGATAATCCTCACTTTGTATTCGTTGTCATTCCATTTTAACAGATAATAGCAGTGAATACAACGAAAAAGCTCGAAAATAAAAAAATGTGTTTAAACTGATTCATGAATCATGTATAATAGAAATATCAGACATTTGATCGATTTGAAGGAGTAAATGAGACAATGAAATGTATTTCATGGAATGTAAATGGAATCAGAGCCTGTATCACAAAAGGATTTGAAGATAGATTTAGAGAACTGGATGCGGACATTTTCTGCCTTCAGGAGACGAAATGCCAGCAGGGTCAGGTGGAACTGGAACTTCCGGGCTATCATCAGTACTGGAATTATGCAAACAGACGTGGCTATTCAGGAACTGCGGTATTTACAAAGAAAGAGCCGATCTCTGTGAAAAATGGTATCGGAATTGAAGAACATGATAAGGAAGGACGTGTGATCACACTGGAATTTAAGGAGTTTTATTTTGTAACTGTGTATACTCCAAATTCTCAGAGTGAATTAAGACGTCTGGAGTACCGTATGGAATGGGAACGGGATTTTCTTGCATATCTTCTGAAATTACAGGAGAGCAAGCCGGTGATCTGTTGTGGTGATCTGAATGTGGCACATGAGGAGATTGATTTAAAAAATCCAAAAACAAACCGAAAGAATGCCGGATTTACAGACGAGGAACGTGCATGTTTTACAAAAGTGCTTGAGAGTGGATTTATAGATACATTCCGTTACTTTTATCCGGATAAAGAGGGAATTTATTCCTGGTGGTCCTATCGGTTTAAAGCACGTGAAAAGAATGCCGGATGGAGGATTGATTATTTTATAACTTCTCCATCTTTGAAAGAAAAGCTGCAGGGAGCAGCAATTCACACGGAAATCATGGGATCAGACCATTGTCCGATCGAATTGGATATTGATTTGAAGTAAATACAAAAGTTACAAGGAGAACCGGAAATGGAAAAACAGAACAGAATACGTGCATACAAGGGAGATCCTGTAAATCCTGGTGTCAGTAGGAAAACCGCAGGAATAAATTTTGCAGTGGAGATCCCCTGTGGCATATCCGCGTCACTGGTGTTATATCGCAAGGGTGCTGCGCTGCCGGAGGTGGAAATTCCTTTTACAGAAGAACACCGGACAGGCAGAATGTGCGCAATACTGATATCTGGATTAAAACCAGATAAATATGAATATAATTTCCGGGCAGCCGGAAAAATCATGCAGGACCCTTTTGCCAGGGTAATACGCGGACGTGAGAAATTTGGAGCACCGGTATCAGAGGATGAACATGCTGTACGCTGTGGGTTCCTTTCGGAAAAAGAGTATGACTGGAAGGAAGATACTGCACCGCAAATCCCATATAATGAAATGATCTTATACAAAGTTCATGTACGTGGATACACAAAGCAGGCGAAACTTTCGCCTAGAAAAAAAGGTACTTTTGCAGGACTTGTGGAGATGATTCCTTATTGGAAAGAGATGGGAATCAATGCAATTGAACTGATGCCGGCATATGAGTTTCAGGAATGTACACGCAAAGAGACGGCGGGCAGTATGGCAGTCCGTTCAAAAAAAGATGACAGGATAAATTACTGGGGATATGCACAGGGATTTTATTTTGCGCCGAAAGCATCTTACTGTGCGACCAGGGAACCGGATCGGGAGTTTCGTGATATGGTCCATGCACTGCATCAGGCAGGAATCGAGTGTATCATGGAGATGTATTTCCCGGAGAATACGCCGTCATTGCAGGTAGTGCGTTCCCTCTGGATGTGGAAACTGTTTTATCATGTGGATGGATTTCATCTTATGGGAGATGGCGTTCATCAGAAAGTCCTTGAACAGGATCCGATTCTTTATGGGACAAAGAAAATGTTTTCTGAGATCGCGGGCAATGCAGATACGGAAAATATGCTTGCAGAATATAATGCAGGATTTAAGCAGGATATGAGAAGATTTCTTAAGAGTGATGAAGGTATGATCTCAGGGGCAGAATTTCATGTGCGAAGGAATACGGGCTCTTTTGGAACTATCAATTATATGGCAAATCAGGATGGGTTTACGCTGTATGATACAGTGGCATATAATTATCGCCATAACGAAGCGAATGGCGAGGACAACCGTGATGGCAGTGAATTTAATTATTCCTGGAACTGTGGCATTGAGGGAGCAACACGCAAACAGGCAATTCGCAAAATGCGTGAGCAGCAGATGAGGAATGCGTTTCTGATGCTGCTTTTGAGTCAGGGGACGCCAATGATCTATGGTGGTGATGAATTTGCCAATTCACAGGTGGGAAACAACAATGCATGGTGTCAGGATAATGCAGTAGGATGGACGGACTGGAAAAATGCGAAGAAGCAGGAGAATCTTTCCACTTTTGTAAAGGAAGCAATTGCTTTCCGAAAAAAACATCCAATCCTTCATATGCCACAGGAAATGCGTGGAGTGGATTACATGGCGAAGGGATTTCCGGATATTTCTGTACATGGGGAACGTGCATGGTTTCTTAACCGTGATAATACCAGCCGCCTTCTGGGCGTGATGTACTGCGGCTCTTATGCAGAGAATGAAAATGGAAATGCAGATGATTTTATTTATATAGGAATGAATTTTCACTGGGAAAAACGAAATATTGCACTTCCGAACCTTCCTGACGGACTGGGTTGGAAAAAGGTTGCGGATACTTCCGGGCAGACACCAGAGCAGTGGTTTGGAGAATATGAAGAAACATATAAAAAATCAATTAAGATCAATCCACGTACGATCGTGGTACTGATCGCAAAGCGGGAGGAATCAGGGCATGCATCCATGGCTGCACTTCAAGACAATAACGAGGCATAAACTGCTGGTAATGAAATATTGTTTTCGCATAGGACTTTACAAACAGGGCCTGCTTCATGACCTGTCAAAATATTCACCGACAGAATTTTTGGTTGGATGTAAATACTATCAGGGGACGAGAAGCCCGAATAATGCAGAGAGAGAAGACATTGGAGTATCAACTTCATGGCTCCATCACAAAGGGAGAAATAAACATCATTTTGAGCATTGGGTAGATTATTCTGTAAATGATGGCGAGCATGTGATCATGGGAGCGCAGATGCCGCGCAAATATGTGGCAGAAATGGTCATGGACCGGATCAGTGCATCCAGGAACTATCTTGGGGATGCGTACAATGACAGCCAGCCATTGGAGTATTTTCTGAAGAGTAAGGAAAAACTTTGGTTTATTCATCCTCAGACCAATAAAGAACTGGAAGCACTTCTCAGGATTTTGAATGATCATGGTGAAGAAAAGCTGCTTCATTATATTAAATATAGATACCTGAAGGGTGAGACCAGAAAGATTCGTTATTGAAATAAGAGAAATGAGCAAAAGCCGTTATCTTGTGTTAGAGATATTCTGACAGGATAACGGCTTTTTATAATTTTGAGAGTGAAATGTGAAATAAAGAAATGATATGAATAAACAATGCAGATAAACAGTATATAACAGTTGACAACAGTGATACACTGTTATATACTGTTTGCAGAAGGAGGGATGAAGTTGAACCTTATTATAAATCATACTTCCATGGAACCAATCTATGAGCAGATTGTAGCACAGATCAAGGCAGAAGTGATTGAAGGAAGAATGACGGCCGGAGATGCGCTTCCATCGGTGAGGGCACTTTCAAGAGAGCTGAAGATCAGTGCGCTGACAGTAAAAAAAGCCTATGACAATTTGGAAGAAGAAGGATTGGTTGTGACTGTCCATGGAAAGGGAAGCTTTATTGCGGCAGCAAATCAGGAGCTTCTGATGGAAGAGCGGCGCAAGGAATTGGAGAAAGAACTGGAAGCTGCTGTACAGAAAGCCCGTACCGGGGGATTGACGGCGAAAGAAATCCGGGAGTCATTTGAGATCATAATGGAGGATGAGGTATGTTAGTACAACTGGATCGTGTAATGAAGAAATATGGCAGTTTTGCACTGGAACTGAATATGGAGATTCCAGAGAATCAGGTGACCGGATTGATCGGGGCGAATGGAGCGGGAAAGAGTACGACATTTAAACTGATGCTTGGACTTATCCGTCCGGATGAAGGAAATGTGGAGATATTTGGAAGAAATGCTGCGGAAATGGGTGCAGAGGATAAACAGAAGATTGGAGCCGCATTCTCCGACAGCGGATTTTCCGAATATTTGAAAGTACAGCAGCTTATTCCAATCATGAGCCGTTTTTATCCGGATTTTCAGGAAGAAGAGTTTCGTGGAAGATGTGAGAGATTTAAGATTCCGCTGAATAAACAGATCAAGGAGTTTTCTACCGGAATGAAAGCAAAGCTGAATGTACTTCTTGCACTCAGCCACGACAGCAGATTACTGATTCTTGACGAGCCAACGGCGGGGCTGGATGTGGTTGCAAGAGAAGAAATCCTTGATCTGCTGCGGGAATATATGGAGATCCCGGGACGATCTATTGTGATTAGCTCTCATATTTCCGGTGATCTGGAACATTTCTGTGATGACCTGTATATGATCCATGAAGGCAAAATCGTCCTTCACGAAGAAACGGACCGTATTCTTGAGGAATATGGATTCCTCAAGGTATCAGAGCAGGAATACGAAGCCCTTGACAAAGAATATCTTCTGCGTGTGAGAAAAGAGTCCTTCGGCTATAGCTGTCTGACAAACCAGAAGAATTATTATCTGGAAAATTATCCGGGGATCATAGTCGAAAAAGGAAGTGTAGATGAAGTCATTTCCATGCTGGTGAAGGGAGAACTGTTATGAGGGGATTATTGATGAAGGATCTGGAATTGATTAAAATAAATATGAAAATGTATCTGGCAGTTTTTCTGATAGGCATTATTTATCTGGTTGCACAGGAGAACGGAAGTACATTTTTTGTAGCTTATGCGATCTTTGTGAGTATTAGTGTCTCTGTCGGAACAATTTCCTATGATGGTTACCATCATGGAATGAAATTTCTAATGACATTGCCGGTCACAAAAAAGCAATATGTACAGTCAAAGTATCTGCTCAGCTTTGGTTTTGCAGTACTGGTCAGTGTTATCAGCCTGCTTTGGGGGATGATAAGAATACAGATTTCCGGAAAACAGGAAGCAGAGGACCTTTTGATAAGCGCAGGCACTGCACTCGTTATTTCCTGTATAATACTTTGCGGAATGATTCCGCTTCGCTTGAAATACGAAGCCGAGAAAAGCAGGATTGTTATGGTGGCGGTGGTAGTAGTAATCTTTCTGGTGGCTGCTGCATGTAAGGAACTATATGATGTGTATCAGAAGAGCTTTGGGAAAGGCTTGCGGTTTCTGAATACCCTTTCCGGATGGCAGATAGCGGTTGGACTGATTGTAGTTATGATGATTTGTCTGGCCGTGTCCGTGAAGGCCAGCGAGAGGATTATGGAGAAGAAGGAGTTTTGAGACACTATAAACATTGATTTTTGGATACTTTAGAAGAAAAACTAATTCCGCTCTTAAAATAATTAACTGGAACATTTCGTTTAAATGCGTTATCCTGTAAAAAGAGAATTTATATCTGTGATATATAAGAAACAGGAGGATCGCTTATGGAAAAAAATCAGATTTTTATAAAAACTGGTACAAAATACAAAAAAATGACCAGGGAACTTCTGGAAGAGAGCAATCTCGCAGAACTGATTGGTGATAAGAATAAAATGGTAGGTATCAAACCTAATCTGGTATCCCCATCAGATCCGGCAAATGGAGGAACAACACATCCGGAAATCGTGGCGGGAATCCTGGAATATCTGAAAGAAAACGGTTTCAAAAACAGTATGATTCTCGAGGGTTCCTGGGTAGGCGACCGTACTGCAGATGCATTCGAAGTGTGCGGTTACCGGCAGCTTTGTGAGGACTATGATGTGGAGTTTTATGATACGCAGAAAGACAAAAGCTATACAAAAGACTGCTGCGGTCTGGAACTGAAAATCTGTGAGAGCGTGAAAAAAGTAGATTTCCTGATCAATGTGCCAGTCATGAAAGGACATTGTCAGACAAAGATTACCTGTGCCCTTAAGAATATGAAGGGATTGATTCCGAACACAGAAAAACGCCATTTTCACTCTATGGGACTACACAAACCGATCGCGCACTTAAATGTTGGTATCCATCAGGATTTTATTGTAGTTGACAATATTTGTGGTGACCTGGATTTTGAGGATGGTGGAAATCCGGTGGTGATGAACCGTATCTGGACTGCCATGGACCCGGTGCTGGTAGATGCGTATGTCTGTCAGCAGCTCCATTACAAAGTATCTGATGTCCCATATGTAAAACTTGCCGGTGAGCTTGGCGTTGGTTGCTCTGATATTACTAAAGCAGATATTCGTGTACTGGGAGAAGACGTTCAGCAGAACATTCCAGAGAGACGAAAAGTGGTAGAAGTGGCAGATGCGGTAGAAGAAGTTGATTCCTGCAGCGCATGTTATGGCTATCTCATTCCGGCACTCGATATGCTGAAACAGGAGGGACTCCTCGAAAAACTTCACGAAAAAATCTGTATCGGCCAGGGATATAGAGGAAAGACAGGCGAACTCGGCGTCGGCAACTGCACCAGAAACTTCAAACACCACGCAGAAGGCTGTCCACCAACCGAAAACCAGATCTACGAATTCCTGAAAGAATATATCTCTAAATAAAACAAGTGGGGGAATGTGCGTTCCCCCACTTTGCTATTTCTTCGCAGCGGCCTCCTTGATAATTTGTATAATTGCCTCCTGGCTGAATTTACTGCTGTCGATACACAGATCGTACTGTCCCATATCCATCCATTTCTGATCGGTAAAGAATTCATAATAAGCACGACGTTCTTTATCCATCCTTTTTACCAGTTTCCGTGCACTCTTTTCTTCACGGTCAAGACGTTCCATGATGGTTTTTACACGCGTTTCAAATGGCGCATAGATAAAAATATGGAGTGTATCATCGCCTGTCAGAATGTGATTTGCACACCGGCCGACAATGACACAATCTTCTCTGTCACTCAGCGAAAGAATGATCTCTCTTTGAATACCAAAAAGAACGTCATTCATCGGAATAGGGTAGCGATCGACCCCAATCTGAAGTTCGTTGTCAATTGGAAATCCCCACGGGCTCGGACGTTTTTCATCAACTTCTGCAAACTGATCGAGAGGAACATTTTTCTTATTGCTGGCCATTTCGATCAGTTCCCTGTCATAAAAACCAATTCCCATTTCATTAGCAAGGGCTTTTCCGATGATTCGTCCATTGCTTCCATACATACGATTGATTGTGATAATACGTTTATTCATACAGGTTCCTCCTCTCGAAATATACATTTTTTATTTGTCTCTATCATAGTACAATTTTTGGATAATTTCAATAAAAATATTAAATAAAATAAAAATAATATATATAATATTAACATATCAATCGAGGCACTTCGTTATACAGGATAAAATATAGTTTCTGTCGAGAAAGAACACTTACAGTGGAAAACGGTCGAACGAATTTTCTTGACTGAAAAGATGGCAAAAAGCTATAATATTCCTGTCAGTAAAAACAGTACTGGAAAAAATTACTTGACATATCTACGCATATTAAATATAATTTGCTTATGCATTACAGAAATGTTACAAAAAAATAAATTATGAAAAAAGACATAATGAAAATGCAAGGAATGTTTAAGTATGAGAAAAACAAGATTGACAGGAACCCATAACGATAAGGATAAAAGCGGCAGAGAACACAATTCGTCTTTTCATAGCTTTGTTTCTCTGAGTGTCTGTGCCCTGACAGTGATCGCCGTAACAGGTGGATGCAAGCTGGCAGGAACTGAGAAACATAAAGTATATGCCGCTTCAGAGAACGAAAGCAGCAGCCTGTACAGTGAAGATGTGGATTATGACCTTCCGTCAGGGATTGCGGGTGTGGTTTCCGGAGTCAATGCAACGCCGGCAGCAGGTTCGACCGTAAACCGTATCGGAATTTCCTGCGATGACGTAATTGTTGGTCAGCGTGTGCGAAAAGTTACAAGCAGTGCCGTAGAAATGAATGTCAGTGAATCTATGGCGACGACTGTGGATACATTTGATGCAAAAGTTGTTTCTGCATCGTCTTCCGCAAAACTGATGTCGGATGAGGATTATGAGAATCTTCTTCAGATTGTAGAGGCGGAAGCGGGCACAGAAGATCTGAAGGGAAGGATTCTGGTTGCAAATGTTATCATGAATCGTGTGAAATATCCGGAATTTCCGGACAATGCAACAGATGTTATCTGGCAGTACATAGATGGTGTGGCACAGTTTTCTCCGATCGCGGATGGAAGGATTTCGGAAGTAGTTCCGTCGGATGAGACGAAAGAAGCAGTGAAACAGGCACTGGAAGGCGTGGATTATTCAGATGGAGCACTGTTCTTTATCCAGAGATCTGCGGCAGCGAAGAATAATATTCAGTGGTTTGACAAAAATCTTAAAAAATTATTCAAGCACGGTGTACATGAATTTTACACTTATCCGGAGGCTGCACAACAGTAGCAGATGTAAGCAACTTCAAAATTATGTTATTGTTTAGATATTTATAAAGGGCCCGAAGGATCAGAAAGTTCCTTCGGGATTTTTGTATAATTGGGTATGGAATTTTACACGGTAACGTGGTATACTATGACGCAAAATGGTGACTGCAGACAAAATGTGAGTAAAACCTAAGAAAACCCCAAGAAAGGAAGGAAGGATACATGCAGGTATTATATAAAAGCACAAGAGGAAAAGGTGAGACAGTAACTGCTTCCATGGCAATTTTAAAAGGACTTTCTGAAGATGGAGGACTGTTTGTCCCGACTGAGATTCCGAAGCTGGATGTGCCGGTAGAGAAGCTTGCACAGATGACATATCAGGAGACTGCATATGAAGTTATGAGTCGTTTCCTTACAGATTTTACAGAAGATGAACTGAAAAACTGTATTGCGAATGCATATGATGAAAAATTTGACACAAAAGAGATTGCACCGCTTCATGAGGCAGATGGAGAATATTTCCTGGAACTTTTCCACGGCGCAACGATTGCATTCAAGGATATGGCACTTTCTATCCTTCCACATCTGATGACGACGGCAGCCAGAAAGAATCAGGTCAGCAATGACATTGTGATTCTTACTGCTACATCCGGAGATACAGGTAAAGCTGCTCTGGCAGGTTTTGCAGATGTACCGGGTACAAAGATCATCGTATTCTATCCGAAACACGGAGTAAGTCCGATTCAGGAAAAACAGATGGTTACACAGAAAGGTGATAATACTTATGTAGTAGGAATCACAGGAAACTTCGATGATGCCCAGACAGCAGTTAAGAAAATGTTCAATGATCGTGAACTGTCCGCAGAACTTAATGAGGCGGGCTTCCAGTTTTCATCTGCAAACTCTATCAATATCGGAAGACTGGTGCCACAGATCGTATATTACGTATACGCATATTCAAGACTTGTTGGAAATGGAACAGTTAAAGCCGGTGAAAAGATCAATGTAGTTGTACCGACAGGAAACTTTGGTAATATTCTTGCAGCATATTATGCAAAACAGATGGGACTTCCAATCAATAAACTGATCTGTGCGTCCAATGAGAATAAAGTTCTGTTTGACTTCTTCCGTACAGGAACCTACGACAGAAAGAGAGATTTTATTCTGACAACTTCTCCATCCATGGATATTCTGATCTCCAGCAATCTGGAACGTCTGATCTATCGTCTTACTGGTGAAGATGCACAGAAATGTGCAGAACTGATGCAGGCTTTAAGTGATGGCGGAGAATATACGATCACAGAGGATATGAAAAAAGGTCTTGCTGATTTCTATGGTAATTACTGCAGTGAAGAGGAAACAAATGAAGCTATTCATGCAACATACAAGAGCAGTGATTATGTGATCGATCCTCATACGGCGGTTGCGGCAGGTGTTTATAAGAAATATCTTGCAGATACGGATGACCATACGCCAACCGTAATTGCATCTACAGCAAGTCCGTACAAATTTACGAGAAGTGTCATGGATGCAGTTGCAGAAAATACAGAAGATATGGATGATTTTGCACTGGCAGACAGACTTTCAGAAATTTCCGGTGTTAAAGTGCCGAAGGCAGTAGAAGAGATCCGTACAGCACCGGTACTGCATGATACGGTTGTTGATGCCCCGGATATGCCGGACACTGTAAAGAAAATTCTCGGAATCAAATGATTTATAAACAGTAACCGTAAATTTGCAGTTACTGTTTACAGGTAGTATCTGATCAAGTTGCTGTGAACGAAGTGAACAGTAACTTGATATTTTTTCCAGTATTATGTATTGAAAAATCACATACAATAGAGTAAAATAAAAATAGAAAAAACATACGGGATAACTCCTGGAATGTGCGAGGCCCCTTCATAATTTGAACCTACATTGACAAATAGGGAATCCTATCATCGCTGCAGTGATGTCAGACCTCTCGTTGTGGTAGGCAGATCTGTAGTTGCGGATACCCAACCTGGCTGCGGCTAGGCGTCAAATGGAAGGGAACGGCATTCCGGGACCTGTAAAAAAAGAAATGAGTCATAGAGATATGGCTCTTTTTTTGAAGGAATATAAGAGTTTAGGTATTGGAGGAAGAAACATGGTAACACAGAGAACATTTGGTACATTGCCATCGGGGGAAGAAGTTCAGATCTATCATCTGGAAAACAAATCAGGGGCGTTCGCAGAGGTTCTGCAGTTTGGTGCAATTCTTGTAAAGCTTTGCGTGCCGGACAGAGACGGCAGACTTACAGACGTTGTTTTGGGATATGATGATCTGGCTGGATATGAGGTCAATGGATGCTTTTTCGGGGCAACGATCGGAAGAAGCGGAAACCGCATTGCACAGTCCAGATTTACACTTGACGGTAAGGAAATAGTCCTGACACCGAATGAGGGGGCGAACAATCTTCACAGCGGTCCGGATGGATTTGAGAAAAAAATGTGGACAGCTTCAGAGATTTCCGAAGACAAGAATGCAGTTACTTTTTCAAGGATCAGCCCGGATGGAGAGAATGGTTTTCCGGGAGAATTTAATGTTTCTGTTACATATGAAATGACGGAAGAAAACGAATTGCGTATTGTCTATGGTGGTGTCTGTGATCAGACAACAATAGCAAATATGACAAATCATTCATATTTCAACCTTGCAGGAGAAGGAAGCGGCAGTGCGATGGATCAGTATTTAACGATTCATGCAGAACAGTATACACCGGTTGGTGAAGGATCTATTCCTCTGGGCGAGAATGCAGCGGTAGAGGGAACTCCGATGGATTTCCGCAAGGCCCACAAGATCGGGGATGAGATTGAGGCTGATTTTGAACAGCTCAGGATCACAGGTGGATATGACCATAACTATGTGACGGATGGATACAATAAAGCAAGTATCCGTGAAATCGCAGAGGCATGGTCTGAGAAGACTGGAATCCAGATGAATGTACTTACCGACTGTCCTTGTGTACAGTTTTATGCTGCTAATTTTGTTGATCAGGAACATGGCAAAAACGGCCATGTTTATAATAAACGTGAGGCATTCTGTCTGGAGACGCAGGTTGAGCCGAATGCAGTGAATGTTGAAAATTTCCATTCTCCTATTCTGGAGGCGGGCGAGCGTTATTACTCCGAAACAATCTATCGTTTCTCTGTGAAGAAATAAATAATGTGGTTATGAATCCGATTCTTTTCATATAATGCAGTATGAAGAGAGTCGGATTTTTTTATTTTGAAGAAAAGAATAATGATTGTCGCAGGCAACGGATGATGAAAGTGCTGATCGTCATAATGATGGCAGGTATGTGGTGCATGCAGCCTGAGAAAGCATCAGCAGCAGACCCGGTGATACGTGTCCTTTTGACAACAACGGATTTCAACTCCAGATATCATCAGGAGATCACAGTATCCTATGATGGAAAAGAGATTACATATACGGCGGAAGAAGTGAAAAAACAGGGGGATAAGGTCCGCATTCCTGCACAAAAAGATGGAATCAGGATTCTGTCCATACAAAGGCAGTCCGGAACTCCGGTCTACGACGGAAGTATTGAAATTATTCCGAAAGCAGAAGGGCTGATAATAGTAAATGAACTTTTTCTTGAAAAATATCTGACCAGAGTAGTCCCAAGTGAGATGCCGGCAACTTATGAAAAAGAGGCACTGAAAGCACAGGCTGTGTGTGCAAGAACATATGCCTGGAAACAGATTCAGGAACAACGTCTTCATGAACTGGAAGCAGACGTAGATGATACTGTGAACTTCCAGGTATATGGGAATATGGAGCCACAGAAAGCTGCGACAGAAGCGGTGAGAGAAACGGAAGGACAGATTCTGTGTCAGGATGGAGAAGCTGTGGAGGCATATTATTTTTCCACATCGGCAGGTGTGACCAGTACAGACGAGATATGGGGAAGCGATGAAGCAGCTCCTTATCTCAGGAGCGTTCCGTGTAAATTTGATGAAGAAGAACCATGGAGCAGCTGGATAGTAGAACTTCCGTGGAAGATGCTGGAGGACAGGATACGTGAGAAAGGGAAAGGTACAGTACTCAGATCGGTTACTGTAACCAGACGCAGTGAGAGCGGGGCAGCTACAGCACTCGAGGCTGTGTCAGACAAAGATTCCTGCATAATAGAAAATGAATATGAGATTCGTAAATTTCTGGCACCTGTAAATTGTATGATCACGGAAAAAGATGGAACAGAAACAACAGGAGGAAGTCTTCTTCCAAGTGCTTATTTTGAACTGGAGAGAACGCAGAATGGAAATCTCCAGGTCAGAGGAAAAGGATATGGACATGGTGTCGGAATGAGTCAGACCGGAGCAGATAAGATGGCAGAGCAGGGGTATGATTACAGAGAAATACTGGACTATTTTTTCAGAAATATTACGGTAGAAAATCTGGGATGACACAGAACACATTTCATGGTAAAATAGACAGAAATGTAGTAACTATCGGGAGAAAAAATATGGGAAAAAAAACAGATAAAAGTACGGTTGGCCTGATCCTGGGATTTGTAAAACGAATGCAGGAAGACCATATTGGTGCTTACGCTGCACAGGCGGCATATTTTTTGATCATGTCGTTTATTCCTTTTGTGTTGGTGCTTACGGCACTGGTTCAGTATACACCATTGACATATCGTATGCTCAGACAGGCAATCCTGGGATTTGTTCCATTGAATTTACAGGATTTTGTTCTTAAGATCATTGCAGAAGTATTTACCAAAAGCGCTGCAGTTGTACCGATTTCCGGATTGTTTGCATTGTGGTCATCGGGAAAAGGCATGCAGTCACTGATCGCGGGGCTCAATGTGATCTATCATGTAAAAGAAACCCGAAACTGGCTGACAAACAGATTGTATTCCATGCTGTATATGTTTCTGTTTGTGCTCGCAATCATCATAAGCCTTCTTCTTCTGGTTATGGGTAACCGTATCCATGCGGCACTCGTCATTCATGCGCCTCTTCTTGGAAGAATGCTTGGACGACTGCTGAGCGCAAAGACCTTTCTGGTATTTGTTGTGTTGTTTCTGGTATTTCTCGTTTTGTATAGATATCTTCCAAACAGAAAGGCATCACTGAAAAGTCAGGTACCGGGGGCATTTATTATCGCAGTTGCATGGTCATTGTTTTCCTATTTCTTTTCACTGTATTTTACATTCTTTCCGAATTTCAGCAATATGTATGGCAGTCTGTCTGCATTGATCATGGTTATGCTGTGGCTGTATGTGTGTATGAATTTGCTTCTGTATGGTGCTGAGATCAATGCATATTTCGAGAAAGAATTTCGTCAGGCGCAGATGTCTTTGTGGCAGGGGATAAAAAAACTTCTTGACAGTTTTTTTGCACTGTGGCATAGTAAATAGAAGAAAGTGACTGCTCAGCAGAATGAGTAGATGCTATAAGGTATAAGCTATGAAGGCGTTTCAGGAGAATGTTTTCTTACAGAGAGAGGGAGTCATCGGCTGTAAGCCCCCTTAAGTTCAGACATTATCTTAATTTCCCGCCAGAGCTTCATTTCTGAAAGTATACAGTAGGAAGTGACGTTGATGCGCGTTAAGCATGACTCAAGTGCCTGTGAATCAGTGTTCACGGGAAACAGGGTGGTACCGCGGTTATTATTCCGTCCCTTTTCAGGGGCGGATTTTTTATGTTAAAAAAAGGAGAGTAAAACCATGGATATGAAGGAAAGACTTCAGGAACTGGCAGAAGCAGCCAGAAAACGGATCGAGGAATCAGATGGTCCGGATAAACTGAACGAAGTAAAAGTTGCGTACCTTGGAAAAAAAGGTGAATTGACAGCAATCTTAAAAAGTATGAAAGATGTTGCTCCGGAAGACCGTCCAAAAGTCGGTCAGATGGTAAATGAGACAAGAGCAAAGATCGAAGAACATCTGGAAGCGACCAGAAAGAAACTGGAAGAAGCTCTTCGTGAAGAAAAAATGAAATCAGAAGTGATCGATGTTACACTTCCGGCAAAGAAAGCAAAGATCGGACATCGTCATCCGAACAGCATTGCACTGGAAGAAGTAGAGCGTATCTTTATCGGAATGGGCTATGAAGTAGTAGAAGGTCCGGAAGTAGAATATGCAGATTATAACTTTACAAAACTGAATATTCCGGAAGATCATCCAGCAAGAGATGAACAGGATACTTTCTTTATCAATGATTCTATCCTTCTTCGTTCTCAGACTTCTCCGGTACAGGCACGTACCATGGAAAAAGGCAATCTGCCGATCCGTATGATCGCACCGGGACGTGTATTCCGTTCAGACGAAGTAGATGCGACACATTCTCCGTCCTTCCATCAGATCGAAGGTCTGGTCATCGATAAAAATATTACTTTCGCAGATCTTAAAGGAACTCTTCAGGAGTTTGCACAGGAACTGTTCGGACCTGAGACAAAGACAAAATTCAGACCGCATCACTTCCCGTTTACAGAACCAAGTGCAGAGGTAGATGTTTCCTGTTTCAAATGTGGTGGTAAAGGATGTCGTTTCTGTAAAGGTTCTGGTTGGATAGAAATCCTCGGATGTGGTACGGTACATCCAAACGTACTGAGAATGTGCGGTATCGATCCGGATGAATATACAGGATTCGCATTTGGTGTTGGCCTTGAGCGTATTGCACTTCTCAAATATGAGATCGATGATATGAGACTTCTTTATGAGAACGACGTCAGATTTTTGAAACAATTCTAGTTCAATTCAACAGAATTGAACAGCTTCCCTGATAGAATATCGGGGAATTTCCGAAATTTCTGCACAGCAGAAAGGATGCGCGAACGAAGTGAGCATTTACTTTCTGTGCAGGTTGATTAATTTAAATGAACTTTATTCGAAAGGTGGATATAAAACATGAATACATCAATGTCCTGGATTAAAATGTATGTGCCGGATCTGGATGTAACAGCCCAGGAATACACAGATGCCATGACACTGTCAGGAACAAAAGTGGAAGGCTTCGAAAAACTGGACGCAGATCTTGACAAGATCGTAATTGGACAGATTGAAAAAATAGAAAAACATCCTGATGCAGATAAACTTATCATTTGCCAGGTAAACATCGGAACAGAAACTGTACAGATCGTCACAGGTGCGCCGAATGTCAAAGAAGGAGATAAAGTACCGGTCGTTCTGGACGGCGGACGTGTTGCCGGAGGACATGACGGACAGAAGACTCCTGGTGGGATCAAAATCAAAAAAGGAAAACTCAGAGGTGTAGAATCCTTCGGTATGATGTGCTCCATCGAAGAACTTGGAAGCACAAGAGAAATGTACCCGGAAGCACCAGAATACGGTATCTATATTTTCCCGGAAGATGCGGTTGTAGGAGAGAGTGCGATCAAAGCACTCGGTCTTGATGATGTTGTGATCGAATATGAGATCACATCCAACCGTGTAGACTGCTATGGTGTGCTGGGAATCGCGAGAGAAGCAGCAGCTACTTTTGATAAGAAATTCGTTCCTCCTGTAATCAAAGAGACAGGAAATGATGAAAAAGCATCCGATTATGTCAAAGTAACCGTAGAAGATCCGGAACTTTGTCCGAGATACACAGCAAGAGTTGTCAAAAACGTCAAGATCGGACCATCCCCGAAATGGATGCAGAGATGTCTGGCTTCCAACGGAATCCGCCCGATCAACAACCTTGTTGATATCACAAACTATGTTATGGAAGAATACGGTCAGCCAATGCACGCATATGATCTGGATACTATCGAAGGAAGAGAAATTGTTGTACGTCGTGCAAAAGCCGGAGAAAAATTTGTAACACTGGATGGCCAGGAACGTGAAATGGATGATCAGGTTCTGATGATCTGTGACGGAAAGAAAGCAGTCGGCATCGCCGGGATCATGGGTGGAGAAAACTCCATGATCACTGATAATGTACACACAGTACTTTTTGAAGCAGCATGCTTCAACGGAACGAACATTCGTCTTTCTTCCAAGAGAATCGGACTTCGTACAGATGCATCCGGTAAATTTGAAAAAGGGCTTGATCCGAATAATGCAAAAGCAGCAATTGACCGTGCATGCCAGCTGATGGAAGAACTGGGAGCAGGTGAAGTTGTAGGAGGATGTGTAGATATCTGCAATGAAGTAAGAGAACCTTCCAGAGTACCATTTGAGCCGGAACGCATCAATGCACTTCTGGGAACAGATCTTACAAAAGAAGAAATGCTTGCATACCTTGCAAAAGTAGAGCTTACTCTTGATCCGGAAACAAATGAGATCGTAGCTCCTACTTTCCGCCAGGATATCCATTGCATGGCAGATGTTGCAGAGGAAGTTGCAAGATTCTTTGGATATGACAAGATTCCTACCACACTTCCGAATGGAGAAGCTACGACAGGTAAACTTCCATTCAAACTTCGTATTGAGAACGTGGCAAGAGATATTGCTGAATACTGTGGATTCTCAGAAGGAATGACATATTCTTTCGAAAGCCCGAAGGTGTTTGATAAACTTCGCATTCCAGAGAACAGTGATCTCCGTAAAGTGATCACGATCAGTAACCCGCTTGGCGAGGATTACAGCATCATGCGTACAACGACTCTGAACGGTATGCTTTCTTCTCTGGCAACAAACTATAACAGAAGAAATAAAGCAGTCCGTCTGTATGAAATCGGTAAAGTATATCTGCCAAAGGCACTTCCGCTGACAGAGCTTCCAGATGAGAGAACACACTTTACACTTGGTATGTACGGAGCAGGCGATTTCTTTGATATGAAGGGTGTGATCGAAGAATTTTTCGAAAAATCCGGAATGAAGAAAAAAGTTCACTATACACCAGACAGCAACAAAACTTATCTGCACCCGGGCAGACAGGCGAATATCAGCTATGAAGGCAAAGTAGTCGGATATCTCGGGGAAGTGCATCCACTTGTTGCGGGTAATTATGGAATCGGAGAGAGAACTTATGTTGCAGTGATTGATATTCAGGATATCCTTGAATTCTGCGGATTCAACCATAAATTTACAGGAATTGCAAAATATCCGGCAGTTACCCGTGACTTAAGTATGGTTGTTCCGAAACATATTCTTGCAGGACAGATCGAAGATGTTCTGGAGCAGAGAGGCGGCAGGATCCTGGAGTCTTATCAGCTCTTTGATATCTATGAGGGTGCTCAGATCAAACCAGGATACAAATCCATGGCTTATTCTGTTGTATTCCGTGATCATGAAAAAACTCTGGAAGAGGCTGAAATCACAGCGACCATGAAGAAAATCCTGAATGGTCTGACAGCACTGGGAATCGAGCTGAGAAGCTGATGAAATTATATATTGTGAGACACGGCGAGACCGTGTGGAACAGGCATCATAAGGTACAGGGCGTGGCGGATATCCCGCTTGCTGAAAATGGAATCCTTCTTGCAGAGAAGACAGGGGAAGCATTAAAAAATGTTTCCTTTGATCTCTGCATTACCAGTCCGCTGGTGAGAGCCAGAAAGACTGCAGAATTAATCCTTGCAAAACAGGCGCATAAAGTACCTGTAAAAGAGGATATAAGGATCCGGGAAATTAATTTCGGTGTGCTGGAAGGCGTTGTGTGCATGAACGATGCACGCGAATATCTGGATCCGCAGATGAAGAAGTTTTTTACAGATCCATGGAATTTTGACCGCCCAAAGGATGGTGAAAGTATTAGGGATGTTCTTGCACGGACAAAAGAGTTCTGGGAGGAACTCATCCATAACCCAAAACTTCAGGACAAGACGATCCTGATCGCATCTCATGGATGTGCAGTAAGGGCACTCCTTCATAATGTGTACAAAGACCATGAGGATTTTTGGCATGGTTTTGTACCCCCGAACTGCAGTGTGAATGTGGTTGAGGTGACAGACGGACAGGCCGTTCTTCTGGAAGATGATAAAGTATATGCATAAGAAACAGATGACAGGCAGTTCCTTTACAGGAGCTGTCTGTTTTTGTGTTTATGAATTCTTTGTGAAGGGCGGGTAAAGTGGAGAAAACAGCTTGTTCGCAAAAATATGATATGATATCATAAAAACAGGCAAAAATACTCTAAGGAGGTCAGCTATGAAGAAAAAAATCGTGAATGTTGTATTGTTTCTGGCTGTGCTTGCGGCAGCACTTGGAATGACTTTTTATGTAGGAAACAATGCGATGAGCGTATTGCTCTATAACTTTATTTTTCTTGGTATTATAGCAGTGGTTTATGTCGTCGGACTGTTCGGAGGAATGTTCCGGATGAACAGACTTGCACAGTCGCTTGGAGATGCGGCACAGGAACTGGAAGATATGTTCAAGATGCCGGGAAGAGTTGCTCCGGACAAGATTGAATCCATGAACGGGATTTTCCATAACCACTATCTGGATGCGAAAATGAAGGCATTTACAGATGGGATTGCGAAGAGCCAGGAAGGAATTGTGGACATCGAGGAATATATCAATGAAGAAGACCTGGATCTTCATATCCACAAGAAACTTCTGGAAATGGCACCGGACCTTTTTACCAGTATCGGTATTCTTGGCACATTCGTGGGTCTGGTATGGGGACTCAAAGATTTTCAGCCGGCGAACTACGAAGCAATGACCAGTTCAGTTTCTTCGCTGGTAGATGGTATTAAGGTTGCGTTCCTTACTTCAATCTATGGTATTGCATTTTCTATTGTTTATACTTCGGGAATGAAGAGCGAATATTCCGCTCTTACAGAGAATCTTCAACTGTTTCTGGATAAATTCCATACATATGTGATGCCAAGTGCAGAGACAGAATCCATGAATCTTCTGGTTGCAAGTCAGAAGAATCAGACTGCTGCCATGAACCAGATGGCAGAACAGTTTTCTGTAAAAATGGCAGACAGTTTTGAAAAAGTCATTACTCCGACGTTCAAAAAGATGAATGACTCTTTGGATACACTGGTCTCTTCTGTGACGAAATGTCAGGAAGATGCAGTTAAAGAAATTCTGGATGCTTTTCTGAAAGAGATGAACACATCTTTTGAAATACAGTTCGCAGATTTTGGAAAGGCACTTACACAGCTGAAAGATGCACAGACAGATAATACCAATTATACGACAAATCTGTATCAGGCGATGAGTAAACAGCTCAGTGACGCATATGTGGAGCATGAGCAGACAATGAAAAAAATGATCGAAGAATCCACTGGTCTTCAGAAGGAATACATTACGGCTGCGAACCGTATCCTGCTGGACAACCAGACGATTCAGAAACAGCAGCAGGCAGATTATCAGCATCTTGCAGATTATCTCAAAGAAGCAGAGATGTCATCTGCCAAGTTCTGGGTTGCATGTAACCAGACCATGCAGAAATATGTTGAAGCTGCGGCACAGGGAATGGAACGTATTTCTGCGGCCGGAAAGAGCAATGCAGATGTTGCGGCTGCAAACCGTCAGGTAGTAGAAGAATTTGATCAGAAACTTCAGGAGTTTGCTCAGTATCAGAAGTTATCCTGTAAGACAATGGAACAGGTTCGTCGTCTTCTGACGGACATTTCAGCAGCGGGAAGCAGTGACCGGGTTCAGCTGACAGCAGGACGCAATTTACAGAAAGAATCACTTGAGAAGCTTCAGGAAACCATGCAGACACAGAGCGAGATGCAGCAGGAACTTCTGGAAGAAATCTCCAAAAACATCAGAGAACTTTCCAAAGGAGTTCAGAAAGGCAAATTCGGTTTGTTTAGGTAAGAGGAGAAACAGATGCGCAGAAAGAAAAAATCAGAGAACAATGGATTTAATGTCTGGCGTTCTTATTCCGATATGATGGCAGGTGTGCTTCTGCTTTTTGTGCTGATCATGTGTGTGACTCTTTTTCAGGCGCAGAAAAGCTATAATGAAAGTCTTCAGGAAAGAGATGAAAAAATCGCTCTTCAGGAAGAATACACACAGGAACTGCTGGATAAACAGAATGCGCTGGACAAAAAAGATGAGACACTGCAGAATCAGGATGCTCAGTTAAAAACCCAGGATGAAAAACTTGCAGAGCAGGAACAACAGCTTGCAGCACTCGCTGCCAAACTGAAAGAGCAGGAATCTACACTGAATGCACAGCAGTCGGCATTGGACGAAAAGACCGCGCAGTTAAAAGATCAGCAGGCGCAGATCGACCAGATCATCGGTGTGAAGGCAGACGTAATTGAGGCACTGAAAAATGAATTTTCCAAAAATAATATTAATGTAGATATTGATGCACAGACTGGCGCGCTGACACTGGAAGCAAGTGTTATGTTTGACTATGATCAGGCAGAACTGACAGATGCCGGTAAACAGGCTCTGGAGCAGATCCTTCCGATTTACTGTAAGGTACTTCTTCAGGATGATTATATGAAATATCTTGCAGAGATCATCATTGATGGATATACAGATACAGATGGTGACTACAGCTATAACCTGCAGCTTTCCCAGCAGAGATCACTGGCAGTGGCTCAGTACCTTCTTGACATTCAGGGAAACTTTCTGGATGCCACGCAGTCACAGAATCTGGAAAAATATCTCACAGTCAATGGGCATTCCATGGCAAACCCGGTTCTTGATGCAAACGGAAATGTAGATAAGGATGCTTCCAGACGAGTGGAGGTTAAATTCCGGCTGAAAGATGAAGAAATGATCGATGAACTGAATCAGCTTCTTAGCAGTAATGATGATACTACTGCGGATAACAGTGCATCTACGGATACAACGACTGCAGAAAACACGGAAAACAACTAAAAAACTGCTTGCAATGGACCAGAATGTATAGTATAATCAATACCGTTGTAAAAAAAGATGGTCCTCTGTTACAGTTCAATGTATTAAGAACATCCAGATAAGAATAGGAGAAAATAAAATGAACGACATCATTAAAAACATCGAGTCTGCTCAGTTAAAAGCAGAAGTACCGGAATTCCGTGTAGGTGACACAGTAAGAGTACACGCACTGATCAAAGAAGGAAACCGCGAAAGAATTCAGATCTTCGAGGGAACAGTTCTTAAAAGACAGGGTGGAAGCACCAGAGAAACTTTCACAGTAAGAAAGAGCTCCAATGGTGTTGGCGTAGAGAAGACATGGCCGATTCACTCCCCACACGTTGTTAAAGTAGAAGTTATCCGTCAGGGTAAAGTTCGCCGTGCTAAGCTGAACTACCTGAGAGACCGCGTTGGTAAAGCTGCTAAAGTTAAAGAACGCGTTAGATAAGAAAATTTCAAAGGTTTCAAAAGAAGGGACAATAACGACAGCTATTGTCCCTCTTTTTCCATTATGGGAGAATAATTATGGAAATAAAAAACTGGAAAGAATATCCCAAAGTACAGGAAGTAAAAGAAAAATTTGAAAATGAAAAAGTCCGCAGTTCCATGCGCTGGGTATTTCAGATCATGGTAACACTGGTGTTTGCAGCTGTTGTTGCGATCATGATGTTTCAGACAGTTACGATGCAGGAAAGCTCCATGGAACCGACGATTTCTGTCGGAGACCGTTTTTTTATAAATAGAGCAGTATATAAATTTTCTTCTCCGCAGAGGGGAGATATGATCGTATTCCGTACAAGTGCAAGTGATGATGCGGCTCTTCATATCCGACGTGTGATAGGGCTGCCGGGAGAAACAGTACAGATAACAGGAGGAAGAATCCTGATCAATGGAGAGGTATATAATGAAGGCAAAGATTTTCCAATGATAACCAATCCAGGCCTTGCAGCAACTGCGGTTACGCTTGAATCTGGAGAATACTTTGTCCTCGGAGATAACAGAAACAACAGTGAGGACAGTCGTTATGCAGACATCGGTATGGTCCGCAAGAGATATATTGTAGGTAAGATCTGGTTCACATGTTCTCCGTTTGAAAAACTGGGATTTACGAAAGGGTAGGTAATATATGAACGTACAGTGGTATCCTGGTCATATGACCAAGGCAAAAAGACAAATGCAGGAAGATCTGAAACTGATCGATCTGATTATAGAACTGGTAGATGCCAGAGTGCCTCTTTCCAGTAGAAATCCGGATATTGACCAGCTTGGACAGAATAAATCAAGACTGATTCTTCTGAACAAAGCAGATCTGGCGGATGAAAGACAAAATGAAGCATGGAAAGAATATTTTCAGAAGAGAGGTTTTCATGTTGTAAAAGTGGATTCCAGAAATGGATCTGGAATGAAGACCATTCAGAATGTTATACAGGAGGCCTGTAAGGAAAAAATTGAACGTGACCGCCGCCGTGGAATTAAAAACCGTCCAATCCGTGCAATGGTGGCTGGAATCCCGAATGTTGGAAAATCTACGTTTATTAATACATTTGCGGGAAAAGCATGTGCAAAGACCGGAAACAGACCTGGTGTGACCAAGGGAAAACAATGGATCCGCCTGAACAAAAATGTAGAGCTTCTGGACACACCTGGAATTCTCTGGCCGAAATTTGAGGATCAGCAGGTGGGAATCCGGCTGGCCTGTGTCGGTTCGATCAAAGATGATATCTTGAATATGGAAGAACTTGCACTTTGGCTGATTGAACATCTGAGAACAAATTACAGTGGGCTTCTTGAGAAACGTTATGGGATTTCGGAGGAAGGAACGGCTGTTGAAATCCTTGGGAAAATTGCCAGAGCACGTGGATGCCTCAAAAAGGGAGAAGAACTGGATTATGTAAAGGCTTCAGGACTTCTCTTTGATGATTTCCGTGGTGGTAAGATTGGACGTGTGACTCTGGAATGGGCAGAGCAGGAGAAAAGTGAATGAAAACGATCGGTGAGATAAAAGAAGAGTTTTCAGCAGCACGGGAAGCGGACTGGAATGCTATCTGTCAGATGTATGAAACAGATCTTCGGAGCGGCGTGCAGAAACTGGTACAGCAATATCGAAAAAAACTGGATGCGCTGGAAAAAGAAAAGCTTCGTATGGAACAGATGATGCAGTTTGAACATAAATATGAGCATCTTGGATATCTCTGTGGAATTGATGAAGTGGGAAGAGGACCGCTTGCAGGGCCGGTAGTAGCCTGCGCTGTGATTCTTCCGAAAGATCACCCTATTCTGTATCTGAATGATTCCAAGAAACTGACCGCACATAAAAGAGAGGAACTGTATGATGTGATCATGCGAGAAGCAGTTGCAGTAGGACTGGGAATGGCAAGTCCGGCAAGAATTGATGAAATCAACATTCTGCAGGCAACCTATGAGGCGATGCGACAGGCGGTAAGTAAACTTGCGGTTATGCCGCAGCTTCTTCTGAATGATGCGGTTACGATTCCGGAAATTGAAATTCCGCAGGTGCCGATCATTAAGGGAGATGCCAAGAGCGCATCTATTGCGGCTGCAAGTATTGTAGCAAAAGTTACGAGAGACCGTCTGATGGTGGAATATGACAAGACTATGCCGGAATATGGTTTTGCATCTAATAAAGGGTATGGCTCTGCAGAACATATTGCGGCTCTTCAGAAATATGGACCAACACCGATCCACAGGGCAAGTTTTATTACACATTTCGTATAAATTACATAAGATACCTACACATAAATAAGAAATGAGAGAACAAATCTGAGCATTAATAAACGTAAAATAGGCAGCTGCCATGAAGAAGAGGCGGCTGCCTTTCTGAAAAAACAGGGCCTTTTTATTGTAACAAAGAATTTTCGCTGCAAAAGCGGAGAAATTGACCTGATCGTTCGAGACGGAAAATATCTGGTATTTGTAGAAGTGAAGTATCGAAGCAATAAAGAAAGCGGATATGCATCTGCAGCAGTAGATTATCGCAAACAGAAGCGTATCAGCCAGGCTGCACAGTTCTTTTTGCTGCGATATGGCTATGGAGAACCGCCGTGTCGGTTTGATGTAGTAGCGATTGACGGTGAACAGATTCAATGGATCAAAAATGCATTTGATTATTGTGGATGAATGATAAAGGAGCAGAAGATGACAGAAATCAGATGGTATGAGGAAGGAAAACCTCATATGAGGATAAAAGAAAATAAAGGGGTTACCTGGCTGAGCTATCAGGCATTTGAACAGTTTCCGGATATCGTACATGCGTTCAGCACCAGACTCGGCGGAGTAAGTCAGGGAATCTATTCTTCGATGAACCTTAGTTTTACGAGAGGGGATGAGGATGCGGCTGTTCATGAAAATTATCGCAGGCTTGCAGAGGCAGTGGGATTTTCGGCAGAAGATATCGTGACTTCTGACCAGACACATACTGCGAATGTTCGTGTAATAACAGAAGAAGACAGAGGAAACGGCATTACGAAGCCAAGGCCGTATACGGATGTAGATGGAATGGTTACAAATGTTCCCGGACTTGTACTGGCAACATTTTATGCGGACTGCGTGCCGTTGTATTTTGTGGATCCGGTACATCGTGCAATCGGACTGTCGCATTCAGGGTGGAGAGGAACTGCTGCGAAGATCGGAAAAGTAACAGTCGAGAAAATGAATGAGGAATACGGAACAGATCCAAAAGATATTTACAGTGCGATCGGGCCCTCTATCTGCCAGAAATGTTATGAAGTGAGTGAAGATGTGATTCTGGAATTTCAGAAGTCATTTGAAAAAAAGTACTGGGATTCACTGTTTTATATAAAAGAGAACGGAAAATATCAGCTGAACCTCTGGGAGGCAAACAGGCTTATTATGTTAGAAGCTGGAATAAAGGAAGAACATATTTCCATGCCGGGAATCTGCACCTGCTGTAACCCGGAGTTTCTTTTTTCGCATCGTGCATCACATGGAAAAAGAGGAAATCTGGGAGCATTTCTTGGAATACGTAGAAAATAATATATATAAAATACATTATAATAAAAGCGGGAGCTCCTGTGAAAGGAAGCTCCCGTTTTGGTTTATCGTTTATTGACTTTTTCCATCAGTTCCATAATCTTTTCGTTGTTGGAACGAACTTTTTCTACTGAAACATCATGGTTGATGATATCGATGATACTTGCAAGATATTTGCTCATGTTTGCTTCAATATAATATTCTTTTGTGAGTAGCTCCGGAAGACGGTAGTTCAGGTTTGTGGTGATGACTCTGTCAATCCAACCCTTCTCATAATATTCATCAAATTTGGCAAGTCCCTCTGTGAAAAGACCATAAGTAGTACAGATAAATACTCGTTTGGCTTTTCGTTCCTTGATCTGTTTGGCAACATCCAGCATACTTTCTCCGGATGCGATCATGTCATCAATGATAACAACATCTTTGCCCTCTACGGAATCACCGAGGAATTCGTGAGCAACGATCGGGTTTTTGCCGTTGACAACAGTGGAATAGTCGCGGCGTTTGTAGAACATACCCATATCTACGCCAAGAATATTGGAAAAGTATACGGCTCTTGACATAGCACCTTCATCTGGGCTGATGATCATCAGATGGTCATTGTCCAGCTTGAAATCTTTGACTTCTTTTACCAGAGCTTTCAAGAACTGATAGGTCGGGAAGAAGTTGTCGAAACCATTCAGAGGAATTGCGTTCTGAACACGTGGGTCATGCGCATCAAAAGTGATGAAGTTGGAAACACCCATATCCCTTAATTCCTGAAGCATCAGTGCGCAGTCCATGGATTCACGTTTGGTACGACGGTGCTGACGACCTTCATACAGAAACGGCATGATAACATTGATTCGATGTGCTTTGCCTGTTGCAGCAGAGATGATACGTTTCAGATCCTGAAAATGATTATCCGGGGACATGTGGTTCTCGTGTCCGCACACTTTGTAGGTAAGGCTGTAATTGGTGATATCTACCATAATAAAAAGGTCGGCACCACGAACAGATTCTTTGATGTGACCTTTGCCCTCACCGGTACCAAAACGGATGATCTCGGAATCAACCAGAAAAGATGGAAGGCTGTAACCCTGTGGAATCTGGCTTGGTTTCTTTTTGGCAACAAGTTCTTTACGGAATTTTACAAGTTTCTTGTCAACCTCATTGGCGAGATCCTGACATCCTGCAAGTGCTGCAATGCGAACAGGCGCAACAGGAGTTGATTTTTCAAGTAACTCTATATTTGGCATAATATTCCTCCTAGGTATAGTTTTCAAACTGAGTCCTAATACATTTATAACATTTGCCCTAAATCCCGTCAAGGAATTTATTGATTTTTCACTACAGAATTGTTATAGTAATGTTATCTGGGGTATTTTGCACTCTTTGGTGCAAACACAGATATGGTAAGGTTAGAAAGGATTTATATGAAGAAAAAGAAACATGTGATTTCCAGGGTTCTTCCGGGAAGTATCGGTGAGGAACTGGAACTGGAACCGGGAGATATACTGGCAGAGATCAATCACCAGCTGGTGGAGGATGTCTTTGACTATCGTTATCTCATGAATGATGAATATATAGAACTTCTGATAGAAAAAGCCAATGGTGAACTCTGGGAACTTGAAGTTGAGAAGGATTACGATGAAGATCTTGGAATCGAATTCGAGAATGGCCTGATGGATGATTACCGTTCCTGCAGCAATCACTGTATGTTCTGCTTTATCGATCAGATGCCGCCAGGCATGAGAGAAACACTGTATTTCAAGGATGATGATTCCAGGCTTTCTTTTCTGCAGGGAAATTATGTTACACTGACGAATATGAGTCAGAAAGATATTGAACGTGTGATCAAATATCACCTTTCGCCTATCAATGTGTCTTTTCAGGCAATGAATCCGCAGCTTCGCTGCAAAATGCTGCATAATCGTTTTGCAGGAGATGCACTGAAAAAGGTAGATCAGCTTTATGAAGCGGGAATTACCATGAACGGGCAGATTGTTCTGTGCAAAGGTGTGAATGATGGAGAAGAACTGGAATACAGCATTCAGAAAATGTCTGAATATGCACCGGTACTTCAGAGCGTATCTGTTGTTCCGGTAGGGTTGACGAAGTTCCGCAAAGGACTCTATCCACTGGAACCTTTTACAAAAGAAGATGCGAAGGCGGTTTTGGAACAGATCCATCGCTGGCAGAAGATCATGTATGAGAGATATGGTATCCACTTTATCCATGCCTCTGATGAATGGTATATTCTGGCGGGGGAGGAACTCCCAGAAGAAGATCGCTATGACGGCTATCTGCAGCTGGAAAACGGTGTGGGCATGCTGCGGCTTCTGGGTGCAGAGGTTCGGCAGGCAGTTGCGGAAAGAGATGGAGATGACAGGAAACTTTCGGTCACCGTTGCGACAGGAAGACTTGCAGCTCCTTATATAGCAGGATGTATGGATGTGATCAGGGAAAAATATCCGAACATCACATCAGAGGTAATTGCAATCAAAAATAACTTCTTTGGAGAGAAGATCACTGTTTCCGGACTTATTACAGGGCAGGATCTTATAGAACAGCTTTCCGGACGGAAACTGGGAGACAGGCTTCTGATTCCGTGTAACATGCTTCGAAGCGGAGAAGATGTATTTCTCGATGATATTACAATAACAGAACTTTCCGAAAAACTTGGAAAAGAAATCATAGTAGTGGATCCTGGCGGAGCGGACCTTGTTTCGGCAGTGCTGGATCCGGTTGAACATAAAAAACAGATAAGGAGACAAATGTATGAGCAAACCAGTAGTTGCAATAGTGGGAAGGCCTAATGTAGGCAAATCCACGTTATTTAATGCGCTGGCAGGTGAGATGATATCCATTGTAAAAGATACACCGGGGGTTACCCGTGACAGAATCTACGCAGATGTGACATGGCTGGACAAGTCTTTCACACTGATCGATACAGGTGGTATTGAGCCGGACAGCGGAGATATTATTTTATCACAGATGAGAGAACAGGCACAGATCGCGATCGATACCGCGGATGTCATAGTGTTTATCACAGACGTGCAGCAGGGGCTTGTTGATTCCGATGCAAAAGTGGCAGATATGCTTCGTAGAAGCCAGAAACCGGTCGTTCTTGTTGTAAATAAAGTTGACAGTGTTCAAAAATATATGATGGACGTCTATGAATTTTATAATCTTGGAATCGGAGAGCCGGTAGCAATTTCTGCGGCCAACCGTACCGGTATCGGTGATATGCTGGATGAGATCATTAAGGAATTCCCGGAAGATCTGGATGCAGAAGAAGATGACGATATCCCGAATGTTGCAGTGGTTGGTAAACCAAACGTAGGTAAATCTTCTCTGATCAACAAACTTCTGGGCGAAGACCGAGTGATTGTTTCTGATATCGCAGGAACTACCAGAGATGCAGTCGATGCCAAAGTTAAATGGAAAGACAGGGAATACATTTTTATTGACACAGCAGGACTTCGCCGTAAAGGTAAGATTAAAGAAGAGATTGAGCGTTACAGCGTGATTCGTACCGTAACAGCAGTTGAACGGGCAGATGTGGTCGTTGTTGTGATCGATGCAACCGAAGGCGTAACCGAGCAGGATGCAAAGATCGCCGGAATCGCACATGAGCGCGGCAAGGGTGTTATCATAGCTGTCAATAAATGGGATGCAGTTGAAAAGGATGATAAAACCATCTACAAACACACCAACCGTATCCGTGAAGTGCTGGCATACATGCCTTATGCGGAGCTTGTATTTATTTCTGCAAAATCAGGTCAGAGACTTCCAAAACTTTTTGAGACCATTGATGCAGTTATTGAAAACCAGACACTTCGTATCCAGACAGGTGTACTGAATGAGATTCTGTCCGAGGCAGTAGCTATGCAGCAGCCACCGTCAGACAGAGGAAAACGTCTCAAGATTTTCTATATGACACAGGTGGGGGTTAAGCCGCCTACATTTGTGATCTTTGTAAATGACAAAGAACTGATGCATTTTTCATATACAAGATATATTGAGAATAAAGTTCGCGATGCGTTTGGATTCCGCGGAACTTCTCTGAAATTTATTATCCGTGAACGCGGGGAAAAGAGCTGAGTGAAATGTTGGAACGTTTGATCTGTATTCTGATAGGCTATGTTTTTGGCCTGTTTCAGACTTCGTACATTATTGGAAAAATACACAAAACAGATATCCGTGAGCATGGAAGCGGAAATGCGGGCACAACGAATGCGCTGCGTACCTTTGGAAAAAAAGCCGGAGCAATGACACTTCTGGGAGACTGCCTGAAATGCGTGTTTGCAATTGTTGCGGTACGACTGATCTTTAAAGAAAAAAGTGCGGATATCCTGCCGCTGCTCTCTATTTATGCAGCTGCGGGATGCGTGCTTGGACATAATTTTCCGGTAACGCTTGGATTCCGCGGTGGCAAGGGGATTGCTGCATCGGTAGGATTTCTGATCGCATTTGACTGGAGACTGTTTGTTCTCTGTGCAATCGTATTTTTTGTATTATTTTTGGGTACACATTATGTTTCTTTATGTTCTCTGAGCTGTTATCTGGTGGCACTGATCGCAATGATCGTGCGTGGAGAGATGGGCGGCTATGGCATGGACAGAAGTCATACGACAGAAATGTACATAGTAATGGGATTCCTGACGGTGCTGGCTTTCTGGAGACACAGGGCAAATATTGTCCGCCTTGCAAATGGAACAGAAAACAAAGTTTTCCTTGGAAAAACAAAGAAAGGTTAAAGGTAGCGTAATATGGCAAAAATCAGTGTGTTGGGAGCCGGAAGCTGGGGAACCGCACTTTCCGTTCTTTTGAATAATAATGGGCATGAAGTGCGTCTCTGGTCCAGATTTCAGGAAGAAGTAGATACTCTGAAACAAACAAGAGAGCTTACTTCCAAACTTCCAGGGGTACATATCCCGGAGAATATTGATATTACTGCAGATGTGAAGAGCTGCGTGGAAACGGCAGAAGTGATCGTCCTTGCTGTACCGTCTCCTTATATCAGAAGCACATCGGCATTGATGGCACCCCATGTAAAAGAAGGACAGATCATTGTCAATGTTGCAAAAGGAATTGAGGAAAAGACACTGATGACCATGACAGATATCATCAGTGAGGAAATTCCTGTGGCCGGAGTCTATGTGCTTTCCGGACCAAGCCACGCAGAAGAAGTAGGAAGAGGAATTCCGACAACCTGCGTGATCAGCGGACCGAAGAGAGAGACAGCAGAATACCTTCAGGGGATTTTTATGAGCCCTGTATTTCGTGTGTATACAACGCCGGATACACTTGGCGTAGAGCTGGGTGGTTCTCTGAAAAATGTCATTGCTCTTGCTGCCGGTACAGCAGATGGACTTGGCTATGGTGATAATACAAAAGCAGCTCTTATTACCAGAGGAATTGCTGAGATTGCCCGCCTGGGTACGAAAATGGGAGCACATATGGAAACTTTTTATGGACTTTCCGGTATGGGGGATCTGATCGTTACATGTGCGAGTGTACACAGCCGTAACCGTAAAGCAGGCTACCTGATGGGCAAGGGTTATACTATGCAGCAGGCGATGGATGAGGTCAAGATGGTAGTAGAAGGTGTTTATTCTGCTAAGGCAGCCAAGAGTCTGGCTGAAAAATATGACGTGGAAATGCCGATTATTATGGAAGTGAACAAGGTCCTTTTTGAAGATAAGCCAGCAGCGGATGCGGTGCGTGATCTGATGATCCGTGACAAAAAAGTAGAGGCTCCGATGCTTCCGTGGTAGAATGGCACAGACTAAAGAAATCGAAAAAAATATTAGACAAATATAAAACCGGCTGATCCGTCTGCATACGGACCGGCCGGTTTTTGTTGGCTGAAAAGCAAATCTAAAAAACAATATCTCTCAGATCTTCTGGAATAGATGAACTGTGGTAATTCTGATTCAGAGTATCCAGAAGATCCATATCCTCCTGATCGATCGTAAAATCAAAAATCCTTGCATTAGAAGCAATACGCTCTGGATGAACGGATTTGGGAATGACAGAGATTCCCTTCTGTACAGCCCAGCGAAGACCTATCTGTGCTGGCGTGTGTGCATATTTGGTACCAAGTACACATAAGACATCATTGTCCAGATAAGCGCCTCTGGCCAATGGAGCATATGCCTGTACCTGAATGTCGTTTGCCTGACAGTATTCAATAAGCTCTTTTGGATAACAGAGTGGATGACATTCTATCTGATTGACAGCGGGTACGATGCCGGAAACTCTCCGGAGCTCTTCCAGATGGCGAATTTCAAAATTACTGACACCAATGGATAAAGCCCGTCCTGATTCAAGAATCTTTTCCATATCTTTCCATGTGTTCAGAAAGCAGCCAGGTACCGGCCAGTGAATCAGATACAGATCGATATAATCAAGACCGAGACGATCCAGACTGCGCTGAAAAGCACCTTCTACATCACCAAGACGCTGAGCATTGTTCCAGATCTTGGTTGTGATAAAAAGATCTTTTCTTGGAACACCGCATTTGGCAATTCCACATCCGACGAATTCTTCGTTCTTATATGCAGAAGCGGTATCCAAAAGGCGATATCCATTCTGTACAGCGGCGGCAATCGCATCTTCGGCTTCGACTGCGTCAGTTGTTTTATAAAGGCCAAGGCCCAGAAGAGGCATGGTTCTGTCGTTGTTTAAAAATACGGAAGTTGTCAAAATGAATCCTCCTTGCCTGTAAACTCACAATTTTTGTTTATTATACCATATAATTGTGAAAGAAGAAAATCAAATTTGTTAAAAAAATAATACAAGAGAGGCAAAAAAGGAAATACACAGCTTGTTAATTAAAAAACAAATGCGTTATTTATCTAACAGTATAGAAAACTGGAGAAGTGCACTTTACCATGAAAAAGTATAAAAAAACAGGAAGAAATCTCGAACCCTTTTGTCTATTTTTTCTTATTATATCCTTGATAAACCGAAACAAAAGATGTATAATGAATTTAATTGATAATTTCTTGTCATAAGTGCGCCTGTTTTCAGGTGCCCCGGCGGTAGAACCGGAGAAAGGAGCTTCATATGCATCTTATTAAGGATGAAAACGGAAATCTTGTCCAGCATGGACATGAACATACACCGGAACATTCACATGAACACACACACGCAGATGGCGTGACACATACACATGCGCATACACATGGCGACGGAGATCATACACATTCTCATGGAGACTGTGGATCCTGCGAAGGTGGCGACTGCAAGAAAGAAACGATTGCACTGCTCACCTATATGCTGCAGCACAATGAACACCATGCAGCCGAACTTGATCAGATGGCTGACAATCTTCAGAAAATGGGACTTGATAATTCGGCAAAAACGATCAAAGAAGCAGTGGCTGATTTCCAGAAGGGAAATATGCGCCTTGGACTGGCGCTTACTCTGGTAAAAGAAGAAATGAAATGATATACCAGATTTCAAATGACATAACTAGGAGGCAAAATTATGTGTCTTGCAACAGTATATAAAGAAAGTGATGATTCTGTGATATTCAAAAATGTATCCAGAATCGATGTAGATGGAAATAAACTTGTGCTCAGAGATATCATGGGAGATGAGAGGGTAGTCGAAGGACGTATTCTTATGGTAGACCTGGCAAACAGCATTGTAAAACTCAGCTGTGAATAATTTTTTTAAATCAGAATTACTAAATTGCGGATTTATAAATTTCATAAATGCGGAATTAGAGCAGGAGGCACTCTATTATTATGGCACACGTAATTGCTGTCGCCGGAAAAGGCGGCGTTGGTAAAACTACTTTATGCGGAATGCTGATCCAGTATCTCTGCGAACAGGGCAAAGGACCAATCCTTGCAGTGGATGCAGATGCAAACTCTAATCTTAATGAAGTCCTCGGAGTTGAGGTTGAGACCACTCTCGGCGACGTAAGAGAAGAAATCGCACAGGCAGAACTTGTCAAAGAAAGTCCGATTCCTAAGGGAATGTCCAAGGCAGATTATGCAGAGATGCGTTTTGAAGATGCTTTGACAGAAGAAGATGATTTTGATCTGCTGGTTATGGGCAGAACACAGGGAAAAGGCTGCTATTGCTACGTCAATGGCCTTCTTCAGGCACAGCTTGCAAAATATCAGAATCATTATCCTTATATTGTGGTAGACAATGAGGCTGGTATGGAACATATCAGCAGAGGCGTTCTTCCGTCCATGCAGACGGCAATCCTTGTCAGTGACTGCTCCAGAAGAGGAATTCAGGCAGTTGGCAGAATTGCAAAGCTGATCGATGAATGTAATATGCATCCGGAAACAGTCGGTCTGATCGTTAACCGTGCACCGAAAGGTGAACTGAACGACGGAATCAAAGAAGAAATAGAAAAACAGGGACTTCATCTTCTCGGTGTGGTACCGCAGGATGAAACTGTTTATGAGTATGACTGCGAAGGCCGTCCGACAGCAGCTCTGCCGGAGGATAATCCGGTTAAGGTTGCACTGAAAGAAATTGTAAAAAAATTAAATCTTTAAAAAGGACCCTTGCTACCTTTTGAAGATAGCAAGGGTATTTGTGCCGAAAAGGCAAATTTTTTAATACGAAAATAACCCATGGGCGGGGATGGGTTCTGTCTCGAGGGTTATTATATAGAAAACACTATAAATACATGAACTCATTCATGTACAAATTAAAGGAGGTCTATAATGAGTGAATTCAAATTAACTACAGTGGAAGAATTTGAAGCTGCTACCGAAAGACTGTTAGAGACAGGCGCGAAGGTAGGCGCGGACGCATGGCAGTTTCGAGTAAAGAATCAGACTCCACACTGTAAGTTCGGTGAGCAGGGTATCTGTTGCCGAATCTGTGCTATGGGACCATGTCGTATTACACCTAAGGCTCCAAGAGGAGTTTGCGGATGCGATGCACACGGTATCGTAGGAAGAAACTTCCTGAAATTCACAGCTGGTGGTGCAGCTACTCACTCTGATCACGGTCGTGAAATCTGCCACACACTGTACTGCGCAAAAGAAGGCGGAAACTATCAGGTAAAAGATCCTGAAAAGCTGCTCCGCATCGCTAAAGAATGGGGCGTAGAAACAGAAGGAAAAGACATTTATGATCTGGCTCACGAGATGGCTGAACTTGGCCTTATGGAATATGGTAAACCGTTCGGATACCAGAGATTCCTCGACAGAATGCCGGCTGGACAGAAAGAAAAACTTATCGAAAATGAAATCGCACCACGTGCGATCGACCGTGAAGTTGCAAGTTCTCTGCATATGACTCATATGGGATGTTCTTCTCTTCCGGAAGCACTTGTAAAACAGTCTCTCCGCTGCGGCCTTGCAGATGGATGGGGCGGTTCCATGATGGGAACAGAGTTCTCTGACGTACTTTTCGGAACTCCGAAGCCGATCGACACAGAAGCAAACCTTGGTGTTATGGTTGAAGAAAACGTAAACATCGTTGTACACGGACATGACCCGAGTCTTTCTGAAATGATCTGTGAATATGCAGACAGCAAAGAAATGATCGATTATGCAAAATCCGTAGGAGCAAAAGGAATCACTGTTTCCGGTGTATGCTGTACTTCTAACGAAGTAGCTATGCGCCGTGGTGTTCCGATGGCCGGTAACTTCCTGCAGCAGGAAAACGTAGTTCTGACAGGTGCCTGCGAAGCAATCGTAGTTGATGTTCAGTGTATCTTCCCTGCATTAGGACCTCTGAGCAAATGCTTCCATACAAAATTCGTTACAACTTCTCCGATCGCTCAGATGCCAGATTCTGAATTCATCAGATTTAACGCTGAAACAGCTGGAGAAAATGCAAAGGCAATCGTTAAGATGGCTATCGATAACTTCAAGAACAGAAAACCAGAACTTGTACATATCCCGCAGCTGAAACAGAAAGCTACCGTTGGTTACTCTCTGGAAGCAATTGTAAAAGTTCTTGATGGTGTTACAAACTCTCAGGTTGATGTAACAGGAACAACAAAACCATTACTTGAGTGTATCACTTCCGGTGTTATCCGTGGTGCTGTTGCTATGGTTGGATGTAACAACCCGAGAATCCGTCCTGACTATGCACATATCGAACTGATGAAGAAATGTATCGCAAACGATATCGTTATCATCGCTTCCGGATGTTCCGCACAGGCAGCTGCAAAGGCTGGTCTGATGGACAAATCCGCAAGAGAACTCTGCGGTGCAGGTCTGAAACGTGTATGTGAACTGGCTGATATCCCGCCTGTATTACATATGGGATCATGCGTAGATATTTCTCGTATGATGCTTCTGGCTGCTGAACTTGCAAAAGATTCAGGACTTCAGATCAACCAGCTTCCGGTAGTTGGATGTGCTCCTGAGTGGATGTCTGAAAAAGCTGTATCTATCGGTAACTACGTAGTAGCTACTGGTATTGATACATTCCTTGGTGTTGATCCATACGTTTCCGGTTCTTCAGAGATGTGCGAACTTCTTACAGAAGGAACAAGAAAATGGACAGGCGCAGCTTACACAGTAGAAACAGATATTGAGAAATTAGTTGATCTGATGATCGAAAGAATTGAAGAAAAGAGAACAGCATTAGGAATCTAATCCGTTGTGATCTTAAAAATGTAATAAAAGGTGGATGACATAAAATGAAAATAGCAGTTACAGGAAAAGGCGGCGTAGGCAAAACTACTTTTGCAGCAACGCTCGCGAGGTTGTATGCAGCAGAGGGCAGACCGGTACTTGCAGCAGATGTGGATCCGGATGCAAATCTTGGTCTGGCGCTGGGATTTGACGAGGAAACGCTGGATTCCATCGTACCAATCTCCAAAATGCGTAAGCTTGTGGAGGAACGTACAGGTGCGACAGCAGGAAATCAGTTCTATCATCTGAATCCGAAAGTAGATGATATTCCGGATAAATATGGTAAGGTCTGCAATGGCGTGCGACTCCTTGTCCTGGGAACTGTCGAGACAGGCGGCGGCGGATGCGTATGTCCGGAACATGTAATGTTGAAACGTATTATCAACAATCTGGTACTGAGAAGAGAAGATGTGGTAATTCTTGATATGGAGGCCGGCCTGGAACATCTCGGCAGAGGAACCACAGAGGGAGTTGACGCATTTATCGTAGTGATCGAACCAGGTGCAAGAAGCGTACAGACATACAAAAATGTCAAACGTCTTGCCAGTGATCTGGGTGTTGCTCAGGTCAAGGTTGTGGCAAACAAGGTAAGAAATGAGGAGGATGAGGAATTTATCCGTTCCAGAATCCCGGCAGAAGACCTTCTTGGCATGCTCCATTACAACACGGAGGTTATAGATGCTGACCGTCAGGGAAAATCCCCTTATGATTTCAGTCAGACCGTAACAGCTGAGATCACAAAAATAAAAGAAAAGATTGATCAGAATTCAAATCTGTAAAAACAGGAGGTATTAAGGTGACTTTATTTGATAGAGTTTTTAGCGGAAATGATGCTGTATTTGGTTTAACAGAGGGCGCTATCGACGGAGCAATCGCTCAGTACGGCGAAGACAAAGCTGTCAGCTTCCCGAATACCGCATACAGCCTTCCATGTTACTACGCTGTAACAGGAACAAAAGTTACAACTTTAAAAGAATTAAAAGAAGCTCTTGGTGTTGTTAAAACACTTATGACAAGAGAAAAAAGATTAAATGATGCATTCATGTCTGGTGTTGCCACAGCACTCTGCGCAGAATTCATCGAAGTTCTGAAATACATTGATGGTGCAACACCATACGAAGAACCATGCTACGGACATCTCGCAGATGCAGTTATCCGTGAACTTGGTGTACCGCTTGTAACAGGCGATATCCCTGGTGTAGCAGTAATCCTTGGATCTGCTCCTACAACAGAAGAAGGCGTTGCTCTTGTTAAGAGCTATCAGGCACAGGGTATCCTCGTAACACTGGTTGGTGGAATCATTGATCAGGTTGCAGAAGCTGGAATGAAGACAGGTGCAAACGTACGTGTTATTCCGCTTGGCAAAGACGTTACAGCAGTTATCCATGTAGTATCTGTAGCACTTCGTGCAGCCCTGATCTTCGGTAACGTAAAACCTGGAGATGCAGGCACACTGATGAAATACACAATGGACCGTGTACCGGCATTCGTAAATGCATTCAAACCTCTGGATGACGTGATCGTAGCCTGTGGTGCAGGCGCTATCGCACTTGGATTCCCGGTAGTTACAAATGAGACAGAGAATATCTTCCGCGTACCGAAGAGCCTGATCGTTCAGGAAGACGTAAGCAAATTCAATGCTACATCTCTTGAAGCACGTGACATTAAGATCAAGATCACAAATATCGATATTCCGGTTGCATTCGCATCTGCATTCGAAGGTGAGATCATCCGCCGTAAAGATATGCAGGTTGAGTTTGACGGTTCCCGTGTAGACTGTGCAGAGCTTGTACAGACATGTGACGCTTCTGAAGTAGAAGATCACAAGATTACAGTAGTAGGACCGGAAGTAGACGACATGGAACTTGGAAGCAAGAACAGCATCGCATATGTTGTTAAAGTTGCAGGCAAGAACATGCAGCCTGACTTTGAGCCGGTTATCGAGCGTAAATTCCATAACTACATCAACTGTATCGAAGGTGTATATCATACAGGACAGCGTGATATGCAGCGTATCCGTATCAGCATTGATGCATTCAATGCAGGATTCAAGATCAAACACATTGGTGAAGTTCTTTACGCATCTGTGAAAAATGAATTCGACGCAGTTGTTGATAAATGTGAAGTTGTTATCTACACAGATCCTGCAGAATGTACAAGAGTACGTCACGAAGTTGCAATCCCGATCTTCGACAAACGTGATGAGCGTCTTGATACTCTGACAGATGAATCTGTAGACGTATATTACAGCTGTATCCTCTGCCAGGCATTCTCTCCAAGCCATGTATGTGTCGTAACACCAGAAAGACTTGGACTTTGTGGTGCCGTTTCATGGCTGGATGCAAAAGCAACACATCAGCTGGATCCTAACGGACCTTGCCAGGTAATCACAAAAGAACGTCCGATCGATGAGAACCTTGGTTCTTACGAAGACGTTGATGAAGCAGTTCAGAAATTCTCACAGGGTGCTCTGGAGCACGTTACACTGTACTCCATCATGCAGGATCCTATGACATCATGCGGATGCTTCGAGTGTATCTGTGGTATCGAACCATTCTCCAACGGTGTTGTTATTGCAAACCGTGAGTATGCAGGCATGACTCCTCTTGGAATGACATTCCCGGAAATGGCATCCATGACAGGCGGCGGTGTTCAGACACCTGGATTCATGGGACATGGAAAACATTTCATTTCTTCCAAGAAATTCATGAAGGCTGAAGGCGGTATCGAGCGTATCGTATGGATGCCAAAAGAACTGAAAGAATTCGTTGCTGAACGTCTGAACAAGACAGCACAGGAACTTTACGGAATTGAAAACTTCACAGATATGATCGGTGATGAAACAGTAGCAACAGATCCGGAAGCACTGGTTGAATACCTTACAGAAAAAGGACATCCGGCACTGGCTATGGATCCAATGATGTAATCCCCTCGAGGGCCAGGAGTGCTTGCACTCCTGACCCGGGGGATTAATCTGGAAATCGAATCACAGCGTAAAAGTTGCGTAGCAACGGGCTGCGAGAGATTTTCAGATTTAGCATGGAAATGGCGTAAGCCATAACATGCGTTTGACTCGGAATATTTCCGGACGTAAAGCTGTTGCAAACAGCGAGTCGCAGGGAAAATTCAGGGTTTGTAACTTACGCAAACATGAAATGCTTCGCAGGGAACGCGGCTTTGTAAACATTTCAGGTTTAATAAATCAAAGAGTGGAGATGTGCACATGTTAATCAACAGAATCTTTAATGGAAATGATGCAGTATATGGCCTGACCGTCAATGCTGTGGACGAAGCAGTCAAAGAACATGGCGCAGACAAACCAGTGGGCTTTCCCCATACGGCATATTGCCTGCCATGTTATTACGCAGTAACAGGCGTAAAGGTCAAAACATTGGGAGAATTAAAAGAGGCCCTGGGCGTTGTAAAGACACTCATGACCAGAAATCATGAGCTGGACGACGCACTGATGTCAGGGGTAGCAACCGCACTCTGCGCAGAATTTATTGAAGCTCTGAAATATCTGGATGGAGCGGAACCATACAGCGAGCCGTGTTATGGACATCTTGCAGATTCAATTATCCGTGAGCTTGGAGTACCGCTTGTAACGGGTGATATCCCTGGCGTTGCTGTTATCCTTGGATCAGCTCCGACTGCACAGGAAGGTGTTGATCTGATCAAGAGTTATCAGAAACAGGGTATTCTTGTAACACTGGTTGGCGGTATTATCGATCAGGCAACAGAACTTGGACTGAAGATGGGGTATAATGTAAGAATCGTACCACTTGGCAAAGATGTAACATCTGTTATTCATGTAGTATCTGTGGCAATCCGTGCAGCACTGATCTTTGGTAATGTAACACCTGGAGATGCCGGCGCATTGCTTACATATACAAAGGACAGAGTTCCGGCTTTTGTAAATGCTTTCAAACCAATTGATGATGTCATTCTTGCGGCAGGTGCAGGTGCAATCAAACTCGGCTTCCCGGTTATTTCCAATGAAGATGAGAATATCGTAGAAGTTCCGGGCGCATTGATCGCATGCCCGGATGTGGCCGATTTCAATAAGGTTTCACTTGAAGCAAGGGGTATCAAGATCAAAATTACAGATATTGATATTCCGGTTGCATTTGCATCTGCATTTGAAGGTGAGATCATCCGTCGTAAAGATATGCAGGTTGAGTTTGATGGCTCACGTGTAGACTGTGCAGAACTTGTACAGACAAAGAATATGGATGAAGTAGAAGACCACAAGATCACAGTTGTAGGTCCTGAGGTAGATACTTTTGAAGAAGGCAGTAAACACAGCCTTGCTTATGTAGTTGAAGTTGCAGGTAAGAAGATGCAGCCTGACTTTGAACCGGTTATCGAACGTAAATTCCACAACTACATTAACTGTATTGAGGGAGTTTATCATACCGGCCAGAGGGATATGTTCCGTATCCGAATCAGCAAAGATGCATTCAATGCCGGATTCCGTGCAAAACATTTTGGTGAAGTGCTTTATGCACAGGTCAAAAATGAATTTGAAGCAGTTGTTGATAAATGTGCGGTTACAATTTACACAGATCCTGCAGAATGTACCAGAATCCGTCATGAAGTTGCAATCCCGACATTTGACAGACGAGATGAACGTCTGGATACTCTGACAGATGAATCTGTAGATGTATATTATAGCTGTATCCTCTGTCAGGCATTTTCTCCAAGTCATGTATGTGTAGTAACACCAGAAAGACTTGGACTTTGCGGTGCCGTTTCATGGCTGGATGCAAAAGCAACACATGAGCTGGATCCGAACGGACCATGTCAGGTGATCACAAAAGAACGTCCGATCGACGAGAATCTTGGCTCTTATGAAGATGTAGATGAAGCAGTTCAGAAATTCTCACAGGGAGCTCTGGAACATGTTACACTGTATTCTATCATGCAGGATCCTATGACATCCTGTGGATGTTTCGAATGTATCTGCGGAATTGAGCCGTTCTCTAACGGCGTTGTTATTGCAAACCGTGAGTATGCAGGTATGACACCGCTCGGAATGACATTCCCGGAGATGGCATCCATGACAGGTGGTGGTGTTCAGACACCTGGATTTATGGGCCATGGAAAACATTTCATTTCTTCCAAGAAATTCATGAAGGCTGAAGGCGGTATTGAGCGTATCGTATGGATGCCGAAGGAACTGAAAGATACTGTAGCAGAACGTCTGAACAAGACAGCACAGGAACTTTACGGAATTGAAAACTTCACAGATATGATCGGTGATGAGACAGTTGCAACAGATCCGGAAGCGCTTGTAGAATTTTTAACAGAAAAAGGCCATCCAGCCTTGTCAATGGACCCAATGATGTAGTATAATATATACGTTTATTAATTAAGAGGAGGCTTATGAGAAATGCCGTTTAATCAGAAACCACAGAAATTTAACGCAAAGATCAACTCTGTCACAATCGGTAACGGAGACAAGACTGTGACTATCGGAGGAGAAAACTCCTTCCCATTTTATAGCTTTGATGCACCAACAGAAAACGCACCGAAGATCGGTGTTGAGATTTCTGACCTTGGACTGGACGAATTTTCCGAAGGCGTAAAGGCTTACTATGAAGGTGCAACTACTATGGCTGATATCGCTAAAAAAGCAGCAGCTATAGAAGGTGCAGATTTTGTTGCCCTGATTCTGGATGGTGGAGACCCGAATGGAGCAAACAAATCTGTTGAAGAACTTATCGGGGTTGTTAAAGAAGTAGCAGATGCTATCGACTGTCCACTGGTTGTAGAAGGCTGCAAGAACGTAGAGAAGGATGCGGAACTTCTCCCGAAAGTTGCAGAAGTACTTCAGGGAAGAAATGCACTTCTTCTTTCCGAAAAAGAAGAAAACTACAAAGCAATCGGTGCAGCAGCAGGTCTTGCTTATAATCAGATCGTTGGTGCTGAATCAGCCGTTGATATCAACCTTGCAAAACAGCTGAACGTTGTTACTACACAGCTTGGTGTTGATGCGAAGAAGATCGTTATGAACATCGGTAGTGCAGCAGCTGGTTACGGATATGAGTACGTAGTATCTACTATGGACCGTATCAAAGGTGCAGCATTAGGACAGAACGACAATATGCTGCAGATGCCTATTATTACACCTGTATCCGCAGAGACATGGGCAGTTAAAGAAGCAACAGCTTCTGAAGCTGATATGCCTGAATGGGGATCAGCAGATGAGCGTGGAATCGATATGGAAGTTATGACTGCTGCAGCTGACCTTGCAGCTGGTTCTGATGCCGTAATCTTAAGACATCCGGAATCAATTAAGACTATTTCCAAAATGATCAAAGCACTTGTGTAAATAATAGGAGGAATAATTAGCTATGGCACTGAATGGTATTCAGATTTTTAAATTAACACCAAAGAAAAACTGTAAGGAATGTGGATGTCCGACATGTATGGCTTTCTCCATGAAAGTTGCACAGGGCGCAATGAAAATTGAACAGTGTCCACATATGTCTGACGAAGCACTGGCTTCCCTTTCTGAGGCAACTGCTCCGCCGATGAAGACAATCAAGATCGGAACAGGCGATGCAGAGTTCACACTCGGTGGAGAAACTGTTCTGTTCAGACATGAAAAAACATTTGTAAGCAAACCAAGATATGCTGTATCTCTCTGCACATGCATGGATGATGCAGAAGTTGAGGCTAAACTTGCAGAAATCCCACATGTAGACTATGACCGTATCGGTGAAAGAATGCATGTAGAACTTGTATACGTGAACTGCGATGCAGAAGCAGATGCTGCTAAATATACAGCACTTGTAGAAAAAGCAAAAGGTCTGGGAAGAACTCTGATCCTTGGATGCACAGATCCAGAAATCGCAAAAGCAGCTCTTGAAGTATGCAAAGATGGCAAACCGGTTCTTAACGGAGCAAACGCTTCCAACTATGAAGCAATGAATGCTGTTGCAACAGAAGCAGGAGTAGTTCTTGGAGTATCCGGAAAAGACATCAACGAGCTTTACGATACCGTAGCAGCTCTTGAAAAACTTGGCAACAAAAACCTTGTTCTTGATACAACAGGTGCTGACATCAAAGAAACATTTGCAAATACTGTAATGGTTCGTCGTGCAGCTCTGAAAGATCAGGACAGAACATTTGGATATCCATCCATCGTTAACCTGGTTAAACTTGCCAAAGGTGATCATCATTTACAGGCAGCACTTGCTTCCGTATTTACAATGAAATATGGTTCCATCATCGTTATGGAACAGATGACATATGCAGAGGCTCTTCCACTGTTTGGTCTTCGTCAGAACGTTTATACTGATCCACAGAAACCGATGAAAGTAGAGCCGGGTATCTACCCACTCAACGGTGCAGATGAGAATTCTCTCGTTGTTACAACCGTAGACTTTGCTCTTACATACTTCGTAGTTTCTGGTGAACTGGAACGTTCCGGTGTACCGCTTAATCTGGTTATCAACGATGCAGGCGGACTTTCCGTACTGACATCCTGGGCAGCTGGTAAATTCTCCAGCACCAGCATTTCTGAGTACATCAAGACAGAAGTTGAGCCGAAAGTAAAATGCCGTAAACTCGTTATCCCTGGTAAAGTAGCTGTTCTTAAGGGCGACCTTGAAGCAAAACTTCCGGGATGGGAGATTATTGTAGGACCTAGAGAAGCAGTTCAGCTTGTGAAATTCTTAAAAGATATGCAGGCATAAGCCGGCATAAAATATAATTTTTCTCAGGGAGGAGGAAACTCCCTGAGACATTAAAAACCATGTAAAGGAGAACACAGGTATGGCAAAATTTGTTACTATTGGAGAGAGACTTTCCACAACAGCACCAGCAGTTAATAAAGCATTTACAGAGAGAGATCCTGAGCCGATCCTCAAAAGAGCAAAACAGCAGCTCGATGCAGGTGCTACATACCTCGATGTAAATATCGGACCAGCAGAGAACGATGGACCGGAACTGATGAAATGGGCTGTAGAGCTTCTGCAGAGCAACTTTGACAATGTTCCGCTTGCACTGGATACTTCCAACGTTGCAGCTATCGAAGCTGGTATTTCTGTATACAATCGTTCCAAAGGAAAACCGATCGTAAACTCCGCTGATGCTGCAGGAAGAATCGGTTATGTTGATGTTGCAGCTGCTAACGATGCAATCGTTATCGCTCTTTGCAACGGTGAAGGAATTGCAAAAGACAATGATGAACGTATGATGTACATGCAGACTCTGATGGAGAGAGGTATGGAACATGGTATGGACGTTGAGAACGATATGTGGTTCGATCCGTTATTCCTGGTTATCAAAGGAATGCAGGACAAACAGATGGAAGTTCTTGAATTCATCAAAATGATCTCTGATATGGGAATGAAGAGCACCGGTGGTCTTTCCAACAACTCCAACGGTATGCCGAAACATATCCGTCCGATCATGGACTCCGCTATGGTAGCTATGGCTATGATGCAGGGACTCACATCCGCAATCGTTAACCCTAACGACCTGCGTCTGATGGAAACAATCAAATCCTGTGATATCATCAAAAATAATTACCTGTACGCAGATTCCTATCTGGAAATCTAATCAGTCTGACTTTTTTACGGCTGTAGATAAAAAAAGGCTGGAGGCTTCGCGGCCTCTGGCCTTTTTTATAAATATCAATAAGTCTGACGCCCAACGCCACAGCTGAAAGACAAGAATATTCACGAGGCGAGAAAGGTGGTTACCGCATGTTTAAGGTGACATTTGCATTTGAAAATGGCAGTGAGGTAGAAGCATTTGCCAATGCGGGGGATAATCTGCTGGAGGTTGCACGTGGTGCGAACGTGGCAATTGATGCACCATGTTCCGGAAACGGAGCCTGCGGAAAGTGTCGGGTGCAGTTAAAAGGCGGAGAACTGGACTCAAAGAAAACTCTTCATATTTCTGATGAAGAATTTGAAAAAGGATGGCGTCTGGCATGCATGAGCAAAATCTGCGCGGATGTGGAAGTACTTGTGCCGGACATCGCATCTGCTTACAAAAGCAGAATGAAAGTGGCAGACTTAAGTTCTAAAGAAGAAATCGCAATTTTTGAAAAAGCAAAAAATCAGGTCGAAGAGACCGGAATTCAGTTAAGAAATAGTCTGGAAGTTGTAGAACTCCAGATGACTGAACCAACACTGGATGATACCATGCCGGATGTTGAGAGACTGACAAGAGCACTTCGCAAATTTATGAATCTGAAACGGATCAGAGTTCCGTATGCAGTTCTCCGTAAACTTCCGGATGTGCTCCGTGCAAGTAAATTTTCAGTGAAATGTGTGGTCCGCGTAACACCGGATGATATGTTTGTCTATGATATTTTTGATGCAAAAGAAGACGTGATCATGGGTGGACTCGCAGTAGATATTGGTACAACAACCGTTTCTGCTGTCATCATCAATATGGCTACGGGTGAAATCCTTGCCAAGAGTTCCTCCGGTAACGGACAGATCCGTTATGGTGCGGATGTTATCAACCGTATCATTGAGACAACGAAACCTGGTGGAATCAAAAAACTGCAGGATGCAGTGATCAAAGAAACGATCAACCCGATGATTCATGAGATGTGCAGAAGCATTCACCTTCCGGAGAACCAGATCTATCGTATGTGTGTGGCATCCAATACGACAATGAACCATCTGTTTGCAGGAATTAATGCAGATTACCTGCGTACAGAACCATATATTCCGGCTTTCTTTAAAACAAATTCGCTGTTTGCATCAGACGTCGGAATTGAGATCAATGGAGATGCCCATATTATTATGGCACCGAACATCGGAAGCTATGTGGGTGGCGATATCACAGCAGGTACACTGGTAAGTATGATCTGGAACAGACCGGAATTTTCACTGTTTATCGACCTTGGTACCAACGGTGAGCTCGTTTTTGGAAACTCTGATTTTATGATGAGCTGTGCCTGCTCTGCCGGACCGGCATTCGAAGGTGGAGATATCAGCTGCGGTATGCGTGCGACAGATGGAGCAATCGAAGCATGTACCATTGATAAAGAAACCATGGAACCGACATACAGAGTAGTCGGTGAACCTGGAACCAAACCGGTCGGTCTTTGCGGTTCCGGTATCATTGATGTGATCAGCGAACTGTTTATGACTGGAATCATCAACCCGAAGGGCAAATTTGTCCGTGAAGGTAAGCGTGTCCGCCATGACCATTATGGAATGGGCAGCTATGTGATCGCATTTGAGGAAGAGGCAGGATCTGTAAAAGATGTTGAGATCACAGAAGTAGATATCGACAACTTCATCCGTGCAAAAGGAGCTATTTTCTCTGCAATCCGCACGATGCTGTCTTCGCTTGATTTTGATGTATCCATGATTGATGATGTTTACGTTGCCGGTGGTATCGGAAGTGGAATCAACATGCAGAATGCAGTTAATATCGGAATGTTCCCGGATGTTCCGCTTGAGAAATTCCATTATATTGGTAACTCATCACTGACAGGTGCTTATCTGATGCTTCTTTCCACACAGGCCGAGAAAAAGACCTATGAACTTGCATCAAATATGACATATATGGAGCTTTCGACAGTTCCGACTTACATGGATGAATTCGTGGGAGCATGTTTTATCCCACATACCGATGCATCTATGTTTCCGAATGTGCATCAAAGATAATATCCAAGTGTGAAAAATACAAATGCTGTTCATGCTTGCAGGATAAAGCATTTGTTTAATAACTTAGAAGAGGTGTGTTATGAGTTCTGACGTAAAAACAACAACATTTAGTCCGGCAGAAACAGAATCTGTAGGAGATAAACTGGGATATGGAAAAGACAGCAAAGAGCGTCTCCCATGGGAACATTATCTGAGCCAGTATCAGGAATCAGATCCAAAGGAAATTGCTGCAAGACTTGGCATTTCCTATGATGAAGAACAGAAGTATTTTACTCTGAAATTTCTTGGGACGGTTTATCAGATTTCCTGGCCGGATTTTCAGGTCAGCCACGAAGCGGATGATATGGGATTTTATCCTCTGGAAACCATGACCTATGCCAGAACTCTGACGATTCGTTTTCTGCTGAATGGTGCGGAAGCATCAGGTACCGGGAAATTCAAAACCTACAGAGAAATGCCGTGGGGTGAAGTATACCTTCGACAGTTTGACGGACGCTGTATCAAGCGGCTGGCATTCTCCTATGGAAACCGTATCAAAGATTTTCAGGCAATCATGGAACACATGCACTGTGTTCCGGTGAAGCATGGAGACATTGCTTATCAGCTGGAGATCTTTCCAGATTATCTGGTACAGATGATCCTGTGGGAAGGAGACGATGAATTTCCGCCATCCTCACAGATTCTGTTTTCGGATAATTTTCCGATATCTTTTCAGGCAGAAGATATGGCTGTTATGGGCGATGTGATCATCGGATCACTGAAGTCCTTTGCGAAATGTATATAAAATGTATATAAAAAGGAGGTAACTTTTATGGGATTCAAAAGTGACATCGAAATTGCACAGGAGTGCGAAATGCTGCCAATCACAAAGATTGCAGAAAAAGCAGGTATTGATGATAAATATCTGGAGCAGTACGGAAAATACAAAGCAAAAATTGATTATAATCTTCTGAAAGAAAGTGACAGAAAAGACGGTAAGCTGATCCTTATGACAGCAATCAACCCGACACCGGCCGGTGAAGGAAAGACTACTACAACCGTAGGTCTTGCAGATGCAATGCAGAAGCTTGGAAAGAGTGTTATGGTTGCTCTTCGTGAGCCATCTCTCGGACCGGTATTCGGTGTCAAAGGTGGTGCAGCAGGCGGCGGCTATGCACAGGTAGTTCCGATGGAAGATATCAACCTTCATTTCACAGGTGACTTCCATGCCATCGGTGCAGCAAACAACCTTCTTGCAGCAATGATCGACAACCATATCTTCCAGGGCAATGCTCTGAACATCGACCCGAGAAAGATCACATGGAAGAGATGTGTGGATATGAACGACCGTCAGCTTCGTAACGTAGTAGACGGACTTGGCGGAAGAACAAACGGTATGCCTCGTGAAGACGGATACGACATCACAGTTGCATCCGAGATCATGGCAGTCCTTTGCCTTGCAAGCGATATTACAGACCTGAAAGAAAGACTTTCCAAGATCATCATCGGATATACATATGGTAAAGTTTCCGAACAGAAACCGGTAACAGCTGGCGATCTTCATGCAGAAGGTGCAATGACTGCACTTCTGAAAGATGCCCTGAAACCAAACCTCGTTCAGACACTGGAACATGTTCCGGCAATCGTTCATGGCGGACCATTCGCAAACATTGCTCATGGATGTAACTCTGTAACAGCTACAAAAATGTGTATGAAACTTGCTGATTACACAATTACAGAGGCTGGATTCGGCGCTGACCTTGGAGCAGAAAAATTCCTGGATATCAAGTGCCGTATGGCAGGTCTGCACCCAAGCGCAGTTGTTATCGTAGCTACTGTACGTGCTCTGAAATATAATGGCGGTGTAGCAAAAGCAGACCTTAATAATGAAAACCTGGAAGCACTGGAAAAAGGACTTCCAAACCTTCTGAAACATGTAAGCAATATCAAGAATGTATACAAACTTCCTTGCGTAGTTGCTATCAATGCATTCCCGACAGATACAAAGGCAGAACTTGACCTTGTAGAAACAAAATGTAAAGAACTCGGCGTAAACGTTGCACTTTCTGAAGTATGGGCAAAAGGCGGCGAAGGTGGAGTGAAACTTGCAGAAGAAGTTCTTCGTCTGGTAGAAGAACCGAACGACTTCTCCTATGCATATGAACTGGAAGGCTCTATCGAAGACAAACTGAACCAGATCGTACAGAAAGTATACGGTGGTAAGAGAGTTGTCCTGACAGCAAATGCTCAGAAACAGGCAAAACAGCTCGAAGCTCTTGGCTTTGGCAACTGCCCGATCTGTGTAGCTAAGACACAGTATAGTCTGACAGATGACCAGACCAAACTCGGTGCACCAACAGACTTCGAAGTTACTGTACGTAACCTGAAGATCTCCGCAGGTGCAGGTTTCATCGTAGCTCTGACAGGCGAGATCATGACCATGCCAGGACTGCCAAAAGTACCGGCTGCAGAGAGAATTGATGTAGACGAGACCGGAAAAATCACTGGACTTTTCTGATAAAAGCGGATTGGAAAAGACTTTGTTTTTTTTGCTTTGTAAAGCAAGGTAAATTATGGTTTGGAAACCAAGAAAACCTCTGAGGGGGACCATCTCACAGTTGCGAAGGCCGAAGGTCCCCCTCAGACTCCCCCTGCTTGGCCACGCTGAAAAACATGTCGTTTAGGAGAAGTGAGTATCCTATCGGCTATGTTTGAAAGCTTGTTGTAGCAGGAGTCAGGGAGTATGTGGTGTTGGTATCGACAGGTAACGTTGACTGCCAATGCAGTATATTTCCTGATTGCGTGGCCCGGTGGGGTGCGCGAGGGGAGAGCGGCCTCCGCAACTCTGAGCGACTCCCCTCGTAGGTTTTCTCATATTTCCAAATATGAACAGGTCTTAGGATTCATCCTAAAAATATTATTATAAGAAAAGAAGAAAAGAATATTAAGATATCCATCTTAAAAATGTTTTTTCTAGGAGGAGAAAAAATGGGATTCTCAACAAGTACATGTACAGAGTTTGTTGAAGTGCTTGCTTCAAAAGCCCCGGTACCGGGTGGCGGCGGAGCTTCTGCACTGGTTGGTGCAGTCGGAACTGCACTTGGCAACATGGTAGGCAGCCTTACGGTAGGCAAAAAGAAATATGCAGATGTAGAAGATGAAATGTGGGAGCTGAAAGCAAAATGCGACCAGCTTCAGAAAGATTTTCTGAGTCTGATTGAAAGAGATGCAGAAGTTTTTGAACCACTTTCCAAAGCATATGGCATGCCAAGAGAAACAGAGGAAGAAAAAGCAGAAAAAGCACGTGTTATGGAAATCGTTCTGAAAGATGCATGCTCTGTTCCGATGGAAATCATGGAAAAATGCTGTGAAGCAATTGATCTGATCGTAGAGTTTGCTGCCAAAGGATCCAAACTGGCGATCAGCGATGCCGGTGTTGGTGCAGCTTTCTGCAAGGCAGCATTACAGGGTGCAAGCCTGAACGTATACATCAATACGAAATCTATGGCAAACAGAGAATATGCTGAAGAACTCAACAAAAAAGCAGATGCAATGCTTGAAAAATACACAAAGATTGCAGATGAAACATTCGAAAGCGTTCTCGGACGCCTTAAATAGAAATACGGATTGCGCTAAGCGTGTATTGCAGAGTAATTCACATTTGTGAAGCAACAAATAATGAGCGGAGGAAATAGTTAAAATGGCAAAGCAGTTATTAGGTAAAGAAGTAACAGCAGCACTGAATGAAAGAATCAAAGCCAATGTAGCTGAGTTACAGGGAAAAGGTGTTAACCCGACTCTGTGCATCATTCGTGTAGGTGAAAATCCAAGTGATATTTCTTACGAAAAAGGTGCAACAAAACGTTGCGAAACACTTGGGGTAGCATGTGAAAAAATCCTTCTTCCAGGAGATGTATCACAGGAAGAACTTCTTGCAACAATTGACAAAGTAAATAAAGATGACCATATTCATGGCGTTCTTCTGTTCCGTCCGCTGCCGAAACATCTGGATCAGGCAGTGATCGAAAATGCACTTGCAGCAGAAAAAGACGTTGACTGTATGACAGACCTTTCCATGTCTGGCGTTTATACAGGAAAGAAAATCGGTTTCCCGCCATGTACACCGCAGGCATGCATGGAAATCCTGGATCATTACGGAATCGACTGCACAGGTAAAAAAGCCGTTGTTATCGGAAGAAGCCTTGTAGTTGGTAAACCGGCAGCAATGATGCTGGTTAAGAAAAACGCAACAGTAACTATCTGCCATACAAAAACAGTAGATATGCCATCTGTAGCAAAAGAAGCTGATATCGTGATCGTAGCTGCAGGACGCGCAGGTGTTGTAGGTGCTGAATATGTCAGAGAAGGACAGACGATCATCGATGTAGGAATCAACGTAAATGCAGAAGGCAAACTTTGCGGTGATGTTGACTATGCAGCAGTTGAGCCGATCGTTGATGCGATCACTCCGGTACCGGGCGGTGTTGGAAGCGTTACAACATCTGTTCTGGTAGGACATGTAGTAGAAGCAGCAATGAGAAAGGTTAATGGATGATCAGAAACAAAAAAGCGATGCTCTTTTGTTCTCAGATAATACTGACGGGTGCCCTTATAACTGGGGCACCTTGTTTGGCATCTGGGGCAGAGATTGAGGTGGCCGAAGAGGATGGAACATCCGGGAGTGTTTTCGGGAGTTCAGCCACTACAGCAGACAGTGAGGAAGTCGATCATTCCGGTGAGGGACAGATTCACAAGCCGTCCAGTCTGGAGGTACCGGATTTTACTTCTGATCCGGATTTTGTAGATGATTCTACAGATAACACTTATGGATATTATACGATCATGGGAGATACGACCGTTTCTCTTGCACAGATGACTTCGCAGTATGAAGAACATGGAGCAGAATATCCTTCAGCTTCATTAAAAGATGGTGGCGCAGCGACCATAGATGATTTTTGTACGATCATCCTGGAAGAAGCGAATGCAGAAGGCGTCCGTGGAGAAGTCGTTTTTGAACAGGCGATGCTAGAGACCGGATGGCTGCAGTACGGTGGTGATTCCGGAATATCTCAATATAATTTCGCTGGCATTGGAACGACCGGCGGGGGCGTTGCCGGAGTATCTTACCCGGATGTGCGGACCGGGATCCGCGCACAGGTACAGCATCTCAAAGCTTATGCATGCGAAGATGCACTGAATCAGGACCTTGTGGATACTCGATTTGACATGGTGACCAGAGGGAGTGCTCCATATGTAGAATGGCTGGGGCAGCAGGAGAACCCGAACGGGGGAGGCTGGGCCGCCGGATTTAACTATGGAGAAAAACTCAGAAAATTGCTCAGTGATCTGAAAGCGGAGTGAGCAACGAAAAAGAGTGAGGCACATGGCCCCACTCTTTTTCACTTCAGTTCAATATCTACAAGTTCCTTTGGCGGAAGCTTCTTCGTACATCCGGCCAGGAACTTCTTCAGTTCTTTGGATGATTTGGCAACTGGTACATTTGTTCCGGCACCACCCATACATCCGCCCGGACAGGCCATACCTTCGATCATACAGCCCTTGAGTTTGCCTGCTTTGGCAAGCGCGAGGACTTTTTTACATTCAGCAAGACTCTCTGCATGTTCGATATGAACCGGTACATCCGGATAATATTCCTTAAGGCAGGCTTCGATCGCACCTGCAACACCACCTGCAACAGCATAACCACGTCCTGCAGCAGTCGCATCATGAAGAGAACCATCCTCTTCGAAAGAAGCAGGATCGATTTCGCGTGCATCAAACATGGCATCCAGTTCCTCGAATGTAAGGACAAAATCAACATCACTGCGGACGGTGCGGCGCATAGCTTCCAGCTTCTTGGATGCACATGGACCAACAAATACAACCTTTGCATCTGGCTGCTCCTGTTTTACCTTGCGGGCAGTGGCAACCATCGGTGTCAGTTCCTGAGAAATATTGTCGATCATGGTCGGGAAGAATTTCTTTGCCATCATGGACCAGGAAGGACAGCAGGAAGTCAGGAGAAATGGAAGTTCTCCGGTGGCAACCTTTTCGGCATAATGATGCGCCTCTGCAATTGCTCCGACATCAGCACCGAATGCAACCTCATGGACATCAGAAAAACCAAGAACCTGCAGAGCTGTCTTGAATTTGCCAGGAGTCACATCATCACCGAACTGGCTGATATAAGCCGGAGCGATGATGGCAATGATTTTTTCACCACCACGAAGTGCATGAGCCAGCTGGAAAATCTGAGATTTATCAGAAATCGCACCGAATGGACAGCTTACCATACACATACCACAGGAAACGCATTTGTCCTCCAGGATACTTGCACGTCCCTGCTCATCACTTCCGATTGCCTTGACACCACAGGCCTGTTCACATGGACGGATATTGTGAGAGATAGCATCATAAGGACAGGCGGCTTTACATTTGCCACACTTGATACATTTGTCCTGATCAATATAAGATTTTCCATCTTTCATGGAAATCGCACCCTTTGGACAGGCCTGCATACATGGATGAGCGACACAGCCGCGGCACATATTGCTGACAATATATTTGTTTGGCGGACAGGCTGCGCATGCAGATGGAATGACCTGCATAAGAGGCGGCTCGTAATATTTCTCATCGATGTTGCTGGCTGCCAGACCGTCGGTCAGATGGACAGCTTTGTTTTCCGGGCGAAGAGAGAGGCCCATTGCAAGACGAACCCGCTCGCTGGCAACGGCACGTTCTCTGTAAATACTTTCACGGTATTTGGCTTTTTCCTCTACGATATTATAAGGAATAGCTTCAATATCATGAATCAGGGTTTCGTCAGTGGATTCAAATCCGGCTTTGGCTACTTCGACATAAACCTTGTGGCGGATTGCTCTGACAGGTGTGTCATAATTTCGCATATGTATATCTCCTTCTATCGTATTGCAGTTATTCAGCTGACAGTATTACATGGAAAAACAGAATGAACTGCCATAAACCGGATAACTGAAAAATATTTTTATCTACCTGACATTATAATATAGGAAAGAAATTCTAAAATCAACTAAGATCATGTATTTTTGCAGGCACAAAACAGACGGATGCACAGAAGATTATATGACAATAAAACGAAGGAGAACTAAAAACAAGATTGATAAAAAATTATGCAACATGTTAAAAAAATCACGAAATAGTTGCGAAAAATAAAAAAATTAAATAAATTAATTCAAATTTTCGATATTTTTCTTGTTTAAAATATATATTTAATGTATAATCAAATATAGCAAAGCTGTGTAAAATAGACAAAAACAATTAGCACAGGAAAATTTATTTTTAAACAAGGAGGGAATTGAATGTTAGATCAGTCTTATTACGCGAAGACAGATGAGATCATCGAGCATTACGGACCGAAACCTGCATCATTGATCCCAATCATGCAGGATATCCAGGCGGAGTACCGTTATCTTCCTGGAGAGCTTCTGACGTATGTTGCATCCAAGATTGGAGTTACAGAAGCAAAGGCTTACAGTGTAGCCACTTTCTATGAGAACTTTTCCTTTGAGCCAAAAGGAAAATACGTCATCAAAGTCTGTGATGGAACAGCCTGTCATGTGCGTAAATCCATGCCGGTTAAAGAAGCTCTTATGAAGGAACTTGGACTCAGTAACAAGAAGCATACAACGGATGATATGCTCTTTACGGTAGAAACTGTATCCTGCCTTGGTGCATGCGGATTGGCGCCAACCCTTACAGTAAACGACGAAGTACATCCGAAAATGACACCAGAAAAGGCAATCGATCTGTTAAATGAATTGAGAGGTGAGACGGTATGAGTATTGTGAGTAAAGAAGATCTGCTCAATAAGCAGGCTGAAGCAAAAAATACCCTGGAATCTTTTACCTGTCGTGTGCTTGTCTGTTCCGGTACCGGATGTATCGCTTCCGGCGCACAGAAGATTTATGACGAGATGGCGAAACTGTGCGAGAATCTTGACTGGGTAAGCGTGGAAATGCAAAAAGATGTTCCGCATGTCGGTGTTGTTAAGACAGGATGTCAGGGCCTTTGTGAATTAGGACCTCTGATGAAGATTGAACCTTATGATTATCAGTATGTTCATGTACAGGTAGAAGACTGTAAAGAGATCGTAGAGCGTACTGTTATGGAAGGAGAGCCGGTAAGCAGACTGTTTTATCGTGATCATGATACCGCCTGTCCACATCCTTCTGACATTCCTTTCCTGAATCAGCAGACAAGAATCGTTCTTGAGAACTGTGGTAATATTAATGCAGAATCCATTGATGAATATATTGCTGTTGGCGGTTTTCAGGCTATGGCAAAAGCTTTCTTCGATATGTCCCCACAGGATGTTATCGATGAAGTAACAAAATCCGGACTTCGCGGACGAGGCGGAGCTGGTTTCCCGGCTGGTAAAAAATGGTCTCAGGTTGCTCGTCAGAAAGAAAAAGTTCGTTATGTAGTATGTAATGGTGATGAAGGTGACCCGGGTGCATTCATGGATGGTTCCGTAATGGAAGGTGATCCATATAAGATGATCGAAGGTATGACCATTGCCGCATACGCAGTTGGCGCAGAGAACGGATACATTTATGTTCGTGCAGAATATCCGCTTTCCGTTAAACGTCTCCGTATGGCTATCGAACAGGCTGAAGCTTATGAACTGCTTGGTGACAATATCCTTGGTTCCGGTGTGAATTTCCATTTACATATCAATCGTGGTGCAGGTGCCTTTGTTTGTGGTGAAGGTTCTGCCCTCACTGCATCCATCGAAGGTAAGCGAGGCATGCCGCGTGTCAAACCACCGCGTACAGTAGAAAAAGGTCTCTGGGAGAAACCTACCGTTCTGAATAACGTAGAAACTTATGCAAACGTTCCGAAGATCATTCTTCAGGGTGCTGACTGGTTCCGTACCATTGGAACAGAAGGAAGCCCGGGAACCAAGACCTTCTCCCTGACCGGTGCAATCGAAAACACAGGTCTGATCGAAGTACCAATGGGTACCAGTCTTCGTCATATCATTTATGATATCGGTGGTGGCCTGAAGAGCGGAGCTGCTTTCAAAGGTGTACAGATCGGTGGACCATCCGGTGGATGTCTGATCGAAGATCAGATCGACCGTCCGCTTGACTTTGACTCCGTTAAATCACTCGATGCGATCATGGGTTCCGGTGGCCTGGTAGTTATGGATGAAAATACCTGTATGGTTGAGGTTGCCAGATTCTTTATGAACTTTACACAGCGTGAGAGCTGTGGTAAATGCGTTCCGTGTCGTGAAGGAACAAAGCGTATGTTGGAGATTCTCGAGAGAATCGTAGATGGTAAAGGTGAAATGTCAGACCTTGATGAACTGGAAGAGCTTGCTACTATGGTACAGAGCATGGCTCTCTGCGGACTTGGCAAGAGTGCACCGCTTCCGGTTATCAGTACTCTGAAACGCTTCCGTGATGAATACGAGGAACATATTAAGGATAAGAAATGCCGTGCAAAAGTCTGTACAGCACTTCGTAAATTCCACATTAATCCGGAATTTTGTATTGGCTGCGGTAAGTGCGCGAAGAACTGCCCGGCAGGTGCAATCAGCGGAAAGATCAAATCTCCGTATCACATCAACAATGACGTATGTATCAAATGCGGTTCCTGTAAAGATAACTGTAACTTTGATGCGGTTTATGTGGAAGCATAGGAAGGAGGCTGAATTATGGGTACAATGACAATTGACGGTAGAAAAGTTGAATTTACCGATGAAAAAAACGTCCTGACCGTTATCCGTAACGCAGGCATTGATATTCCGACACTGTGCTATCATTCAGAGCTCTCTACATTTGGAGCATGCCGTTTATGTACAGTAGAGGACGACAGAGGCAAAACCTTTGCTTCCTGTTCAGAAGTACCGCGCGATGGTATGGTTATTCATACTAACACAAATAAATTAAGAAACTATCGTAAACTGATCGTGGAACTGCTCCTTGCAGCACACTGCCGTGACTGTACAACCTGTATCAAGAGTGGTGAGTGTGTCCTTCAGGAACTGGCACATCGTCTCGGCGTAAGAACCGTACGTTTCCAGAACACAAGAGAGCAGCATGAGCTGGATTTCAGTTCTCCGTCTATCGTTCGCGATCCGAATAAATGTATCCTCTGCGGAAACTGTGTACGTGCCTGCGAGGAAATTCAGGGAATCGGTGCACTTGGATTTGCATTCCGTGGAACAGAAGCAATGGTTATGCCTGCATTCAATAAAAAGATTGCAGAGACACAGTGCGTAAACTGTGGACAGTGTCGTGCATTCTGTCCGACAGGAGCTATTTCCATCCACACGAATACAGACAAAGTCTTTAAGGCACTTGCAGATCCGGATATCCGTGTAGTTGCGCAGATTGCACCTGCGGTACGTGTTGCAGTGGGCGATCATTACGGACTCCAGAAGGGCCGCAGTGTAATGGGTAAGATCGTCAATGCGCTTCATCGCATGGGATTTGATGAAGTTTATGATACCACATTCAGTGCTGACCTTACGATTATGGAAGAAAGTGCAGAATTCCTTAACCGTATTGAAAAAGGTGAGAAACTTCCGCTCCTGACATCCTGCTGTCCGGCATGGGTGAAATTTATTACAGATCAGTATAAGGATTATATTCCGAATATTTCTACCTGCAGATCCCCACAGGGAATGCTTTCTGCTGTTATTAAGGAATACTTCCGTGATCCGGAACATGCTCAGGGAAAGAAGACTGTAATGGTTTCCATTATGCCATGTACGGCTAAGAAGGCAGAAGCCGTTCGTCCGAACAGCTATACACATGGTGAGAAAGATACCGATATCGTTATCACAACCACAGAGCTTCTTCGTATGATCGACAACTTTGGCCTTGACTTTGCAGGACTTGAGCCAGAAGCATGTGATATGCCGTTTGGATTCGGTTCCGGCGGTGGAGTTATCTTTGGTGTTACCGGTGGTGTTACAGAGGCAGTTCTTCGTCGTCTGACTCCGGACCACAGTAAAGAAACAATGAGAGAAATCTCCGAGTGTGGTGTACGTGGAGACGAGGGAATCAAGGAATTCTCTGTACCATACAAAGGAATGGAAATCAAGATCTGCGTAGCCAGCGGACTTGCCAATGCAAGAATCGTTATGGATCGTGTAAAGAACGGCGAAGCAGAGTATCATCTGATCGAAGTTATGGCATGTCGTCGTGGCTGTATCATGGGTGGTGGCCAGCCGACAAGATCCGGTGACAGAACAAAAGCTGCCAGAGCCAGAGGTCTGTACAATGCGGATAATACAACGATTATTAAGAAATCCGATGAGAACCCGATGGTACTCGAACTTTACCAGGGACTTCTCAAAGGCAAGGAGCATGAACTGCTTCATAATGAGTTTTATTGATTTTTAACTTGAGGGTATGATGAGAGAGTAATATAGAGATAATACGCTGGGAGTTACGATTTTGATCAATTGTAACCCACTTGCGTTTCCGAAATTCTTTCGTTCGCCTATGGATAACTGCTTTTGCAAACTCGCTTTGCTCAGACAGAGCAACGCAGTTATCACTAGAACGAAAGAATTCCTGGAAGCCTCGTGAGGTTACTATGCTCAAATCTCGTAGCTCCCGGCTGTTTTTACATATATAGTTCTATTAAACATACCCTCAAAAAAACAAATAGATTCATTATGCCGCATTTCATTAGGAGCTCCGGGTAGTAAACTCTCCCTTGCACAATAATTCCCGATACGATACAATAAAATATAAAGAAAAAATATAAAGAGGTGCAAGGATATGCGTGAAATACAAGCATCAGTGATCACGGACACCATCGAGCGGCTTTGTATCGAAGCCAATCAGGTGCTTCCGGACGACATCAAGAAATCTATCCAGGCCTGTCGTGCGAGCGAGGACGGACAGATTGCCTGTGGAATACTCGACAACATCATCGAGAACTACCAGATTGCAGAGAATGAACAGGTGCCAATCTGTCAGGATACCGGAATGGCATGTGTATTCCTCGAAATCGGACAGGACGTACATATTGCAGGCGGAGACCTCACCGAAGCAGTTAATGAAGGCGTCCGCAGAGGATACACCAACGGCTACCTCCGCAAATCCGTAGTGAAGGATCCGGTCCGCAGAGGAAATACCGGAGACAACACTCCGGCGATGCTTTATACAGAAATCGTACCAGGCGAAAACATCAAGATCACAGTTGGCCCCAAAGGCTTCGGAAGCGAAAACATGAGTGCTATCCGTATGTTTAAGCCGTCTGCCGGCATCGAGGGAATCAAGGATTTTATCCTTGAAACAGTCGAAACAGCCGGACCGAACCCATGTCCACCGATGGTTGTTGGCGTTGGAATCGGAGGAACTTTTGATAAAGCTGCCCTTCTTGCTAAGAAAGCCCTGATGCGCCCGGTAGATTCCGAGAACGAAGATCCATATTATGCAGACCTCGAGAAAGAAATGCTCGAGAAGATCAACCAGCTTGGGATCGGTCCACAGGGATTTGGCGGAAAGACGACTGCAATCGGTCTGAACATCGAAACAATGCCGACTCACATTGCCGGTATGCCATGTGCGATCAACATCAGCTGCCACGTAACACGGCACAAAACGGAGGTGATCTAAGATGGAACGTCATATTACATTACCACTTACCGAAGAACTTGCGAGGACACTCCATGCAGGTGACACCGTTTATCTGACAGGAACAATCTATACCTCCCGTGATGCCGGTCACAAGAGAATGTGCGAAGCACTTGCCAGAGGAGAAGAACTTCCGTTTGATCCAAAGGATGCCACAATCTATTATGTAGGCCCGACCCCTGCAAAACCGGGTCAGGTCATCGGTTCCGCAGGCCCAACTACCAGCGGCCGTATGGATGCTTATGCACCAACCATGATGTCTGTAGGAGCCCGTGGCATGATCGGAAAAGGCGCCCGTCTTCCGGAAGTCGTAGAGGCTATGAAGAAATACAGTGGCGTTTATTTCGGAGCGATCGGCGGGGCGGGAGCACTTCTTGCGAAATGCATCAAGAAAGCAGAACTTGTTGCCTACGAAGACCTTCAGTCCGAAGCACTCCGCAGACTTTATGTAGAAGAGATGCCGCTGGTGGTCATCATTGACTGTGAAGGTAACAACCTTTATGAGCAGGGAAGAGAAGCCTATCTCAAAGAGCATAATAAAAAATCATAACCAAAGCCCCCAGGACATATATTATAACAATACATGGGATTGTGTGAATATATGCAAGGGGGCTTTTTTATATGGAAAATTTTCAGGTTTACCGGGATATTCAGGCACGTACCGGCGGTGACATATACATAGGCGTTGTTGGCCCAGTCCGTACAGGAAAATCCACATTTATCCGGAGATTTATGGAGCTGGTGGCACTGCCGGATATGGAACCGGCAAAACAGGCGGAAGTGCGTGATCAGCTCCCTTTAAGCGGTTCCGGGAAGCTCATCACAACCGTAGAACCCAAATTTATCCCAAAAGAAGCAGTGAATGTAAATTTAGGGGATGATCAGAAAGTACGGATCCGTCTGATTGACTGCGTAGGATTTCTCGTAAAAGATGCGAGCGGCCACATTGAAGACGGAAGAGAACGCATGGTAAAAACTCCATGGTTTGAAAAAGCGATTCCTTTTCATGAAGCAGCAGAGACTGGCACACGCAAAGTCATTCAGGAACATGCAACGATCGGACTGGTGGTTACGACAGATGGAAGCTTCGGCGAACTTCCAAGAGAAAATTTCGCTGATGCAGAGGCACTGACTATAAACCTTCTGAAAAAACAGGGCAAACCATTTCTGATTCTTGTAAACTCCCAGATGCCATATAAAGAAGAAACGCAGGAACTTGTCAGAAATCTGCAGAATAAATATGGTGTAACGACTATGGCAGCCAACTGCGAGCAGCTGCGAAAAGAAGATGTCACCAGAATCCTTTCCAATATACTGTATGAATTTCCGGTAAGTGAGATTCAGTTCTTCGTACCAAAATGGGTGGAAATGCTGCCGAATGATCATGAGCTGAAATTGAAGCTGCTGGAGCAGATACGCGAACAGATGAAAAAATTACTTCATATTAAAAATATAACCCGGGAATCTGTTCAGCTGACAGCTCCTTTTGTGCAGGATGTCCTGTTGGAGGAGGTCAGTCTGTCTAGTGGAAAAGTGCGTATACGAATTCAGATCAGGGACGAATATTATTATCGTATGTTAAGTGAAATGAGCGGTATCCAGATGGAAACAGAATATGATCTGATCCATACGATGAAAGAACTCGCGGCAATGAAAGAACAATACGTCAAAGTGCAGGCGGCGTTGGAGTCTGTGAGAGAAAGCGGCTACGGTGTGGTAGTGCCAGAACTTGGCGAGATCCAGATTGAGGAACCGTCCGTCATACGGCAGGGCAGCAAGTACGGTGTCCGGATAAAATCCAAGAGCCCTTCTATCCACATGATCAAAGCTAACATAGAAACAGAAATCGCTCCGATCGTGGGAACTGAGCAGCAGGCAAAGGATCTGATCCAGTATATCGGCGAAAGCGGACAGCGCGGCGAAAGCATCTGGGAAACGAATATATTTGGAAAATCCATAGAACAGCTGGTGCAGGACGGCATCCGAAGCAAACTGACTTCCATTGGAGAAGAGAGCCAGTCCAAACTGCAGGACACCATGCAGAAGATCGTCAACGACAGCAAAGGCGGCATGGTGTGTATTATTATATAAAAACTAGGAAGGTCAGGAACCGGCATGGAGTTCCTGATCTTCTTTGTTTTTTGGCATAAAAACTCCGTGATTTTTCGAGAAATTTTCGCATCGGGGGGGGGTAAAACCAGATCCCAAGGGGTTTACAGAAATATGTTTATGTGATAAAATGCAGATGTTTATAAAACAGACGGGGGAAGAAAATGAGCAACAGCGTAAGAAAAAGAAAACCAATCGAACATTGGAAAATTATCGCATTTTATCTGATCATCTACGACATTGTCGCAATCAACTTTTCGTATTTTTTTGGCCTCTTACTGAGATTTGATCTGGCCTATTCCAGCATACCAGAGAATTATTTAAGTGCATTCCTGAGGTTTGCGCCTTTTTATACGGCATTTTCACTGATCGTGTTTTATGTGGCACATATGTATAACAGCGTATGGCGTTTCGCCAGCTTTACCGAGTTGAACCGCATTTTTGTGGCAACGGTGGTCACAACAGTATTTCAGGTAGTCGGGATCACGACATTTTATGAGCGAATGCCCGGTTCCTATTATATCGTAGGATGCATTTCACAGTTTATCCTAACCGTGGCAGTCCGCTTTATGTATCGTTATATCACACTGGAGCGTGCCAAACGCGAAAAGGATGCGATGGCAACACACAGAACTATGATCATTGGTGCCGGTGCAGCCGGGCAGATGATCCTGAGGGAGCTGAAAACATCCGTCAAGGCAACTGCTAAGCCATGCTGTGTGATCGATGACAACCCGAACAAATGGGGACGTCTGACAGAAGGAGTTCCTATCGTCGGCGGACGTGACAGCATCATGGCAAACGTCGAGAAATACAACATTGACCAGATCCTTTTTGCAATCCCTACCGCACGGGTGGAGGACAGAAGAGATATCCTCAATATCTGTAAGGAAACAAAATGTGAACTCAAGACTTTGCCGGGAGTATTCCAGCTGGCAAACGGACAGGTTTCCTTAAGCAAGATGAAAGCAGTAGCAGTCGAAGATCTGCTTGGAAGAGATCCGATCAAAGTAAACATGGAAGAGATCTTCCAGTACATTAAAGGAAAAACAATCCTTGTTACCGGCGGCGGTGGCTCTATTGGAAGTGAGCTTTGCCGGCAGATCGCAGGTCATGAACCGAAACAGCTGATCATTTTTGATATCTATGAGAATAATGCATACGATATCGAACAGGAACTGAGACGTAAGTACAAAAACCTCAACCTTGTTGTTTTGATCGGATCTGTCAGAGACAGCCGAAGAATCAATATGGTGTTCGAGAAATACAAGCCGGAAATCGTATATCATGCAGCAGCACACAAACATGTGCCGCTTATGGAGACAAGCCCGAACGAGTCCATCAAGAACAATGTGATCGGTACATACAAAACAGCGTATGCGGCACTGAAGCACGGTGCATCAAGATTTATCCTGATCAGTACGGATAAGGCAGTAAATCCGACCAACATCATGGGCGCAAGCAAACGTCTCTGCGAAATGGTCATCCAGAGTATGGATGCAGTCAGCAAGGCAGGCAGAATGGATGTCCTTCCACTTCTTCATGCACACATGGATAAATACTTCGAGGATCAGATTCCGGGAGACAGGACGACGGCAGCCATGAAGAGCCGGCCGGAAGAGCGTTCCAGCGTACATATCGAGAGCGTCAAGAACAAAGACCGACAGGGAACACAGTTTGTGGCAGTTCGATTCGGAAATGTTCTTGGAAGTAACGGATCAGTTATTCCACTCTTTAAGAAACAGATCGAAGCGGGCGGCCCGGTGACAGTTACACATCCGGATATCGTGAGATACTTCATGACGATCCCGGAGGCAGTCAGCCTGGTACTTCAGGCAGGAACCTATGCCTGGGGCGGTGAGATCTTCGTTCTGGATATGGGTGAACCGGTCAAGATCGACAGTCTTGCGAGAAACCTGATCAAACTTTCCGGATATGAACCGGATGTGGAAATTCCAATCGTTTATTCAGGATTGCGTCCTGGTGAGAAGCTTTACGAAGAGAAGCTGATGGCAGAAGAGGGAATGAAGAAAACCGATAATGATCTGATCCATATCGGCAAACCAATTCCGTTTGATATCAGTAAATTCCTCGGACAGCTGACAGAACTGGCACAGGCAAGTTACGAAAACAGTCCTCACATCGTTGAGATGGTTGAAGAAATCGTACCGACTTTCCATCCGGTAGGGAATAAGCCGACCGGCAATGAAAATATGTCTGTGGAAGAATTCCAGAGAGAAATTCACGAAACAGAACACAGGTAAATAATATGCAGCAAATTTAAGATCTGAAATCATTCAGATTTTAAATTTGTTACATATTAGATAAGTTATAAATATAAGGATTAAATATGAAAAAGAGATTTTTCTTCGACAGAAAAGAGAAAAATTTACAGATAGATTCTGAAGAGAATTCGTTCGAGAGATGCGTGCTATGTGGTGCCGTTACTGATGTACCGGTGCAGATGCCGGTCAGTGAACGGAAATGTTACATTCCGGGAGCCGGACAGCTGTGCAGAGACTGCTGCAGGGAACTGTATGGCAGCGATGATCTCGGGACTACAGCAGAATCCGAAATCTGTAAAATATAGAAAGATTTTTGTAAGGGGGAAGCGTATGTATAAGAAATCACCACAGGGGTGGCTGAAACACTGGGATTTTATCCTTCTGGATATTTTCTGCCTTCAGCTTGCCTTTGTAGTTGCATACTTAGTACGACAGGGGTTGGAAAACCCGTACAGTGATCAGATCTACCGCACAGTCGCCTTTGTATTTATGCTGTGTCAGATCGTGGTCATGTTTCTGGGACAGTCCTATCAGGATATCCTGAAACGAGGCTATTACATGGAATTTACCAAGACAGCCAAGCATGTATTGATGGTCATGCTGCTGTCTGTCCTGTATCTCTTTGCAACACAGCAGGCAGTCAGCTATTCCAGATTAACGTTGTTCTATACCGCATTTTTGTATTTATGCTTTGACTACATCGGCAGGGTATGGCACAAAGAAAATGTCCTGAAAAAGAATGCGACCAAAAAGAAAGAAAAATCCATGGTCGTTGTGGTAAGTCTCGCCGAAGCAAAAGAGACGATTGAAAAGATCCTGAGCGGTCCGATCCAGAACTTTTCCATCAATGGGATTGCGCTCATTGATGACAATCCGGGAGTAAAAGAAATCGCAGGAATACCGGTTGTCGGAAATATGGACACGATCAGTGAATATCTCTGTCATGAATGGGTTGACGAAGTCTTTGTCAAGATCAGCGAGACAGAACCATATCCACAGAAGCTGATCGATGAGATCATCACCATGGGACTGACCGTACATCTCAGCCTGGGTGAGATGGAAAAATCACTCAGCGGAAAGAATTTTATAGAAAAAATCGGCGGCTATTCGGTAATTACATCCAGTATCAATACCGCATCACCGAAACAGCTGCTCTATAAGAGGCTGATGGATATTGCCGGAGGAATTGTCGGCTGTCTGCTTACCGTGATCCTGATCGTTGTCATAGGACCGATGATCTATATCAAATCCCCGGGACCGATTTTCTTCTCACAGGTGCGTATTGGCAAGAACGGAAAGAAATTCAAAATCTATAAATTCCGTAGCATGTATATGGATGCCGAAGAGAGAAAAGCAGAACTGATGGGTCAGAACAAAATGGAGGGCCTGATGTTCAAGATGGACTACGATCCACGAATCATCGGCAGCGAAAAGAAAGATAAAAACGGCAATCCAAAAGGAATCGGAAACTTTATCCGTAAGACATCCCTGGATGAGTTCCCACAGTTCTGGAATGTCCTGAAAGGCGATATGAGCCTGGTGGGAACCAGACCGCCGACAGTCGATGAATGGGAAAAGTATGAACTTCACCACAGAAGCCGTATGTCGATCAAACCGGGAATCACCGGAATGTGGCAGGTGAGCGGCAGGAGTGATATTACGGATTTTGAGGAAGTTGTGAAGCTGGATACCGAGTATATCCAGAACTGGACCATTGGGTTGGATTGCAGGATATTGTTGAAGACGGTTAGGTCGGTAGTGAAGAGTGAGGGATCGGTGTGAGAAATAGATTACTCAGAAATGAAACAAATAAGTAACAGCCATTTACGCTGGCCAAAAGGCCGGCGTAGTTGTGTGAAATATATTTCTAAAGAGAGGATAAACAATGAAAGTATGCCTTGTAGGTTCTTCAGGAGGACATTTAACTCACTTATATATGTTAAAACCTTTTTGGGAAAATAAAGATAGATTTTGGGTTACATTTGATAAAGAAGATGCAAGAAGTTTATTGGATAAGGAAAAAATGTATCCGTGTTATTATCCTACTAATCGTAGCTTAAAAGCATTGCTCAAAAATACTAAAATTGCATGGGAGATTTTGCAAAAAGAAAAGCCAGATTTGATTATTTCTTGTGGTGCAGCAGTTGCAGTTCCATTCTTTTATCTGGGTAAATTATTTGGAGCAAAACTTGTTTATATTGAAGTTTTTGATAGAATTGATAAGCCAACTGTGACTGGAAAAATGGTTTATCCAGTCACAGATAGATTTATAGTTCAGTGGGAGGAACAGAAAAAAGTATATCCAAAAGCCATTAATTTAGGTAGTATTTTTTAAAAAGTGAGGATGTCAAAATGATTTTTGTGACAGTAGGAACGCATGAACAGCCATTTAATAGGCTTGTAAAGAAAATAGATGAGTTGAAAAGAGATGGTGTGATTACCGAAGAAGTTATCATTCAGACTGGATTTAGTACTTATGAGCCTAAGTATTGCAAATGGAGTAAGTTGATTCCATATCAACAGATGCTTAAAAATGTAGAAGATGCTCGGATAGTAATTACGCACGGTGGACCTGCAAGTTTTATCATGCCATTACAGCTTGGCAAGACTCCGATTGTTGTACCTCGTCAACAGCAGTTTAATGAACATGTTAATAATCACCAGGTGGAATTTGCTAGAAATGTAGCTGAAAGAATGGGAACAATTATACCTGTTGAAGATGTAGATAAGTTGAAAGATCTTATAATTAATTATGATCAGATTGTTGCTGGAATGGAACATGAAATGAGTAGTAATAATGCGAAATTTAATAAGAAACTAGAAAAAATTGTGGACGAATTAGTGGTTAGGTAAATTTAATATGGATTATAAAATTAGCGTAGTTATTAGAACATATAATGAAGAAAAACATATTGGTGAAGTGCTGAAAAGTTTGAATAAACAAACATATTCTAATTTTGAGGTTATTATTTTAGATTCACAATCAACTGATAATACAATAAAAATTGCACAAAATTATGATGTTAGAATAGAACAGATTGAGAAAAAAGAGTTTAATTATAGTTTTGCCAGTAATAAATGTGTAGAATACGCAACTGGTGAAATTGTGTGTTTTTTGAGTGGACATTCTGTTCCTAAAAGAAACAATTACTTAGAACTTGCAAATAAAGTATTCCAGGACGAAAGAATTGGTGGTTGTTATGGAGAAGTTATAGCACTTCCAGATGGGAGCTTTTCTGAGAAAATGTTTAATGGACTGGGATACATAAAGAGAAGAATAATGATGCCTAGAATCAAATTAGAACAGGAAATACATCCGGGTATTTTTAGTTGCAGTAATGCATTGGCGCGAAGAGAACTTCTAAGAAAATATCCTTTTTCAGAGAAGTTAGGGCATGGAGGAGAAGATGTTGAAGTTGCATATAGAATAATTAAAAGTGGATTTTATATAGCAAGTGTGCCAAATTTATTAGTGATGCATTCGCATGGAAAGAAGTTTCTTCAGTTTCTTCAGGAATGGAAAAATTGGAGAGAAATGTATGAAAATGTTGAAGAATATATAAAAAATAATCCATGAAGGACAAAAATTAGGAGTTTATATGCTAATTAGTATAATAATACCAGTATATAATGTTGAAAAATACTTAGAACAATGTGTGATGTCATTCATAATGCAAATTGATAATAATAAAAGAGGTGATGTAGAAATAATATTGGTTGATGATGGATCAACTGATAAAAGTGGTCGTTTATGTGATGAACTAATGAAAAAATATCCTAATATTATTAAATCATTCCACAAAAAAAATGAAGGACTTCTTATGACAAGGCGGTATGGATATAAAGTATCACGTGGAATGTATATAATTAATTGTGATTCAGATGATTTCGTAGAGACAAATTTGCTATCGAGTTTAAGTCCGTTTCTGGATGGAATAAATGATGTCATAATTTACAACATGTATAAGTATCAAGAGGGAAGAAAGTCTTTTTATACGAAGAATGTATTTGGATGTAAAAGGAAAAAGACTATCTTAAAAGCTGATTGCATTAAAGAGCTGTTTAAGTCTTATGATGTAACTAGCTTATGTTGTAAGGCTTTTAAAAGATCGTGTTTAGAATTAGAAAAAGATTACTCATTATTTTCTAATCTTAATTATGGAGAGGATACACTACAATCGGTTGAAGTCTATTCTAATGCGCAAAATATTGTTTATCTTAATGAGTGCTTGTACAATTATAGAGTACAAAATGGTATGACATATAAGTTTAGAGAAGATTATTACTGGCAATTTAAGCAAGTTTTATTGGAAATGAAAAAAAATAACTTATTGTTAGAAATTGATAATTTTGAAGATTTGTATAGCGAAAAATTATGGGAAATAGTTGCAAGAGCAATTACCCAGAGTAGATATAAACTAGATTATAATAAGAATGAGAATATACAATATTTAAAAAAAATTAGGAATGATTCAGAGGTACAGAAATATATATCAAATTTTTATAAAATTAGAAAGAACTTAAAAAGACAATACATATTTTTATTAACATTATTTATTAAAAAACAATATACGCTTTTATGGTTTTTTTTATATTTGAGAAATAAAGTATGAATATAATGTTCTTAAGAGGTGAATGATGGAGAAGATATTAACAATCAGTATTGCTGCATATAATGCTGAACTCGATATTAAAAGATGCTTGGACTCATTTATAAGTACTAATGTACTTGAGGAATTAGAACTTATTGTAGTTAATGATGGATCGAAAGATAATACATTGAATGTTGCGAAGCAATACGAAAAAAAATATCCAGGAATTATTAAGGTAATTGATAAAAAAAATGGAGGACATGGATCAACTATTAATGCTAGCATAAAAGAGGCAACTGGAAAATACTATAAAATTGTTGACTCGGATGATTGGATAGATCCAGAGGAATTGGAAAAATTAGTTTTTTGGTTAAGAAACAATGATGCGGATTTAGTGCTTACTCCTTATAAGTGCGTAAACGCTGATAAAATAGAAGATTTTGAATTAATATATCCTTATGATGCAATGATGGAAATAAAAAAAATCACTAATATAGAGAAAAAATCTAATATTATAGTCTATATGCATTCAACAACATTTAAAAAAGAAGTAATAAAGAGAATGGGGCCAATTATAGACGAAAATTGTTTTTATGTTGATTTAGAGTATACAATATTTCCACTGTATTATATAAAGAATTTCGTATGTTTAGATTATATTGTATATCAGTATCTCTTAGGAACTGATGAGCAAAGTATGAATATTAAAAATATGATTAAAAGAAGAAATCAGCACTTAAAAGTAGTGACACGAATTATCAATTATTATTCAGATAAAAAGAGAACATTAAAGGAGCCGGTACAAGAAATAATTCTAAATAGAATTCATTCAGCTATTTTAAGTCAATATAAAATATATGCTAATATGGAACCAAAAGAAAGCATTGCAGAAGTTAAAAAATTTGATATGTGGTTGAAACAATTTCCAGAATTATATACAGGTGCACAAGGAAGATTTATGAAAATAATATACCTTAATCGTGCAACGCGATTTATGTTTTATGCCCCAATTATAAGAATACTGAAAATTATGCATTTGGAGCCAAAAATATGAATGACAGAAAAAAAGTATATTATTTTAAAAAAAAGGAGATCCCATATTTTATTGCATATTTTCTAATGGCATTTTCGAATGTTGTAATTGCTAATTCATATTTGTTTGGCGAAAACAGATATGATATTTGTGTGTTTGTACAGTATATATCGTGCATATTGTTTATAGTAGCACTATGCACAGGAAAATACAAATTAAGAGATTTAATAGTGCGTGGATTAATTGGTATCATCGTCATTTTTATTACAATTAATTTACGTAGTACGGAATTTGGTGTGTATTCTTTGGCAATCATAGCATCTTTAAATATTGATTCAAAAAGAATAGTAAGATTTAATGTGATTAGTAATATATGTTTTATTGTAAGTGTAGTTTTACCAGCCTTAATTGGAATCATACCCAATGATATTTATATACATGAAGGAAAAAAAGCGTATGCATTAGGATTTTCATATTATTCAAATATCCCTTATATGGTGTTGGTAGTTACATTAGCATTATTTTGGTTGGCAAATTCGCAAAAAAAGGAAAAAATTGTATTGATAACTAGTATACCAATTCAGATATTGATATATAAAGTAAGTACTACAAGATTGGTTTTAGGGATATATTGTGTGTTTATGGTAGCGGTTTTATTATCAAGATTATTAAATACAAATAAAAAGCATAAAGTGTTAATATTTTTTTCTGCGATTATGTTTCCGTGTGCTGCTATAATTACATTTTTGATATCAATTTATTACACTAAAAATAGTTTCTTTATGACTTTAAATAAATTGCTTAATAATAGACTTGAGTTTAATGCAAGAGCTTTTCGTATGTATAATATTAGTATCGGAGGGCAAAAAATTATAACTTCAAATGGTGGATTTGATGCAGATTATGTAAATCATTATTTTTATGTGGATAGTGGTTACGTATATACTTTAATTAGTTATGGAATAATTTTTTTCATTATTTTGATATTTTTATATTCCTTCCTGTTTCAAAAAGCTGTTAGAGATAATGAGTTTAAATTAGCAATTTGGTGTCTTGTAATATGTATTTTTTCTGTGATTAATAATATTATGTTAAAAATTCCAATTAATCCACTTCCTATTTTAGCTTTAGATGCGTTTACTAAGTGGAATGCAGGAAAAAAAACAAAAGTTAGATTGGAATAAAAATCGATTAAAACAGGTAATGTCTATGTTGATTGATAAACTAAGGTAATTTGTAATATTAATTATAAAAGATTTGAGTTAGATGAAAATGAGACATGGGGAAAGCAGAAAACATAACTTTGATTTTTGGTGATAAATTTAAAAATGTTATAAGGAATTAGTATATATGTCAAATAGTAAAAAAATAGCACAGACAAGTATAAAAAAGAACTATATATATAATACAATATATCAGGTGCTTTCATTAATAACGCCATTGATCACAGCTCCATACATATCTAGAGTTTTAGGATCAAGTGGTGTTGGGATTTATAGTTATACAAACTCAATCGTGACATATTTTACATTATTTGCAGCTTTGGGAACAGCTTCCTATGGGCAGCGAGAAATAGCAATGCACCGGAATGATTCGAAAGCATCGTCTAAGTTATTTTGGGAGATTGAATTTCTATCAATTACAACAACAGCGGTTTCTTTAATAATTTGGCTGATTTGGATTTGCGTATCAACACAGTATACAGCTGTTTATGGCGTGCTAACATTATCAGTTTTAGCGGTTGCCTTTGATATATCTTGGTATTTTGGTGGGTTTGAAAAGTTCAAGTATATTGTTATTCGAAATACAGTGGTAAAGATTACAGGAATTGCATTACTTTTTCTATTTGTAAAAAAGGAGACAGATATCCTTTTATATGTATGTATTATGGCGGCAACAGGATTAATCGGTAATATTTCGATGTGGACTTATCTGCCAAAATTGTTGTCCAAAGTAGATTTTAAGACACTTCACCCATTTAAAGTGCATTTAAAACAGACTTTCTTATACTTTATACCTACTATTGCGACATCGGTATACACTGTTCTGGATAAAACAATGATTGGTGCAATTACAAATTCAGAAGAACTGAATGGATATTATGAACAGGCAACGAAAATTATTCGTATGGTAGAGAGTCTGCTTTTTTCGTTGAATACGGTAATGGTTTCGAGACAGTCTTATCTTTTTGCAGAGGGAAAGACTGATGAAATTAAGGAAAAAATTGATAAGAGTTTTGAATTCCTTTTTGCACTTGCAGTGCCATTTATGTTTGGAATTTGGGGAGTAGCAGAAAATTTTGTTCCTTGGTTTTTTGGTAATGGTTACAAGCCTGTAGTTATGCTTTTGTACCTTATGAGTCCATTACCATTGGTGATTTGTATCAGTAACATCATGGGATCTCAATATTTAACCCCTTCGGGGCAACGTGCTAGGAGCTCTAAAGGAATTATTGTAGGTGCTATAACAAATTTTATATTGAATTTAATATTGATACATAAATTTGGTGCAAACGGTGCTACAATTGCTAGCCTTGCTGCTGAATGTGTAATTAGCGTTGTTTATGTTCACATGAGCAAAGAATTTATAAACTGGCACCAGATATGGAATGCTCTTTATAAAAAACTGATTGCTGGTTTTGTGATGTTTTTGGGAGTGTTGTTTTTGGGAAAAGGATATCAGGGAAATATAATAATTTCCATGGTTCAGGTCGTGCTAGGTGCAGTGATATATGGAATCATGTTAATTGTACTCAAGGATAAAGTCATATATGACGCATTTAGAACGATAAAAAGAAGGGAATGACTAATTAAAATGGTTGATTTGAACATAGAATTACCGAAGGGATTTCTTGAGGAAGAAGTTCGGTGTGGATATACTGTTACACGAAAGATGAAAGAAGTTTGGGCAGTGGAATTGGATTTGCTGAAAGAATTCAAACGTGTTTGCAATAAATATGATTTAAAATATTGTGCAGATGGAGGAACATTACTCGGTGCAATTAGGCATCAAGGATTTATTCCTTGGGATGATGACCTGGATATCGCTATGCTTAGAAAGGATTTTGAAAAACTAAATGAAGTTGCACCAGCGGAATTTAAAAAACCGTATTTCTGGCAGACAGAAGAAACTGATAAAGGATCAGCTAGAGGACATGCACAGTTAAGAAATTCAGATACAACAGGTATTATTAAAAATGAATACGAACATCAAAGAAACAATAACTTTAATCAGGGAATCTTTATTGATATATTTCCATTTGATACAGTTATAGATTCTGAGGAAAAGCTAGCTGAACAAGATTTAAAAAGAATGAAATTACTTACAAAATACAGAGAAACATTGGATTCAGATGATTTCTTTTGCTTTAAGCCATGGATTGATGAGTCGGGAAAAAGACATTTTAATCTAAAAAAAGTATTGCGGCATTTTAAGCATAAGTTGTTAAAAGATTCTTATGTACCAATATACAATCAATTTATAAATGAAATTACAAAGTATGACACTATCGATGATTCTAAATATGTAGCAGATTTGTGTATGCCATTATCACTTAATCGGATTAGACGATTTCGGTCAGATTTTGACAATTTGAAAGAAGTTGATTTTGAATTTCTCAAAATTCCTGTTTTTGTAAACTACGATCGTAATCTGAGAATGTTATATGGCAATGATTATATGAAACCTGTTAATACAAATAGTGAACATGGCGGATTGATTCTAGATACTGATAAGTCATATAAATGGTACCTTGAAAAACGTAGATGATATTTTGACATTTTATAAGAGAATGTATAGGAGAAAACAAAATGAATGTTGCAGTTTTAACAGCAGGTGGTATTGGAAGTAGAGCACACCAAGATCTTCCAAAACAATTCTTAACAGTTGAAAATAAGCCAATTCTCATATATACACTTGAAGCATTTCAACAGCATCCAAGTATTGATGAAATATATGTTTCATGTCTTGATGGATGGAGTGCTGTACTTGAAGCATATGCAAAGCAGTTTAATATTACAAAACTCAAGAGAATTGTTACAGGTGGCGCAACAGGTCAGGAATCTATTTATAATGGATTGAAGGCAATTAAAGAAGATAATGAAGAAACAAAAGATATTGTAGTAATAATTCATGATGGTAATAGACCTATGTTGCCACAGGATGTTATTACAGATAATCTTGTAAAACAAAAATTGTTTGGGTCCGCTGTTACAGTGATTCCGACTACTGAAGTTGTATTTGTGTCAAAAGATGGAGAAGAATCTAATGTAGCACTGAATAGAGAAGAACTTTGGAGAACTCAAACGCCTCATTCGTACAGATTTGATGAATTATGGACTGTTCATAATCAAGCGATTGAAGATGGGGTTATCAATATGGCAGCATCATGTTTGTTGATGCAGAAATATGGTTATACCACTTATTTTTCCAAAGGTTCAGAAAAAAACATAAAAATCACAACAGTAGAGGACATTGAAATTTTTAAAGCATTGCTAAGTGCAAAAAATGACGAGTGGATAAAAAAATGATGAATTTGAAAACAGAAGAAATAAAAGTAATAGCTGAGCTTCCATATAGTTGGGAAAAAATTAAAGATAAAACAATTCTAGTATCAGGTGGAACTGGTTTTATAGGCACAGCATTTGTTGATGTTATTAAATATCGAAATCAAAAATATAATGAGAACATAAAGGTAATTTCTTTTTCAAGAAGAGGCGGCGAATCAAGTGAATATCTTGAATGTATAAAGGCAAATGTCAAGCAACCGTTACATTATGAAGGGAAAATAGACTATATTATACATTTGGCTTCTAACACTCACCCAAAACAATACGCAGAAGATCCTATTGGAACAATTATGACAAACATATATGGATGCGACAATTTGTTGAAGTTAGCAGTAGAGAAAAAGGCACGTTTTCTTTTAGCGTCTAGTGTAGAGATTTATGGACAAGGTACAGCAATTCCTATGAATGAAGAATATTGTGGATATATTGATTGTAACCTTGCGAGATCAGGATATAATGAAGCCAAAAGAACTTGTGAGGCGTTAACTCAGTCTTATCGTAGTGTCTTTGGAGTTAATGCTGTAATTGCAAGATTTGCTAGAGTGTTTGGGGCAGACAAAAAACATGATACAAAGGCTATGAGTCAATTCATGGATAAAGCGGTTCTTGGAGAAGACATTATTTTAAAAAGTAAAGGACAGCAAAGATATTCGTATTGCTATATTGCAGATGCTGTAAGTGGACTACTTAAATTACTGTTGGATGGACAAGACGGTGAAGCATATAATATTTCTAATGACGATGATGGGCTAACATTAGGTGAATATGCAGAATATATTGCATCATTGGCTAATTTAAAAGTGCGCTATGAAATAGAAAACAATGAAAGTGTATCTAAAGCGACTTTTGCACTTTTGGATACCCATAAGATTAAGAACATAGGATGGAAGCCTCAATACAGTGTTAAGGATGGGCTGAAACGAACTTATATGATTAAAAAAGAACAACTTACTAATGTGGATTAATTTGAAGTCAGAATAAAGATATCAGTTAATTTAAATCTAGAATAAAAAAGTCTATGTTATAATTGAGCAGAATGCTTGAACTAGAAATAGAATTAGAGGAGTGTATTTATTGTGTACAATTATTTAGTAGTTGGCTCTGGCCTTTATGGCGCAATCTTTGCTCATGAAGCTAAAAAAGCAGGAAAATCAGTGCTGGTGATTGACAAACGTCCAAACATTGCCGGAAATATTTATACAGAGAAAATTGAAGGAATTAATGTACATAAGTATGGTGCACATATTTTCCATACAAATAACAAGAGAGTATGGGAATACATTACGCAGTTTGCGGAATTCAACAGATTTACGAATAGTCCTGTTGCTAATTATAAGGGTGAATTATATAGCCTTCCTTTTAATATGTATACATTCAATAAGATGTGGGGAGTTGTAACACCAGAGGAAGCTTCAGTAAAGATTGAAGAGCAGCGTAAAGAAGCTGGTATTACAGAGCCAAAGAATCTGGAAGAGCAGGCAATTTCTTTGGTAGGTCGTGATATTTATGAAAAGTTGATCAAAGGTTATACAGAAAAACAGTGGGGGCGTGACTGTAAAGATCTACCGTCTTTTATTATTAAACGTCTCCCGGTACGTTTGACATTTGATAATAACTATTTTAACGCACTGTATCAGGGAATTCCGGTAGGTGGTTATACTAAGATGGTAGCAAATCTTCTGGATGGCATTGAAGTACGTTTGAATATGGATTATCTGGATAATAAAGCAGAGCTGGATGCACTGGCAGATAAAGTTGTATATACAGGTGCTATTGATGCATACTTTGATTATAAGCTGGGAACATTGGAATACCGTTCTGTTCGCTTTGAAACTGAAACACTTGATAAACCGAATTTCCAGGGAAATGCGGCAGTTAATTATACAGATCGAGAAACACCATGGACAAGAATCATAGAGCATAAATGGTTTGAATTTGGTAAAGATGAAGATGGTAATGAACTTCCGAAAACAGTCATCAGTCGTGAATTCAGTTCTGAGTGGAAAACGGGAGATGAGCCGTATTATCCGGTAAATGACGAAAAGAATGGTGCACTTTATGCAGAGTATAAGAAACTTGCTGGTGCTGAAGAAAAAGTAATCTTTGGCGGTCGACTTGGCGAATATAAGTATTATGATATGGATGCAGTTATTGCGTCTGCATTGGATATGTGTGAGAAGGAATTACAGTAACAAAAGAAGGAGAATCTCCATGCAAACAACATTACTTATCATGGCAGCCGGTATTGGATCACGATTCGGCGGTGGAATTAAACAGTTAGAGCCGGTAGATGAAACTGGACATATCATTATGGATTATTCGATTCATGATGCAATCGAAGCCGGATTTAACAAGGTGGTTTTTATTATCCGTAAGGATATTGAGAATGAATTCAAAGAAGTCATTGGTGACAGAATTGCAGGTATCTGCAGCGAGCATAATGTGACTGTAGATTATGCTTTTCAGGATATCAATGATATTCCGGGCGTTTTGTCGGAAGGCAGAACGAAACCGTGGGGAACGGGACAGGCTGTTCTTGCGGCGAAGGATGTGCTGACCACTCCGTTTATCGTGATCAATGCGGATGACTATTATGGAAAAGAAGGATTCCGTGCGGTTCATGAATATCTGGTAAATGGTGGTCAGTCCTGTATGGCTGGATTTGTTCTGAAGAATACTTTGTCTGATAATGGTGGAGTTACCCGTGGTATCTGCAAAATGGATGCGGAGAACAACCTGACGGAAGTTGTAGAAACAAAGAACATTATTAAAACCACAGAAGGTGCGGAAGCAGATGGAATGAAATTAGATATTGATTCGCTGGTTTCCATGAATATGTGGGGACTTACTCCGGATTTCCTGAAAACGCTGGAAGAGGGATTTAAAGAATTTTTTGAAAAAGAAGTTCCGGCAAATCCGCTGAAAGCAGAATATCTGATTCCGACATTTATCGGAGAATTGTTGTCAGAAGGAAAGATATCTGTGAAGGCGCTGCGCACCAATGACACCTGGTATGGAATGACTTACAAAGAAGATGTTGCAGCAGTAAAAGAAAGCTTCAGTAAGATGCTGGAGAACGGTACATATAAGGGAGATTTATTCTCTGATCTGTAAGGCATGTAGCCACGGGAAACCGTGGCTATTGTGCTATCTGGCAAAAACTCAATTGACATTCTTAGCCCATTTTGTTATATTAAAATTACATATCTGGGAAAGTTCTTTAACCGTTCGGTTATCTAATCCCCATATGAAAAAATAAGAAAATATGGCGGAGAGGATAAGGCGGGACATGTAAGATATCGGCATTCTTCTTTGCCATCATAAGAAGGGAGAATGTGGATGCAGAGAAGAAAACTGGAAGAATTGAGTCTGATGGATGATTTCCTGTTTAATGCAATGCTGACTCATCCGGAAACAGGAGAGAAGTTTACCAATAAGATTCTGAAGCTGTTATTTAATCGTGAGTTCAAAAATCTGAGGGTAAGTGTACAGAAGGTTTATGCAGGGATGAATACAGATTTGCGAGGTGCAAGGTTAGATGTCTGTATTGAAGGAGATTGTGTAAGCATTGAAGGTGATGAGATCCCTTCGGTATATGATGTGGAACCGGATCAGAACAATAAGGCAAAAGATATTGCGGCGTTTCCAAGGCGGTCAAGATTCTATCATGCAATCATTGACAGCAGGAGCCTGAAATCTGGAGAAGATTTTGGTAAGCTGAAGCAGGTATACGTCATCTTTATCTGTAATTATGATCCGTTTGGTTATGACAGAGTATTGTATACGATAAAGAACCGGTGTCTGGAAGAACCAGAGATGAATTATGATGATGGTGCTGAAACTATTGTGTTGTATACAAAAGGAACAAAGGGAACGATATCAGAAGGACTCAGACAGTTTTTGAATTACATGGAGAATACGGACCAGAATAATGCAGTGAATGAAGATTTGAAGGACATCCAGAAAATGGTGGATGTAGTCAAGCGAGACGGGGAGGTGTCATTACAGTATATGAAGAGTTTTGAACATGATCAGTTGATGTATGCGCAGGGTGAAGCTGCTGGACGTGAAGATGGACTTAGAGCAGGGCGTCTGGCAGAAATAAAAAACACAGAACGTGAAAAGAAGCGTGCTGATATGGCGCAGAGCCGGATTAAGGAATTAGAGGCAGAACTGAAGAAATATAGGAAAAAAACTACGGTGTAGGATAAGCTGTAACAAAGTAGATAGCCATGGGAAACTGTGGCTATTACGTAAATCCTTAAACATGAGTACTGGGTATCAAAAATCCCCGCATTTTAACGGGGATTGAGCATATTTTACAGAATAGATATGCACATTGAAAAATCAAGTTTTTTTGTATCGGCTTGGACATTCTTTCTGGATTCTGGGCGACCATGGAAGAAGATCATCAATAAACCTGAGATCTTTGTCATCCATATGCTGAGGGATATAATGCCGTGTGGACAAACTGAACTTCAGGAGTTCACACGGTATATTTTGAGGGCTGCTATATAGTTTATAACGAAAATAAAAGAAACGGAGTGAAGGGAAGATGAACTTATTAAAAATACATCATATTGCAATTATCGTATCTGACTACAAAGTTGCTAAGGATTTCTATGTGAACAAGCTGGGCTTCTCTGTCATCAGAGAAAACTACCGCCCAGAGCGTAAGGATTGGAAGCTGGATCTTCGTGTCAATGAATATACAGAACTGGAGATTTTCGCTGAGGAAAATCCTCCGAAGCGTGTGAACTATCCAGAAGCCTGTGGTCTACGCCATCTTGCGTTCTGCGTAGACAGTGTGGAACAGACAGTGAAAGAGCTGAGGGAATTAGGCATAGAATGTGAGCCGATTCGGGTTGATGATTATACCGGCAAGAAGATGACTTTCTTTCATGACCCGGACGGATTGCCGTTGGAGTTGCATGAGTAAAAAGGTGGACAAAATGATATTTTGCAAGGTCGAAAAAGAGGATTTTAATAGAGTCAATGGTAAGGTATATGAAGAGTTTTGAACATGATCAGTTGATGTATGAAGAAGGGCGCCTGGCAGAAATAGAAAATACAGAACGGGAAAACTCGCTTTACGTAAAAATGGTTTCATGATATCATTATTTTTATAAATGATGGTTACGTGGAACTTTTTTTCTTGGCTTGTGGAGGTGCTGGAATGACGGGAAAGAAAAAACTGCCAATAGGAATAGATATTTTTGAAAAAATGGACAGGGAAGAATTCTATTATGTGGATAAAACTGGGATGATCGAAGATCTGATACAGAACAGGAGTGAAGTGAATCTTTTTACCCGTCCGAGGCGTTTTGGTAAATCCTTAAATATGAGTATGATGAAGGCTTTTTTTGAAATTGGCGCTAGTCCTGCATTGTTCAAAGGCTTGAAGATTTCGGAGAGGAAAGAACTTTGTGAGAAATATATGGGACAGTTCCCAGTGATTTCTATCAGTTTAAAGAGTGTGGAAGGACTGGATTTTGAAGCAGCGAAAAAAGCCTTGAAGGATATTTTGGGCGAAGAGGCTGGCAGATTTTATTTCCTTACACAAAGCAGTAAGCTTACAAATGAAGAAATAGAATCTTATAAAGCACTGCTCAGGGTTGGTGAAACAGGAGATTTTCTGATGTCTGATACGGCAATGGAGAAAGCTCTTCTGAGATTATCATTGTTGCTTCATAAACATTATGACAAGCAGGTTATTCTTCTGATTGATGAATACGATGTGCCTCTGGATAAGGCATTTCAGTATGGATATTATGATGAGATGGTGTCTTTGCTCAGAAATATGTTTGGTAATGCATTAAAGACGAATCCGAATCTGTATTTTGCTGTGCTGACAGGATGTCTGAGAATTTCGAAGGAAAGTATCTTTACTGGTCTTAATAATCTGAAAGTGCTGACGCTTACGGATGTGAGATTTGATGAATATTTTGGATTTACGGATACAGAAGTAAAAGGCATGCTGGAATACTATGGATTATCTGGACATTATGCAGAAGTGAAGGAATGGTATGACGGATATCGCTTTGGAAATGTGGAAGTGTATTGTCCGTGGGATGTGATCAATTACTGTGATCTTTTAAGAGCAGATCCGAATGCGCTGCCACAGGATTACTGGTCTAACACAAGTGGAAATGCAATGGTGCGCAGATTTATTGATAAGGCGGATACTCAGACTCGTGATGAGATTGAGCGGCTGATCGCCGGCGATGAGATCTTGAAGGAAATTCATCAGGAATTGACATATAATGAACTGGACAGCAGCATCGAAGTGATGTTGGGTTGATGGAGAAACAAATGATTACAAAGGTAAATTTTGGTAAGAGAATAAGTGATTTACGAATCGGGGGGGGGCAAAACTCAGCTCGTGAAATGAGCCTTGCGCTGGGACAGAACCCGAGTTATATTAATCGGATCGAAAATGGCAAAGCACTGCCATCGATGCAGGGATTTTTCAGCATCTGTGAGTATCTGCAGATCACACCGGGTGATTTTTTTAATGAGGATTCAGAAGCTCCGCGGGAAGTGCGGGAGTTGATGGAGAAGATTGAGAAGCTTACACCTGAACAGAGGACTCTGATCAGACAGGTAGTTGATCAGTTTTTGGGAGAATAAGTCCATAAAAGATAGGCAGGAGACCTTTACGGCCTCCTGCTTATCTTTTATATTGTGAGTAAATTTCTGAAATCAAACACATCTTCTTCATCCATCAGGCGTTCCATTTCATTGAGATTCGGATCGGAGTGTTCAAGTTCTCTTGAGAATCGATAGCAGATGGAAATCATATCTTCAAAGGTAAAATGACGGTCATTTTTTAACCAGGTTCCTACGGCAAGTTCGTGGATCATGAAGGTGCAGATGACAGCCATTTTGACTTTGGCAAAGATCTGATCGTCATAAACAGCCCCACAGAAGTAGGTATAGATCCAGTAGAGGAGAAGCTGTTCTTCGTGAACCGTCCAGTCTGGATAATCGTGTGCGAAGGCGGCATAAATTTCTGAAAGCTCCGTATCACTTTGGCAGGAATCATAAAGTGGAACGAGTGTTTTTCGAAGGTATGTATGCCAGCCTGGGCGAAGAACCTCCATCTGTGGGATAACTGTGCGCCAGATCTGTTTGCATAGAGCAAGCAGGGAGACTGTATCAGAGGTAGAATCTTTGCAGGGCTGTTCAGAAGATACCGGACGATCGTTATTCCATTTCTGGATCTTATTCAGAAATTTCTCGCCATATCCGGATTTTTGATGCCGACCGCAGATATCTTCCCACTGGAACAGCTCATTTTTGTCCAGACTAAGCTGGAAATCATGTGCACATGCCAGAAGTTTCTGACGGCGTAATCTGACCGGTATGGAGCGATCCTGAATCACGGAGAAAAGATAATCTCTGGTGTCCATCAAAGCGGTAAAAAGAAAATAATCGAAGTCATCGAAAGTTTCTTCCGGTGCTGCGACTTCTCTGGTGAAGAATGTGATTTTTTCTTTGTGGGACAAAAAAATTCTCGCGGCTTCCGGGCAGGAGAGGGACAGGGAGTATTCACGCAGCCCTTCAAATTCTTCAATGTGACGTGGATATTTTCGGCAGGTGTCGCATAACATATCTTTACCGGCTTCGCTGTAGATATCGCAGAGATTGTCTTCATTCAGAAATGCACAGCGTTTGTCATACTGACAGAAAGAATGTTCTTTCCAGTCGATGTCATTGTGAAGTCTGTTTCGAAAAGGACCTTTGAATCTACGGTATTTCTGGAGGCTTTTTTCATCGATCATGATCTGCCATCCGGCACAGCAGGTATCGGGACAGGCACCTGCGATACAGGAAAATTCTTTATAAAAAGTAGGTTTTGTTATCTGCATGTCTTGTTCTCCTTAACTTTATGTGCGATAATGTTCAGCAAAAGTATAACATTTTGTAGTGTAAACTACAATGAAAGGAGCCATTCATGGAGCAATATATAAATAATGCACCGTTTGCATTGGTAATCGTGTTTTTGATCATAGGTTTTGTGTTCCTGATCAAAGGAGCAGATTTTTTTGTAGAGGGAAGTTCAAGCATTGCAAAGAAACTGAAAGTTCCTTCAATCATCATCGGGCTGACGATCGTTGCAATGGGAACATCCCTTCCGGAAACTGCAGTCAGTGTGACTGCATCATTGGTGCACAATAATGAACTTGCAGTCAGTAATGTAGTCGGATCTAATATTTTTAATCTGATGTTTGTGATCGGTGTTTGTGCGATAATGACACCGATCATAGTGCAGAAGGATACGATCGCGAGGGATATCCCGCTTTCTGTTATCTGTGCGCTGCTTCTTCTGGGACTGGGATATCTTGCACTGGGAGATGTACACGGAATGATATTGGGACATTTGGACGGAGCTGTTTTTCTGGGCGCATTTGCGGGATATATTTTCTATATGATCCGGACTGCAATGAAAGCAAGAACCGAAGGGAAAAAAGTCGAGATCGAAGCAGTTGAGGAGCTGGAAGATGGAGAACTGAAACTGTTGTCTTATCCAAAGAGTATTCTCTGCATTGTTGGTGGTGCAGTGGCAATTGCATTTGGTGGGGATATGACAGTTGATGCGGCAAGCAGGATCGCAATAGATCTGGGAATGAGCCAGACACTTGTGGGATTGACGATCGTTTCAATTGGAACGTCACTTCCTGAACTGGTTACTTCTGTGGTTGCGGCACGCAAAAATGAAGTTGATATGGCAGTGGGAAATGCAGTCGGATCGAATATATTTAATATTTTGATGGTCCTTGGTATTGCATCTGCTATCAGTCCGGTGTCGCTGATCAGTGAAAATGTGATCGATATTCTGGTCCTTGTCGGCTTTTCTGTCGTAGTCTGGTTTTTTGCCAGAAGTGACAGGAAGATTACAAGAAACGAAGGTATTGCCATGGTGGCAATGTATCTGATCTACACGGCATATATTATTATGAGATGATTGCCATTCGATATGGTAATTGCAGGCATTTGCAGATAAACTTGAACTCCTGCAGTTTTTGTGTTATGATAGACCAAAATTTGGCTTTTATAAAATTATGCTTATTTTTTACATTATAGTTTGCTTTATATAAAGTTAAGAAGAGAAGAGGAGAAATATTTATGTGTGGAATAGTTGGTTTTACAGGATGCCATCAGGCAGCCCCGATCCTTCTGGATGGCCTTTCTAAGTTGGAATATCGTGGATATGATTCTGCGGGTATTGCGGTTCGTGATGGCGAAGGTGAGACAGAAGTCATTAAGGCGAAAGGACGTCTGAAGGTTTTATCCGAGAAGACAAATGACGGAGAATCTGTTCCGGGTACATGTGGTATCGGACATACCAGATGGGCAACTCACGGCGAACCATCTGAGAACAATGCACACCCACATGTAAGTGATGATGGAAATGTTGTTGCAGTTCATAACGGAATCATTGAGAACTATCAGGAGCTGAAGGATAAACTTCTTCGCAAAGGTTATGCATTTTATTCTGAGACCGATACAGAAGTTGCTGTTAAACTGGTGGATTATTATTACAAGAAATACGAGGGAACACCGGTCGATGCGATCAATCATGCAATGGTCCGTATCCGTGGTTCTTATGCACTTGCGATCATGTTTAAAGATTATCCGGAAGAAATCTATGTAGCTCGTAAAGACAGCCCGATGATTCTGGGTGTTTCTGATGGAGAGTCTTACGTTGCATCTGATGTTCCGGCTATTCTGAAATATACAAGAAATGTATATTATATCGGAAACCTGGAGATGGCCCGCGTTCGTAAAGGTGAGATCACATTCTATAACCTGGATGGCGAAGAAATCCAGAAACAGATGAAAACAATCGAGTGGGATGCAGAAGCAGCAGAAAAAGCCGGTTTCGAGCATTTCATGATGAAAGAGATCCACGAGCAGCCGAAAGCAGTTCAGGACACTTTGAGTTCTGTTGTGAAAGACGGACAGATCGATCTTTCTGAAATCGGACTTACAGATGAAAATATTCAGGACATTGACCAGATTTATATTATCGCATGTGGTTCTGCATATCATGTGGGAATGGCTGCACAGTATGTATTTGAAGATATGGTTCGTGTTCCAGTTCGTGTTGAGCTGGCATCTGAATTCCGTTACAGAAATCCGATTCTGAACCCGAAAGCGCTGGCAATCATTATCAGCCAGTCCGGTGAGACTGCAGACAGTCTTGCAGCACTGCGTCTCTGCAAAGAAAACAACATCCATACACTTGGCATTGTGAATGTGGTTGGTTCCTCTATTGCACGTGAAGCAGACAATGTCTTCTATACACTTGCTGGTCCGGAAATCTCTGTTGCAACAACAAAAGCGTACAGCACACAGCTGATTGCAGCTTATGTGTTGGCTATTCAGTTTGCAAAAGTAAAAGGTACGATTTCCGAGGAACAGTACGCGGCATATATTAAAGAACTTGAAACTCTGCCGGATAAGATCCAGAGAATCATCGATGACAAAGAACGCATCCAGTGGTTCGCATCTAAACAGGCGAATGCAAAAGATGTATTCTTCATCGGTCGTGGCATTGATTATGCAATCTGTTTGGAAGGCAGCCTGAAGATGAAAGAGATCAGTTACATCCATTCTGAGGCATATGCAGCAGGTGAGCTGAAACACGGAACTATCTCCTTGATCGAAGACGGTACACTGGTGATCGGCGTCCTCACTCAGCCGGCTCTTTATGAAAAAACAGTCAGCAATATGGTTGAGTGCAGGAGCCGTGGCGCATACCTGATGGGTCTGACTACATTTGGAAATTATAATATCGAAGATACTGCGGACTTCACCGTATATATGCCGAAGACAGATCCGCATTTTGCAACATCCCTTGCAGTCATTCCACTGCAGTTGCTGGGATACTATGTAAGTGTTGCCAAGGGTCTTGATGTAGATAAGCCGAGAAACCTTGCAAAGAGCGTAACGGTTGAATAAAGAAAATACACTATAATGGTGTGAGAAGTTGAATATGTAAATTAGGAAGCATCACCTGGATGGTCGCAGAGACTGACGGGTGGTGTTTTTGCATTTATGGAATAATATTTAAGGTTATTAAATATGAATATAAGTGAATTATAATAAATATAAATGGATAAAATAATACAAAATGTATTTCGTTTTCAAATCAATCATGGTATAGTAAGGGCAGGAGGGATTTTCAACATGAAAAACATATATTTGCTCAAGTATTCTGTTAAAGGTATAAAAACATTGGACGAGTTAGTTTCCTTATCTTTTTATAAAAAAATAATTCCTAAAAATCCAGATACACAGGAATATAATATAAAAGCGATTTATGGTATGAATGGTACGGGTAAATCTGCGATTGTATGCTCGGTTGAGATACTGAAAAACTTGCTTGTTAATGAAGAATATTTAACGAATCCATTAGTGCAGAAAAAACTGGGTGAACTGATCAATAAGAAAACAAATGAATTGTTTATAGAGGCTGATTATCTATACAAATATGATAATGGACAATTACTTCAGTTCTACTATAATGTGATAGTATCCAGAACTGTTTCGGGTAAATATGTTGTTTCATATGAGAAACTGACATCAAAAAATGCTACGTCAAAAAGTGAAAAAATGACAACAATTTTTGAAATTCAAAATGGAAAGATTGTTTATATTGAAAGAAAAGAGGAAGATAAAGAGTTCACTGAACTGCTCTTTAACAAAACTATGAACCTTTTGGAAAATTCTTCTATGGCGTGTTTGTTTATGAACAAGTTGTTTAGAAATATCGTGATAGAAGATAAAACAATCTATAAAAAAGAGCTTTTTTTCAAGTTGGTTTCTGTTGGGGCGTTTGGATTGAATCTTCATGCATATATGGATCAATATGATTATCATAAGGAATATTTGATAGAAAATCCGGAAAAATATTGTGAGTATGATATACAAATAAAGCAATTACAATATTTGATCATGAGTATAGATGGATTGGGTGATTTGAAAGTTTCAAAGAATTATGTATTAAAAAAAGCCTATAAACAATTTTCGAAAGCTGTAGGAGAGCTATATGAATTTTTGCACATATTTAAGTCTGATCTGAAAAATATAGAGATTGACAGGAAAGAAAACAAAGACTTTTGGTTATGTGATTTGATTATGGTTTATGATGATTACAAAGTGCATGCAGAATTTGAAAGTACGGGTATTAAAAAACTAATTCGTTTATTTACCTATCTGCAGAAGATGGTTCGCGGAGAAATTGTTTTCATTGATGAATTCGATTCAAATCTGCATGATGTTTATTTGTGTGCGATTCTGGAATATCTGATGGAGCATGGTAAGGGACAGTTATGCTTTACAACACATAATGTTGGGCCAATGGATGTCCTGAGACGACGCAAAAAGTCTATTGATTTTTTATCTGAAAATCATAAAATATATCCATGGACAGCAAATGGAAATTATTCACCTGCAAAACTGTACAGAAATGGAATGATTGAAGGATCTCCATTTAATGTGGATTCTATAGATTTTATTGGTGTATTTGATTCGGATGAGGAGGATGAATAATGAGCCTCCAACTGATTTTTGTTGTTGAAACAAATAAAACATGTAAATCGGACTGGATTTATATCAAAGATACGATTGATTATTTTTTTGAGTATGATCGAACAGCAATTAAACTCACTCCAGTCTATATGGATGGAAAGGGAAAATACAAAAATAAAGAAAAAGAAATTTTAAAAAATATTGCTGCATATAAGGCGGGAGGAAAAGGACGACAGACGAAAGTAATCTATTGTTTTGATTGTGACGATTACAATACAAAACAGGAGGATGCCTTTTTTTTGAAAAAAGTGAGACAGTATTGTGCAGAGCAAAAATATGATTTTGTCTGGTTTTGTAAAGATATCGAGCGTGTTTATACGGGCAAAAAAGTAAATGCTGTTGATAAAAAGAAGAAATCGGAGGAATTTAAGAAAAAGAAACAAATTTCTGGAGTGAAAGTGGATAAACTGTCAGCAGCAGAATATCAGGAGAATACAAGTAATATATTAAGGATTTTGGAGCAGTATTTGGATATGAAGAGGTGAGATGAAGTGATAAGCTCTCTTATATTTTGAACGGAGCATCTGATAGATGCTGGAGATTCAGAGTATAGGAGAGTTTTTCTATAATTGAAATATATTCAGAATATCGATATAAAGTTTCAACATGATGGAATATATTTAATGGAATATAACATAGATTAGTGATATGCTTTATAAAATAATTAATACATATGAAATTCTTTGTCGGGAGGAAAAGTATGAGAGAAAAGGTGCTTAATGTAATTGGTAATAATCTGGAAACTGTAATTAAAGAAGATTTAAAAAATATTGTCACAAATAAAAAAATGGAAAAAGAATTTCTAGAATGTGGAGATTTTATAGGAACGTACGAGAATTCTTTTGACAATGCGCTTTTAGAAACATTCTCGAGAGAAAATTTACAAGTAATTTATAGAAAATTGAAAGGGGTAAATGGATATGAATATATTGAAAAATTGAAACTATTTCTTGAAAAACTATGTGAGGAATATCAAGTAGAGGGCAGGGATTATTTTATTGAACAGTTTATAAATATGTTTAAAGATTGCATTTATAGAAATGATAGAACATTAGCACAGGAAATTTTTTCGGCAGATTTTAGAGTGGATATGAATCAGAATTTTGCAATTGCACGTGAAAGGATAGATCTTCTTAATAGTAAAGTAGATTTATTGTTCGTGTCGATGAATAAGGATTCATACAATAATGCGCAAATTCCATTGCCTGATAACAGGGAAATGCTGAACAATGAAGAACAAAACTTGCTGGAATGGAAATTGATTCATCCGAAGAGAGATGATTCTAAGGATAATATAAAGGAAAGAGTAAAGTATTTAACTGTTTTATGGAAAAAAGAACGACAAGCTGTTCCTGGGTGGTATGTGATTCCTAAAAATAAGAGAAAGGAACTGGAATTATATACACGAGAATATGAATATATTTATAATGAAGATATTCTTTCTTTTAGAGAATTATTTGAATTTGCGCATGAAGTGATATGGCGATTTGAAATGGGGTTTATGAAATATTCTATGAAAATGCAGAATAGAATACATGAGATTTGGATGTGTGCCAGTGAAAAGAATGATTTTTTGAATAATACAGAAGTAAAAGGAAAGTATTTTTTTATAGGACAAGTACTTTTGCGTATGTATAGAGAAAACATGATGGATGAATTATGGCATTTGATATATGAAAAGTTAGAAAAATGTTCTGGATATATAGATACAGGTAGGGATGAATTGTACCTTGAAAAAATCAAGTATTCATTTATGAAAATGAACATATCAGAAGTGTGCATATTATTAAATGATAGATCTAGAATCAATGAAAAATCTTATAGTGTGCGAATGCAGATAGTTGGATTAAAAGCTGAATGCGGAATGTTAGATGATGCGGTGAAAGAATTGAATTTTTTGGAGAGTGCACTGGAAACAGAGATAGAGAAAGAGAAAAAAAATTCTAAACAAAAGGCAGGAATGGTCTATTATTCTTCTATTTTAGCTTGTAGTTATTTTTTACACAGATTTATATATCAGGCAATAAATCTACAAACACGTGATGAAACATTTAACAAACTAACGAATAAGGTTATGTTATATCAGCAGTACTTCGATTATGAGAAAGAAAGAGATGAATTTTATAAGGATTTATTTAGAGAACAGAAGAAAATGCGAAAAAAAACGCCTTTCGAATTAGGAAGAATAAATAGGATAATTTGTCAAGGAGGTAGGGTGCCGGGAAGTGGATATCAGTTTTATAGAATGTTGGATCGAACAGCGATACCCCTGCATATGAGATGGGTTCGATTGCTTGATGCAGATGAGTCGGATTTTATACTGAATTTAATAGATGATCATCCATATATTGGATGGTATATGTTGCTTAGATTGGGTGAGAGTGACACAACAAAAGCAACATTAACGCGGAGAGAATGTATAGAAATTATTAGAAAAGATGGAAGTTATGCACGAAACATATTTTCTTATGTATATAAAGCTGTGGATATAACTGTTGGTAATATCCAAGAAAAAGCAGATAGTATTTTTGGAACTGCATATGAACATATACTTTTAAATGGATTGGAGATTTTACGTAGATTTGCGTCAATAGCAAATATAACTGAACAGAAGAAATTAGTAGTATTGATGATAAAGATTATTGATGCAGATGTGGTTAGGAGATTCAGAGTACTTAATGACTGGATAAGACAAGTTATGAATGTGCTTGATGAACGTGTGAAAATTTCTATGCTGAATGAATTATTACAATGTTCGGGAAGAAAAAGAGCGACGTGGCATAATGAACCTGAAGTAGATCCGTTTGATGTGTTTACATGTAAAACGGTAGCAATAAATGATTACCAAAAAATAGAATTAGAGCCATGCTGGGTAAATTCTATGTTGGATAGTTGTCTAAGTGATGAACAGCAAAGAATGCATTATATACCAAGATTGGGAAAACTTGCCGAAGTTGGGATGCTGACATCAGAACAAAGTAAAAAATTTGGTGAGGTTTTATGGGAGAATATGGGAAAAAATGATTTTCCGTTAAAAGACACATATTATTTATGTACATATTTAAAATGGCCATATCCTGAAAATATAGATTTAGAAGCAAGAATAAAGAAAAGCATTTTGTCAGAAGCAGCTTTTGAGAAAATAAGAAAAGAAACATTATTATCTATTATACCAGATGTAAATAGAATGTTTTGGGAAATCAGAAATATCAATGATGAACGGACAGATTTCTGGAAAGAGACGGAATTGAAATTTTTGATAAAGGAATTAAGGAAATGCTGGATAACATTGAAAAATGAATATGAAATAAAATCGCACAAAAGTTTTTATGAAGATGAATTTAAAGAGGAAACAAGAGCATTAATAAATGTATTTTCTTCTTTTGAAAGGAATGCGATGCAGAGACTAGATGAAGTGGAAAAAAAGAAAATATTTCAAATGATTGATGAGATGGAAAAATATGATATTCCCTGTATTGAATTGCATGTATTAGCTGCTCCGGATGATGAAATAAAAAATATAGTAGAAAGTATAATAGAAGGATTTAAATCTGCACATTCAGATATTGAAACATCTGCAATGTGTGCGGTTAGAGTTCTCCTAATGTCGGATGTAGAAGAAAAATATATAAATCAGATATGTAATGAAATGCTTATACTTTGTAGATTTCGAAAGGAACCAGGATTATCAGACTACTTGATTGCATTATATAATACAATGTATCTTCATAAATTGAAATTAAATAAAAAAACAATAAAATTGATGAGCGCTGCGTTGACCGAGTTGGCGGAGTGGTCAGATTATTCAAATCTCGATGAAGATGTGGAAGAAAAAATAAAAAATATTATTGATATCAGAAAGAATAGTGCAGGCCTTGCTAATCAACTATATTTATATGAAGAAGGAGAAAATATTGAACATTCAAAAGGTGCATTAATCTGGAAAGAGATATGTCGAGGTGAAAAATCCTGTGTTGAATTTTCAGAGGTGAAAAACAATTGGTATTGAATGAAAGGAGAAAAGAAAGATTAAAATAAAAATTATTATTAAAATTATTGAGAAACATAATATGTTGGATTTTTGAAAGGATATATAGTAAGATATAAGAAATATATTTTCACAGGTGTAAGAGGTGAGATGTGAATGGGAAATTACCTGAATCCGGGGAGTCAGGCATTCCAGATGATTTTGGAATCGGAGATTTTTGTTGACAAAAGTGCTTTAATTGCGGTGACCAAACAGATATGCGCGCACGATGCAGCGATATATGTGTGTGAGTCGTCCGAGAAGATTTGGTAAATCAACAGCGGCAGACATGCTGGCAGCATACTACGGGCGAAATGAAGATACATCAGTTTTATTCGAAAAATTGAAAATCAGTCAGGAACAATCATACCAGAAACATTTAAATAAATATGATGTGATTAAAATTAATATGCAGGAATTTTTGAGCATGAGTGAGAGCGTTGAGGATATGTTGAGTATTCTGCAAATGAGATTGATTAAAGATTTAAAAAGTGCTTATCCGGAGGTTGTCAGCAGTGACCGTCTTATATTTGCCATGCAGGATGTTTTTGCAGAGACAAAATGTCAGTTTGTTATATTGATTGACGAATGGGACTGCCTTTTTCGAGAATATAAGCAGGATAAAGAAGTACAGAAAAAATATCTGGACTTTCTCAGAATGTGGCTGAAGAATAAAGAATATGTTGCGCTTGCTTATATGACAGGAATCCTTCCGATTAAGAAATATGGTTCACATTCTGCATTAAATATGTTTTCTGAGTACTCTATGCTTAACCCACGTGAAATGGCAGAGTTTTTCGGATTTACGGAAAAAGAAGTTCAGGAGCTTTGCAGCAAATATGACAGAAGTTTTGAGGAAACAAAAGCATGGTATAATGGATATGAGTTATCTGTTGTGGAAGCACAGAAACTAAAAGTTTATGCGATGTATAATCCAAAATCTGTAGTAGATGCCATGCTCAGTGGGATTTTTGACAATTATTGGAACCAGACAGAGACGTACGAAGCATTAAAGGCATATATATGTATGAATTTTGATGGACTCAAAGACTCTGTTATAAAAATATTGGCAGGTGATCGGGTACAGATCAATACAGGTACGTTTTCAAATGATATGACATCATTTCAAAGCAGAGATGATATATTGACTTTGCTTGTGCATTTAGGATATCTCAGTTATCATTGGCCGGATAAAATAGTCGCAATTCCTAATAAGGAAGTATCTCAGGAATATGTCAATGCTATCAGTACGATGGATTGGAATGAGGTTATTCATTCAGTAGAAGCTTCCAGAAAATTGCTTTAGGATTTATGGAGTATGAATGCGGATGCTGTTGCAGATGGAATAGACCGGGCACATCGAGAAATTTCAATATTACAGTATAATGATGAAAATTCTCTGAGTTGTACGATTAACCTTGCCTTTTATTTTGCAAGGGAATATTACACAATTATAAGAGAATTGCCAACAGGAAAAGGATTTGAGGATATCTGTTTTGTGCCAAGAAAACTTCATGCAGATAAACCGGCAGCGGTAATCGAGTTAAAATGGGACAAAGATGCAGAAGGAGCTATTGCACAGATAAAAGAGAAACGATACGCAGAAGCATTGAAAGAGTATCACGGAAACCTGCTCCTCGCGGGAATTAATTATGATAGAAAAACGAAAAAATACAGTTGTGTGATAGAAAAGTATGGGATGATATAAAAATACCACCGGTTAGTCAGCGTATGGAGATGACTGACAGGTGGTGTTTTACAGGAGAACAAAAGATGGAAGAGAAAAATACAGACAAACTTTTGTTTCCGCTATCTTATGATGCGGATTTGAAAGAAACGGACGATTTAAAAATATACTATCAATATTTGGATGAAGCATTTGCTGAGCCGCGTATATGCAACATGGCGGTATCTGGCAGTCATGGAATCGGTAAGAGTAGTATTTTGCATTCGTATGATAAGAAACGACAGCAAAGACGGGACGAAGAGAAGAATGCTTTTGAAAAATGGATTTTCAAAATACCGGTTTTGAGAAAATGTAAAAAACATAAACGGCAAAAACAGACAGAGCCTCATTTTTTATATGTTTCGCTGGGAAAATACATAAATGATGACACTGAGAAAGAATCAGAAGAGAAGAATATTATCGAACGACGGATTCTTCTTCAGATTTATGCTCGCTTTCATAAGAGAGATATTGAAGCAGGAAGATTTGATATGATTCAGGAGCCGAGTTGCTTTGGAAGGCTTAACGCCAATCTGGGCGGATTGCTGATATTAATGATATTGTTACTAATCTTTTACCAGCCTTTGGGAAGTTTGATAAAATCAGTTGTGGGCAAAAGTTGTCTGTTATTAAAATGGAAAACTCAAATTCATATTTTCCTCTATCTGATTGTATTTGTAGCAGTCGTAGTGATTGGCCGACATTTGATTTATTATATGCTGACACAGATGCGCCTGAAAAATATAGCTGTGAAATCAGACAACACAGAAATTGATATCGAAAGAAGTGCATGTGAGGATTATCTGGATCTATATGCGACGGAACTTATTTACTGTCTGGAACAAATTGCGGATAAAGTAGACCGAACAGTAGTGTTTGAGGATATGGACCGTTTGAACCAGAAGGACTGTATAGAGATTTTCTCACGTTTAAGGGAAATCAATTATATGCTCAATCAGAGACTACAGGGGGAAAAATATGTTCGTTTTATATATGTGATTAAGGATGAGGTTCTGAATGAGCTGCAGCATGCGAAGTTTTTTGATTATATTCTTCCAATAGTTCCAGGAATGAATAAAAGAAGCTCCGAAGATATCTTCCGGGAAAATCTTAAGAAAGTAAATAAAAAACTTAGAGAGCTTTACGGAGAAGCTTATGAGGAAGCTTATGGGGAGATACTTATTAATACAATTTTGTTTTATACTGAACGTTCGGCAGAAAAAAGTCTGGTTTATATGGCAGCCCCATATATAAAAGACTATCGTATGCAATATGCGATTTTGAATGACTATGGTTTATTCTTTGGATTATATTATAAAAATAATATTAAAAGGCTTAAAGTAAGTAAATTTAAGGATATGGCTGAACAGATATTAGCATTAGCTATATATAAAAATATTTGGCCTCAGTATTATGGAAAGGTAACATCGGGAGAAAGCATTGAACTTTTTCCTACTAATGTGGCAAAAAATAAAAAACTTGCGGAAGTACTGGTTGACTCACGATATCAATTTTTGACATATGAAAATTTGTGTTATTTAGGATACAGCCGAGACAAATTGATTTATAATATAACGAACTATATTAAGGGAGAAAAAGTATATCGCAATCAGATTGAGGTGATAAGTTCATTTCCGGGTGATGAAGTGCATGTTGCGGCAATTAATGAGTTTGTGGATTTGGAAATACCCAAAAATGAAACTGACAGTAACATTGAGGAAATTTCAAGATTGTTGGCAGAGATTGTACGATATTATGTGAGATGTGATAGAGTTTTTGAAAGTAGGGTGTTAGATAAAAGAGATATTCATTTATGTTTAAGAACGTTAACTTTTTTAGATGAAGAGGAATGGTGTGAATATATAAATAAGGTTAAAAATGAGGTTTATTGGTTGTTGGATCCGGAAGCAGGTGATATATTTGATGTATTTAAAAATTGTTTGAATGTCGAATTTATTGCAACCAGAACTGACTGGACCGAAAAAGAAATTGAAATCTTCGTCTATGGAACTAACGATACTGAAAAATATAAAGGGATTCGTTTACATGCAAAAGATTTCGATGGAAAGCCGATGGTGATTGACTTGGAGGAGAGTATACGTCAGAGAAAAATCCAGAAAGTTGTTCCAAATATAACAGCATAGAATTACTTTCAGATGTTATATTTGAATTAAATGAATTACCAGATAATTACAATGATATTGCAGATAGCATATTAGTTCCAATGGCAAGAGACTCTTTGTTAAATTCTTTGGATGACATTTTGGTTACTATGGGATATAACAAAATGGGATTGGCGAAGAAAATGCAGTAATTTAAGCAGATCGGTGATGAAATTACCTATAAGACTAATGGAGATCTTGAAGTAAAAGTTAAGATTGATGCTGCAAAAGAAAAGAAAGCAGAAGATCTGCTTCTGATGCTGGTTGATCCGGAAACAGGAAAAGTTGTATTTATCACAATTGATGAAATTGACCCTGTAACAGGTGAACTTAAAGTTATACTTCCATTCCTTGGAGCAATCACACTTCTTGATAAAAGCGCTGTAGATGAAAATGAAATTGAAACACAGACTACAGATGCAGGAGCTGCAGATACTGAAACAGCTGCAGAATAATGTGAAGGGATACTTGTATGTCACAGCATAAACACAGACATAGAAAGAGCTTTTTGTCTTCGGCAGGATATTATATTCTGGTTGTCATTCTGATTGTATGCCTGGCAATGATGGTGAAGGTAAACAGATCCAAAAGAGCTGAGCGTGATGATTATAAGGCGACTCTTTCAAAACAGGAGACGGTAGAAGATCTTGGAAATATTACAATTACAAAGCCAACCGATGCACCGGAGGATGCGGTAGTCAGAAATACAGAAGACAATACCGGAGAAGACGGTTCAGAAGAAGGCAGTGAGCAGACCCCGGCAGAGGATAAAACGGAATAGCTGTTGGTGAATGATTATTTATGATAAGAGAAAGTCGAGAGGCTTTCTCTTTTTTTTCAGGTTTTCCGCTTTTTATCTTTCATCCACATCTGGATATATTCCATCTGTTCCTGGTCGGATATTTCCTGTGATCCGGGGTCATTTCCGGCGGCGAGGCAGCAGAAGAGCACAAATGCCTGCAGGCAGAAAAACACAATAAGTGCTACAATGATCAAATTCCGCACCCCCTTTCACTGAAACTGGAATATATTAATATAGAAACCTTTATCTGGAGTATATGCATGAACGAGTCATTTTATACAGGAAAGGGAATCGGAGTGGCAATTCTTGACACGGGAATCTATCCGCATATAGATTTTGACAGCAGAATCTGTGCTTTTGCGGATTTTATTGCACATAAAAAAGTTCCATATGACGACAATGGACATGGAACCTGTGTAGCCGGAATTCTGGCCGGGAGTGGCAGGGCCTCCATGGGAAAATATAAAGGGATGGCACCAGGCAGCAGGATAGCAGCGCTGAAAGTACTTGATCGGTTTGGAAATGGAAATAAAGAAGATGTCCTGCAGGCTTTTCGCTGGATTTTACAGAACAGGGAACGATACAAGCTTCGAATTGTTAATATTTCTGTGGGAACGACTTATCGCACACGAAACGAGCAGGATGTACTGGTGCAGGGTGTGGAGAAATTATGGGATGAAGGCCTGGTGGTGGTTGCGGCGGCAGGAAATCAGGGACCAAAGCCGGGGAGCGTGACGGCACCTGGATGCAGCAAAAAGATCATTACGGTGGGATCCAGTGATATGCTCTCGGGAAAGCGGGCAGTATCCGGGCGCGGACCAACATTTGAATGCGTGTGTAAACCGGATCTGGTGGCACCGGGACGGCAGATTATGGCATGTACGCCGGGAGCTGGAAACCTGTACAGCATGAAAAGCGGCACATCCATGTCAACACCGCTGGTGTCCGGTGCGATTGCGCTGGCACTGGAAAAAGATTCTCTGCTTTCCAATGTAGAGATTAAAATGATGCTGCGAGACAGCTGCGATGATATGGGACTGCCGAGAAACCAGCAGGGATGGGGAAAGTTCAACTGCAAAAAGTTTTTGGCATTATAGGAAAACTACATTATTGTATAAACAAAAATGCATGATTTTACCATAGTAAAGGCCGAAAGTATTGACGGAAATCCTTTTTTCGGATAGAATAATAGGAAATTGGTCATTGTTTACAGATAATTATAAAGAGAATGACCAGTGACAGAAAATCAGATATCAGACAAGGGAGACGTATTATGGAAAAAATTCAAATGACGACACCGTTGGTAGAGATGGACGGAGATGAGATGACCAGAATCCTCTGGAAAATGATCAAAGATGAACTTCTTCTTCCGTTTATTGATCTGAACACAGAGTATTATGATCTTGGGTTAAATTATCGTAATGAAACAGATGACCAGGTTACGATCGATGCTGCCGAAGCAACTAAGAAATATGGTGTTGCAGTAAAATGTGCGACGATCACACCAAATCATGCACGTATGGACGAATATGATCTCAAGAAGATGTACAAGAGCCCGAATGGTACGATCCGTGCAATCCTTGATGGAACAGTATTCCGTGCACCGATCGTTGTAAAGGGAATTGAGCCATGTGTACGCAACTGGAAGAAACCGATCACACTTGCGCGTCATGCATATGGAGATATTTACAAGAATACAGAGATGTACATTGACAAACCAGGTAAGGTTGAGCTGGTTTACACTTCAGAAGACGGTGAAGAGAAACGCTCCCTTGTACAGGAGTTCAAAGCACCGGGAGTTGCGATGGGCATGCACAACATGACTGCATCCATTGAAAGCTTTGCAAGAAGCTGTTTTAACTATGCACTGGATACGAAGCAGGATGTATGGTTTGGTGCGAAAGATACAATCTCCAAGACATACGATGCGAAATTCAAAGAAGTATTCCAGACGGTATTTGACACAGAATTTAAGGACAGATTCGAAGAAGCAGGACTTACTTATTTCTACAGTCTGATCGATGATATCGTAGCGCGTGTTATGAAGGCAGAAGGCGGATTTATCTGGGCATGCAAGAACTATGACGGAGATGTTATGAGCGATATGGTTTCTTCTGCATTCGGTTCTCTTGCAATGATGACATCAGTACTTGTTTCTCCTCAGGGATATTACGAATATGAAGCAGCGCATGGAACAGTACAGAGACATTATTATCGTCATCTGGAAGGAAAAGAAACTTCTACCAACTCTGTGGCAACGATTTTTGCATGGACAGGAGCTCTTCGTAAACGTGGAGAATTGGATGGCAATCAGAAACTGGAAGAGTTTGCAGATAAACTGGAAAAAGCTACCCTTTCCACGATTGAAAGTGGCAAGATGACCAAAGACCTTGCACTGATTACAACGATTGAGAATCCGACTGTACTGAACAGCCGTGATTTCATCCTTGCAATCAGAGAATCTCTGGAAAAAATGCTTTAATATACGCACAAAAGAGCCATTGTATCAATTGCGATACAGTGGCTCTTGTAATATGGGAGAGAAAATTGCAGTTATGCAAGTTCCTCCCATTTTTCATATAATTCTTCAAGTTCTGCCTGAATCTTGTCTTTTTCGCGGCTCAGTTCCGCACAGCGTCCTACATTCGTACAGACATCCGGAAGAACGAGAGTGTCGTCGATCTCTTTATCTCGTGTTTCAAGTTCCTCGATGCGTTTTTCGACTTTTTTAAGTTCGTTTTCCTGTTTACGCTTGCGAGCCTGTTCTTCTTTTTGCTGCTGCCAGGTGAGTTTTCCCTCAGAAGGTGTTTCTTCATTAACTTCTTCGGTGGCTTCCTGTGCAGTCGGAGCATATTTCTCAGTCAGTTCTTCTTTTTTCTCCAGATAGTAGTCGTAATCACCGATATAGTTGACAACTGACTGATTTGTCAGATCAAGAATGCGGGTTGCAGTCTGGTTGATGAAATAACGGTCATGAGAAACGTACAGTACCGTTCCGGTGTAGCTGTTCAGGGCTTCCTCCAGGATTTCTTTGGATGCGATATCCAGGTGGTTGGTAGGCTCATCGAGAATCAGAAAGTTTGCTTCTGAGAGCATCAGTTTTGCAAGAGAAACACGGCCTCGTTCGCCACCGGAAAGAGAGGAGATCACTTTGAATACATCGTCTCCGGTAAAGAGAAATGCTGCCAGCATATTACGGATCTGTGTCTCGGTCAGTGTCGGATATGTGTCTGAAATTTCCTCAAAAATTGTTTTTTCTGCATGAAGTACATGATGCTCCTGATCATAGTAACCAATCTGCACTTTGGCACCCAGAGAGAAGCTTCCGGTGTCTGCATCCAGAAGTCCGTTGAGAATCTTGAGCATTGTAGTTTTGCCGGTTCCGTTGTTTCCGATCAGTGCTACGCGCTCGCCTCGTTTGATCTGGAAAGAAATATTGGAAAAAAGTTTCTGCTGTGGGAAACTTTTGGCGAGATCTTCTACGGTAAGGACATCGTTTCCACTGACCACGCGTGGCTCAAGAGAAAGACGCATCTGGCTCTGGACTTCGATCGGTTTGTCGATCCGCTGAATCTTATTCAGCATCTTTTCACGGCTCTCTGCACGTTTGATGGATTTTTCTCTGTTGAAAGATTTCAGCTTGACGATAACGGCTTCCTGATGCTTGATCTCGCGCTGCTGGTTGAGATATGCCTTGTACTGGGCATCACGAAGCTGTGCTTTTTTCTCTGCATAAGCGGAGTAATTACCGGCATACATACGAACCTGTCCGGCATCGATCTCGATGACTTTTGTGACAACTTTGTCCAGAAAATAGCGGTCATGAGATACAATGAAAACAGCACCAGGATAATTGAGAAGATAAGTTTCCAGCCAGGCAATGCTTTCCATATCCAGGTGGTTGGTAGGCTCATCGAGCAGAAGGATATCTGGTTTGGAAATCAGCAGTTTACCGAGGGCAACACGTGTTTTCTGACCGCCGGAAAGAGTCGCCACCTGTTTGGTAAAATCCTCTTCTGTAAATCCGAGACCATTCAGAACACCCATAAGTTCGCTTTTGTAGGCATAGCCATTCTCCAGTTCAAATTCATGAGTCAGGCGGGTGTAGGAGTTCATCAGGCGGTCAAGTTCTTCGCCGGAAGCATTTTTCATCTGGACTTCCATGGCACGAAGGCGTTCTTCCATATCGATGATATACTGTTTGGTGCTTAAGAGTTCTTCATATACAGAAAGGTGTCCCTGCACATCCTGATACTGGGCGAGGTAACCGATGCGTTTGTCCTTGGCAAGAACTACCTGTCCGGCATCTGCATGGATCTCTTCCATTATAATGCGAAGAAGTGTGGTTTTGCCGGCACCGTTATTACCGATCAGAGCAGCTTTTTCGCGTTCTTCTATATGAAAAGAGGCATCTTCCAGAATCACTTTTTCACCGAAGGATTTGGAGATACCCTGACATGATAAAATCATAGTTATTCCTCCGAAGTAAATATACGGTATGATTATAAAAGCAAAAATGGCCTTTGTAAAGGAAAATCAATGAAAATTGTACATATTTGACAACATTGATTGACAACAAAATGTCAATTCGTTATAATTAACGAGAAAGTGTAAGGAGGGACAACGGTGGAAGCAAAACAGATTTCAAAAGCTGTGATTAAGAGACTGCCACGTTACTATAGATACCTTGGTGAACTTCTGGAAGACAATGTAGAGAGAATCTCTTCCAATGATCTTAGTAAAAAAATGCGTGTTACAGCGTCTCAGATACGTCAGGATCTGAATAATTTCGGGGGATTTGGACAGCAGGGATACGGTTATAATGTAAAATATCTTTATACAGAGATCGGTAAGATCCTGGGGCTGGATATCGTGCATCCGATGATCATTGTAGGAGCTGGTAATCTGGGGCAGGCACTTGCCAATTATGTTGAGTTTGAGAAGAGAGGATTCAAGCTGGTCGGTATTTTTGATGTAAATCCGGTACTTGAGGGAATTGCGGTTCGTGGGATTGAGATTCAGATGATCAGTGATCTTCCTTTCTTTATGAAAGAAAACAATATTGAGATCGCAATTCTGACATTGCCGAAGAATAAGGCACGTGATATGGCGGAGATTCTGATCGAGAACGGAATCAAAGCTATCTGGAATTTTGCACATATCGATCTGGATACTCCGGATGATGTGATCGTGGAGAATGTTCATCTTTCAGAGAGTCTTATGACATTATCCTATAATCTCAGTCAGTATCGTCAGGAACATATAGACGATGAGAAATAAGCAGCACTTATAAAGTGATGGCAGGACGGACAGACAGGCTGTTACCCGGCTCCTTATGGCAAGGAGGCTGCGTAATGGCCTTTTATGCTAATTATGGCAGGTGAGGAAAAAGAATGAAACAGATTGTGACCTGTAAAGAAATGAAAGCTCTTGATGGAAATATGATTGAGGGAATCGGGATTCCGTCCTGTGTCCTGATGGAACGGGCAGCTCTGAAAGTCGCAGAAGAACTGGAACGGACGCTGGCAGACAAAAAACAGGAAGAACGGATTCTCTGTGTCTGCGGAAACGGGAACAACGGAGGAGATGGCGTGGCTGTTGCCCGTATTCTGAAACTGCATGGTTATCGTACAAGTCTGTATCTGGTGGGGAATCCGGACCACAGGACTGTGGAAATGCAGCGTCAGCTGGATATTGCAGCTGCCTGTCAGGTGCCGGTTGTGAATAACCTGGAAACAGAGGAATATACTACTATAGTAGATGCCATTTTCGGCGTTGGGCTGAGTCGTCCGGTCGAGGGCAGTTACAGAGATGTGATCATGGCACTGAATCAGTTGAATGCCTGGAAAGTGGCTGTTGATATTCCGTCCGGAGTAAATGGCGATACAGGAGCAGAACTTGGAGTTGCTTTTCATGCAGATCTGACAGTGACATTTGCATTTCGGAAAGCAGGCCTTTGCCTGTATCCGGGCAGGAAATTTGCCGGTAAAGTGATCGTTGCGGATGTTGGCATCTACGCGAGTGATAAGGTGAAACCATATTTATGGCAGACAGAAAAAACAGATATTCATTTTCTGCCGGATAAAATTGTTGATGGAAACAAAGGAACTTTTGGAAAGATTCTGGTCGTTGCCGGAAGTCCGGGCATGTGTGGGGCGGCTTACCTCAGTGCGTCGGGAGCTTTTGCAGTGGGCATCGGAATGGTGAAAATCGTTACGGCAGAAGAGAATCGGATTCCACTGCAGACAATGCTGCCGGAGGCGATGCTTGACTGTGGCGATGATTTTGCAAAAGATCTTGACTGGTGCGATATTGTGGTGATCGGCCCGGGAATTGGAACTACGTACCAGGCTGCCGAAAAAGTACAGTGGTTTCTGGAGGCAGCATCAGGAGCTGCTAAACCAGTCATACTGGATGCAGATGGGCTGAATCTGCTGGCACAGCATCCGGAATGGAAACAGTATCTTACGAGCCACGTGGTCATGACACCACATATGGGTGAGATGGGACGGCTGACAGGAAAAAAGGTCAGTGAACTTCAAAAAGACCGTATTGCAGCAGCGAGGGAGCTGGCGGCAGAGACCGGTGCGGTTTGTGTGCTGAAAGATGCATGTACCGTGACGGCAGCACCGGATGGAAATACCTGGATCAGTCTGGCGGGAAATCCTGGAATGGCGACTGCGGGAAGTGGAGATGTTCTGACCGGAATTCTTGCAGGTGTGCTGGCAATGTTCCTGAATAAAAGGACGGAACTGCCGGATACAGGCAGACAGGCTGCGTTGGGAGTACTGCTTCATGGTATGGCAGGAGATCTGGCAGCGAAAGAAAAAGGAACAGCAGGTATGAAGGCCGGAGATATTGTACGAGGAGCTTCAGAAGTTTTGAAAAATAAATAGAATACCGAAATATCTGAGCAGATCAGGCAGGAAGAGGAGGGTATTATGAAAAAATTTGAGAGAGTTAAAGCAGTAGTATCACTGGATGCCATTGCTCATAACTTTGAGGAAATGAAGAAAAACATTGCAGATGGTACCAGGATTGTAGCTGTTATCAAGGCCGATGGTTATGGACATGGTGCAGAAGCGATTTCGCGTCTTATAGAAGACTATGAGTACATCTGGGGATTTGCGACCGCGACAGCAGAGGAAGCGATTCAGTTGAAAGATGCCGGGATTGAGAAACCGGTATTGATTCTCGGACTTGTTTTTGAAGAGTATTTCCAGGAACTGATCAGAAAAGATGTGCGCCTGACGGTCTGTGAGTATGATGTGGCAAAAATCCTTTCTGATGAGGCAGTCCGCCAGGGCAGACAGGTGCATATCCACATTGCACTGGATACCGGAATGAGCCGTATTGGATTTGCAGATAAGCCGGAAAGCGTTGAGGAGATCAAAAAGATCGCCGCACTTCCAAATGTTGAGATTGAAGGTATGTTTACACACTTCGCGCGGGCAGATGAGACGGATAAAGCTCCGGCAGTAGAACAGCTGAAACGTTATCTTACGTTTGCTGACCTTCTGGAAAAGGCGGGAGTACAGATTCCGCTGAAGCATTGCTCGAACAGTGCGGGAATCATTCGTATGCCAGAGGCAAACCTGAACCTGGTCCGTGCGGGAATTACGATCTATGGTATTTATCCGTCCGATGAAGTGGAGAGGGACATTGTGAAACTGAAGCCGGCGATGGAGCTGAAGAGTCATGTGGCTTATGTGAAGGATCTTCCGGCAGGAACGGCGATCAGTTATGGCGGAACATTTGCTTCCGAAAACGATCTTCGTGTTGCAACGATTCCGGTTGGCTATGCGGATGGGTATCCGAGAACTCTGTCTAATAAAGGATGGGTTCTGATACATGGACAGAAAGCACCGATCCTTGGCAGAGTCTGTATGGACCAGTTCATGGTGGATGTTACACATATTCCGGATGTGAAACATGGAGATGAGGTAACATTGATCGGCAGGGACGGAGACGAATTTATCAGCATTGAGACTTTCGGCGATATGTCCGGCAGATTTTCTTATGAATTTGCCTGCGATATCAGTAAACGTGTCCCGAGAGTCTATATAAAAGACGGCAGAGAATGGGGAGATCTGACCTTCTTCGAATAAACTGCAGCACCACGCATGTATACACAGAAGAAAAATGGAAATACTAATTCCAGAGAAAAAAGAATCGGAGTGTGATTGTGTGGTAATTAAAAGAGGGGATATTTTTTATGCAGATTTAAGGCCGGTAGTTGGGAGTGAACAGGGTGGTGTCCGCCCGGTTCTGATCATTCAGAATGATGTGGGCAACCGACACAGTCCCACGGTCATCTGTGCTGCGATTACTTCTAAGATGAATAAGGCAAAGCTGCCGACGCATATTGAGATCGATGCTTCTTCTTATGGAATTGAGAAGGACTCGGTGATCTTGTTGGAACAGCTGCGTACGATCGATAAAAAAAGGCTGAAGGATAAGGTATGCCATCTTGACCAGACAATGCTGGATCGAGTGAATCATGCCCTTGAAATCAGCCTTGAACTTACTTTTTAGGCTGTTATCCTTGACGAACAGAAGCTAAAGTGCTATATTTTAGCAGTAATTGTGCTGATTTTAAACAAATTACGGAAGGAATAGATACAAAATGGACGATGGCAGTCGATTGCCCCGCAGGGGGCCGGCGAAGGTTATAGACTGGATCCAGGGCCTTTTTTTCAGAGTTTTTCATTTCTTTAAAGGGGAACAGGAAGATTCTGTTACGGAAAAAGAAATCATCTCTATGGTGGATGAGGCACATGAGAAAGGTGTCCTCCAGAAAGATGAAGCAGAGATGATCCAGAATATTTTTGCTTTTGAAGATAAAGAAGTGGGTGTGGTTATGACTCACAGAAGCAGTGTGGCTGCTTTTGCGATGGATGATCTGCTCAAGGATGTTGTGAATCATATGATGGAAGAGGAAAATTCCCGATATCCGGTCTGCGGGGAAGATATGGATGATATCCGGGGACTGATCCATTACAAAGATGCACTGAAATTCTTTACACAGAATCCATGGGCGAAGTTCAAACCACTGAAAGAGCTTCCGGGGCTTATCAGGAAAGCGACTTTTGTTCCTGAGACCAGACATATCGGACAGCTTTTCCGTACCATGCAGGCCAGACAGGTACATATGGCAGTTGTCGTGGATGAGTATGGTCAGACGGCAGGAATCGTAACGATGGAAGACCTCATTGAGGAAATCGTCGGGGATATTTTTGATGAATACGATGAGAGCAGGGATACATTTCGGACACAGGTAGATAACAGTATCATTATTGATGGACTTGCCAGTCTGGATGATGTGGAGCAGGAACTGGATATTGAATTCGGTGATGTAGAAATGGAAACGCTGAACGGTTATCTGACAGAGCTTCTGGGACATATTCCGTCCAGGGAGGATCTGGACAAAGAAATTGTTGCAAACGGCTACAGATTTAAGATTCTTTCACTTGGAAACAGAACCATCGGAAGAGTAAGAGCCGAAAAAATAAATGACAAAGAAACAAAAGGAGAGAGTGAAAAATGTCAGGACATTCAAAATTCGCAAACATAAAGCACAAAAAGGAAAAAAATGACGCAAAAAAAGGTAAAGTATTTACTGTAATCGGCCGTGAGATCGTTATGGCAGTCAAAGCCGGCGGTGCGGACCCGAACAACAACAGCAAACTTCGTGACGTTATCGCAAAAGCAAAAGCAAACAACATGCCGAATGATACAATTGAACGTGGTATCAAAAAAGCAGCCGGTGCAGATTCTGCTGACAGTTATGAACGTGCTACATATGAAGGATATGGTCCGAATGGTGTTGCAATCATCGTTGAGACTCTGACTGACAACAAAAACCGTACAGCAAGTAATGTAAGAAATGCATTTACAAAAGGTTATGGAAGCATCGGAACTCAGGGATGTGTATCCTTTATGTTTGATCAGAAAGGTCAGATCATCATTGATAAAGAAGAACTGGAAGACGAATGTGGTGAGATGGATGCAGACGAGCTTATGATGACAGCACTTGATGCAGGCGCAGAGGATTTCAACGAAGAAGAAGACAGCTTTGAGATCCTGACAGCTCCGGATGATTTCAGTGCCGTGCGTGAGGCTCTGGAAAAAGCTGGTATCCCGATGGTAGAAGCTCAGGTTGCTATGGTTCCGCAGACATATGTGGATTTGACAGATGAAAAGGATGTCAAGAACCTGCAGAGAACACTGGATCTTCTCGATGAGGATGATGATGTTACAGATGTTTGGACAAACTGGAACGAATGATTTTCAAATATATGATCTGATGTATAACAATTAAAGATCTGACAAAAAATACCTTCATGAACTTTCAAATTTCATGGAGGTATTTTTATGTTTGAAAAAGAGATTGAAAACAGTAAACAGCAGGCTTTGGATAAAGAAGAAAAAGAAAATGAGCAGATCAGGGAAATGGGTGAGTTGACACTTGACCAGAATGTGAAGAGACACCGGATCGAACTTCTGACGATCATTGGTGAAGTAGAAGGCCATGATGCTGCACCGTCGCAGAGTAAAACAACAAAATATGAACATGTTCTGCCAAAACTTGCAATGATCGAAGACGATGAAAACGTGGAAGGACTTCTGATTCTTTTGAATACGGTTGGCGGTGATGTGGAGGCAGGACTTGCCATTGCAGAGATGATCGCATCTTTAAGTATTCCGACGGTATCGTTGGTACTTGGTGGCGGGCATTCGATCGGAGTACCGATGGCAGTGTCGGCAGATTATTCTTTTGCGGTTCCAAGTGCAACGATGGTAATCCATCCGGTGCGTTCCAGCGGAATGTTTATCGGAGTGGCCCAGACCTATCGGAATATGGAAAAAATTCAGGACCGTATCACAGGCTTTATTGCGGCACATTCCAGAGCTTCGCAGGAACGACTGGAAGAACTGATGCTGGATACCAGTCAGCTGGTCAAAGATGTCGGAACGCTTCTGGAAGGTGAGGAGGCAGTAAAAGAAGGGCTGATTGATGAGATTGGAGGAATCCGTGAGGCACTTGCAAAACTGCATGAGATGATTGAAGCGAAAAATAATAAAATATAAAAAATTGTGAAAAAAAAGACATTTTTATGCATCTTTATAAATGTTTTCCTTGTCATATAGCAGATTTTAGCGTATTATTATTAGAGGATTGAGTGAAAATATGCTAGGAGGGAAACAATGTATAAGATTTTAAAAGCTGAGACACTGGCAGCTAAGATCCATCTTATGGTTGTACATGCACCGCGTGTTGCAAGCCACTGTCAGCCAGGACAATTTATCATCGTAAAAATGGATGAAAAGGGCGAGAGAATCCCGCTTACAATTTGCGACTATGACCGCAAAGAAGGAACTATTACAATCGTGTTCCAGGAAGTTGGAGCATCTACAATTAAGATGTCCGAATTAAAGGCTGGAGATTCTTTCCGTGATTTCGTAGGACCTCTGGGATGTCCTTCTGAATTTGTTCATGAAGACATCGAAGAACTTAAGAAAAAGAAAATGGTATTCGTAGCCGGAGGTGTTGGTACAGCACCTGTTTATCCGCAGGTAAAATGGCTTCACGAGCATGGTATTACTGCAGACGTAATCCTTGGTTCCAAAACAAAGGATATGGTTATTCTTGAAAAAGAACTTGCAGCTGTTTCCAACCTTTATGTTACAACAGATGACGGATCTTATGGACGTTCCGGTATGGTAACAAAGACTCTGGAAGACCTTGTTACAAATGAAGGTAAACACTATGATGTCTGTGTTGCGATCGGACCGATGATCATGATGAAATTTGTCTGTCTTCTTACTAAGAAACTTGGTATCCACACAATCGTCAGCATGAACCCGATTATGGTTGATGGAACTGGTATGTGTGGAGCATGTCGTCTCCAGGTTGGTGATGAAATTAAATTTGCCTGCGTAGACGGACCGGAATTCGACGGACATCTCGTTGATTTTGATCAGGCTATGAAGAGAAGCCAGATGTACAAGACCGAAGAAGGCCGTGCATTACTGAAGCTTCAGGAAGGCGATACCCACCACGGTGGATGCGGACAGTGCGGAGGTGACAAGTAATGGCAGATGCAAAAATGTTAAATAAAGTACCGGTAAGAGAACAGGATCCGAAGGTACGTGCTACAAACTTTGAAGAAGTTTGTCTTGGATATAATCAGGAAGAAGCAATGGAAGAGGCACAGAGATGTCTGGGCTGTAAAAAACCGAAATGCGTAGAAGGATGTCCGGTGTCCATCAATATTCCTGGATTTATCGAGCAGATCAAAGAAGGAAACATTGAAGAAGCATATAAAGTGATCGGATTATCTTCCGCACTTCCGGCTATCTGCGGACGTGTATGTCCTCAGGAGTCTCAGTGTGAAGGACAGTGTATCCGTGGTAAGAAGGGTGAAGCTGTTTCTATCGGTAAACTGGAAAGATTCGTTGCTGACTATGCTCTGGAACATGATATTAAACCAGTCGGAGCAGAAGTTAAGAACGGACATAAAGTTGCTGTTATCGGTTCTGGTCCGTCCGGACTTACCTGCGCAGGTGATCTTGCAAAGGCCGGATATGATGTAACCGTATTTGAAGCTCTTCATGAACTTGGTGGAGTTCTTGTTTATGGTATTCCGGAATTCCGTCTTCCAAAACAGAAAGTTGTTAAGAAAGAGATCGAGAAAGTTAAAGAACTCGGTGTTAAATTTGAAACAAACGTTGTTATCGGTAAATCCACAACAATCGATCAGCTGATCGAAGATGAAGGATTTGAAGCTGTATTTATCGGTTCCGGTGCAGGTCTTCCGATGTTTATGGGAATCCCGGGTGAAAACGCAAGCGGTGTATTCTCTGCAAACGAGTACCTGACAAGAAGCAACCTGATGAAAGCATTCGATGACTCTTATGATACACCGATCGCAGCAGGTAAGAAAGTTGCTGTTGTCGGCGGTGGTAACGTAGCTATGGATGCTGCAAGAACTGCTCTCAGACTTGGTGCTGAAGTACATATCGTATACAGAAGAAGTGAAGCAGAGCTTCCTGCACGAGCAGAAGAAGTTCATCATGCTAAAGAAGAAGGAATCATCTTTGATCTTCTTACAAATCCGAAGGAAATCCTTGTTGACGAGAACGGACATGTAAGCGGTATGAAGGTTGTTAAGATGGAACTGGGCGAGCCGGATGCATCCGGAAGAAGACGTCCTGTTGAGATTCCAGGTTCTGAGTATGATATGGATGTTGATACCGTTATCATGTCACTTGGTACTTCTCCGAACCCACTGATCTCTTCTACTACTAAAGGACTTGAGATCAATAAGAGAAGATGTATCGTTGCTGAAGAAGAAACAGGTAAGACATCTAAAGACGGCGTATATGCTGGTGGAGATGCTGTTACAGGTGCAGCTACAGTTATCCTTGCTATGGGAGCTGGTAAAGCTGGAGCAAAAGGTATCGATGAATATCTGAAAAATAAATAAAATGAATCAGGGGCCTTCCGGTACAGAAATGTGTCGGAAGGTCTTTTTTTGAATGGAATAAGAACACAAGTTCTTTTTTGCTGTCTTGTAAGTTTTTCGGGAATATGTTATACTATCCACTGTTAATATGCCTTTATAGGCGGTTATGAGAAATTTACCGGATAATATGGTACAGATTAGTTGAAAGAAAAGGATAAAAATATGATAGTTCTTTATATTATTTTACTGGCTATAGTGCAGGGAATTACAGAATTTCTTCCGGTCAGCAGTTTTGGACATCTTTGTTTTGTTCAGAATATACTTGGTATGGAGCATGGCCCGGGTGTACTTATGGAAGTTATGCTTCATCTGGGAACGCTTGCAGCAGTTTTTATGACCTTTCAGAAAGATATTCGCAGACTGGCAGTGGAATCCATTGAAATGTTTATGGATGTGATTGGAAATGCAAATCTCTATATACATAACAGACGTACCGGGGATGAGCTTCATTATGCAAAGATTATAAGCAATATCTACCGTAAATTTGCAGTTCTACTGATGGTTTCCATGATTCCGACGATGTTTCTGGGATATACAGCACGCAGACTTGTTGCAATGTCTGCAGCTTCAAAACTTCTTCCGGGTGTTGGGATTCTGATCACGGGGATTATTCTTCTGGTAATTGATCTGAGTCAGGTAGGCGGCACAAAAGCAGCTAAGGATGCAAGCTTTTCCAATGCCATGTGGATCGGAATCTGTCAGGGCCTTTCGGTATTTCCGGGATTTTCCAGAAGTGGAATGACGATCAGTGCCGGGTTGATGAGCGGATTCAGCCGTACATTTGCAGTGAAGTATTCTTATATTTTGTCGATTCCGGCAATTATCGGTGCACTGATCATGGAACTTGGGCAGTTTGGTTCTGCAGATATGACAGTAGGGCTTGGCTTTTCTTATGTATTTGGAATGATCATTGCAGCAGTTGTTGGAAGTCTGGCAATCCGGGCATGCCTGAGACTTGTACACAACGGAAAATTCCGCTTTTTTGCATACTATTGTTTTATTGTGGGAATTATTGCGCTTGTAGCAAATTTTGCATAGTTGGGAATATTTTTTCTGCCGGAGGATTTTCTGATTTTCCGGCGGATTTTTATGAAGAATCATTAGGAGGGGTGCCTGAATGGCAGCAACAAAGAAACAGAGTAACCGAAGAGGAACCGCAAAAACCACTTCCGGACGTAAAAATACGAGAAAAAAACAGACCAGAAAACAGGTGAAAAAGCAGGGAGTTACCAGCGGATTCCAGACAGAGATCATTTTGCTGACAATTCTGGCGGCTTCGATCATATTGATCATCAGTAATCTTGGCATGGGTGGAGTGGTCGGTGCTGCGATCAGTAAGGCATCTTTCGGGATTATGGGATTGCTTGCGTATGTTTTTCCGGTATTGATCTTTGTTGGTGCTGCATTTCTTGTATCGAACAGTAAGAATCCTCTTGCATACAAAAAAGCACTTGCTGCGCTTGTGTTTTTTGTTTTTCTGTGCGGCCTGGTTCAGCTGTTGACAGAGGGATATATGTCCAGTACTACAATGTCGGAGTATTATTCGACCTGTTCTACATATAGAACGGGTGGTGGTGTGCTTGGTGGAGCTATCTGCATTTCTACGACTTCCGCATTTGGTGTTGCGGGGGGATATGTGATTATTATTCTTGTACTTCTGATCTCTCTGATATTGATCACGCAGAAATCATTTTTTGGTTTTGTATTCCGTATCTGGGATGCAGTCTGTGCACTTGCCAGAGATGGACATGACATGTATATGGAGGGACAGCCGGAGCGAGATCTTCGCAAAGAGCTTCGTGTGCAGGAACGCAGACAGAGGGGAGAAGAACGGCAGGCGCAGCGTGTGCGCGAACTGGAAGAGGCTCTGGCACAGGAAAACAATGATGAAGAAGAGGCTGCAGCTAAAGAGAAGAAATCTACAGGATTTCTTGAAGGGACGCTGCTTGTTCCACCGGAAGCAAAGAAGAAAAAGAATCGTAAGACAGTGCTCAGAGATCATAAGAAGACTGCAGAAGGCATAAAAAATGATACTGCCACAGATACAGATTCCGTAGCTGTAGTTTCAGATATGACTTCAGATTTTGCAGGAAATGCAGAACACGGGGAAACTGTGAGGCAGGACCAGAAGGATGAGATGCCTGAGAATATGCTTGTGGAGAACACGATGGCGATGGCTTCACCACAGACTCTGATGTTTGAGATTCACCGTGCAGAGCCGGAAGAATTTTATCAGGAACCATCAGACAGCTATGTGCAGCCAACGGCAGAGCAGGATGTACCGGAATTATCAGAATGCTATTCTGAACCGGAGCCGGTAGAAACATATGCGGAAGTACAGCAGGTGCAGGAGCCGGTGTCTGAGAATGTTCCGGAATCTGTGCCGCAGCCGGAGACAAGACCTGTTTCACAGTCAGTCAAAAATCCGAAGTCTTCCAAACAGGAGATTGAAAGTGGAATTCAAAATATCCAGAAAGAGATTACACAGCAGAATGAAGTGGTTAAGCGTGAGTATCATTATCCGCCGCTGAAACTTCTGAAGCGTGGAGATGGCAAATCACAGGGAGACTCCGATGAACATCTTCGCAAGACTGCGAAGAAGCTGCAGGATACATTGCATAATTTTGGTGTGAATGTAACTGTGACGAATGTAAGCTGCGGACCAACTGTCACCAGATATGAATTGCAGCCGGAAATGGGCGTTAAAGTAAGTAAGATCGTCAATCTGGCAGATGATATCAAATTAAACCTTGCAACGCCGGACATTCGTATTGAGGCACCGATTCCGGGCAAAGCGGCTGTTGGTATTGAAGTACCGAACAAAGAAAATCATGCTGTTATGCTGAGAGAGATCCTTCAGTCACAGGAATTTCAGAGTGCAAAGTCCAGGCTGTCTTTTGCAGTTGGTAAAGATATTGCAGGAAAACCGGTTGTTACGGATATTGCCAAGATGCCACATCTTCTGATCGCGGGTGCTACAGGTTCCGGTAAATCTGTCTGTATCAATACCCTGATCGTAAGTATCCTGTACAAAGCATCTCCGGAAGATGTCAAATTGATCATGATTGACCCGAAGGTAGTGGAACTCAGTGTTTATAACGGTATTCCACATCTGTTCATTCCGGTTGTCACGGATCCGAAAAAAGCTGCCGGTGCATTGAACTGGGCAGTAACAGAGATGATGAATCGTTACAATACGTTTGCAGAATACAGTGTTCGAAATCTTCAGGAATATAACCGCAAAGTTGAAGGAATGCGTATTCCGGAAGGAGAAGAGCGCCCTGAGAAGATGCCGCAGATCGTAATTATTGTAGATGAGCTTGCAGACCTTATGATGGTTGCTCCTGGAGAAGTGGAGGATGCAATCTGTCGTCTGGCACAGCTTGCACGTGCTGCAGGTATTCATCTGATCATTGCAACACAGCGACCGTCTGTAAATGTTATCACCGGTCTGATCAAGGCAAATATGCCGTCACGAATTGCATTCTCTGTATCTTCTGGTGTTGATTCAAGGACGATCCTTGACATGAATGGAGCAGAGAAGCTTCTTGGAAAGGGCGATATGCTGTTTTATCCGCAGGGATATCAGAAACCGGCCAGACTGCAGGGGGCTTTTGTATCCGATGAAGAAGTCAGCAGTATTGTTGACTTTCTGGCAGAAAAGAATCCGGGAATGCAGTACAATTCCCAGATTGAACAGCAGGTAAATACGGCAGGCATGTCCGGTGGCACCGGTGGTTCTTCGGCTGACGACAGGGATGCTTATTTTGTGGAGGCCGGTAAATTCATTATTGAAAAAGAAAAGGCATCGATTGGTATGCTCCAGAGAATGTTCAAAATCGGTTTCAACAGAGCTGCAAGAATCATGGATCAGTTATGTGATGCAGGGGTTGTCGGACCGGAGGAAGGAACGAAACCTCGTAAGGTACTGATGTCTGCAGAAGAATTTGAAAATTATATAGAGGAATACCTGTAAATGGAAATTAAGATCATAACTGTAGGGAAAATTAAAGAAAAATATCTGAATGATGGAATTGCCGAGTATGCGAAGCGTCTGAGCCGTTACTGCAAACTGACATTTTGCCAGGTTCCGGATGAAAAGACACCGGATAAAGCATCTGATGCACTGAACGAGCAGATTAAGAATACAGAAGCGGAACGTCTGATGAAGCATATCCGGGAACAGGATTATGTAATTGCGCTTGCGATTGATGGTAAAATGCTGGATTCCGTTGAGTTATCCGAAAAAATCGGACGTCTGGGTGTAGAAGGCAAAAGTTCTGTCGCATTTGTGATCGGAGGCTCGTTAGGTCTTGGCAATGAAGTCCTGAAAAGAGCAGATTATAAACTGAGCTTTTCCAGAATGACATTTCCTCATCAGCTGATGCAGATGATTCTTCTGGAGCAGATCTATCGTGGCTACAGGATCCTGAACCATGAACCTTATCATAAATAAAAAGACACAAACCGGAAATAACTCCGGCTTGCAATAAATGATTTCCAAAAAAGGAGGATATAGTGATATGACAACAGAACGAGTAGAACATATGGCAGGTGGACAGGGACATGCATTGGTGAAACGTCTCCTTGATGAGAAGCAGTTAAACGGAAAATGCAAATTATATGCGCAGGTAACTCTGGAACCGGGATGTTCTCTGGGATATCATGAACATCATAATGAGAGTGAAACGTATTATATTCTTTCAGGAAAAGGTATTTACAGTGATAATGGAACACTCCGTATGGTGCAGGCCGGTGATGTGACATTTACTCCGGACGGCAAAGGACATGGACTTACAAACAGCGGCGATGAAGACCTTGTATTCATGGCGCTGATTATTCTGGATTAATTAAAATGGAGGAACCCTGATGGCGGCAGAACTGAATATTGATAAATTTGAAGATTTTATTGCGAAGTATCCGATCTTTGAATATCGTATCCTGAATACCGGAGATCTGTCTGTCGAGGAGAGAGTAAGGATCGTCTGTCAGCAGGAATGTGAACGGTATGGATCGACCTGGGCATGTCCGCCGGCTGTGGGTACTCTGAAAGAATGCGAGGAAAGAATCCGCAAGTTTGGACAGGCTGTTTTCTTTTCCAGTGTGGCAGAAGTTTCTGATCTTATGAATATGCAGGAAATGCTGCAAACAAGAGCTGCACACGAAGAACTGACAACGGAAGTTGCCCGTTTTTTGAAAGAACAGGGATTTGAGACGTTTACACTTTCAACGGAATCCTGTGATATCTGTGAGGACTGTGCATATCCACATGGCAAACCGTGCAGACATCCGGACCGAATGCATCCTTGCCTGGAAAGCCATGGCGTGGTAGTAAGTGAGATCGTAGAGAAACAGCAGATGGAGTATAATCTGGGCGGAAATACGATACTCTGGTTTTCCATGGTGCTTTTTAAATAAAATATCAGAGAATAAACAAGACCTCTCCGGCGTACATTTATAATGAGCGCCAGGGAGGTTTTTGTTATGAAAAAGATGGGACAATGGAAAGAAAATCTTGTTACCTCGCTGGAAATACCGAGAGATCTGGCAATGAAAGAAACGGTGTTTACTGTTACAGGAAAACATCAGGCAGTAGTCTGCAACTATCGAAGTGTTTTGCGGTATGAGAAAGAAGAAATAATATTACTGACTTTTCAGGGGAAACTTCGAATACAGGGAAAAAGACTGAAGATTCCGATGTATACACCTGAAGAAATGTATATTGAAGGTGTGATTACGGAGATTATCCTGGAAGGTTAGGAGGAGATTATGAAAAAGTATGCCGGGTTTCGAAATGGATACGTTCGTGTGAGGATATATGGGGAACAGACAGAACGTTTTCTGAATCTGTGCAGAGCGCATGAGATTCGAATCAGTGATCTCAGAAAAGAATCAGATCTGAGTCTTACGGGATGTCTGCAGATCAGAGATTTTTTCAGACTCGCTCCAATACATAGAAAAACAAAAGTAAAAATTCATATTCTGGAAAAGCATGGACTTCCTTTCTTTTTTTACCGAAGTAAAAAGAGAAAGGCTTTTTTTCTTGGATTACTTTTATGTGCAGGACTGCTTTTGTTCCTGTCCGGACGGTTGTGGGAAATTGACGTAGAGGGAAATGTCAGAAACAGCACACCTGAGATACTGGATTTTCTGGAACAAAAAGGAATCAGGCATGGAATGGCAAAAGAAAGGCTCAGCTGCAGTGAGATTGCAGCTGAAATCCGTAAAAAATATCCGGATATTACGTGGGTATCAGCAAAACTGGAGGGAACCAGACTGCTCCTTACAGTCAGAGAAGGGATATTTATACAGACTACAGAAGAAAAGGACAAATCTGCCTGTGATATTATGGCAGAACGCGATGGTGAGATCATAAAAATGATAACCAGAAGAGGACTGCCCCGGAAAAAGGTTGGGGATTTATGTAAAAAAGGTGAAATCCTGGTATCGGGAATACTGGAATTAAAGGATGACAGTCAGGAGGTTGTAAAGTATGAAGCGGTTCATGCAGATGCAGATATTTATATAAAAAGACAGAAGGCATATTATCATGAGATTCCAATGATCTATGAGACATATGAATGGACCGGTAAAAAGAAAAAGGGTATCTATCTGAAAGCAGGCAGATTTTATTTGGAAATTGCAGACAGGACAAAAAATGGCTGGTATCAGATTGCAGAAGAACAGAAAATGTATCTGACCAAAAGTTTTCAGCTGCCGTGCTCAATAGGGTATATTACCCAAAACCAGTACAGAAAGATAAAAAAAGAGTATACAAGGGAAGAAGTAAAAAAACTTGCATGGCATACTTTGCAGAGGTATGAAGAAAAATTAATGCAAAAAGGGGTTCAAATATCTGCAAATAATGTTAAAATAGAAATTGACCACAAGACCTGTGTAAGCAAAGGTTTTTTGGAAATTATAGAAAAAATCGGAGAGGAGACTCCTGTAGAAATACCGGAGCAGCCTGCAGAAAGGACAACAGAGGATGGCTAACAGCATTATTGAGCTATATACGCAGGTGCCTGCAGATCTGGAGGGAAATGTGTTCGGTCAATTTGACGAACACCTGAAGCTGATTGAACGGACGTTAAATGTAACACTGATATCCAGAGATGGCATGCTGAAGATCCTGGGTACCGAACAGAGTGCAACTCAGGCAAAAAAACTGATAGAGGAACTGGTGACGCTTGCAGGAAGAGGCAATACTATAACACGGCAGAACGTAAGTTATGCACTGTCTCTTGCCATGGAGGAACGAAATCAGGTACTCACGGAAATAGATAAAGATTTTATCTGTAATACGATACAGGGAAGACCAATCAAACCCAAAACATTAGGACAGCAGGAATATGTAGAACAGATCCGAAAGAAAATGATCGTATTTGGAATCGGACCTGCAGGAACCGGTAAGACTTACCTTGCTATGGCAATGGCAGTTACCGCATTTCGAAATGAAGAAGTCAGCCGTATCATTCTGACCAGACCGGCGATCGAAGCAGGGGAGAAACTTGGATTCCTTCCGGGTGATCTTCAGAGTAAAGTAGATCCGTATCTGCGCCCATTGTATGATGCATTATATCAGATCATGGGAGCTGACAGTTTCGCAAAAAATATGGAACGAGGGCTGATCGAAGTGGCTCCGCTTGCTTATATGCGAGGACGTACACTGGATAATGCATTTATTATTCTGGATGAGGCACAGAATACAACACCGGCACAGATGAAGATGTTTCTGACCCGTATTGGTTTTGGCTCCAAAGTGGTTGTTACCGGTGATGCGTCTCAGAAAGACCTTCCGAGAGATGCAGTATCTGGTCTTGATGTGGCGGCAAAGGTCCTTAAGAAGATAGATGATATTGGATTTTGCCAGCTTACCAGCAAAGACGTTGTACGTCATCCGCTGGTACAGCAGATCGTACAGGCATATGAAGATTACGAAAAGAAACAGAAACCGTCCAGAAGTACCGGTGGTACAAGGACAGTCCGGAGGAAAAAAGAATGACCATACAGATTGATTATGAAGCAGAACGTAAACTGGATATTGATTATGAAAAACTGGCATCAGAAGTCGCTGAGCATATTCTCGAGACAGAGAACTGTCCTTATGATGTCTGCGTAAATCTTGTGATTACTGACAACGAAGAAATCAAACGGGTAAATACGGAATTTCGCTCAATCGGGGCACCGACAGATGTACTTTCTTTCCCGATGATCCCGTTTAAGACACCGGCAGATTATTCAGTGATCGAGGGCGATGACAGCTATTTTGATCTTGATACAGATGAACTGATCCTTGGGGACGTTATGATCTCTGTAGATAAGGTCTATGCGCAGGCAGAAGAATATGGACACAGCACAGAGCGGGAATTCAGTTTCCTGTTTGCACACAGTATGCTGCATCTGCTCGGCTATGATCATATGGAACCGGATGAGGCAGCGGTAATGGAGGCCAAGCAGGCAAAGGCACTGGAGGATCTGGGAATTACCAGGTGATGATCACCATCTGAAAGGAGAACATCTATGAAGAAGAAATTTCTGGCAGCAGTTATGGCATTGGTTATGATAGGAATGACACCTGTTGGTGTATTTGCTGATACTATGGTGAAAAGCTACCTTACAGGACTGGATGTTCCCGAATCGGAAGGCCGGGTCCGCCCGGTAGCGGTTATGCTGAATAATATTAAGCAGGGATGCCCACAGAGTGGAATCGCGAATGCCGGTGTTGTGTATGAGGCACCTGTAGAGGGCGATATCACAAGACTGATGGGAATTTTTGAGGATTATAAAGATCTGGAACGGATTGGTTCCGTCAGAAGCTGCAGAGATTATTATATCTTTTATGCGAATGAATTTGATGCAATTTATGCACATTATGGACAGTCTGCTTTTGCACTTCCATATTTTGAACAGCATCTGATCGACAATCTGAATGGCGTGAAACTGGGAAAAATCTGTTATTTCAGGAGTACTGACCGTAAGGCTCCGCACAATGCTTATACAACATATGACCTGCTTCAGCAGGGTATAGACAAGATGGGATACCGCAGAGAATACAAAGAAGATTATGATGGGCACTATGTGTTTGTACCTGATGGAACTGAAAACACACTTCCGCAGGGTACATCCGCACAGGAGATACATTTTGATAATTTTACAGTGAATCATCCATGGTTTGTTTATGATGAAAATACAAAAAAATACAGCCGTTTCCAGTATGGTGCGGCACAGATCGATGATCTTACCGGAGAGCAACTGACCTGTGACAATATCCTGATCCAGTACTCTTACGTGACTACGTATGAGGGAACAAGCTATAAGGATATTGAGACGATTACCGATCGTGACGGAAATTCCGGTGGACGAGGCAAATATATCACAAGAGGGAAAGCAATCGATGTCACCTGGCAGAAAGATTCTCCATGGGGTGTGACTCATTATATTACAGATGATAATCAGGAAGTTCAGCTGAATCCGGGAACGACCTGGGTGGAGATTGTACAGGATGACAGAGTGGATGATATCAGCTATCAATAGAGAACAGAGACTGTTTACAGGTGATGACCTGAAACAGATCGCAGAAGAAATTACTGGAGAATAAATACCATGAATTATCGTGAGTTACTGAAAGACAAAAAACGTGTTGTGATCAAAGTTGGTTCTTCCTCTTTGATCCACAAGGAAACAAATAAACTGGATCTTCGTAAACTGGAAGTGCTTGTAAGGGAACTGAGTGATCTTCATAACCAGGGCAAAGATGTTGTCCTGGTTACTTCAGGTGCAGTGGCAGTTGGTGCATCTGCATTTGGCATGCATGAGAAGCCGACAGAACTTAAGAAAAAACAGGCATGCTCCGCAGTTGGACAGGCGCGTCTGATGATGATCTATCAGAAACTTTTTTCAGAGTACAACCAGATGGCGGCGCAGATTCTGATGACAAAGAATACGATGGTCAATAACCTGAACCGCATAAATGCACGGAATACATTTGAAGAGTTGCTGGAGCTCGGGGCAATTCCGGTTGTTAATGAAAATGACTCCATTTCAAGCTACGAGCTGGAGATGCTGGAATCTTTTGGTGATAATGATACATTGTCAGCTGTTATCGCGGGATTGATCGGGGCGGATCTTCTGATCCTGCTTTCTGATATCGACGGACTTTTTACCGATGACCCGAATACGAATCCAGATGCAGAATTCATTGATACTGTCGAAGTATTGGATGAGAAATTGCTGAGTATGGGAAAAGGACCGAAGAGCAAGGTCGGAACCGGTGGAATGGCTACAAAACTGACTGCTGCCGAGATAGCAACGGCTGCAGGTGCGGATATGGTGATCGCGAATGGCCGGGATTTTCATGTGATCCACAAGATCATGGAAGGCAGAAAATATGGTACCTTATTTGCAGGAAACAAAAAAGAAGAGTTTTTCCTGATTGATTATATAGAAAAACTTCTCTAGGAGGAAATTATTACGATGGATAATGTGAAGATAGACCGAATCAATACTCTGGCACATAAAGCGAAGAGTGTCGGTCTTACAGAAGAAGAAAAGAAAGAACAGGCAGAACTTCGACAGGAATATCTGGCTGCCGTGCGTAAAAATCTCAGGGCACAGTTAAATAATATTGATATTCAGGAAAAAGATGGTTCGATTGTAAATCTAGGTGAAAAATATGGAAGAAAAAAAGGCAATTAGAAAACAGGTTTTTGCAGCACGAAAAGCACACACCGATCAGCAGATCGATGACTGGAGCAGAAAAATTGCTGAAACAGTTACGGCACTTCCGGAATACAGCAACAGCCGGAGAATTCTTGCTTATGCGGATTATAATCACGAAGTTATGACAAAGTATATTATAGAAGCGGCATGGAATGATGGCAAAGAAGTTGCGGTTCCTAAAGTAGTTGGACAGGATATGGTATTTTATAAACTGACAGATTTTGCACAGCTTGAAAAGGGATATTTTGGTATTCCGGAGCCGGCAAGAGGTGAGATCGTTCAGTGGGAAGAGGCTCTGATGATCATGCCGGGAGTCGCGTTTGACAGGCAGAATCACAGAGTTGGTTATGGCGGCGGTTTTTATGACCGCTTTCTGGAAAAACATCCATATATCACAAGGGTTGCAGTTGCATTTGAATTTCAGATGATGTCAGAGGTACCGGTGGAGTCTACAGACATTTCACCGGAGATCATTGTTACAGAAAAAGAAATTTATAAATAAGCATTTTTTAAGGTTTTTATTATTTAAAGGGACAGGAAATGTCCCGGGGAGGTTATGCTATGAATGAAATGCTGTTAGAGCTTGGACAAAATGCAAAAGAAGCTGAAAATATGCTGCGGATCATAACCACAAACAAAAAGAACCAGGTGCTTGCGGCAGTTGCGGAACATCTTGTGGAATGTACAGATGAGCTGATCAAAGCCAATGCTGTTGATGTGGAGAATGGAAAAAAGAACAATATGCCGGAAGGACTGGTAGACAGACTTCTTCTTACACCGGAAAGAATTCAGGGAATGGCAGAAGGTCTGCAGCAGCTGGTAGCGCTGGAGGATCCGATCGGTGAGGTAACCGGGATGAAAAAACGTCCGAATGGACTGCTCATCGGACAGAAACGGGTACCGCTTGGCGTGATCGGAATCATTTATGAAGCACGTCCGAATGTAACGGCGGATGCTTTTGGCCTTTGCTTTAAGACCGGAAATGTAGTGATCTTGAAGGGTGGCAGTGATGCAATCCATTCAAACGAAGCTATCGTGAAGTGTATTCGTGAAACCCTGAAAGCCAATGACATAACAGAGAACGCAATTCAGCTGATCCAGGATACTTCCCGTGAGACTGCTGCAGAATTTATGAAAATGAATGAATATGTGGATGTGCTGATTCCACGAGGCGGCAAGGGACTGATCAAAGCAGTTGTTAATCAGAGTACGATTCCGGTCATCGAGACCGGCACAGGAAACTGCCATATATATGTAGATGAGAGTGCTGATCTGAATATGGCGGTTGATATTATTATGAATGCTAAAACACAGAGAGTTGGAGTTTGCAATGCCTGCGAATCACTTCTGGTAAATGCGAATATCAAAGATGTATTGCTGCCGGTTCTTGCAAACCGTCTGAAAGAAAAGCATGTACAGATGCGCGCAGATAAAGAAGCCATGACGCTGATGCCGGGGGCTGTTGCAGCCACAGAGGAAGACTGGGGAACGGAATATCTGGATTACATATTATCAATCAAAGTAGTGTATTCTGTAGACGAGGCTATTGCACATATCAACCGGTACAATACAGGACATTCTGAGGCAATCATCACCAATGATTATACCAATGCCCAGAAATTCCTGGATGAAGTGGATGCAGCGGCGGTATATGTCAATGCTTCTACCAGATTTACCGATGGATTTGAATTCGGATATGGGGCAGAGATCGGTATCAGTACCCAGAAACTTCACGCCAGAGGACCGATGGGACTGCTTGCACTGACAACTACCAAATATATCATCTATGGAAATGGACAGATCCGTCAGTAACAGGGAATGGCAGATCGATATTTGTCGATAAGCTTTGCACAGAACACAGGATACATGAGTCACTATTCACAGGTAATATTCCGCGAGGTGTTTTGGCATGAATATGACAAAATCCCGAGACATACAGGGCAAAATGCCATCACCGAAGGTGATTTGGAATGCATTTTGACCATAGATACTGTGAACAAAGTGAACAGTATCTATGATTTGACAATTACTGGATGCGTGTGTATAATAATTTACAGTTTAGACATGTAAACTTTTGAAGTTTTAAGTACATGCCGAGGGTAAGATTTACATACTCACCATGGGAGGATTTAAATTGAGACGAAAACAGTTATATGCGATTATTTTAGCAGGAGCACTTGCAGCAAGCAGTGCACCGGCGGCTGTATTTGCTGCAGAAGGAGATGTGGCAGCTACAGCGGAGACATCAGAAGAAAATCCGGTTGATGGAGAGACTGCAGCAGCTACAGAAGCACCGGCAGAAGAAACACCGGCAGATACTACAGCAGCTACAGAGACACCGGCAGAACAGGCACCGGCGCAGGAAGCTGCAGCGGCTACAGAGGCACCGGCGCAGGAAGCAGCACCGGCAGAGCAGACACAGCAGACTACAGAAGAGACACCGGCTGTACAGGAAACACCTGCGGCAGAGACTAGTGAAACAACAGAAACCGAAGGCGAAACAGAAGAGCTTGCTCCAGGTGAGACAACAGAGCAGACAGCAATCTCGATTACACTGAAAGCTACAGAAGAAGGTCAGGAAGATAAGGTAAGATATTTTGATACTCTTCAGCATGCAATCGATGCAGCACCGAGTTATGATGCAGAGACTGCAAAGGACGCTACAGTTATTGAAATATCCGGACAGATTGCTCTTGACGCTACAGTAACTGTACCTGCTAATAAGAAAGTGTGCATCAGAGCGACGAATGCAGTAACGATCACAAGAACAAGCAATGCGTTTACGGATGATATGTTTGAAGTAACCGGAGAGAATGCAGAACTTCAGTTTGATGTGAAAGAAGGCGCTGAGGGAGCATCCTTTACGGTTTCCGGTAAGATCAGTGATGAGGAAAGTGATTCTGTAGAGGGATCCATCGTTTCTGTTGGTACAGGTGCTGCATTTGGAATGGATGCCGGCGTAACACTGAAAGAAAACAATTCATCAGCGAACGGTGGTGCAATCACAAATGTTGGCGGAAATATTGTATTAAAAGGCGGCACAATTACAGGAAATAACGGAGCAAAAGGTGCTGTATACAGTGATTCAGATATTAAAGTACAGGGAACTGTAGTTGTAAAAGAAAATCAGCCGGCTAATATCTATCTGGCAGGAACTTCTGCACTGGTTGTTTCAGGTGCGATGACAAATTCTGATATCTCCTTTACACAGGAGAAGGCGGCAGACAAGCAGGTTGCTGTTAAGAGTGTGGAGAATTTTGCAGCAGCAGATTTTAATACAGCAGTTGGTCAGATTAAATATGATACTACAGATTATACACTGGCATTAGCAGAGAATGGCCTTTCTGCTACATTACAGAAAAAGGCAGCAGAAGCAACTGCTACACCGACACCAACTCCGGCACCGCTGACACTGAAATATAAGAGCGGTACTTTAAAATGGAAAGACCATACGACAGTAACATTGCAGATGACAACAGATGGACCTTGTAAATGGTATTATTTCTTTGTAGATGCAGGAACAGATACTAAAACAATCCAGAACATGTATGTCGCAAACGATGCTACCAATGTAATGTCCACAAGTGGAAGCTTTGATGTGACAGCGGTAAAAGTTCCGGAAAAAGATTCCTGGCTGGTAATTTGTGCAAAACCGGATTCCGGAGCAAAAGCAAAAATGAGTGTTGTAAAATTAAACGGTAGCAGTTTTAAGAAGAAACGTCCGGCAGCTGCTGCAACCACTACTACGAGACCGGCAAAAACATATAAGGTCAGTGAAAGTACTGTTACTGGTCTTGATGGAGAACTTAAGTTCTTCCCAGGTAAATTCTATGAATTCACTGTAACTGGTGCAGGTATGGATAATACCAGTCCTGTTCAGGGAGATGAGAGATGGTATCCGGTATACTGGAGTACAAAGAAGAATCCAACGACAGAACAGCAGAATACAACCTGGAGAATTGGTTCTGGTAAAGGTATTAAAGACGGTGCAAGCTATAATATTTATATTTTCCTGAAAAAACAGGTTTATAATGGAAAAGAATGGGAAGATGCTACACCACAGGATATTAAATATATTACGGGAAGTAACGGAAAGGCACTTACTTTCACAGCGGCTTCAATCAGTGATAAAGAGTGGAATGCATATATTGCAGAACTTTCTGGAACACCAATTCCGGATAATGGTGGCGATAATGGTGGAAATGGCGGCTCCGGTGATGATGCGGATGCAGAACTGACAGCAACTGCTGCAGCATCTGAGAAAGATGCAGGTTCCAAATCCAAATCTGCGGTATCTACAGCCGATGAATCACCGATCGGAACAATGTCTGCACTGGCAGCACTCTCCTTACTGGCAGGCGGATATATCGTTGTTCGCAAACGTAAAAAAGAAGAACAGTAATTTAACTCTGATTAAATACAAAAAGATTTGAGAGACAGGTCATTTTGGCCTGTCTCTTTTCATATAATAGTACAGGAACCCGTAAAATGATTTTTATTTATACATGCAGAGGGAAAGATGATGATCAATACGGACAAGACATTCTGTACATATGAGAATATTTATTATGAAATGTGGGAAATAGCAGGGCGGTATACAGAAATCGCGCAGTTTCAGGTAATTGGCAAAAGCCATGATGACAGGATGATTCCAATGGTGCAGATTGGAAAAGGTGCAGAGACTATTTTCTGTATTGCAGGTTTAAGTGGACGGGATCAATGCATGCCGGTATATCTTATGCATATGCTGAAAGAATATGTCAAAGCATGGGAATGCCGATGGAAATTGGAGAATCTGTACGATCTTCGGGCATTACTGGAAGACTGGAAAATCTGTTTTATTCCACTTTTGAATCCGGATGGATATGAAATTTATGAGAAAGATTTCTATGCGATCCGGAATCCGATTTATCGACAGATGCTGAGAATGCAGGAGATTCCATGCAAAGAATTTATCTGTAACAGCAGAGGGATAAATCTGCGAAAAAATTTCCCGACACAGTACTACAGAAGAAAACAAATTCACAGTCAGCCGGCGAGTGAAAATGAAACAAAAGCACTTATAAAAGTTTTTCAGGAAAATACAGGAAGAGGACTTTTGTCCTTTGGCTACTCTGAGAGACAAATTGTTTATTTCAGACAATCGCAGTCATTTGCTGCAAATCAAAAAAGCTATCGCCTTGCAAGACATTTGCAAAAACAGGCAGGACTGAATGCAGATAAAGCAAAATATCATCTGGACGATGTAGAACCAACAGGAAAACGAGGGTATGGTTCTCCGGAACAGTTTTATGCAGAAATATGCAGACAGCCAGCGTTCAGAATTGAGATACCACGCAGAAGCAGAGGAAATGAGATGGTTCCTGATCCGGCAGAATATGAGGAAATACATACATTACCGCTGGAATATCTTTTTTCACTCTGATTTTTCAAGAATGTATCCCGGACGGCATTATAACGCTTGCGTTGGACAAAAAATTCCTGTATATTAAAGAATAGTGCTTAAAAAAGAAATTGGTAGTGATTAATATGTTTATAAAACAAAGGAGTTATACAAAATGACAAACGAATCCTCTAAAGGACAGAATACGAGTGCAGAAGAAACGTTGCGTCAGCGTTCATTCATAGAACTTGCGCAGGCACTGACGGCGCAGAAATCCAATACTCTTGGACGTCCATTGACATACTGCCTGACAACATTTGGATGTCAGATGAATGAAAAACAGTCAGAGGCAGTGGCCGGTATTATGGATGAGATCGGGTATCACAGACAGGACAATGAAGAAGCAGATGTTGTGATCTATAATACCTGCACTGTTCGTGAAAACGCGAACCTGAAGGTATACGGAAGACTGGGACACCTGCACAGTCTGAAGGATCACAATCCAGATATGAAGATCATTCTTTTTGGATGTATGATGCAGGAACAGCATGTAGTAGATAAGATTAAGAAATCCTATCCATTTGTCAATCTGGTATTTGGAACGCATAATATTTTTAAATATGCAGAACTTTTTTATGAGATGCTCCAGTCTGAGCGGCAGATCGTAGATATCTGGGAAGGAACCGATCAGATCGTGGAAGATCTTCCGACAGAAAGAAATTATACATTTAAATCAGGCGTCAATATTATGTTTGGCTGCAACAATTTCTGCAGTTACTGTATTGTCCCATATGTACGTGGACGTGAGCGAAGCCGTGAGCCGGAGGCAATCGTAAAAGAAGTAAAACGTCTGGTTGCAGACGGAGTATCTGAGGTTATGCTTCTGGGACAGAATGTAAACTCTTATGGAAAGACACTGGAACATCCGGTAACATTTGCTCAGCTGCTGGAAATGCTGGAAGATGTGGAAGGTCTGAAGCGTATTCGCTTTATGACTTCACACCCGAAAGATCTTTCGGATGAACTGATTGAAACAATGGCAAAGAGTAAAAAAATCTGTCATCATCTGCATTTGCCATTGCAGTCAGGAAGCAGCCGTATCCTTAAAGCTATGAATAGACGCTATGATAAAGAAAAATATCTGAATCTGGTCGATAAGATCCGTACAGCGATTCCGGATATTTCTCTGACAACAGATATCATTGTCGGGTTCCCGGGAGAGACAGAAGAGGATTTTGAAGAAACTCTGGATGTTGTATCTAAATGTGGCTATGACACGGCATTTACATTTTTATATTCCAGAAGAAGCGGAACACCTGCTGCCGAAATGGAACAGATACCGCAGGATGTTGCAAAGGAACGTTTTAACCGCCTGCTTGCGCTGGTACAGCAGGAGGGACGTATTCGTTCTTCCAGATTTGAAGGTTCTGTGCAGGAAGTTCTGGTAGAAGAAGAGAGCAGGGAAAAAGGAATATTTACAGGAAGAACAGAATATAATCTTCTTGTACATTTCCCGGGAACAGCAGATCTTCTTGGAAAATATGTAAAGGTAAGCCTGGATGAATGTCATGGATTCTATTATATGGGGTCTCTGGTGGAAGAATAATCGACATGACGGATTGTGTATATGGCAACGGAGAAACCGTAAAAATGGATAAATTTGACAGGTTGTAATGTTTTGTGGTACTGTTACGAAGAAGCGGCACAACAAACAGTAGTTGTAATTGTTTACAGGAGGAAAATATTATGAGAAAAAAGAGTGTAAAAACAACAGCTAAATCAACAGAAGCAATCACAGAGACAGCAGCAAAAGTAAAAGAAACTGTAAAAGCAGCAGCAAAAAAGGTAGAGGAGTCTGCACCGGCTGAAAAAACAGCAGAAGTTGTGAAAGAAGTAGTTAACAAAGCTCCGGAAGCAGTTCAGAAGGCAGAGAAAACTGTAAAAACTGCAACCAAGACTGCAACAAAAGCAGTACGTAAAGCTGCTGGTGCAAGAGTAAAAGAAGTATCTCTTGAAATTTTCGAAACGAATGTATCTCTGAAAGATGTAGAGAAAGCAGTTAAGAAAGATGTTGCAGAAAAAGGACTGACAGGTGATATCTGTATTTATATCAATGCAGAAAGAAGAGCTGCATATTATACAGTAAATCAGGAAGGTTCTGACGAATATAAAGTAGATCTTGGTAACTTATAATCCATGAAATTATACCTTGCACCGCTGGAAGGAATCACCAGTTATATTTATCGAAAAGCACTGTATCAGTGTTTTGATGGATTTGATAAATATTTTATTCCATTTATCAGAGCAAAACAGAACCTGAATTTTAGCGGGAGAGAAAAGAAAGACATTTCTCCGGAAAATAATTCCGGGATGTATGCAGTCCCTCAGATATTGACCCGAAATGCAGATGATTTTCTACGTACAGCGAATCAACTGAAAGAGTATGGATATCAGGAAGTGAATCTGAATCTTGGGTGTCCATCCAAAACAGTAGTGACAAAGGGCTGCGGAGCAGGATTTTTGGCCAGACCGGAGGAACTGGAACAGTTTCTGGACAGGATTTTCAGCAAAACAGATATGAAGATCTCGGTGAAGACTCGTTTGGGGATGGAGAATGCAGAGGAATTTCCAAGGCTGATGGAAATTTACAATCGTTTTCCCATGGAAGAACTGATCATTCATCCGAGAGTACAGAAGGATTTTTATAAAAATATTCCGAATCTGGAGATATTTGGTGAAGCACTTGCCATCAGTAAGAACCCTGTATGTTATAATGGAGATATTTTTTCAACAGATGATTTTAAAAGAATCCAGTCACAGTTTCCGGATGTAGAATGCTTTATGATGGGAAGAGGTGTTCTTGCAGATCCGTCACTTGCCCGTGAAATCAGGGGCGGAAAGGCAGCAGATCAGTCAGATATCCGTAGATTTCACGATCTTCTGTATCATACATACCGTGAGGAAGTGTCTGGGGATAGAAATGTTCTTTTCAAAATGAAAGAAATCTGGTTTTATCTGGCACCAATGTTTGCGGACAGTAAGAAATATACCAAAAAGATTAAAAAAAGCGAGAGATGTGTGGTATATGAGAGTGCAGTAAATGAACTGTTTGCAAATTGCAGATTTACAGGAACACAGAGTAAGTAAATGGAATCACTTTGATTATAAAAAACAGAAATTCTATAAAAAAGAAAGGCTTTGAGTATTTTGTTCATGTACTCATTGCCTTTCTTTTTACTTTTTAATAATTGCTGTCTTCAGTGGCAATATCAAAAGGGGCACTGTCTGTGGTGTCAGAAGTATCGCTGCCGCTGGTATCGGTAGAAGAATCCCCACTATCCTGCGAGGAATCATCATAACTGTTATCAGTTGAGGTGTCTTCAGATCCGTCATCAGATGGATAATCGATCTGATCTGAAGAATCATAACCGCCCTGATCGGAAGAGCCTTCATCTGCAACGTCACCATCGCTGGTGTCACCGGAATAATCAGTTCCAGGATTATAAGTAGCCTGATCGGAGGAATCGGAGCTGTCGGAGGAATCGGAGCTGTCGGAAGAATCGGAACTATCGTCATAGTTGTTGTCTTCTGTATAGATGTTAAATCCGGCATCTTCATCCTGGCTGGAACGAAGAGCCTCTGCTTCTGCAGCTGTCTCTGGTGCCTCTTTAACGGTAGCCTTTGCCTTGGCAGCAACAGCAGCATCTTTTGGGACAACTGCATAGACTGCAAACATGGCACAGGAAAAGACAAGTGCCATGAGTGCGATATGAATTTCGTCTCTGTATTTCATAGAAATTACCTCTTTTATGTGTTGTGATCATTTTTTATAAGTATAGCATGAGTTTCGACTTTTTTGTAAAGAAAATTCTACCAGAGGAGGAATTTTCTCAAAATCTCGGAATACGTCGTCTTGCATCAAAACTTTAAACATGCTATTATAGTTAATTGACTATGACTGATAATAGAGTGAACAGTAGAGGAGAATTATAAAACGATGGCAATGTCACCGATGATGCATTAGTGAAATTTCGGTATTGTTGAAAAACCGCATAAATACAGGCTTTATAAGAATTTTGAACTTATGAGCATTTAACGATAAGTGGTACTCAGTGGTAAGAAATATGCCTGAGTAGAAACAAGACTGTGGTCAAAATTATCGTCGGAAAACAACCTAAACATTTTTTTTTAAATTTGCATGGCACTGGGAAGCGAATTTGCAATTATCTATTTTTTAAGTAACAGGAAGTTAAATTTAATACAACCATTAAAAAAATCTTTTATGCTTCAGACGGAAATAATGTCTGCTTCATAAAAGATTTTTTGTAATAATATTGTAATATTTACCTTCCGCGAGAGGAGAGCGCAGGATGATTATACATGCAAGCATGAGAACCGATATACCTGCATTTTATTCCGAATGGTTTACAAATAGAATCCGTGAAGGGTATGTTCGAGTGAGAAATCCCTATGATCCTTTACAGGTCACAGAATATAGCCTTGATCCTGAAGTCGTTGATTTGATTGTATTCTGTTCAAAAAATCCAGTCCCTATGTTGAAGTATATGGATTTGCTGACATCTTACAGGACATACTGGTATATCACAATCACTCCATATGAAGCAGACATCGAACCAGGATTATTTAAAACAATTGCAAGTAAAAGAAAAATCATTGAAGCATTTCTGCAGATATCAGAAATTGTAGGAGAAGAGCATATTGGCTGGAGATACGATCCGATTTTTATCGATGACAAATATACTGTCAAGTATCATTTGGAACAGTTTGAGGGCATATCTGCGGCTTTACAAGGGTATACAAAAAATTGCGTGATAAGTTTTCTTGATTTATACCAGAAAGTAAAAAGAAATTTTCCAGAGGTGAAAATGGTATCCAAAGAGCAGAGAAAATATCTTGGGCAACGTATGACACGTATTGCCACAGAGCACAAAATGATTTTGCGGCCTTGTGGGGAGGGAACGGAACTTGCTGCATTTGGAGCAGACTGTAATGGCTGTATGACACAGCAGATTTATGAAAATGCCATTCATATGTCACTTGACATGCCGAAAAAACAATTCCTTAGAAAAGAGTGTGCATGTTATTTGGGAAATGATATTGGTGCTTATAATAGTTGTCCGCATATGTGCAAGTATTGTTATGCAAATTATGATGAAAAAAGTGTGCGCCTTAATCGTATAAATCATAATCCGAAATCAGCATTTTTGATAGGTGATGATATGCCAAATGACAAGGTTCATAAAGCAGTGCAGAAAAGCTGGATAAATGGACAGATTAGTTTGAATGGGTTCTTTATATGAAAATAAATTAGAGCTGGCTTATTGAAAGAGAATGTGATAAGATTAAGAAAGAACATACATTCGAAAAATGGGGCGGTGTAGTAAATTGAGAAAAAGTGAAAAACTAAAGAAAATTCAATTATTGCTGAATCAGAAAAATCTGTATGAGGACCAGTATGAGAGATTATTAGCTGCAACAGGAGACTGGAAAAGCAATTATACGGACTATCTGATCACAGAACCGATTGATTTGGTGGAAGAATTGAAACGTGTTCCGGAAGCTGATTATGAGCTCTGTACGGCATTGCTTACAATGCTTGTAAAGGAAGAAATTCCTGAAAATGCCTCTGATAAAACGTTTGTGGATCATAAAGGTCTTCTGATTTTAGAAAGAATGAATGAAATACTAAGTGTAGGAGCGAGAGAAGATGAAAGCGGGAGATACGGCCTATCTTGTGGAATCAAATAGATTTGTTCATGAGGTAGAAATTCTCAGATGTAATGGAGAATTGTATATTGTGTGTTTTAAAGATAACGGCGTCGGATTGTACTTTAAAGCATGCTGCATATTGTGTGCTGGCAGCAAGACGTCATTTGACCGAACTTCCGAAAGT